>FRDC01003141.1_pt1 | contig 43693 bp, 39 predicted proteins | sample 1106171 | NCBI WGS metagenome assembly FRDC01 (sample SAMEA3930566, study PRJEB13176) | freshwater metagenome | biome: Drinking water system; feature: drinking water; material: water | place: Singapore | collected 2014-12-20 | reverse complement strand
CACCGTCGTCACCCAATCTCCCGCATAGCTCGTCGCGCTCGACGCATGGTACGTGCGCCACTGGTCGTTCTGGAACGACCTCGTCGTCCTCTTTATGACGATCCCGGCGCTGCTTACGCGAAGAGGTGCCTACTGATGAAGCTGTCCGAGCTCGTCGACGGCCGGGACAACAACTTCAACGCCCTGAGGCTCCTCGCTGCACTGCTGGTCGTATTCGGGCATTCCTGGAGCCTCACGGCATCCGGACCGGACCCTCTGAACCGGCTGACCGGATACGCGGCCGGTTCGGCCGGTCTCGCCGTGTTCTTCACGATCAGCGGGTATCTGATCACGCGCTCGGCGTTGGAACGCCGTCCGGGCAGATTCCTGTACCTCCGGTGCCTTCGCATCCTTCCGGCCCTGTTCGTCGTCACGCTCTTCGAGACGTTCGTCGTCGGGCCCATCTTCTTCGAGAGATCCGTCTCGGAATACTTCGCCAGCCGCCAGTCCTGGGGGCACCTCAAGAACGTGACACTGTACTTCGGCTCCTTCGACATCAAAGGGGTCTTCATCGACAACCCGCTGAAGGGTCTAAACGGATCCACGTGGACGCTACCCATCGAGATGACGCTGTACGTGGCAGCTCTGCTCGCGGCCACGTTCGGCGTCCTGCGCGCCCGGTCGATGCCATTTCTCCTGGCGCTGTGCATCGGCGCATACGCCTACGCAAGGGCGAAGGGCCTCTCGTTCCCCGATAACGTCGGGCCGGAGGTCGTCAACAAGGTTGCCCTCTATCCCCTGGCACTGTGGGGGCTGTTCTTCTGCGTCGGATCGAGCATGTGGATCTATCGGGAGCGCCTTGAGATGTCCGGAGGCATCGCCTGCTGTGCCGTCCTGCTGCTGGTCGTCGCCAGATCGATATGGGACGTGGCCTTCGTCGGGTGCTTCGCATACCTGACCATATACCTCGCCTTCGCGATCAGGCCGATCGGCTTCGCGGGCCGGCGCCTCGGCGACATCTTCTACGGGGTCTACGTGTTCGCGTGGCCGATCCAGCAGTGGGCGATCGCGACCACGCCCGCATGCTCCAATCCCTGGATACTCGCAGCCGTATCGATCCCGGTCTCAATGATGTTCGGCGTGGTGTCCTGGAACCTCGTCGAGAAGCCGGCCATGCGATTGAGGCATCTGTTCGCGGACGGCCTCCCACGCAAGTCCGCGACACCGGCCGGGGCAAACCGTCCTCTCGCACAGACGGCGTGAACGGTTCCTTTGCCTTGTGCCCCGAGGCGCCTTGCGGCTTTCGTGGATCCGATGTTGCTGAAGGAACGGAACAGGGATCGCGAAGAATGAAAGCTCGGTTCAAACAGCCCAATCCGAACGGCTACATGCTGCTCGTGGACGCCATGGCGCTGAACAGCCGAGGCATGCCGATCCTCGGCGAGTTCGACCCTTACGATCCCGCATCCGCCAGAGCCGCCTACGAGCAGGCCCATTCCGGTCCGGCGAGCGGCCCCACGGGCGGCTACTTCAAGATGTTGATGTTCCTAAGCAACGTCGAGGGTCGGATGGGATACGCGCCCGGCGCTCTGACGAGCGAGGAGCCCTTCGAGAAGATCCTCGACCGATACTGGTCCCAGCGGTGCCGACACGTGATCGCGGCCCAGGCCGCGCCGACCGAAGCGCCGGCGGAACAGGCCCCCGCTCCGACCTGCTGATACCTTCCCGACAAGGAGCCAGCCCATGTCGATCGGCAATCTCATCGGCGGCCGCATCGGTGCCGCGCCTCACGGCTTGACCCTCGCGGAGATCGGCCGGGCGGCCGGTCGAAGCGGGATGGACGGAGACATCGTCGGAGCGATCGCCGTTCTGGAGGGAAATCCGACGCCCTCCTGCTCTGCGCACGTCGAGTTCGTCGACGAGGCCGGCGGCGCGCACGAGGTGGCCCTCGGAGTTGTGGAACGAGCCGGCCTCGGCTTCTTCTTCCCGCATCCTGTCACCGGCTCTCCGGTGGACGATCCCGCCGAACACATCCGCCTGCGCTTCGAAATCGAGGAAGGAACGGCGTTGCCTTCGACATTTTCGACGGCATTCGACAGGCTGTCCTCCTGAAGGTTCGCCGGCGCATGCCGTCGCGAGGACACCCCATGATCCGCCTGCCGTTCGATTTCACCTACACCGTCGCGTACGTTCCGCCCCGGATGCAGAACGCGCGTCACATGCCGATGCGCGGCTCCACGGTGCTGGAGTTCGAGGAGCTGGATCCGGCCACGACCGAGCACGTCGCCAACGTCACGGAGCGCCACCGCTTCACCTATTCCAGCGACCGCTACGGGCGGAGCGACAGGAACGAGAAGGTGCGCGTACTCTACGCGGGCGGTTCCTTCTGGCGCGAGGACATGTCCTTCGAGAAGCTCGCCGCTCAGATCGCGGCAGGCAACATCGAGAGCGGCTACCTGGATCACATCGCGAGCCGCGGCACCCAGAGTTCGGAGCTCGGCGACGTCGCGGAGCTGACGAACGCGCAGCGGACCGCCAAGGTGCTGGCCCGCGTACCTGCGGAGCGCTGGAACGACGACGGCGGCGCCGCCACCATCGAGCGCTACCGTCGGCGCGTCGCCGACATGGCGGTGTTCGACGGCGGCGTCTTCGTCAGGACGCCGATGCCCGTCATCTCGCTGTCCCAGTACCTGGGGCGCGGCATCGCCATCGGCACGGCCCGATCCTACGGCCCGGGCGAGACCGTGCACGGCAACCACCACCTCGTGTTCGATCTCGACGAACTCGATCGCGCCCTCGAGTATCAGGAACGTGTCAGGCCGGTTCGTGCCGGTGCCGACGACGAGAGCTTTCGGGAGAAGCTCGAGATCGAGATCCTCCGCCCGGGCATCTGGGAGGCCGCTACCCACCGCGAAGCCGTCCTCGGATCCGCGAAGGCGGCGCTTGAGGCGGTCATGTCGAAGCCGGACGAGGTCTGGGTCGAGATGCTCGACAAGGCCTACGACCTGCGCGACGCGCTCACCGAGTGCGCGGGCGAGGTGACGCCCATGCTGCTCCAGGTCCTCCAGGACATCGCCGCCATGGAAGGGCCGTCCGAGCAGCAGATGAACGACTGGCGTTCGCAGGCCGAGCAGTACACCGGCCACTGGTCCAAGGGGCGTTCGTCGAACCTCGTCGAGAAGTCCGGCGAGGTTCTGGGGAGCGTGCGGGGCCTCGCGGAGGAGGCTCTGTTGCGCTGGGAGTTCCGCAAGCCGGACGCGTCCTGGGAGCAGCACCTGGAAGGCGATCCGATCCTCTTCGAGGAACGCGGTTCGGTCCATCAGATCACCACGCTATTCGATGCGCGGGTGATCGAACGGCTCTACGACGTCGACCTTTCCGCCGAGACCGCAGCCTGCGCCGAGGGGCGCGCGAGGCTCCACGTCGCGGTCGTCGGTGCCGGCGGCGTCGACTACAGGTCGGGTCACCGGCAGGCGCTCATCGCCGAGGACGAGGACGGCCTCCGCCTCGTGGCCACCTCTCCCGACGTGGACGTCGAGGCCGTCGCCGCGGTCGTCGACCGCCACCTCGGCCGCACGTTCCACGCCGCCGCACCCGCGATGGCTCCAGGCGGAGTACGCTGACATGCGCGTCGACCTCACGATCCCCTACCAGTACCTGTGCCGGCGCAAGGGCGCCCGGAAGGACTCCAACGGCTACGGACTGACGACCACCACCGTCGAGATCCCCGAGCATTCGGGCCCGGCTCCGCTCGTCGGCCGCTTCGGAATGCCCGGACGGCTGGAGGCACTGGAGAAGGCAAAGGTCTGGGACCCCGAGAAGCAGAGCGACCGCCAGCAGGCGGTCTTCTCCTCCATCGACGGCCGGCCGCGCGCGGTCCTGTTCTTCGACAACGACTACTGGGTCGAGGTCGGATCGACGGACGACATCCAGGCGCGTCTCGATCGCCGCAGGGAGGAAGGCGTCGACCCGTTCGCGGTGGCCCGCGGCGACGTCAACCTCTGGTACTGGGTGGACACGGTCATCGAGGATCCGGATGCCCTGCGCGCGTCCGGCAAGATGAAGATGATGGTCCACAACCAGATCGGCGAGTACAAGGCCTGCGCCGCCGACCGGGCGCGTCTCGACATGCGCGTGGTCGACGGAATGGTCGTGATGCGGACCGCCGAACCGGTGATCACCGCCCTTCAACACACCCCGTCCGACGACCAGACCCGCAAGGCCTTCGAGGTCGTCGTCATACCCTCCAGCGATACGACGTCGACCGGGTTCCTCTACATGGCCGACATCGGCCGGACGGGGTCGTTCAAGGCGGTTCCGCTCCACCGCAAGGACGAGATCGTCGATGAGGTCCACGCGCATGCCCGCAAGGTCGAGAGCGAGGGCGGGAAGCGGACCGTGGAGCGTACGACCGGCAGCTGGCGCCACCGCCGCACGCGCCGGGTCGAGGAGAAGTTCGACATCGACACGACCGTGCTCGACCATACGTCGGTCGACGTCGTCCGGCCGGAGATGCTCGCCTTCGACGACTTCAAGTCGAAGGCGAAGGGCGCCTCGTGGAACCTGACGACCGAGAACCGCTACTACCTCCGGCACATGTCGAAGCAGACCGGCTTGGCGCTCCTCCGTCTCATGGATGCCAGGGAGGCTTCGCGCGGCATCGTCACGCCGCGCCTCGTTTCGGCGACCCGCGAGGCGGCGCACAGCCTGCTTGAGGGTTTCGCTCTGGAGCGGCCCGCGAGGCCCCCCGGGCGCTGGTCAATCGATGCGTACAACAACCACGCGATGGACGAGGAGAGTGGAAAGCTCGCGGCGATGAAGGAGGCGGCCGCCGACTTCGTCGATGCCCTCGAGATGCGCGTGCCCGGGCGCGACTGGTTCGACCACGCGTTCGATGCCGCGGCCGACTTCCGCAACGGGTTCGCCGTCAGCGAGATCTGCACGCTGACGGACGCCCGGAGCGCGGCCGCGGCGCTCGGCAAGCCCGAGATCTCGGACCTCGCCCTCGCGGCGGCGCGTGGCGAAGGACACCTCGTCGGGATCCGGAAGGACAAGGTGTTCCAGGGCGTGCTCCACGTGACGGGGCCGGCCGATGCGCCCGTGGTGGAGCAGGTGTTCGCGCGATCGGGATTCGAGGAGGCGGTGATGGCCGCGGCCGAGCCTCTGATCGACCGGATCCGGAAGGAGGCCTCGGTCGAGGCCGATCTCGATCTCGATCTCGGTCTCGACGCCCCCGTGTTCGCGGCCGCGTAGGTCACGGCGACTGCGTCCGGACGCGCTGTTCGGACCTTCACCCGTCGCTCCAAGCCCGACGACGGGAGAAGGTCCGCAACCAGACGCAAACCGATCGATAACGCTGTATTATACTGGCTCCGGAAAGGGATTTGCTCGAAAGTCGACCTGCTCTACCATCGCCCGATGGACATCATTTGCATGATGAACATGTGCGGTTCAGAGGCGATGATATGGGCGGTCTATACACCATTGCGTCCCGCAAGACGCCGTATGGTGGGTGGTGGTACGATTCCTACACCGAAGCCCGGTGGGCAGCGCTCCTCGACATGTTCGGGTTCGTGGTGAAGAAGCCCCGGCTGACCGGCAAATGGGACCCCGACTTCGGTTTCAGAACCGATTGCAGGCTGACGGTCTACGCCGAATGCAAGCCATACAGCGCGAATACGGGATGGCCCGAGCCTAACTGCAAGTGGCTGGATGGCATCTGGGAAAAGCTGGCCGACGGCGTCGATGGGAACCACTGCGACGAGGCCATCGCGATCGGGGATTTGGCCCTGATCCACGAAGATCTGCGCTCGGTGAGCATAGTCCCCTCGGACGAAGTGGCGATAGTCGGTCTGCGGCTAAAGAGGTCCCGGTCCCATGGGGGAGACACCACCAGGGATCGCTGGGAGCCGTTGCACGTCCATAAGGATCGCTTCGGGAGGTATGTCTACCAAGGCCACGAGAGATACCAACAACTGAAGAGCCAGGGGCGACAGATGCCGGATCCGCTTTCGCACTCGGATCTCCTAAGCATGTGGGCCGAAACGGAGAATATGGTCGGCCACAAGCCGGAAGAGGCGGTCGCCAGGAAGCCGTACGACTTCGACGTCTTCAAGAAAGAGCCGCAGAAGAGGATCTAGTCGATCCCACGCGCCGCGGTCTGTCCCGTTGCAACGAGACGGGATTTCCGCGGCCTATCCGGATCTCCACTCGACGCCGACCCGCAGCCGCCCGGCTCAGTCCCCGGCGGTGAGCGAGACCACGCCACCCGCCGCCTGAAGGCGCTCGGCTCTTTCCAGGGCGGGCCCCACGGGCGCCTTCACGGTGACGACGCCGCTGCGTGTCGGGCGATCGCGCCAGCGGACGTGCCCGTCGATCCACGTGCGGCCCGGCTCCGGCCGTCCGTTCCGGTCCTTGCCGATCGACCCAGGCCGGAGGGTTCGCCAGAACCCGCCGACGTCCACCTGGAACCGAGGAGGGGTGTAGGACCGGGTGCCGCCGCCCGCCTCCAGATTGAGGATCTCGAGGGTTTCGATGCGGCGTACGCCGATCCGACTGTCGCGGGGTGCCCTGAGCACGCGGGCCGCGTCGCGTCCGGCACCGCGTCCGGCCGTGGTGCGCCTTTCGACCTCGCGGACCAGATGGATCCGGAAGGCGAAGTACGCTGGCAGCTGGAACAGGGTCTCCGCGACGTCGAACACGATGCGGTGCTCGTCCACGCGCGCGGAGAAGGCCTTCATGCCCTCGATCTGCGCCGGCGTCGCCTTCGACACGTCGTCGATGCCGAGGCTCCCGGGGTCGTCCGACACCATCGTGCGGGACTGCCCCTCGTCGCGGGCGAACGTCCGGCTCTCGTGCGTCATGCGGTCGAGATCGAACAGGCCGAACGCGACGGTCTTCCAGACGCCGTCGAGGTCCCCGAGCGGGGCGGCGACCTGTCGTTCGAAATCCACGCCCCGGTCCCTGTTGACCACGATCTCACCCTCGGCCTGGATGTGCCGATAGAAGGCCTGGAGCTTCTCGGTCGCCTCGGCGAGGTCGCAGACCGTTCCGCCGATCATCATCCAGTGCAAGCGGGATCCCCGGCGGACCAGCGACATGCCGCTGACTGCGAAGGCCTCGCCGTCGGTATCGACGAACGCGTGCTCGCGTATGTCTCCCAGCGCCGTGAAGTTGTGGACCACCCCTTCGGGCAGCGCCTCCAGACGCGCCCGGCCGGCATCCTGGCAGCGGCCCTCCCGCACGAATTCGACGAAGTCGCCGACCGAGTAGGCATGGTCGCGTTCGACGGCCATCTCGTACGACGCGAACGGGCCGTCCCGCCGCATCTCGAGGAAGCCCTGCATGATGCCGAAGCTGAACGGCATCGTGGGGTTTTCGACGTCCGCGTCGAGCCGGTCGTTGTAGAGCGACAGGAACTCCCGCAGCTCGTCGTCGACGTGGAAGCCGGCGCCTGAGGTTTGCACGGCGGCCCTGCGATCGAGCACGCGGCTCCAGGCGGCCACGGCCTCCTTCTCCCGGCGGCGGCGCTCGCCGCGGGATTCGATCCCGATGCCACGCGGCGACTTCATGCGGCTTCGGCCATCCCGTTTCTTGCTGCCTGCTCCGCGATCGCGCGGAGCTTCTTCAGCGTGATCACTCTCTGCCCGTTCTTCCCAGGTTTGCGGGCCGCCGTCCACGCCGGCGCCCCCTCGCCGTCGAACACGATCTCGGCCTCCGAGGGCGAGACGATCCTGAGCACGACGAGCCGCACGCAGGTCGCGTACATCGCCACCTCGCTGCCGGCGGTCAGCTTTATCTGAACCTGCCGTCCGTCCGCGTCGACGCCGTCGTGACCCGGGAACGACCCGCGATGGAGCGTGATCCCGAGGGCCTCCGCGGCGACGACCTCTCCGATCGATCCGACGAGGTGCCCGTCCGGCGTGAAGCTTCGCCCGGGATAGGCGGCAGAGAGTTCGGCCACCGCCTCGTAGATCCGGGCCACGGCGGGCGGGAGGGGGATGCGTCGGTCCATGCCGAGAGAATACGCGCGAAGGAGGTGTTCCGCGCGCGGTTCCTAAGGCCGTGGTTGACGGACGGTTGAGACCGGGCTTCCCGCCCCTCTCAGACCTTCCGGCCTTCGGCCACGTCGCCTTCCGGATCGTCGGCGTAGCGGGTGCGCGGGGCCGACCGGGGAGCGTCGGAGGGAGCGACGGACGACGGCGGCGGAGCCGCCAGGGGCTGCGCGTCTCTCGCGGCCTTCAGCTTCGAACGGCCGCCGTCCGCCACGAACGCACGGACGCTCTCCGACAGGCCCGCTCCCGGCCTGTCCTCGCCGACGAGATCCTCGCGGCCGATCGGGATCGTGGCCATCGGGTTCGCGAGCCCGAGCAGGTTCTCGTCCATGGCGCCGTGACCGGACGCCCCGCTCAGCTTCTGATCCATTGCTCCGTCTCCTCGCTGATCCCGCCCCGTGTCGGGCGCGTCGTCCGTCGGCTGGTCTTCCATCGCGCCATGCTGGACTCGAGCACGCCCTTCGCGCCGATGTCCTGGACGAGCGCCCTGTGCTGGGCCTTGGGGACGCGCCGGTCACCCTCCCATCGGAGCTCGACCAGGATCAGGTCCCTGAAGCCGCGCAGGATGTCCATGGTCGGCGCGGGGATGCGGTCGATCTGGCCTTTGACGACCCCATTCTGGACGACGGTGATGAAATTGTCCCCGACCTGGATGTGCACCCGCGCCGCCGGCGCGAGGCCCGCATCCATCACGGCCATGAAGGTGCGGCCGTCGTGGGTCTGCATGATGTCGGCGTGGTCGATCGGCACCGGGCCGGTCTGCCGCGGAGCCCGCTTCGAGCGCCGCTCGCCGTAGCGCCCCAGGGCGACCTCGCCCAGCCGGTCCCGGAGCAGCGCGGCGTAGTCCCGCTTGGCGTCCTGGAAGCGCGCGCGGCCCTCCGGAGTGGAGAGCCATTCGGCCAGGGCTGCCCCCTTGGCTCCCGGCGGCTCGGGCCGGCCGAAGCGTTCGACCGAGAGCTTCGCCAACGCCGTCCGCTCGGCCCGCACGGCCAGCGAGGGCATCCGCTTGGCGACGGTCTTCGCCGAGGGGTTCGGGAGCCGGTCTCCGAAGAGATCGAGCACCAGGTCGCGCCCGAAGCGCGGCAACGCATCGTAGGCCGACCAGATCCGGCCGCGCGCACGCCATTCGCGCTCCGCGACGTCCTTCGGGCGCTCCCCCTGCCACCAGGTCGCCGGAAGCAGGTCTTCGCGCCGATCGAAGTCCAGGGCCAGCGATGCCGGCATGCATGCCGGCACGATCAGGATCCGATCGGCGACCGGCGTCAGGTTCACCGCGACGTCGAGAGTTGCGTCGTAGCGGTTGCGAGCGCGCTCGGACGCCCTGCGGCCCTGCAGATCGGTCATGGCATCGGCAAGCGGACTTTCTTCGGCGGCTCGCTCGACGATGCCAGCGTGATGCAGATCGAGCAGCCGGGCCGCCGCGTCCGCCGCGGCCGAGGCGAGAAGACCGATGCCGGCATTGCGGACCTGCTCGCGCACGGCACCCACCGCACGCGAGAGGTCCGCGGCGTCGCCGGCCGCGACGATCCATCCGATCCGTTCTCTCGACACGCCCGGCTCCATTCCTTCACGAAGGTGACGCAAGGATGCAACGGCGGCAAGGCCCCGGTAAGGATCCGCGATCCGTTGGAAGGTGTCGACCGACTTGGCTATTGGAGCGGCGGCGTCCGCGTCCTAATCTGCGGGAAGGAGCGGCACGTCGCTCCCCTGGAGCTCTCGTATGCTGATCGGTAAGATCGTGGCCACGCCTTCCGCCGACGGCGGCGTCGTCGCGAACGCTTTGTCCTCCCTCGGGATCGACACCAGGGCGGAGACGCTCGCCCACGCCCTTCGGCATTCGCTCCATCAGATCTCCGACGGGCCCTTCGCGGCGCTGGCGTCCTCGATGCAGCCCGAGGTGCTGGTCGCCGGTCTGACGGCCATCGGGATCGAGCCGATCTTCATCGATGTCGCCCGCAAGCGCATGACGGCCGCCGGCGCGTCCCCGGACGCCATGCTGGATGCCGTGATCGAGCGCTCGGTGCACGCCTACATCGGCGAGGTCGTCGGGGCGCCGGTATGACGGATCGCCCGGAAACGGTCGAAGTCGAAAGAGTCGAGCTCGAACGGATCGCCGCCGAGCTCCGCCACGCCTACTCGCACCTCGTGAACGGCCGGGTCACGGATCTACGTGCGTTCGCGGAAGGTCTCGTCGCACCCCAGATTCGTCGCATCGAAAACCTCGCCGGCGGTCCGGCCGACGCGGACGGCGGCGAGCCGCCGGAGGAGAGGCGCGCGCCCTCGCCGAGGTGATCGCCGCAGCTCCTACGCCGCCGGCGCCAACGCCTCCAGCATGTCCTCGTCGACGACGAAGGCCGCTGTCTGCGGCGCCGCCTCCGGGACCCGCATCTCCTCCGGCGAGAGTGCCGGCAGGACCTCCACCACGGCAACGCGGATCAGCTGGGTGCGATGCCAGCCCGGGCGCTCGTCGTGGGTCTTCACGGTCCCCTTCACGACGGCGCGCTGCCCCTCGCTCATGCCGAAGTTCGGCGTGATCGCGTAGAAGGCGTTGCCCTCCCCGTCCACGAGGTCGGTGAGGCACATCTCCTCGCGCCCGCGGCCCCTGAACTTCTTCTGCAGCCATTTCGCGCTGCCGGTGCACGTCACCTCGACCTCGATCCGGTCGCCGGGCGACGCCACCGGCTTCGAATCCGCGTAGATGCGCGCGATCCGGTCCCGCCTGTCCAAGCACTCGGCGAGTGCGTCGAGCTGCGAGCAGGTCAGCGAACCCCAGATCTCGGCCTTCACCAGCATCTCGGCGACGAACTTGTCGGCCCGGTGAGCCTCGGCGCGCTCGAACAGATTGGCGTTCTCGTCCTTGAACGCGACGTACCGGGTCGCGATCTCGGCCTCCTTCACCTTGGCGGCCGCCGACGCGGCCTCCCGGCGCTTGAGCCGCTGCTTCTCGCGCTTCTCTAGCTGCGGGCCGGTGTAGAGCCGGACCTGCTCCTCGATCGTCTTCTCGCCCTTGCAGGCGAAGCACTGCCTGCGGCCGCGCCAGCGACCGCTGCCGCCGCACTTCCAGCACTCGACGTCGGCTTCGCCGAACGGCTTCCCCTTGGGATCCTCGAAGACGCCCCCTTTGTAGGGCGTGCCGTCCTCCAGGTAGTAGCCGGTCTCGGAATCGGGCAGCGGGTCCATGGTCATCTCCGGTACCGGAGTGTGGCCCCGAACGATGAAAAAACCGATGGGCCGCCCTCAGGCCCGCCGCACCAGGACGACGCCGGCGGTGAGCGCGGCGAGGCAGAGGCCGCCGGCGAGCGCGTGCCGACCGTAGTCGTGGACGAACCCGTATGCGTGACCGCCCATCCAGGACGCCACGGTGGTCAGCGCCGTCGTGACGGCGAACGCCTTGATGCGCGAGGAACTCATGGGCGGATGATGGGCGGCATCGCGCCGGCGTGCAACCGTTCCTTCGCCTTGTCAGAACCGACCAATCCGGTCAGGTATGGGCATCGGCGGTTCCTTCGGTGGCAAATGGCTCGCAGGCACGGACGCACCAGCAGGTTCCGCATCGAGGACGCGGCCGCCGTGGTCGCGACCACACCTCCCGACGCGCTGTTCCTGCGTTGCTTCGGCGTGGCAGCCGGAGACGGCGCCTTCGGGGAGATTCCCGGCGGGTTCGGCGCGGTCCGCGAAGCCCTCGGCGGCTCCGGCATCTCGACCGTCCCCCTCGCGCCTGCGGCCGGGGACTGGGATTTCCGCCTGCCGGCGGATCTCGACGGCGAGGCGCTCGAGACCGCGGCGGAGATCCTCGGCCGTGCGGAGGAGATCGCAGCCTCAGACCGCCTCGCGGCGGAAGCCTCGGTCGACGCCGCCGAGATCTCAACGCCCGGAGAGCGCTTCGACCGCATCGTCTCGCAGAGGAGCCTCGGGAACATGCTGCGGTCGAGGATCGGCCTTCCAGGCTGGTGGTCGCTCCCGCACGTCCGGACCACGGTGGTCAACAGGCCTGATGCCGAAGCGTGGGCGGTCCGGATCTCGTGCCTTTCCGGCGACAGGCTCCAGGAGACCGCCTTGGCCGCCGTCGAATCCATGGATGCGGCTCTGGAGGCCGACCCGAGGCTCGACGAACTGCCGGGTGTCGTTCCGCCGGAGTTCGGCACCTTCGCCATCCCCCCGCAGGGCGTGCTGGTCCGCACCGAATTCGCGCGGGTCGGCGGCGGCTACTGGCTCCGCTCCGCGGCGACCCTGCTCGCCGCGCAGGCGTCCGCGACACTCGCCGCTCTTCCGACGGGGGCACGTAAGGGAGCCGGCGATTCCTTCGCTTGGAGAGGCGCATTCTCGTCCCGGGCCGGCCTCGCGGCAGGGATGATACGTCTCGGCACCTACGGCCGGCCTCCGATCCTCGCGATCGAGGTCGAAGGCCCCTTCGAGACCGGGCGCCACTTCGCCTTGGGCATGTCCCCGCGGGCGGACGGCGAAGATGCGGACGCGCTGCTGACCGCCTCGGCCAGGGAGATCGCCTCGTGAACGGAAGCTTCCTGCTGGTTCTCGAGGCCGCGGAGGTGTCGCGGCTCGGGTGCGACTGGCCCGGCGACCGACTGCTGGTGGCCGAGGTCGCGGACGACGGATCGGTGCTGCGCACCCTCGGCGTCCCGGACGGCGAGCTCGACGGCATGCTCGCGGATCGGCGGATGCCGGTCCACCCGGCGAGGCCCGGCCGACGCACGGTGCTCCTCGAGTTCTCCCGCGAGGCGGCCATGCTGTCGGCCGTGAGGGAAGCCCTCGCCGGGCCCGCCACCGTCGAGGCCTCATCCGGTGAGGCCACCTCCTGCCCTGCCCCGGCTCCCGGGCGGATCGCGATCCCGCGTTCCGCGGCGGAGGCGGCGGGCTTGTCGCCGGGAGATGCGCTGGTCGTCGTGCTCGACGCCGACGGCCTATTCGCCGTACGCCGGTCCGAGGCGTCCCGTCCGGCGCGGGTCCACTGGATCTGGCGGGATCTCGCGATCGCCGCCGCGATGCTCGGTTCCTTCGCGCTCGGCCTCGCCGGCGCGCGCTGATTCGTTCCTTCGGGGTTGCCCCTTGCGAGGATCGCCAACAAGCTCCGGCGAACGGAAGACGCGGACAGGCTGATGGCCCGAGAGATCGAACCCACCACCATCTGGAAGTGGCCGGACCTGTCCAAGTACGGGCTCGATCTGCGCCGCGTCATCACCACCGCGGGCGAGTCGGTCCTGGTGCTGCGCGGAGCCCGTGAGGTCGACGAGAAGCTGTTCAAGCGGCTCGGCTTCAAGAACGACGGCAAGGGGAACTGGTACCGGCGCCACGGCGCCGACGAGCAGCCCTCGGTCTACAGCTACAAGAGCGTGTTCCCCGACTGCGAGCCGGTCACCCGCGCGGTCGCCGAGATCACCGACGACCACCGAAACCCCACGTCCGCCGCGCGCAGGACCGACGGTTCCGCGCCGGCCGTCGACGCCGGCGAGATGTCGCGCGCGCGGCCGCTCGGCCAGAACCGGGCACGTCAGCAGATCCTCGCGCTCGCGGACGGGCGCCGGTTCCTGAAGAACCAGGGCGGCAACATCGTCCACGAGGCCGACATCCAGCCGCCGCAGCCCGGCCTCTTCCTCCGGGCGACCGATCAGGATTCGCTCGCGGTCGCGGCCGAAGGGCTGATGCGCGAGGTCGAGACAGGTCGGATCCTGCGCGAGGACGAGCTGACGGAGTTCGCCCGCACGGCCTTCTCGACCGAGCAGCCGACCGAACGCCAGATCTCGGACGCCCGTTCGGCCCTTGCGGGTGCCGCCGGCCGCTGGCTCGGCTCGAAGACGAAGGTCTCCCTGCGCGACATCTACAACAGCGCCTGCAGCCTCCAGGAGACGGTTCCGACCCTCTTCGCCATCGAGGAGCGCGAAGGGGCCTCGCTTCCCCTGGCCGTCGCGGCCCAGCGCCTCGCAGGCACCTCGGCCGAACTCTCCGGCCGGACCGTGTTCGTGCCCGACATCGGAGGCGGCGAGTGGATCGCGACGCCGATCGCCGGCGCCCGCACCGTCGTTGGCGGAACGACCCCCGGCGCCCAGTCCGCCGCCAAGGCCACCGCCTCTGCGTCGGCCGGCCGGAGCGAGGTCGTGCAGTCGGGGGCCGGCCCCCAGGCCCACGACGTCACGCTCGTCGGCACGCCGTTCGGCTCCGACATGCCTCTCCGCGAGCGACTCGCCGCCATCGAGGCCCTGCTCGACAGGCGCGCGGCCGACGGCCGTTCGGTGATCGCCGTGCGTGCCGACGGTCCCGACGCGGACGAACTGCTCGTCGGCTTCCAGAAGAAGCTCGGCCGCGGCTACGTCGTCGAGGGCGTGGCCGACATCGACGGGGCGCTCGCCGCGGGTCGTCCCGGCGCGAGCTCGGTGCGGATGATGACGCTCGGCAGCCGGCGTCCGACGCCGCTGGACGTCGCGCCCGAGGAGGCGCTGCGCGTCCGCGAGATCGGCGAGTACGGCGGCCTCTGGACCTGGGTGTCCGAGATGGCGGCCAGCCGCATGCGCGCCGACGCGCCCGAGGCCGGCCTGTCGCTCGGCGGCCGCATGGACGGCACTCTCGCCCGCAACGAGTATCAGGCCCCCTACCAGCCCGCGAGCCGGGCCGGCGTCGCCAGCACCATGGTGCCGCGCGCGCTCGAAGGCGCCACCCGCGAGGCGCTCGGCCGCGTGGTGAAGCGCTACGGCGACCTGGATCAGCTGGTCGCGACCGAATTCGGCTACTCGAAGGAGGAGCTCGGCGAGGTGCTGTCGGTCGAACAGATCGACGCCCTCGGCCTCTACGTCCACGCCGACGACCGCGGCCGCGGGCTGCTGATCGCCGATCAGGCCGGCGTCGGGAAGGGCCGGACCCAGGCCGCCATCGCGCGGCGCGAGGTGCTCCGGGACAAGAAGGTCGTCTACCTCACCGAGAAGCCCATGAACTTCTCGGACGTATACCGCGATCTCGCGCACACCCGGTCGACCGACCTCGTGAAGCCGCTGATCCTCAACGACGGCGCGAACATCATCGACGAGACCACCGGCGGCGTCGTGCTCAAGGGCGCCAACGCGGCGGCCATGAAGAAGCTGATCGCCGACGGCCGCTGGCCCGACGACAACAACCTGATGATGGGCAGCTACTCGACCCTCAACAAGCTGCCGCTCTGGCGCTCGCCCGAGGGCAAGGTGGTCCGTGGCATCGTGCCCCCGGGCCCCGGCCACACGCCCGCCGACCGCGCCGCCTTCCTGATCTCGGTGATCGACAAGGACACGGTCGTCATCCTCGACGAGTGCCACAACGCCTCGTCCGGCGAGAGCAACACGGCCAACAACGTCAACGAGATCGTCCGGCGCGCCGGCAACGTGGTCTACGCGTCGGCCACCTTCGGCCGCAACGCGAAGTCCATGTCCTTCTTCCACCGGCTGCTGCCGGAGGGGATGTCGGCCGACAAGCTGGCCGAGATGCTCATGCGCGGCGGCGAGACGATCCAGGAGATCTTCTCGACCATGCTGGTGGCCGACGGCGTCATGGTCCGCCGCGAGCACGACCTGTCGTCGATGGAGTTCACGACCATCCACGATCCGGCCCTGGCCGAGCGCAACCGCATGTTCATGGACCTGCTGGCGCCGATCCTCGGCGACATGGCGCAGCTCCAGCAGATGGTCGAGCGCAAGATCAGGGAGATCAACAACCGCGCGGTCGAGCCGGCCGAGGCCGATCCCGAGGACGGCGCGCGCCGCAAGCCCTCCGTCTTCCGCCGCACCGGCTTCGGCTCGCCGCTCCAGACCCTCTCGAAGCTCTTCGTCACGGCGATCAACACCGACCTCGCGATCGAGCGGTCCCTCTCCGCCCTGGCCGAGGGCGAGAAGCCGATCATCGTTGCGGACAGCACCATCGAGAAGCTGCTGACCGAGCTCGCGGAGGACGAGGACGCCCTCGAAGGCTCGCGCTTCCCGAACTTCTCGACCCTGGTGCAGCGGACGGTCACGCGCCTCTGCTCGATCTCGTCCATGCGCGCCGACGGCAGCCGCTTCGAGCGCGACCTGTCGCTGGAGGACGTGCGGATCGCCGACATGGTCGGCAAGCTCCGGGCCGCCATCGACGCGATCCCCGATCTGCCGATCTCGGCCATCGACGTGGTGAAGACCAGGATCCGGGACGCGGGCTACACCTGCGACGAGATCACCGGCCGCGGCGTCGAGATCGAGGACGGACGCATCGTCCGCCGTCCGAACGTCGACAAGGTCGTCGTGAAGAACGCCTTCAACAACGGCGACGTCGACGCGCTGGTCATCAACAAGTCCGGCTCCACCGGCATCGATCTCCACGCGTCCAAGCGGTTCAAGGACCAGCGCAAGCGGGTGATGATCGAGCTGGAGCCGGCGGCCGACGTGCTGAAGCAGGTCCAGACCTACGGCCGCGCGGCGCGCTACGACCAGGTCGTCGGCCCGCGCATCGAGACGCTGAACTCTGGCCTCCCGATCGAGGTCCGCAACGCGGCGATCCGGAACGCGCGCCTGCGCAAGCTGTCCGCCAACGTCACCTCGAACCGCGATTCCTCGCTGCTGATCCGGGACATCCCCGACCTGCTGAACGAGGTCGGCGACATCGTCTGCACCCGGTACGCCGAGGCGCGTCCCGACCTGATGCGCCGCCTCGGGTATCAGGTGTTCGACCACGAGGATTCGGAGGACGCCAACCGCGAGACGCAGAGCCAGCAGGCCGGCCTCGACGCCCTGGTCGGACGCCGCTCGGCCAACGAGTTCATGGCGCGCCTCGTGGTGCTCCCGGTGGCCATGCAGGAGCAGGTCGTCAACGAGCTCGTCGCCGAGTACCTCGCGACGCTGGAGGAGCTGGAGGCCAAGGGCGAGACCCCGCTCAAGCGTCGCGAGATGGCCGGCATCGTCCAGAAGACGTCGCGCTCCGTCTTCGAGGGTGCGGCCGTGGAGCACGCCGACAGCGCGTTCCTGGAGCCGCTCTACGTCTACGACGCCATCGTCGAGCGCGAGCTCGATCCGATGCGGTCCGACCAGCTGATGCAGGCCATGGAGATGGGTTTGACCTCAGCGTCGGCGAACCGTGGGCGCACGGTCGCAGAGCACCTCGAGCGCAACCGGGACGTGATCCTGGAGGCCTACCTGTCGGACAAGTTCGCCAACGTCGAGGAGGCCCTGCAGCGCGGCGACAGGCGCATGCACGAGCAGAAGAACCGGATCGAGCGGCTGGCCGAGGTGCTCAAGGAACTCGCGCCCGGCCGCGAGATCTTCTTCGGCGGCTTCGAGGAGGGCGACGTGGTGCGCGGCGTGGTGACCGCCATCCACCACCCGCCCCGCGGCTTCGAGCACGTCGCCGCGCAGTACTCGGTCGAGTTCGTCAGCCCCGGGGACGTCGAGCCGCGTCGGATCAAGCTCCGCGCCCTCCTGGGGGATCCGGTCTTTAAGGTCGGCCTCGGGCTGGAGGACAACAAGGAGTACGACAAGATCCTGCGCCGGTTCGACGACTCGCACGCGGTCAAGCTCGACACCGTCAAGCTGCTGGGCGGCAACCTCTTCCGCGCCATGAAGCACGTGGTGGACACGAAGATCGGCCAGCTGGTCGTCTACCGCACGACGGACGGCAAGGTGGAGGCGGGCGTGCAGGTCTCGCGCCGCAACCGCATGATGGACGTGCCGGTCGAACTCGACGGGCCGGCCATGTCGATCGCCTGCGTCAAGGAGCGGGCGGCCGAGCTGCGCTCGACCCCGGACCTGTCGCCTTCGGGTATCACGATCACCCCGCGCAACGACGGCGCCTTCGATGTCGTCCTGCCCCTCCAGGGCTCGCGTCGGCACGGCTACATCTACGAGAACGCGCTGGCCAAGCAGCTCCTCGCCAAGGCCGTCGCCGAACCCGGGAAGCAGCCGCGTCTCATCGCGAAGAGCGAGGAGATCGGGATGTACCTGACCATCCTGCACGAGGCCGGAGCCCACTTCTGGACCTCACCCGCCCTGCGCGGCTGGTCCACGGACTACCTGACCAGGAAGTCGACCGCGAACACCAACGACGAGAACGGCCCGCGACTGCTCGCCGCCGGAGGTGCCCGATGAAGCCCGATGCCTCCTACGCCCCGCTGATGATCGGCGATTCCCCGGCCTTCGTGGTCGTCGGCGCATCCGATGACGGGCCGATCGGCTGGCTCGTCGGCGCCGATGCGGACGGCGTGCCCTTCGGCGTCGGCCCGGTGCCGCTGTCGGAGGCCGCGCTCCGCGGCGGCGCCGAAGGTGTCGGTGCCGAACTCGTCCGTCTCGTCACCCCAGAGCAGCGCGACGAGACCAATCTGGTCCCGCTGCTCGCCGGCTTCGGTCTGATCCCGGGGCGTCCGGTGCCGAAGGACGGCGCGCTCGCCGCGCTGATCGGCCTCGACGCCGCGCACGCGGATCCCGTCTCGGCCGGGCACATGCTCGACGCCGCGGGCTTCGAGGGCGTGCGCGAGCGGATCGATGCCCGGGCACTGCACGCGTTGCGTGCGGCCGACCGGATCGACGTCTCGTCCTACCTGTTCTTCGCGGGCGACGGCCCGAAGGCCGACCACCGGCGCCAGGCCGCCGGCACCTACCCGCTGCTCGCGGGCGCCATGTCGCGCCTGCCGACCGTCAAGATGCGCATCGACGCCGGCAGCTCGCTCGCGGACGCCCTGGAGATGGCGATGGGCCGGCGCGAGGACGGCCGTCCGACACTGCCCAAGGCGGCGCTGAAGCGCCTGCAGGGCGTCGAGTGGGCGGCGGACGCCATGGCGCCGGAGCAGCTCGCGGAGGCCCTGGGTTCGATCTCGCCGCAGAACGTGCCCCGGACCCGCGAGGATTTCGACGCCTTCGCGGCCGTCGCCTCGACGATCGGCCGGATGCTGCCGAGCGTCGGGCTCACCTTCGACGTGCTCGCGGCCGATTCCCAGGGCAAGTGGGCCGAGTTCCGCAAGCGGACGGCGAAGGCCGCCATGGAGCGGAGGCCTCCCCAGGGCCTCGACGCCGAGGGCATTGCCGAGTGGCGGAGGAACCCGCCGCCCCCGGACGAGAGCGTCGAGGCGCTCCGCGCGGCCTGCGTCGATCTCGAGGAGATGGTCGACATGTTCGCGCGCACCCTGGTGCTGCCCGCCGCGTCGGCCGCGTCGGACGAGATGCCGATCCTCGGCGAGATCCAGCGCCGGCAGGCGCGCGAGGTCGCCGCCCAGATCCTGATCGGCACCAAGACGGCTCCCGGCGCCTTCCTGGCGACGCGGGCGTGGCACGGCACCGCCATGGAGATGCTTGCCGTCGTCCGCGGCGGCGATCCGGAACTCGTGGAGCGGATGCAGACGGTCGCCGAGGACGGCTGGGCTCCGATCGCGCAGGCGATGACGGCGCCGAACGGGCTGTTCATCCTCCCCCTCACCGATCCGCGGATGCTGGCGGACGAGGGGCGCGGCTGGGGCCTTCGCGGAGAGGAGTCGACGCTGAACGCCGACGGCTCCCGCGGCCTCAACCATTGCGTCGCCACCAAGGAATCCTACTGCCGGCAGGGCACCATGCACGTCCTGTCGATCCGCCGGGTCAACGCGGACGGCACGTTCGAGCGGCTGTCCACGCCGAGCATCCTCGGCGTTCCGCAGGGCTCGACGGAGATCCGTCCCAACGAGCACCGGGCCTTCGGCAATACGAATCCGTCGGCCGAAGCCGCAGCCGCCTGGAAGTGGTACAAGGACGGCCTGAGCTCGGGCGCCATCCCGATCAACCACGACATGATCCGCGAGGTCACCGTCCGCGAACGGAAGCGGTGGTCGGACGACGTCGCCCGCGGAGCCCTCTACGACTGGCGCAAGGACGAGCTCCTGGAGCGCGCATTCTCGGCTTGGCGCCCCTACCTGCCGAAGGCCATGCAGTCGATACCGCTCGCCGACTTCCTGGCGCGGCCGGACATCCGGGACCTTTCGGCCTCCCTCACCGGTCGCCGGCTCGTCGCTCTGCATGCCGCCCGCTGAGGCGGCTTCCGCCGCGGAGGACGCGTACGCGCCCTGCTGCCTCCACGGCACCCTCCCTCTCGTCCGCGACGAGGGGGAGGCCGCGGGCTACCGCTTCGCGCGCATCGGCCAGGATCCTCCGGATGCGTGCATCGCCGATCCGACGGACCTGCCCGCGGGCGAGTTGAGCTTGCGCACGTTCCGCTCCGCGTCGGAGGCCGAGGCCTACGCCGCCGCCCTCGCGGAACACGGCGGCAACGCCTTCACGTCCCTGGTCTCCCCCGTCGCCGCCGGCGTCGAGCCCTTCCTGCTGGTGATCCGCCACGATCGCGAGCGCGAGGCCGCGGCCACGCTCGACGAGGCCGTACGGCTAATCGGTCCGGGCGCGCCTTCGCCGGCGGCATGGAGCCGCGCCAGGGTGTCCGGCGTCGCGGCCGCGGAGGACGGCCGACGGAGGGAGGCCATTCGGAGGCGCTGGCAGTCGGCCGAGGACGCGGTCCGGTCTGCGGGCGACCTCTACGTCACGGGCCGCTCCGAGGCCGGCGTGGAGTTCATGGCGAACACCTCGCGCGTCCGGTTCGTGCTGGCCGGCGAGCCGTCCGCCCCCGTCGTGACCTGGAGGCCCATCGCCCACCGTCTCGACGACGACCTGATGCCGATCCTCGCCGAGGCCGTCGCCGCCGCGGGCGTGAAGTCGACGGCCGGCGGCCATCGGATCGAGCTGACCTCGCTCTCCGTTGCCGAACTCGTCCGGACGGTGGAGGCGGAGCGTGCGATCGCGATCGCCGAGGAACGGCTCTCGGACGTCTGCGGGACCCGCAGGCGCCTGGCCGAGATCGCGGCCGATCCCGCCGCCGCGCGCGTGCTCGCCCGGGCCACGATCGGCCTTCCCGTCCTTTCGGTCGAGCCCGGGGCGCCGGCCGCGCAGCTGTCGCTCAAGTCCGGAACGCCGCAGACCGTCCCCGGCTCGCTGCTGGGCCGCCTCCTCGCCCACGGTCTCCTGGCGGCGGCGTGGCTGCCCGGGAACACCACCCGGGCGGATCCGGAGACGTGGTGCCCAGGCCTGTACGTGGCGACGGAGGCCGCCCATCTTGTGGCGGCGGGCCGCATGGCGGATGCCGCCGCCCTCGTGGGCAACACCCGCATGCCGCGTCCCGCGTATCCCGCGATCCACAAGGGCGGGCTGTTCCAGGCGCTGGCCGAGCTGGCGTCCCTTCTGCGCCAGGAGGGTCGCGATCGCATGGTTCCGGCCCTCGGCGATCAGCTGCCGCAGGACGGGGAGACACTGGCGGCCGCGGCGGGCTACGGCCGGAATTACTCGTCCTGGTCGCCGATCGTGCACGGTGCGCTCGCAGGCTTGATCGACATCGACGATGAAGGGCGCATCCGCCGTCCGTCGTCTCCGGATGCGGTTTATTCCTTCCGCCCCTGACGCCGGGTGCCGGATCGACCCGATGCTCGGGAACAGGCCATCGAAGCCGGCGGTTCGGGTCTACGGCCTGCCCCTCGGCGGCCGAACGACCACCAGGACATCACCATGGCTACCGGTACCGTGAAGTGGTTCAACGAGACCAAGGGCTACGGCTTCATCCAGCCGGATGACGGCGGCAAGGACGTGTTCGTCCACATCTCGGCCGTCGAGCGCGCCGGCCTGCGCGGTCTCAACGAAGGACAGAAGATCTCATACGACGTCGAGGCTGACAGGCGTAGCGGCAAGGAGAGCGCCGCAAACCTGAGAGCCTGAGGCCATAAGGGCGAACGGTCCCCCCGCCCGGGCCGCTCGTCGCGCAGCGGGCGTCCACGGAGGCCTGCTGCGCAGTCCCGACCTTCGCCGTGCCCTTCAGAGCCGTGGGCCGGGGGCGGTGCGTGCCGCGTGCTCCGAGATGTTCCGGCATTTCCAGAGTAGTGCGGGGAAGGCCTCGATGTGGACCCGCACCTCGTCCGGGACGTCGAGCAGGCCGGCATCGAGCCGCCCTTCCTGGTAGACGGCGTCGAGGAAGCGCATCTGGTTCTCGTCGGGCTCGTACAGGCCGGAGAGCCGGTCCTGGCACTCCTCCAGGACGCGACGGCACCACGCGTCGGCGCCGCCGGCATCGTCGATGAGGCCGCGCTTCACGCACGGGAGCAGCTTCGACTGGAAGTCGTTCAGGTCGTAGTCGTAGCCGTCCAGGCTGACGTTCCGCCAATCGAGGTCCCGCGACGCGGCTCCGATCGCGCACATGGCGTTCTTGACCAGATTCCAGTCGATGCCGTCTGTATGAAGCAGACGCCAAGCATCGAACAGGTCGCGCGACGCGCGCCGTGCGACAAATGCAACCAACTTGCCCGCACAGATCTCATGAAGATCTACGACCTGGACGTTCTTTGCCACATAGCCGCCGAGATTGACGCTGTCCAAGGTGTGGACACCGAAGAACGGACTCCGGTAGAGATAGTTGACGTCGATCTCGAGGGTGCCCTGCCGGCCGTAGGCGGAGTTGTACCGGAAACGCCACTTGCCGCCGGCGTGTTCACTCGATGCGTCCCGGGTCACGGTGTAGCCCCAGCTCCTCATGAGGCGGGGAATGCGGTCGTTGAGCGCCTTCTGATCCTTCAGCATCGTCTCGCGGTCGGGGGACGCGACGTAGTTGAGGTCGATGTCGACGGAGAGCCTGTCGAGGCCCAGGTAGAACAGGTTCAGCGCCGTCCCGCCCTTCAGCGCGGTGGCCTTGCCGACGACCGGATCCTTGGCGAGGCGCTGGAGCACGTCGGTCAGCCGGATCACGCGCTCCGTGGTGGCGGGTTGGAAGGCATGCTCGGCGGCGATGCGCTCTAAGCGTTCGATCGAGATCACGGTCTCATCCCCGGGTCCACGTCTTCGAAGGCAGGGCCGGCCAGCTCCGAAGGCAAGATCAGATTCCAGTCGCCGGTCCGCACGCCGCTCTCCGGGTCGGCTCCCATCACGGCGCGCGTCGCCGGGGGCACCACTTCGCGGAGACGATCGAGCGTCTCGTCGTCGACGAGGAAGTCGTCCCGTCGCTTCTCGAGCCACCACCCGACCAGTGCCGCCAAGGTACGGTTTCCGCGCGCAAAAGTCGTGGTCAGCACGGCCTCGACGTCGACGAACTCGACGGAGCCGAGCGCGTACCCGATCTCCTCCGCGCCGCCTGCGAGATCGGGACGCTCCAGGCAGTCGACGATCGTCCTGGCGACCCCGGTCACGCGGATGTCGAGCCCGCGCCGGTCGATCGTCTCGACCCCGTCGCCTTCCATCCCGGCCCGGCGCAAAGGCGCCGGCTGCATGACGAAACGAACCGGACCCGAGATCGTGTCGACCTGCCAGGGCTTGCCCGAGCTCAGGACGACGGTCTCGCCCCCCTCGGAATAGGCGAGGCCGTGCAGCCCGAGCGCCGTGTGATACCCCAGGACTCCATCGTCCCGTATCATGGAGGCGACCAGAAGGGCGTCCGGCGTGAACGTCCCGGAATCGAGGTGGGGCGGAACGGTCGCGTAGACGCCGGGGGCCGCGTGCACCACCTTCTTCGTGGCGACGTAGTACCTGAGGAGCGTGTCCGCCGCATTGATGGACCGGCCGGCCTCGGCGATGTCCCGGAACTGCTGCCGCGTGAACACGGGGCGCGACGACAGGAAGGGGCGGACCCTGCTCGGCTCGCTGGTCACATTGGACTCCCACATCTGGTGAACTTTCTCCACCATATAAGGGATCGTCGCGAGAATGCGAAACCTCATGCCGCCTTTCGGTAGATAAATTCTACCAGATGGCGGATCGCAGTTTTCGTTCCGACGCCCCCGGGTGTGGCGTCGTCAAAGCGGCACTCCCGCATTTGGCGAAGTATTTTCACCAGATGAAGGAGTATGATCCAGCAGCGCCTTATGCGACGACGAGGATGGAGGGGGCCTTCGGGCCGGGGCGGCGGACGAATCCCGGAACCGGTCGGCGTGCCAACCGGTCCACGACCCGATCCAGAGGACCACGCCGCGACGACGGCACCTCCACGATCTCGAAGCCATCCTCGGACCTTCTGCCGCCGTCGGGGCCCGCGAGCATCGCCAGACACCCGAATGCGAACGGCGCTTCCCCCGAGGCCGCCAGACGGCCGTCCATCAGGGCGGCCTGCTCCAGACGACGGTCCTCGCCGAGATGCATCTCGCCGACGATGTCGCGGAACCCCAGCGGCGTCGAGACGGTGACCAGCGCCATCATCCTGGCCAACGCCTGCGTGCGTACGCGGCTGTAGCGTTGGCGGGCGTTGGCCGCGTGGGCGACGAGGTCCAGGCGGTGCCAGTGGACGACGCCGTAGGCGTGGTGGATGGTGCCGGAGGCGAGCCGCCATGCGACCACGAGCACGATCGCGTTCTCGTCCGCGGGCGAAGGCGACACGAGGTAGCCGATGAGATCGACCTCGCGGCCGCCGAACGGGAGGCCCTCGCGGCGCCGCGGACCGTCGCCGAACTCGATCCAGATCGGTCGCCCATCCGGATGCGCGACCGCGTCGAGGCCATGCTCGAGGGTCCAGGGCGCGGTGTCGAGGATGCGGTCGACCAGGGAGACGGCCGAAGGCGTCAGCCGGAACCGGCGTGCGTCGTCGACGAGACGTTTGATCTGCTGATGCTCCGTGGAGAGGACCAGCGCACCGCAGAGCTTGGCGAGACCGTCCGCGAGAGAGGTCTCAGGCACGTCCGCCGAACTCGCGCTCGGCCAGGGTCTGGCACCGGACGCAGCGTCTGGTCCACGGCACGGCCTTGCGGCGGGCCATCGGGATCTCGCCCTCGCAGTCGTCGCAGTCGGCCGGCGCGAGCTGGGCAGCTTCGGTGCGCACGCGGATGGCGGCGACCCGACCAGCGATGGCCGCTTCATCCAGATGCTGGGTCATGTCCACGTCGTCCGCCACCGTAGGTCCCCATGTGCTCGGGAAGGAATGGATCGATGCTAGGATCGCCCTGCGCAACTGTAAAGCCATTCCTTCGTTCGCGCGACCGCGCCGCCGCCCTCAGGACCTGTGGATGAGGTACAGGACGTCGTTGGCCACGACCGTGACCATGAGGCTGCCCACCGCAGCCATGCCGGCGAGATTGACCATCTTCTGGGCCCGGGCGCCCAGTGGACGACCCCTCAGACCTTCGAGGCCGCAGAACACGAGGAGCCCACCGTCCATGACCGGGATCGGCAGCAGGTTCACGATCCCCAGGTTGATGCTGATGAACGCCGCGAGGAACAGGAGGTTGGCCCAGCCTCCCCGGATGGCGTCGCCGGCGGCCTCCGCGATCCGCGCGGGACCCGCGAGCTGATTGACCGGCCGTTCGCCCAACACTGTCTCCCGCAGAAGGCCGAGCATCTGGCGTCCCTGGAACACCATGTCGGAGAGGCCGAACAGGAAGGCGGATGCGACGGGAACGCGTTCGAAGACGGGCTTGCCGCCGAACAGACCGATGCGGCCTATCTCGTGACGACGCCCGAAATTGTCCTCGACGAGCGTCGCGGCCGGCGTCGCCTCCAGCGCCACCGGGGTCCCCTCGCGGAGCGCCTCGAACCGGGTCGGCATGCCCGCGCGCGGCATCACGAGCGCCTGGGTGTCCTCGAAGCGGTCGATCGAGACGCCGCCGACGGCCACGATCAGGTCGCCCTTGATGAAGCCGGCCTGCTCGGCGACGGATCCGGGTACGGTCCCCTGCACGACGGCCGGCGTGTAGACGCGCCCGACGCCGGCGTAGAGGCCCGTGAGCAGCAGGAAGGTCAGGACGAAGTTGGCCAGGGGGCCGGCGAAGGCCACGACGGCGCGGCGCGCCGGGCCGGCGCCGTCCAGGGTGCGCCGCCGCAGGCCGGGCGCGACCGCGATCGAACTCGCCGAGGCGATGTCGCCGTCGCCGAGGAACTTCACGAAGCCGCCCATCGGCACGGCCCGGACGGACCAGCGGCAGCCGTGGCGGTCGGTGCGCGAGACGAGGATGCGGCCGAACCCGAGGGCGAACTCGACCGGCTGTATGCCGAGGAGCCGGCCCGCCGCGTAGTGCCCGAACTCGTGGAATCCGATCACGGCCGACATCATGACGATGTAGCCGAGGATCGCGAGGATGGTTTCGGTCATTTGGTCCGCTCCTTCGTATCCGACCATAGGCCCGAAGGAGCGGGAAGGCCATTGCTTCAGCGGGGCGCCGGACCCGAAGGAGCGGGTTCGTCTTCGGGAATGGGTGCGTACTCCCAAAGCTCGAGTTCCCTTCTGGCGTTCTCCGCGCGCCAGTTGAGGCGACCGTTGGCGGACGGGTAGCAGTGCTCGACCGCAGCGATGAGCCCCCGGACGGTGTCGGCCACCTCCTGACCCGACACCCCCTCCTTCCTGACCGCGTCCCGCATCTCCCCCCAGGCGACGAGGACCGGGATGGGCTCCTCGCGGATCCGCTCCCAGAGCTGCTCGGCCACGCTCCTGATGCGGGAGATGAACCGCGGCGTCTCGTCGTGGACGTATCTCAGCATGGATCCGTCGATGACCTCGACGAAGTCGGGCAGGAGCTGCCGGAAGGTCGTGGGGTCGTCCGGATCGTAGTCGAGCGTGCCGTTGGCGGCGGCCGCGAGGACCTCGTGGATGGCGTTCGCGCGGTGGACCTGCTCCGCGGCCGGATACTCCGCCTCGTGCGGCTGGCCGAGGTCGTCGGTCGTCCTCACGCGGCCGCGCCTGGGCCGGTCCCCCCAGCCTTCCTCCAGGATGTAGACGGGCTCGCCCGAGCGCACCATGACCTCGTTGCCGATCCAGAGCGTCCTCTCGGCGAAGGCATGAATCGCGGCAAGCACCCGGTCCTTTCCGGAGTAGGAGACGATCATCTCCCCGACCTCGTCCTCCTCCTTGGGATCGGCGTGGGCCGTCGGTCGCTTCTCGAATTCGCCCCAGGGTCCGGCGCCGCCGAGGAAGAGGTTGCGCGGATCCTCGAGATCGGCGGCCATGGCGACGGCCGCGTGCGGGGTCAGGATCGTGCGGTCGGCCGCTCCGTACGGCTCGCGTCTGACGATCGTCCTGTAGAGCTGCCCCTGGTATTGCCTGAACTCGGTGATCGGACCGTCGGGATCCGGCCGACCCCCGAGAGGGGTGGCGGGGTGCCAGCGCATCACCACCGGCGCCTCGCTCTCCTCGGGCGCGGCGCACCGGACCATGACGCTGGACCGGACGTGGAAGTCCCGATCGTTGCGCTGCCGGGGCATGCGCGCCTTCATCGGGTAGACGTAGGGCACGGTGAGGATCATGGGCGCGGCCCCTCGACGGCGTCTGCGTTCTGAGCGATCGGCGACAGGCGCCAGAGCTCGGTTTCCCTGCGGATGGACGCGGCGAGGCCGGTCTCGAATTCGTCCTGCAGAGCCTCCGCGAGGCGGTCGGCTGCCCCGGAGATCGCTCCGCCGGGCGCCCTCGCCTGGATCAGGTCGCGCGTCCGCGTCCACTCCAGGATGGTCGGAGACGTGAAAGTCGCAAGCTTGGCGCCCGCGATCTGCACAAGCTGCTTCAGACTGCCGTGCAGCGCGGGATACTGATCGTAGCCGTACCTGAGGACGGACGCGTCCCGGACGGTCGCGACGTTGCGCACGCGGTCGCCGAAGGTCGAAGGATCGTCCGGATCCCAGTCTCCGTCGGGCGCGACCGCCAGGAGCGCGTCGGCGAGGTGGTCGGCCCGGAAGTGCTTGCCGATCTCGCGGCGCCCTCCTCCGACCTCGTCGATCTCGATCCAGGCCGAGCGGATGCCCGCCTGGTAGTCCTCGGGCGAGGCGTATCCGACCACGTAGAGGGGTTCGACGGTCGCGATCCAGACCTGCCCCTCGACCAGGACGAGCGAGGCCGCGTTGCGATGGATGATCGCGCGGGCCTCCTCCTCGGTGGAGCTTCCGATCTCGGCCGCCGCGGCCTGGGCCTCGTCGAGCAGCGGCCGCCGATCCCATTGGGCCGGTTTGAGGCCGAGGTGCACGAGCTGTCCGACGCCGACGATGAACGGATTGAAGGGGCCGGTGCCGCCGGCGGCCGTCCCGACCAGATCCGCTGCGGAGACCGTCGGACCGGAGGACTTCGGCGGTCTACCGTGCGCCCGTTCGTACGGCCTGAGCAGGCCGCCGTCGCGACTGCGGATCTCCAGGTCCGGGCCCGAGACGCGGGAGATGCTCAGCGCGACGGGCGCGGCGTCGGAGGCCGCCTCAGCCACGTCGACCCATGTGGCGGCAGGGATGCGGACCTCGTGGAACTTGCGCTGCCCGGGCAGCTTCGCGGTCCCGCAGGCGATGAACCGGACCTCGATCCTCATGGCCGGGGACCGTCGTAGCGCACGTCCGCCTCGACGTGTGGGCTGTTCCGCCACTTCTCGATATCGACGCGCCAGTCGACGACCTCCTCGTCGAGGTCGGCGAGGTCAACAGCGTCCGTGAACCGCGCGAAGGACTCGACGACCTGGGACGGATCGGCACCGATCTCGAGGTCGTCCCGCAGTGCCGCCCAGGCGACGAGGACGGGGGTCGGCATCGAGTGCAGTTCGCTCTGGAGCGCCTCCTTCGCGCGCTTCGCGGCCGCCACGAGCGCTGGGCCCTGGTCATGCCGGTAGCACACCATCTCCGGCATCTCGACCCGCGGCAGGATCGGCACGTAGGCCGCGAAGGTCTCCGGCGCATCGAGATCGAAGTCGGCATCGATGCCGAGCGCGAGCAGTCCCTCCGCGAGCTGGTCGACCCGGAAGTGCCGGGCGCAGTCCAGCGGGCCTCTGGCCATGAGGGTGCTGCGGAAGCGCACGTCGAGCATCGGCCCGTTGACCCGATCGGCCGGTATCGCGACGAGGAGCGGCTCATCGTGGATCCTGCGCCAGAGGGCACCCTCGCAAACCAGGGTCGCGGCCGCGTTGCGGGCGATCTCCGCCGCGAGCTCGTCGCGGTCGCCCGGGTCGTCCGGGTCCAGATGCAGCGTCGTCTCGACCGCCGGATCGCGGAATGTCGGCTCGTGCTGGGGCAATCCCCTGGACAGGTCGGTGCGGCAGCCCTTCGCGATGTGCGCGAGCATGGCCTCCAGGGTCGCCTGGGGCGTGTGACGGGCCGGACCGTAGCCGAGAAGGGCCACGTGCAGCGCGCCGTCGTGGACGCGGTACTGGGCGTCGTGACGATAGGTGCCGGCCGCGGCGTCCCACCTGTCCATGGCGATCGCCACGGGGAAAGCATCCTCGGCGATCTCGCCCAGCCGCACGGATGCGACCGAGCGGAGCTTCATCGGCACGTACTTGCGCTTGCCCGGTTCGCGGGCCCGGCGCTCGTAGACGAAGGGCACTTCGACGATCATGGCCTGGGGGCTCCCGAAGGATTGGCCGGCTCGGGCAGCGGGGCGAGGCGGAAGGTCTCGATCTCGTGGGCGATGTCGGCCTTCCGCTCCTCGAGATGCCTGACCCACCAGTCGTCGTCCGCGTGCTTGGGCACGAGAACGGCCGCGTAGGCTTCGAGGCGGTCGCAGACCACGGAAGCGGGAGCATCCTCCCGGATCGCGTCGCGCAGGTCGGCGTAGGCGAGCATCTGGGCGCGCGAAGCCTCGGCGACGTCCTCCTTGTCTCTGGACAGCTGCTGCTTCGCGAATTTCAGAAGCTGCGGCCCCTGATCGGGACGATAGCGCAGAGCGGTCGCGTCGAAGACCTCGACGTACTGCGACACCGCAGCGGCGAAGGTCTCGGGACGTTCGGGATCCCAGCCTTCGATCCCGGCGCCGGCCGCCTCGGCCGCGCTGAGAAGCTCCGGAAGCTGGTCGACGCGGAAATGCTTGCGGATGTCCCGGGCCTCAGGCGGAAAATGCGACAGAGTCCTCGTATTGACGTAGCAGCTGTTCCTTTGGACACCCTGCTCGCGATCGTACCAGCCGAAGGGATGAAGCTCGTAGATGGGCTCCTCGTCCCCCGCCCGACGGAACATGGCCCCGTCGACGCACACCAAGCCGGCGGCGTTCTCGCGGACCGCCGCGGCCACCTCCGACTCCTTCGAGTTCCGGATGGCCGCCCCGGGATAGTCGGCCTCCTTGCCGTCGGACCGGTAGCGGCCGTATTCCTCGCCGGCGAACAGCGGATTGGACGCGGAGCGGTAGCCGTGCTGCGCCGTCTCGACCATCTCGTCGAATCCGACGGGCCGGTCCGGCTCCCTCGCGTGCGTATAGAAGATGGGAACGTACAGAGCGTCGCCGAAGCGCCTGTAGTCTATCGGAGGGTTCGCGCGTTCGGTCGCCCGTTCGCCCGGGCGATGCCATCGCAGCACGACAGGCGCCTCCGCGTCGGTCGCCACGGCCACGTCGACCATGACGGACGACATCAGGTACTTCGTGATCGGCTTGCGTTTGCCCTTCGGGATGACGTCCGCCTCGTAGGCGAAGGGTACTTCGACCATCATGGACGCGGCCCCTCCTGCACCGCCGGCTCCGCATCGCGGACCGGGCTCATTCTGAAGGCCTCCGTCTCGCGGAGTATCTCTTCGCGGTCGCTGGGACCGAGGTGGACGATGAGATCGGCGTCGCGCGCCGGGAGCGTGTCGGCATAGGCTTCGAGCATCCTGCAGACCTCCGAAGCTCCGGCCTTGGCCCTCACCACGTCGCGGAGCCCCGCATAGGCGACCATCGTCTCGACCGGGGCGTCGCCGATCTTGTCCCTGTCGTGCCGCACGATCTCGGTGGCGTAGGCCAGAAGTGCCGGTCCCTGGTCGGCCCGGTACCGGAGGCAGGACGGGTCGAAGACCTCGACGAACTCCCTGAACCTGCCGCGGTAGGTCGCCGGGTCGTCGAGATCGATCTCCGGGCGCCCCCGTGCCGCCTCCTGATCGAGCGCGCCCGCGAGGTCCAGGACCTCGGCGATCTGGTCGACCCTGAAGAGGGTGCGGATGTCCCGCTTCTCCGGCTTGATGCTCCCCAGCCTCTTCGTGTCCAGGTAGCCGTGGCCGAGGTCGTAGACGGGCTCCGAATCCGGGTCCCGCCTGAAGAGCTGGCCGTCCACCGAGACGAGATCGGATGCCTGCTCGCGTATGGCCGCGGCGATCTTGTCCTCGTCGCTCTCGCGGATCGCCGCGATGCCCGCGAGGTCCTCGGCCCGCAGGCGCAGATCGTCGGGGAACCGGTGGAACTCCTCGCCGGCGAACAGAGGATTGTCCCTGCCCCGATAGCCCTGCGAGACCGCCTCGATCGCCTCTTCGAGCGTGACGTGGTGATCCGCGCGGCCCGAGTACTGGTAGAAGACGGGCGTGAACAGGTCGCCGTCGAAGCGCCGGTAGTCGAACGGAGGATGGCTCCAGCCGTCGGCTGGAAGACCGGCGTGCCTGTGCTTGTAGCGGTGCCAGCGCAGCACGAGCGGCGCGTCCTCGCCCGAGACCGAGGGCACGTCGATCATCACGGACGACATGAGCGTCCGCGGAACTTCCTTGCGCTTCCCCCGGGCGACCGTCATCGCGATGTAGGCGTACGGCACCTCGAACATGGGCATCGCCGTTCTCCTAGATGGCCGGGCGGGCGGCGGAGACCGGCACCGGCTCGACGGCCGGAGCCATCTCGAAGGTCTCGACCTCGTTGAGGATGTTGCGGATCTCGACGTGCTCGGGGCCGTGCACGCGCGCCGCCTGGTCCGCGAACTCCCGCATCAGCGGGGCGACGTCGTGGGCCGGCGCGGAGGCGTGCAGCGCGTCGCGCAGGCCGGCATAGGCGATCATGAAGCCCACGGGCTTCTCGGCGAGCGCGTCGCCGTGATCGGCGACGATCTTGTGCGCGCGGCTCAGAAGCTTCGGGCCCTGGTCCGGCCGGAAGGCGAGCACCGTGGGATCGAGGATCTCGATCCGGCGCTCCATGACGTGCGCGAACGTCTCCGGATCCTCAGGGTCCCAATCCGTCAGCCGATAGTTCCACGCCGAACAGGCCATCAGGGCCTCGGCGATCTGGTCGACCCGGAAATGGCGCCGTACGTCGATCTCGTGCGGCGCGGCCTCGAAGTCCGCGACCGAGCGCGTCAGGATCGTGCCGGTGTACCGGACCTCGCCGTCGATCATCGCGGCGTCGGGTTCGATCTGATAGACCGGCTCCAGTCCCGGCCGATGCTGGAACACCAGCCCGTCGACGAGTATGAGGTCCCGCGCCCGGGCGGCGATCTCGGCGGCGACCTCGCCCTCCCAGGACTGGTCGATCTTCATGGTGCGGCGACGCTCGTCGTCCTCGGCGAGCGGGCTGCGCATGAACAGGCTCTGCACCCCGTCGAAGAGCGGGCTGCCCTGGCCGCCGGTCCCGATCCGGACCGCCTCCAGCATGTCGGCCACAGCCAGCGGCGTCTCGCTGCCCTCCTCGAGGCCCACGAGATACGGGGCGTAGAGGCGGCCGTCGAAGAACCGGTAGTCCAGCGGCGCGTTCGGCCGGAGCGGCTTGCCGTAGGAGCCGCCCGACGGCGGGCGGTGAAGCCGCAGCGCGACGGGGGCCTCGACAGCGGAAGGCGTTTCGATCTGCACGGCGACGGACCCAGCGAACGCCCAGTTCTCGATCTTGCGCTTCCCCTTCAGCGCGCCGGCGACCTTGTAGCTGTGGGGGACCTGGAGGATCGTCATGGCGCGGTCCTATGCCCTGGGCGCCGGCGCGGTCGGCGCGTCGGCGACCGGGGCGATGCGGTACTTCTCGAGTTCCTCCCGGAGCTGCCTCGCATCGAAGACTTCCTCGCCGAGCGCGTCGCACAGCGTGCCCGCGAGCTCCGCGAGGTCCGATGCCGGCGCCTCGGCCCGGTACGCGTCCCGCAGCTCGCCGTAGGCCAGAAGGACGGGGATCGGCTGATCGGACAGATGCTTGCCGACCGCGGCCACCGCCCGATCGACCGCGGCCAGGAACTGCGGCGTCTGGTCGTGGCGGTACGTCAGGACGTGCTCGAAGCCCTCCCGGACCTCGATCCAGTCCGGAACGTAGGCCTTGAAGGTCGCCGGCCGCTCGGCGTCGAACTGAAGCTCGCGCCTGCCGAACCTCGCGGCGATGGCCTCCAGGACCTCCGGCAGCTGGTCGGCCCGGAAATGGACGGCGACGTCCTTGGGCCCCTCGATCCGGTCCAGGTCGGTGATCTCGGCGCCGATCCGATGCTCGAAATGGCCGCTCTTGACGACGTACATCGGCTCCGCCGTCTCGCGGTAGACCTTCCCGTCGACGAAGATGAGTTCCTCGGCCTTCCGCCGGATCATGGCCGCGACCTGCTCCTCCTCGGACGAGGAGACGATCAGGGCATCGCCCAGCTCGGCCGCGGCCTTCAGCTTGTCCTTGTAGTCCCACCAGCCGCGGCGAGCGCCGAACTCGAGCAGGTTGTCCGACCCCTCCTGGCGGGCGGCGACGGCCGCGGCGAGCGCGTCGACCGACACCTGCCGGTCGGGTTTGTCGTAGCCGGCCTCAACGTCGATCGGGCGGTAGAGCCTGCTTTCGTGCACCCTGTAGTCGCGCACCGGATGCCTGACGGAATCGTCCCAGCGCCCGCGGCGATGGCAGACGAGCGCGACGGGCGCCTCCGCATCGGTCGGGCACGGGATCTTCACCGAGATCGAGGTCTCGCGGATGAATTCGCGATCCTTGCGCTGCCCCTTCTTCATCCCCTTGAGGTTGTAGGCGAAGGGCACGTCCAGAATGCGGTGCTTCATGGTCTTCCGAGCCCCGGGGCTGCCTCGTCGTCCGGGCGGCTGGCGGCGATGCGCTCGACGGCCTCGTCTATCTGCTCGACGACGTCGCGGATGAGGTGCGTATTCCGCTCGCTGTTCGGGTCGGCGACGAACGGCCGGAGATTCTCCAGCATCCGTTCTGAAGCATCGACCAGGAGATCGAGGTGCAGGTCCGGCCAGCCCAGCATGTCGCGCAGATCGAAGACGGCATCGACGGCCGGTCGCGGCATCCATGTGAGCTCTCCGCCCAGATGGCGGACGGCCTGGCGGGCTCCGGCCGCGAGGGCGAAGATCTCGTCGTCGAGACGCAGGTTGTTCCGGTCGAGCAGTTCGACCGCGCCCGACACCTTGACCTCGTCCACGGGTCGGCCGGCGTAGGCCGCCGCGAACGCGACCGCGTCGTCCAGGCGGTCGAGACGGAAGACGCCCCGGCCCTTGGACCCGTCGGCGACGTCGGCGGACCACGCCGGAACGACGGTCGGGGTGCCGACCGACCGGCCGATGCGCTCCATGTGCGCTCTGCCCGGCAATCCGGATCCGTTGGTGCCGGCGACCAGCACCGGCTCGCTCTCGCGCCTGTGGAGGCGGCCGTCCAACAGGGCGAACCCCGCGACCTTGCGCTCCAGAGCTCCCACCCATCGCCGGCGATCGTACGGCTCGATCGAGGCGACGGCGGCCCGCGAGAGGTCGACCACCTCGGCCGGTCGGTAGGCGCCTGCCTGTAGGGAGAACTCGTCGAAGAACTCGCGCTTGAACACGCCGAACCCGTCGAGCATCCTCCGGAGCGCGTCGGGATCGCCGGGTCGACCCCCGGCCTGCGTGAAGAAGCCGCCGTCGACGGCCACGACTTCGCTGACCCTCGTCGCGACGTCGCCCTCGACGACCGATCCGCGCGCAGGCGCGTTCCACCGGCAGACGGGGACGATCGACGCGGCCTGATGCTCCTCGACGGCGAACGGCACCCGTTCCTTCACGACGCGCAGACGCTCAACGCGCTCGCCGTGGAGGCGTATGGTGGCACGGTAGACGACGTCTTCCTCGACGATCATGCGGGCTGCTCGAAGGAATGGAGCCGATCGGAGGATCGGCCGCGGCTCATGATTGCCCGGACCCGCGAAAATCGGAAGGCACGACGATCACGGCGTCGGGCCGAAGCTCGCGAGGTCCGGTGTCGGCGCTACGAAGGTCTCGTGCCGGAGGATTCCGGCACGCAGACGCGCGATCGCCTTCGGCAGCGGCTCCTCGAGGGCGGGCGGCAATGCTGCCGGGTCCAGCGCCTCGAGCACGGACAGCGCACCCTGCACCGTCTCCGCCCTGCCCGCGCAGTGGCCGACGGTCCGGGCGTCCCGAAGGTCGAGAACGGCCTCGGCGGCTGGGCGGGGCAGCAGGAAGATGCTGATCCTGAGCTGGTTGTAGGCCTCCGCGGCTGCCGCGGCGATCGCGCGCTCCTCGTCCGGGTAGGCGATCAGATCGGGCCGCAGGATCTCCAGACCCTGGACGCGCCACACCTCCTCGGGCGGACGGCTCCCTCGGATCGCGGCGTGCTCGACCGCGGATTCCAGGCGGTCGATCCGGAAGGCGTCCGCGCAGGCCGCGGCCGGATGTACGCCCAGCGTGTCGGAGTGCGTCAGCTTGGTGGTGCCGTCGAACACGACGGACCAGCGGGCGTCGGGCACCGCCGCGTCGAGCGACGTCCCTTTGGGCGTGCTCGTCGCGAACAGGACCGGCTCGTGGCAGCGTTCGTAGGCCACGCCATCGACGAGCGTGCACCGCTCCCGCACCCAGCGCGTCGCGGCGGCGATGCGTTCCAGCCGGTCGTCCCCCTCGCGGGACTTGACCGGGGTGTCGGCCGCCAGGGGAGCATCCCGGTTGGCGACCTTTCCTCCGTCCCGCACGTAGGCCTCGTCGGCTACGGTCCAGTGGCGCAGCAGCGTGCCGTCGCGGAAGCTTTCGCCGATGTCCGCGCCCGTGAGGCGGGATGCGCATCCGACGTCCCACGACGGTCTCAGGAACAGACCCTCGTGATGGCGGGTGGAGACCATTTGCCCCCGCGCGGCGTCCCACGGCGCCTGCATCCGGCAGAATTCGACGGCCTCGCTCTCCGAGAGTTCGGGTACGGTGATCGGCACGACCTCGCGGAAGAGGTTGTCCCGGAACACGCGGGTCCCGTGGAGCACCACGCGGCCGCGCCAGTGGATCGGGAGATGGACGATCATGCCGCCACCATGGCCTGCGGTGCGAGCTCCGGAGCCTCCACGCCTGGACGCCCCTCCTCGGGATACGGATCGAAGTCGGGCCTGGCGGTCTCGCTCTCCCACCGCCGGACGAACGCGCGGAAGGCCGGCACCCACTTCCCCCAGCGGGGGAGGCCGGCATCCTTCGCGTCCGGCACGAAGGTCTCGGACAGCCGCCGCATCGCGTCGAAGGCCGCGTCGAGAGCGGTCCGGTCGCCCGTCCGCAGGAGGGCGGCGGCGTCGCGCAGATCGGCGTAGACGAGGAACTCCTCGCGGCTGAAGCGGCGCAGATCTTCCCCGCGGATGTCCCGTTCGAGCCGTGCGACGAACGAGGGGGCATGCTCCACGAAGTGGGGAAGGTGCAGCGGCGCCGGGGACACGACCTCGATCGAGCCTTCGACCTTCGGCTCGCCGAAGCCCGAGGCGAAGGCCATCGCGTCGTCGAGGCGGTCGGCCCGGAAGTACTGCTTCTTCGTGGAGGCGTCGGCCTCGAGATGCTTGTCGAAAGCCCCGCGCCGCTCGTGCCCCCTTTCCGGGAATCCGACGAAGAGGATGTCGTCCGCCCAGTAGAGGCTCGACCCCACCGATCGGCCCAGGACCGCCTCGATCCGGTCGCCGTCCGCGATCCAGACCGGCTCGGCGGTCCTGAGATGGACGACGCCGTCGACGACGGCGAGAGCCTCGGCGTTCCGATGGGCGTGGACCAGGGCCTTTTCCGAGTCGTCGTCGAGCCAACGGCTCCGCTCGTTCCTTGCGGCCTCGGCGGCCTTGCGCTCCTCGAACATCTCCAGGCGACCGCCGTTGCGGCTCGTGTAGGTTCTGGGACGCATGAGAGGATTGTCGATGTTGTCGGTCCGCCCGTAACCGAACAGCGTGGGCAGATCGGCTTCGGTCGCGAGGCGCGTCTGCGCTTCGCCGTCGACGACGCCGCTGACCTGCAGCGGCATGAACACGCGATCGTCGATCAGGCGAAACGACAGCGGATCGGCCGGCTCGCCGCCGGGAGGGGCGAAGCGGAGCACGGTCGGCGCCTCCGCATCGGTGAAGGAACGGATCGGCAGCGCGACGTCGTAGCCGAGCGTGGCGTCGCTGGGCTTGCGGCAGCCGTACGCGATGTACTTCCTGTTGTAGGGAACCCGTGCGACGTAGCTCTTCGTTTCCATGGCATCCGATCCTTCGAGTCGAGGGTGGCGCGGAGAGGCGAAAGCCGCAACACGAAGACATCGATAAATCTCAGGGAACGCCGTCCGGACCGCTTGCGGAGCTTCCGCATCCGGGTCATGGTCGGTCCTGCAAGTCCTTGCGGCGGCTCTTCGGAGGCGCACCGGAATGGCTGCAGCCCCTACCAAGGCTCAGGCCCGCTTCGTAAGAGGCGGGCCTTTTTCGTCGTTCCTTCGAGGCGCCGCGGGCCTCTGCAAGAAAAATGTCAGGGACAGGCCTTTTCGCCGTTGTCCCTTGCGACGGCCTTCTCCAATCTTCGCTCGAGATGAACTTCCGGGTCGGATGCCCAGGGAGGGAGGCCATGGAACAGATCAACGACGGATCCTTCACCGCCGAGGTGCTCACCGGCGCGCAGTACCTGCGCAAGGTCAACGACCTGCTCTCGGCCCGCTACGGCATCACCTACTCCGCCGACGAGCTCTGGCGGGACATCCACGGCTGCGCGCCCGGCGCCGAGATGGCGAAGCTCAAGAAGGCGTTCGTGGAAGGGGAGCCGCCCGAGAAGTTCGTGCGCACCCTCGTCTCCGACGCCGGCCTGCGCCCGATCGACCAGATGCCCGGCGGCTCCCACGAGGCGGCGCGGGCCTACAACCGCATGAAGGCGATGCTGGTCGGCTACTCGAACGAGAGCAAGCTCTACCCCGAGCGCAGCCAGTGGGAGGTCGGTCTCGACGGCACCGTCTACCTGCAGGGGCGGGACGGCGTCGCGAAGATGGAGCCGCGGCAGACCGATCGGGGCTGGGACTTCATGGTCAGCGAGTCCGCCGGCGGCATGCTGGACAACACCGGAGCGGGTGCGCTGCTCGATCTCGTCGCCGACTTCGAAATCGTCGCCACCGGGCCGGACATCGGGGACGCCTACGAGAACTTCCTGCAGGCCCGGCCGAGCTACCGTCCGGGAGCCGAGCAGGACGAGGATTCCTATCGTCCGCGCCCCTGAGGCGTGGAACCATGAGACGTGCGACGGGGCCTTCGGGCCCCGTTTGCGTTCGCGTCAGCGGGACATCCGCACTCCCGCCCGCCTGAGCCCGGCCTCGATCGACACGCCCTCCGGCGACGACAGCACGACCTCCGTTCCCGACGGGCCGTCCCGCATGGAGAGGACCTCGATCCCCACGGCCGAGAGCCGTCCGACGACGTCGTCGCGATCGTCCGCGGCCAGCAGAGCCCTGTACTCCGCCCCTCCGGCGGGTCCCATGCGCCAGTCGGAGATGCGGATGCTGCCTCCGCTCCGATCGGCCGGTCCCGCGTCCCGGTCGGCGTACGTCGGCGACGACGGGGCGGAACGGACGAGATCCGCAAGTACCTTCGACACAGCGACCCGCGTCGCAGCGGGATCGCCGAGGTCGGCGATCGGCACCCTCGACCACTCCGTGGCGGAGCCGTTCCTCCAGACGGCGAGCGCCGCTTCCCCACCCTCGCGGACGACCACGGCGACCGCCGGCGCACGGTACTTGGCGACGAGGTGGCGGAAGGCCCTGCCATCGAGGGCATCGAGGGCTTGACCGGTGACCATGCCGGCGTCCTCCGCGTCGCCCGTGACCGGCACGACCTTGAAGCGGTCCAGCACGGTGGGCACCCGCCAGATCGCGCCCCACTGGTCCGACCGGTCCCAGGGGACGAGACGCCCCGTCCGATCCCGAACGGCGTGCACCACCAGGATCCAGGGGATCCCGGGCGATCCGGCCCGACGATCCGCGGCGGGTCGGCCTTCGCGCGCGCCGCTCCGTCGGCCCTCGACGGCGAGATCCACGACGGCGTCGAGACGCCCGTCCTCGAAGCGCTCGTCCCGGAATGTCGAACTGTCGACGACGGTCGTCGTCGGATCGAGGCCCAGCCTCCGTGCGGCCTCGTCGGCGGCGGCGCGCACGGCCAGCGCCCTGCCCTCCTTGAGGGATCTGGCCCGCACCGACACCTCGATGCCGGGAACGTCCTCCGCGGCTGCGGGCGACGAGAGGAAGGTCCACGCGAGCAGCAGGGCAGTCAGGGAGCCGGCACCGGACTTCAGCATGATCCCGCTCCTCCGGATGCCGGACCGGCACCTCGCATCGCCCGTCGTCCGGAGCTCTGACGCCCGACCGGCCGATCGGGCCCGCCCGGCATCGCCGCTAGGGGCGCGGGCAACCGGCGGACCGCGCCGCCTCCATCTCGGCGAGAAAGGCTTCGCGCAGAGCCGCGATCTCGTCCGGCAGCGTGGCGTACCGCTCCAGAAGGACGAGCTGCGCCGCCTCGACGTCGCCCTCCCCGATCGGCGCCAGTAGATCGTCGCCCCTCTCGACGACGACACTGCGGAAGTCCGCCTCGCGGTCGAAGTAGGCGATCTCGGGCCGGCTCAGCCCGACCGTCCCCGCGTACTGGCCGACGACGTCGCAGATCGGTCGCCGCCCCCGGACGTCCAGCGCTGCACCCGATCCGTCCACGACGAAGACGTGGTGCGGAAGCGGCAGGCGCGGATCGTCGAGCTCGTCCGGATCGGTCTCGAACAGGACCGCGATCCGGAACCCCTCCGTCCGATGGAGCGCGAGTGCGAAATGGTGGCATCGTCCGAGGGAGTAGAAGATCTTGAGGTCGGACGGATCCCATTCGGACGGATCGCGCGAGGCGCATTCGTCCCAGCCTATCCGGCCGCCGAACATTCCGGCGGAGCCGGCGAGGACGGGAGCGAGGCGAACGGAACTCATGACCGAGCATGTGGGGCGGCCCCGAAAGGCGCAACGTGTCCATCGCGCCTTGCCGGTCGGAGACGTGGAAGGCGGCGGGGAGCCGCCTGCCCAATAAAAAACCCGCCTGGCGTTCGGCGCCGGCAGGGTCGGATGGTCCTCAGTAGCTCGGTGCCGCGAATTGTTCGAAGGTCGGCATCGACATCGAGCCGAAGGCGTGCCCGGGCTTCTGCACGCTGACCCCCTTCTCGCGGATGAAGGCCTCGATCATCGCCTTGTCCTCGGCGGACTCGCCCAGCTTCGGGCCCTTCGCGTTGCGGGTGTTGGGGAAGCGGAAGTTGCGGGCCGCGGCGTGGGGTCGGCGGGCGATAGTGGTGGTGCGGCGGGCGTTGGTGGAGACGGTCGGCGGGAGGGCAAGGGATTCGGACATCGACGCCTCAGAAGGAACGAAAGAAGGAGTGGATGGTTGCCCGACGTGCTGCCCCGCCTGCACCCGTCAACGAATGAAGCTCAGCCATTGAAGGAATGGAAGAGGGTGGCCGCCAAAAAATTGCTGAGGCGTTAAAGCCTCCTCGCACGGTTCATTCCTACGAATTTCGTAGCATCCTCACGTAAGCCCCTGTTCGCAAACTCTTTTCAGGAGTCGGCGTCCGGGCTGTTGCGGCTCCTTCGTTTCTGAGGCTAAGGTCGGATGCCGAAGGAATGGGGCGTGGTATGGCCAAACTGCCACTACAGCGGACGCGAGGGGTTCGCGACAGCGACGAGCTGTCGGAGGAGAACCTCGTAAGGGACACGCGGGGCATATTCGGCAAGGCGCGCGACTTCCTGAGCGTCAAGCAGAACATGACCATCACGCTCGTCTGCCTCGCGGTGACGGCGTTCGTGTTCCACGGCATGGCCGACCTCATCTTCCTGGTGGCGTTGCTTCTGGCGCTGTTCGGCCTGACGCGACGCGAGGAAGGCGCGATGAAGCTGCCGATCCAGTCCGGCCTGCTGGATCCGGTTGAGGGCGGTTCGGGCAAACCCAAGAAGGCCGCAGGCATCTTCTTCATCGGCAACGACAAGGTGACCGGGAAGGAGGTCTGGTTCACCAACTCGGATGCCCGGACCCACTTCATCGTCCTCGGCACCACCGGCGCGGGCAAGGCACTCCCGTTGGATGCCCTCGTCCATACGCCGACAGGCTGGCGTCGGATGGCCGACATCGAGGTGGGGACATGGGTGTCCACGCCGGACGGGCGGTCCGCTCAAGTCGACGGCGTCTTCCCTCAGGGCGAGCTCGACATCTTCGAGATCGAGTTCGAGGATGGTCGTATCGCCGAAGCATGCCCCGAGCACCTCTGGGAGGTCCACCACAAGCATTGGAACGGGAAATACAAGCCTGGGGTCTCGCGTGCCGGCGGTGCCAAACCGCGCCTCCTCCGCACTCGTGAAATCGCGGAACTGCTGGAGCGCAATAAGGGCAAGTTCTCGATCCGGCTGCCGGCTGCGGTCGAGAAGCCGACTGCTGCTCTGACGCTGGACCCCTACCTCGTAGGTGCGCTGCTCGGGGACGGCGATCTGACGGGCAAGTCGTTCAGGTTCTCGAGTGCCGATCTCGAACTCGTCGAGAGCGTCGACCAAGCCCTTGCTCCGTTGGGATGCGAACTCCACAGATACGGATCGAGCGCGCCCATCGACTACCACGTGCGCCTCGCTCCGGATCAGCCGCATCCGGGCGCCAACCCGGGGCGGCTTCGCCAAGCCATCCGCGATCTCGGCCTCGAAGGGACCGACTGCTTCGGCAAATTCATCCCCGAAGTCTACAAGGAGGCCTCGGTCGCGCAGAGATGGGCCCTCGTGCAGGGGCTCATGGATACGGACGGGACCTGCGATCATCGCAAGGTCGCGCTCACGTTCGCCTCGTCGTCGCTTCGTCTCGCCACCGACTTCCAAGAGGTCGTGCGCTCGCTCGGCGGCTTGGCCACGCTATCCCCGAGGCGCCCATTCTACCGGGATCGTGACGGCAACCGCCAGGAAGGCCAGATCAGCTACGTCGTGGCGATCCGCCACCCCGAGCCGGACAACTTCTTCTCTTTGCCGCGCAAGGCGGCACTGGCTTCCCGCCCGTACCAATACGCGGCCGGGCTGAAGCTCGGGATCAAGTCGATCCGCTTCAAGCGCCGTGCCCAGGCCGCATGCATCCGCATCGACCACCCCGAACACCTGTTCATCACCAACGAATACGTCGTCACGCACAATACCGAGACGCTCCTGGGGTTTGCCGCCAACGCCCTCTCCTGGGGATCCGGCTTCCTGTTCGTCGACGGCAAGGGTGACGTCAGCCTCTACGCCAAGGCCTACGCGCTGACGCGCCGGATGGGCCGCGAGGACGACCTCCTCGTGATGAACTTCATGACCGGCGGCACCGACGTCCAGAGCGGCGGCGGCGGCGTGCTGCGCTCCAACACGCTCAACCCGTTCACGAGCGGCTCCTCCGACCAGCTGACGCAGATGTGCGTGAGCCTGATGGACGATGCGGGCGGCGACGGAGCGGTCTGGAAGGGCCGCGCGGTGGCGATGCTGGGCGGCATCATGCGCGCGCTCGTCTGGAAGCGCGACCAGGGCGAGCTCGACCTGAACATCGGCATCATCCGGGACTACCTCGCGCTCGACAAGATCATCGAACTCGCGGCTGACGAGATGCTGCCGCACAACATCCGCAACGCCATCGTCAAGTACATCGCGCAGATCCCCGGCTTCGACAAGTCCAAGGGCACCAAGCAGGCCCAGCAGACGATGGAGCAGCACGGTTACCTGCAGATGCAGTTCTCCAAGGTGCTTGCGACCGCGGCCGACGTCTACGGGTTCATCTTCATGACCCCGTTCGGCGAGATCGACATGGCCGACGTGGTGCTGAACCGCCGCATCCTGATCGTGATGCTGCCGTCCCTGGAGAAGTCGCCGCTCGAGACCGAGAACCTGGGCAAGATCGTCGTCGCCAACCTCAAGGGCATGATGGGTCAGGCCCTGGGCGACAGCCTGACGGGAACCTGGAACGACGTCGTCGACAAGCGCGTCACGAACTCGCCCTCGCCGTTCGTCACCATCATGGACGAGGTCGGCTACTACATGGTCGAAGGAATGGACATGATGGCCGCCCAGGCGCGAAGCCTGGGCTTCTGCCTCGTGTTCGCCGGACAGGACGTCAACGCGATGAAGAAGAAGAACGAGAAGGTCGCGGACGCGGTCATCTCGAACTGCAACACCACCATCGCCATGAAGGTCGAGGATCCCCAGGCGACCGCCGACCTCATTATCAAGAAGGGCGGCAAGGGCCTGCGGGCCTTCTCGGCCGGCTTCGACGCCAACGTCGGCGAGATGGGGATGCGCTACTCGGACCGGAACTCGGCCGAGATCAAGGAGGTGGACAAGATCAACTTCCTGGATCTCAAGGGCCAGGACGAAGGCGAGATGCACATCGTCTGGAAGACGCGCCTCTCCCGCGCCAAGGGCTTCTACGTCAATCCGCCCGAGGCGCTGAACAAGAACCTCCTCGTCCTGGCGCCGAACCAGTTCCTCAAGATCGCCCGGCCGAACCCGGAGGACGTCAGCCTCAAGCAGCGACTGCCCGCTATCGCCGAGACGCTCTCGCGCGCCGACCACGTCGAGCGGATGCGCCGCGCCGCCGAGGAACTGACCGGCAGCCTCGAGGAGCGTGCGCGCGGCGGCGACGAGATCGCCGTCTGCGCGATGGCGATCACCGCGGTCCGCACCGGCAAGAACCCGCGCGATCGGACCGAGGCCGCCGCGGCCAGCGTCGCCGCCATGCTCCGCTCGCAGAAGGCGAAGGCCCATGAGGTCGGCGGCGACATCCGGGCGCTCGACAGCCTCAAGGCCTTCGACAACCCGGGAGCGGCGGCAGGCGGAGCCGGCTTCGGCGCGGGCGGCGGGCTGGG
>FRDC01002950.1_pt1 | contig 43713 bp, 38 predicted proteins | sample 1106171 | NCBI WGS metagenome assembly FRDC01 (sample SAMEA3930566, study PRJEB13176) | freshwater metagenome | biome: Drinking water system; feature: drinking water; material: water | place: Singapore | collected 2014-12-20 | reverse complement strand
TCCTGATGACTGTCTCAATTTACGGGGAGCTTACACACTGCCACGAGGCCAGAAGTTCTCCGTGGCGGTGTCTCGTTGACAGGGGAGTTTACGGTGAGATCAGTGAGGAATGACAGATCGCCAAAGAAGTCGTCTGCTCGACTGATGGACTGTCTTGTTAGGAATCAACGATAGCGGTCTTGAATTACATAATCAACTCAACTACTAGAGAGACGATCCTCCTTAAAAGCACTTCGACATCGCTCATTCTGCATTGAGCGGCCAGCTTCGACCAGTTGCTTGGCACCTACTGTAATCCCTTCTCTATTCCAATGCGTATCATCGCGCCAATAAATAGTACCTCCACCTGGAAGAATCTGCCTTGCATGCTCGATTAGTTTATCGGTTAGATTAAATGCCGGCACCCCTAGTTTATTGGCAACGGACAATAAGTAGTCCCATTGAACATTCGGCAGGGAAGTCTGCGCTTCTTCGTCAAATAGCCCGCTATAAACTCGATACTTATCGGGCACAAACAAAATAAGATCGGGCTTTGCTTCAGACAGTTTTTCCTGGATGAAACCATGATCATCAAATATTTGCCTCTGCACAACCTCTGCATATCCCCGGAGAAACCCCATGGGCTGCCCATCAATCGTCTTTACGAATGTGATGGCCTGCGGAAGACTCCCCTTACCTTCGCCTGCAGACCTTGCCTTCTGCCGCTCGTGAATAATCTCCCATGCACGCGTTGTGAGTCCATAAAACACTCTCGAGAATTCGGAGTGCCCGCGAACGACCTGAATATAGGATTTGGCAAATAGCTGAAACCCTTTCGGAACTACACTACGTGCGGCTACTTCGGTAGATTCCGTTAATTGAAAGTCATTGCCTTCAAAAAACACCACGGCAATACAGGAATTCTCTGAAAACTTTGACCTAGCCCACTTCACTCGCTCTGCATATCCCTGTGGCCCTGAAGGAAATCCAAGATTATACGCATGAACTCCAAAATCTCGGCGCAGTTGAGACGTCAAAGTATCTTCCTGTGTATTGCCAATGCCGGCCACAAACGAATCACCCACGATGAATAGTCGCTCTCCAGCATACTCCCCAGTATTCCTATAGCCCAAAGAATCCGTGGTGAAGACTTCCTGTCTAGGCTGCGCCAAGTCACGAGGAAGCAGCGGATCAGTTGCGAGCAAATCACCGTGCTGAACGTCCATCTGCACCGTCTCGCTTGGGCGATAGGTCTTTTCCAGCGCCAGCATTTCATGAGGTCTATAGTACGGCTTCATCGAACTAGGCGATGCCCATCGAGCCGCCAGTTCCAATGCCATTGTCAGCCCAACCAATGCACAGACCAGGACAATAAGATTTTTATGGTCGAGGAACAAACATCCCCCCGCAACCAAAAGGAGGGTACCCAACCCTATAGCCGTGATCGGCACATAGAGAAGCAATAGATTAGCCAGAATGAATATGCCAACCCCTTTGGCCACATGGACGGTACGAATAGGGCTGCAAGAACCGATCTCCACCGTTCCTATCCCTCCGGCAAGCTAGAACAGCGTGTAGATGAACGGTGCGACAGCTGACCCTTGCGTCAAGACAATCAGACTACCCAGTAACAAGAGAATGACCAGCATGGGTAAAAGCCAAAATTTCTTCCTTTCTCGCATAAAGGCCCATAGCTCTATGACAAAATCCCCCATGACTACCGCCTCCTCTTTAGAATTGCTGACGGAAATGCGTACTGACCCGTGGCGCGCGTAGAACACGATACGTATCCACGCTCGCTCCAAGCTTCATGTGCATAAAATCCTTGCCGGCAAGGCGCGCAATGAGCCCCATCGGCGTCAGGACAACATAAAAGAAAAACCCAAGGATAATGCGAGTGTTGATCCAGCCCATTACATGGCCAACGGCCATCCAGCCCTTATGAACAGGCTTGAGCGCATTCGGGGAAACTACCCCCAACACCCCTAAGGCAGCTCCTATAGCTAATGCCCATAATCTAGGATCGGTTTCCTGCCACACCCACGGCCATGAACCGATTCCCAAAAATACTCCACCGACGACGAGCCCGAACTGGCGCAACTCTTTCTTGCTTTGCTGAACTATCATGATAGTCGCTTTGCTCCTAATGCTAGTCTAACTCAAACTCTTTCTTCCAATCATTATCGCCTTCAAGTACCGGCTGCTCATGCTTATAGAGAATACAGTTTTCCAATACTAGTACGTCCATCTCTGTCCGCATAAAGCACCGGTATGCGTCCTCGGGCGAACAAACGATTGGTTCACCGCGTACATTGAACGACGTATTCACCAGGACCGCATACCCGGTTTGCGCTTCAAACTCTTTAAGGAGTTGATAGTATCGCGGATTCGTTTCCTGATGGATGGTCTGAACGCGCGCGGAGTAATCCAGATGCGTGACGGCCGGAATGTCCGAGCGAGGCACATTCAGGCGGTCAATACCCCATAATCCTTTCTGGTCTTCTCCCATAGCACGCCGGCGATTCTCCTTCACCGGCGCAACAATCAGCATGTAGGGGCTGTCACTGTCGAGTTCGAAATAGTCCGACACGCGCTCCCGCAACACTGACGGAGCAAACGGTCTGAATGATTCCCGGTATTTAATCTTGAGATTCATGATGGACTGCATCTTAGGGCTTCGAGCGTCCCCGAGAATGCTTCGACCACCCAGCGCACGGGGGCCGAATTCCATCCGACCTTGAAGCCATCCGACAACCTTCTCGGACGCGAGGTCTCCAGCAACCTGCTTCGATAAAGTATCGTCATCTAATTTCGTGTACGGCACGCCCTTCGACTTCAGGAAATCTTCGACCTGCTCATTTGAAAATCGCGGCCCCAAATAGCTTCCCCGCATCTTATCCACGCCCGTGCTGACCCTTGGCTTTCCTTCCATCTGATGCCACACTGCCAGAGCAGCCCCCAATGCTCCTCCAGCATCGCCCGCCGCTGGCTGGATCCATAGCCCTGAAAACGGCCCCTCGCGCAGAATCCGCCCATTCCCCACACAGTTCAGCGCCACGCCACCGGCCAGACAAAGATTGGAAACGCCGGTCTCCCGGTGAAGGCCACGCGACACGCGGAGCATAACTTCTTCAGTCACTTCCTGTATGGACCGAGCAAGATCCATTTCTCGCTGACCCAACGGGGATTCCGGTTTCCTCGGAGGGCCACCAAAGACTTCGTCAAATTTTCGACTCGTCATCTTTAACCCAGTGCAGTAGTCAAAATATTCCATATTCAGGCGAAACGTTCCATCAGGCTTTAAATCGAGAAGATGGTCATAGATTTGTTTGACATATTTCGGCTCGCCGTATGGCGCCAATCCCATTACTTTGTACTCGCCACTATTGACCTTGAAACCTGTGTAATACGTAAATGCCGAATATAAGAGTCCTAACGAATGCGGAAACGGGATCTCCCACAATGGCTTCAAGCTGTTCCCCTCACCAAGCCATGCCGAGGTCGTAGCCCACTCGCCTACCCCATCCATGCACAGCACAACCGCCTTCTCGAACGGCGAAGGGAAAAAGGCCGAGGCCGCATGAGACTCATGATGCTCGGAAAACAGCATTGGCGGTAAATTTGCCTTCGTCAATCCGTCTGTGACCATCAACAGTTCCTTTTGCAGTAAGGTCTTGAGAAACAATTTCTCCTTCAACCAGATCGGCATTGCCGCTAAAAACGATGATAACCCTTTGGGAGCAAACGAGAGGTAGGTCTCCAGCAGCCGCTCAAATTTGACAAGAGGCTTGTCATAAAAGACCACATACTTCACTTGGCCGAACGAAATTTCCCCCTCTCGAAGACAGTACCGGACAGCTTCAAGAGGAAATCCAGGATCGTGCTTCTTACGGGTAAAGCGTTCCTCCTGAGCCGCTGCCACAATCTCGCCATTTTGGATCAGACAGGCTGCGCTGTCATGATAGAAAGCTGAAATACCTAAGATCGAATTGGTTTCCATGTTTCAAGTTCCCCTTGGAGTTGCATGTTTCTAACGGCGTTAGTATGACAGGTACAAATCTGAAGGCAAGAACATAAAGCCCTTTGACACTATCGCCATGAGGGCCTCATCATCCGGCAATAATAACGGCGGTTGCAACCTGGCCGCCCCATGCATTGGAGCAACTCACAGACCTAATCAGCGAAGAGGAAGAGATGGAGGGGAGGGCGGAGTCGGAAGGGGCAGAACAGCGTGCAGAATCCAATTCCAGAGAAAAAGGATTTCAAGCCTCACCGTTTCTCTAAAACTCAGATCCCCACGCCAGCCAGGCTGGGCCCTTAGATAGTCCAAGATTTCGGATGCCGGAACGAACCAGCCGTTGCGGGACGCCAAGTCCTTCAAACGCGACTCGAATCGAGGGTCAGCACCACCATCCCGATTGAACCGCCCTGCCCCCATATGAGCATAGACAAGGCATACCCCCCCCTCTCGCTCGAGCCGATCCAAATTCTCCTTGCTTAAAAGCATCTCGAATTGGTCCATACCATCTCCGTCTGCAGTTGGGAACCAATAGTTCACATACGGCTTATCTTTGAGGTGGTATGGGATAGATGGATTGACGGCAAGAAGATTGATGTCGCTATAAGTAAACTGGTTGACATACCGCACGTGTTTTTTAACCCAATCACCCCAGAAATAATCGGAGGTGCTATCATGTCCTAAAAATTTGTACTTCCCTGTTAAGGCATAGGCCCACCGAAACGGCAGAAAGGACCAACGATTCTCACCCCAGTATATATTTTCTTGATTGAGACTGTGGTTGACGTGAATGGTTGGATACTGTCCCAGGAGATCCTTAAACTCTTCGAGGCCCGTCATTATCTCAGACCGCATGCTGCTGCCACCACGAACCCCATGAAGCGCAATTTCAAATCCCTTACTCTTGAGATCACGAATAAAAGCAAGGTAGGCAGGATCCTGTAAAGTTGCGCCCTGATTCGGCCGATGCGTGACGTCGTTTGAGTCCATAACCCAGACCGTCTTCGTTGTGCGAAATCCATAGCGATACAGCAACTCATACAGAGGCTTAACCCTCTCGAGGCTTGTCAGATCAGTATCATCAACAATGGAGAATGCAAACCTCTTTCCATCAGGAAATGTAACCGCGCGCGGATCCGGGGGATAAAGGAAAAAAGCCCCTGCACTGAAGGTCGCCATAAAAATCACGGCAACAACCAGCGATAGTTTCTTTAGAAACCTGGTCATTTCCCCTCTCCCTTATTTCGAGCGGTCACTTGATATGGAAGAGCGTTTGGCTTGCTCACTTTCGATCAGAAACTCCGCGATACGCCGACTGCCAATTGGATTCAGATGACCGTCGAACGCGTAATAGTACTTTTGAGGCGCGTCAAGAAAGAGCTGTGCTGTGGGGACAGCCTGCCTGGGAGAAACGCTGTTTAGAGTCTCCAGAGTCTCCCCATATGTGCCGCGCATAATGTCCTGCACGGGAACAAATAGGTAGATGCTGTATTCAAAGCCCACTCGCTGACTCAGTTCGTCCAATTGACGAAGATATTGCGCTGTCGCTGCTAAGGCGACCCTCATACGCTCTTTCCCAGGATCGGCCACGATGAGACTCTTCAGTATCGGCCCCCAGTAATATTTCACGAGCCTCATCAAAACTGAACGATCCAGGACAAAAGACTGCAAACCGATGAAGCGTTCAGCCAGTCCAATCTCAGGCTCTTGTCTCGGCAGCCCCTTTTCCCTTCCATCATCGTCAGCGCTTGTATAGCTGTTGTAATTGTCGACGAAGTCGTTGCCCGATGAAAAGCTGCCGCTCATGCCGAAAAAAAACAGCTTCACTTCTCTAGGTTTCCACCCCCAGTCCTGAATGAACCTCTCAAGCCTTTTCACCTGCCTGAGCGTGCCGCTTCCCGGCATACCAAGATTCACACACTGCAGCAGCTGCTGCGCACAGTAAATGCTCGAAAACGTTTCGTCGTCACTGAGCCCAAATCCATACGTGAAGGAATCCCCAAGGAAAACAATATCTGGACTCCCCTCCTCTACCCCTGGAACACGATGCCCCTGCTTCGTAATTGTCGTTATGGCATTATACTCATTGGATACTTGCCTATACACACTACCCGGCGAAAACCATTCCTTAATAGGCTTTCCATCCAAAGAAACATTGTCTTGTCCATCTGAGATGGAGAAAAAGACACGTGCAACAGTTTCCGCGAGCAGTAAAGCAATGACACATGAGGCCAGAAGTAAAAGTATACGTATACCCCACTCCCTGCTCCCTGAGACGACAGTCTGATACATTCCGTGAATCCTTTGTTATAAACAGCAATAAAACAATGGAGTGAGTCCCAAATCTCATCCCCCGTGAAGCATCTAAGCAATTGCTATTGAACGACTCTATCCAGATGACCAAAACCCCTTTATCATGAAGCTTCTTCTCACACAGGGCAAATTATTTTGAATAAGAGTCCATAGGCAAACAAAGATCCACCGGACACACTCCTACTCCAACAGACCAAACAGCAACCAATACCGTAGATACTACGAATAGCGCAGGATCGTTACGTAAGCTCCCCGTAAATTGAGACAGTCATCAGGAGAACGTTCTGGCACAATCGTCATCCTAGCCAGGAGGGTTCCATGCGCCAGTCGAAGTTCACCGAGACCCAAATCGTGTCGATCCTGAAAGAGGCCGATGCCGGCCGCCCCGTCAATGAGATCTGGCGGCAGTACGGGATCAGTTCGGCCACGTACTACAAGTGGACAGCCAAATACGGCGGGCTGGAGGCCTCCGACGTGAAGCGGTTGAAGGAACTCGAACACGAGAACGGCCGCCTGAAGCGGCTGTATGCCGAGCTGTCCCTGGAGAACGCCGCGCTCAAGGATGTCATCGCAAAAAAGCTCTAAGGCCCGCTGAGCGGCGGGAGGTTGTCACGCACTTGGTGACACAGGGCGGCCTTCCGGTTCAGCGGGCCTGTGCCGCGGTGGGACTTGGCCGAGCGACGTACTACCGGCCTCTCGTGGACTGGGCCCGGCGCGATGCGCCGGTGATCGCGGCGCTGACGACGCTCGTCGCGGCCAAGAGTCGCTGGGGCTTCTGGAAGTGTTGCGATCGACTCCGGCTCGATGGGCATCCCTGGAATCCGAAACGACTGTGGCGGGTGTATTGCCAGCTCCGGCTGAACCTGCCGCGGCGGACCAAGAAGCGGCTGCCCGTCCGGCTCCGACAACCCCTTGCGGTCATCCCGCAGCCGAATGCCGTGTGGGCCATGGACTTCATGAGCGATACGCTGTACGGCGGGCGACGATTCCGGACCCTCAATATTCTGGATGAAGGCGTGCGAGAGGGCTTGGCGATTGAGATTGATACGTCGCTCCCAGCGGAGCGTGTGATCCGCGTGTTAGAGCAAGTGGTGAGCTGGCGCGGGCAGCCTCAGGCAATTCGGCTCGACAATAGGCCGGAATTCATCGCCGAGTCGTTCATCCGCTGGTGTGCGGAACGGGCAATTCAGGTGTGGCACATCCAACCGGGCAAGCCGGATCAGAATGCGTTCATCGAGCGCTATAACCGGACGTATCGAACCGAAGTGCTCAATGCGTATGTGTTTGAATCGTTGGAGCAGGTGCGCGAGATCAGTGCAGAATGGTTGCAGAGTTACAATGAAGAACGGCCCCATGACGCGTTGGCAGGCCTGCCGCCCGCCACGTATCGGGCTCAACTCGAGGCCAGAAGTTCACCCGTGGCGGTGTCTCGTTGACAGGGGAGCTTACGGTTAACGACAACTTTTTACTTGATGCGAGAACGGATCGGCATGCCCAAAGCCATGAGCGAGCGTTTCGTTAGGAATTCACCTTGAGTAATTTCTCTCGTGAGACCAGCTTCGGAAATCTCTCTCTAGGGAGGGGGGGGGATTTAGCTGCGAAAAACGAGGGCCCAAGGGCAAGGGAACCTTGGGCCCCAAAGCCAGAATCTGTTCTTCACCTATCTACTTTCGCAAACGAGATTTCCATACGTAAAAGTCTAGAAATCATCTAGCACACCTAGTTGCTGCTAATCATTGAATACGCAAATTGACTGGTGCCAGAGGCGGCGTGACGTCTGTCGATTGGGATAACAGACCAATCGTCTCTGTCCCAACAATATACGCACCCACTGGGATAACGTCCCCGTTGGTGCCCCCTATGCCCTCTACCACTCGCCCTAAAGTTCTAGCTGGCGACCCTGCCTGAAGGTGAAAATTATTCCCACCAGCATTTATAAATCCAGGGTTAACACCATTAGAGCCGTTTACGTCTTTTGAATACGTACTTTGCATTGCCGTGAAACTAAACGTTCCAGCACTCTCCCAATTCCCATGGATCGAATTATTATAATACATATTCCAGTTGAAATTCGCATCCACACTTGCCGGACCCGCACTAGCCCAATTGTAAATCGCACCCTGCGTCGATCCCACTACGAGGTTGTTATACAACCCAACCGCCACGAGATCGCTGCCTTGCAACACTATCCCGCGCGGACAGTTGTACACGGTGTTATTAACCCAGCGCGATCGAACAGCCTGTCCAAACCCCACATAAAGACCGGTCTCTCGACAGTTGGCCAAGATATTCTGGTACACTTTTGCGTCGTCGCCGGTCAGGATGCGGATACCGTGTAAATTATCATGCAGGAAATTGAAGCGGACAATGTTCCGGTCCTGGGTTTCCGGCGAATGCGCACCCTTCACGAAAATCCCGGCTCCACAATTGAAGATCTCGTTATTCTCAAACACATTATCGTTGGAGTCATAAAGCATAATGCAGGCTTCATTTTGTCCCCCTGGACTCCCTCCAGACAAAGCGCGCGAAATAGAGTTATTCCTAATAAGATTGTGATGGGCGTCCTCGAGCCCAACCAGTCGGTAGTTTCCCCCATAGGTTGGATAGCCATGATAGTAGGACCCGTTATGCCCTTGAACCGTACTGTTAATGAGTTGGCAGTAATTCGAGTTGCTTGAAAAAACGACGGGGCCCGTATCTGACATACTCCCGCCATAGGTATCGTCGATAATGAAGTGGTCCCAAACTATGTAGTTCCGCCCTTCACAGCCGATCATTGCTCCTCGATAGGAACTGTTCAACCGCACATACACATTGCCAACGCCACGGAACGTGATGAAATTGCCGGCCGTGCCATTGTTGATGGGATTGAGCGTTACAGTAAAACGCCCACCACTGGTCGTTCCGTTCTCCCAATATGTCCCTGCTTCAACAAAAACTATATCTCCTGCTCTTGCTGCTTCGCTGGCATTCGGCGAACTGTAATTGGAGCTGCCCTTTGCCGCACGACCTATTGTCCTCCAGGGGTGAGCTGCGTCATTACTCGCGTAGCTTGTTCCATCATTTCCATTAGAAGCATCTACGTATAGATTCTTTGCCTCTGCTACCAGAGGTAACCCGCACACAACACATACTGCTAAGACAATAATACCCAGCCGGTTGAATACCTCAGCAAGTGCCATGATGTTCCCCTCTTGTTTCTTGTTGCAAATGCCCCGACTCATTATCAGATGCCTAGAGTGTGCCACTTTCTCTATCCCCAGACAGTGGCACTTAGAGCAATATAGATGCCATAGCAAATGACTGCAATTGATCGACTTAACTAGTACACATGCCTGAAAATACGAAGAATCCCAGAACTCCCTCTAACTCATAGTGCAGGGGGATACATACAACTACACCTGCCAGACTGCAGAAATGTACAACGCAGCAACCTATGCAAACAGGTGGCGAGCATTAGCAGATAATTGAGAGAGATGCTCTGGCAAAAGGAAAAAATAGTTGAGGGCTGCTTCACCGGTCTTTCGCTTCCTAAGATAGGTTCCATCGAACCACCAAACAGTATATCCATTTTCCTCAAATCCCTTGAATATTTTCGCAGCATTTGAGTCCGAACTATCAGGATCATTACGCCTATCAATTTCTATGAGCCATGCCGCTTTGCTCGACTTGATGGTTTGTGGTGCTCCCTGCACGACATCCAATTCATGACCCTCCACGTCACACTTGATAAATCCTACTTTATTGAATTGTCCACCCAGCAAAGAATCGAGTGATCTTGATTCAACAAGCTGACGAGAAAGTCCGGTAGCGACCTGACCATCCTCTACAATACTGGCCATATAATAATTCTTGCCACCCGAAGGGTAATCTGGAACATGCATTGCCGCAGATCCATCTGTTCTGGAGGCAGCAACATTAAAAAGCTCAACGTTTGACAGACCATAATGTTTCACACATGCCGATAATAATGCGAACGTACTCGGAATCGGCTCCAGACCGAATACATGGCCGGTACTTCCTACAAGTCTTGACAGATACCGCGTGTACCACCCAACATTGGCACCGATATCTACGACCGTATCCCCTCGCCTTACCAGATGCCGCACCACCGTAAGGTCAGGTTCCTCGCGCTCTGAAAACTGACCAACTTCACGAATATACCGACGGGCCTTCAAGTAAAACAGTCCTCGCTCAGGGATAAGCCTCAAAGCAAGGGGCTTGAGAAAGCGCTCGATCAACCAGGGTTTCACATCTGACCTCCATCCACTAGTGATTACCCAAGATACTGATTCCGACTATCCACGACGAAAAAGTTATCTCAAACTTGCCAGCCAGCCCTCTCAACACAGGAGATTTGCAACCGAATCGGCATAGTGTTGTGGTAGATACAAGTTTTTCACCCTCTCCCGCGCGGCTAGGCCAAGGCTTCCTCGGAGCTCTGGATTTTCCACGAGAAGAAGGACGGCATCCCGAATGGCCTCAGAATCGTTGGGAGGCACAAAAATACCGCTCTTCATATGCTCAATATAGTCCTCTGTACCAGGCACCTGCGTGACAATCACAGGTTTTTGCAGCGTCATAGCCTGCAACAGAACGCTTTGCCCGATCGAGATCGATCGGACCTGAAGGGGAATCACCACCGCAAGACACCGTGCCATGCGCTCCAACATCTGAGGTCCAGGCAGATCGTATTCGACTTCGACGTTCGGAGAAACTTGAGAGGCATTGATATTCGAGCGCGATGCGATGATCCGCAACGGAACTTTCATTTTGGAGAAGGCTGCAAGCAAGGTGTCGTAATCGCGAAAAGTCCTGCCAACAGAAAGAAAATACGGCTCCTTCTCCCCATACGGCAGGTCCAAGATCCCTGGATCTGAATGCAATGGAACGAACCGAAACCTCGCGTCGCTCCACCCAAATATGCGCTGATAATACGCACACTCGGGCCGGGAAGAACAAACAGCCAAATAAACCGATGAAAAACACCATCGCATGAATGCGTACTTGATACGAGACCGAAGACTCGGGACTGGCTCCCTCATGATAAATTGCAAAATGACATGCGACGGGCGATGGCAGCCCGTCAGCGTTTGCATCAACGCGACCAAGAACGATTCCCACCCACACTCAAACGTAAAGATATAGCGGTGCGTATGACGGATCTTCCATAACAACGCACCTACACGCCCGCACGCTACGAGAAAGTTCCATGACGCGAGACGCCGTAACTTTCCACCCTTCAGCGGAATCATCAAATATTCCAGCTGGCATTGCGCAGGATTCTGTTCGAGATGCCTCCACCACCACGGCTCCCTCTGCGGCGGCCCAACCCGAAGTACGACTGCTCGCGACAATGGCTTCATATATGCTCCACGCTCCCCATCCACATACCTCCGACCTAATCAGCACTCCCTGGCATCCTCAGCTTCGGCCGGCCAAAGAGGAGACCGCTCCCTACCACCGCATGCCGCATCGGCACAGAATAACCATCTGCACGGCGATCTTCTCTAACCCATGATGTCCGAGGTGTATTTTATCCGAAATCCAAATTGGAGAAATCGCGAGTCAGCTCCGATCATCAGAATAAACAGATTCTTGAGAAGCAATCGTAGCGAGCCGATTCCCTTAGGAGTGCCGTTGATGCCACCTAACCGCTCAACGAGAAATCCATGATTTTTGAATAACCGCTCCATACTCTTCTCAGTAAAAAATCTGAGGTGGGTGCGATCAAGAATTCCTTGGTCTTGATACTGCCAATCTTTCAAAAACAACAGCTCGAACAGGTGCCCCGCATACCGCACATTGGGTATCGACCCGACAAGCACCGCTCCGACTTTGAGTTTCTGTTTGATCGATGAAAGGAACTGTTCTGGATCCACCATATGTTCAATGACATCATTGCAAATGACCATATCAAAATAGTGATCTGGCAATTGAGAGAAAGCATCCTGGTATGTGGCTTCAATCACTCGGGAAAGAGCAGCTCTTGCAATGGCGGCGGCATGGTGATTCGGCTCAATCCCCCAGTACTCGCACGGCCCCACATAGCTGCGAAAGCCGCCCTCTCCGCACCCTATTTCAAGCACTCTGGAATAGCCGGCAGGAAGAAACTGAACAACCTCCCGTCTGAGACCTTTGTAATACGGAGATGAACTAGCTTCTACTTTAAGAGATGAGCTAGTTAGAGACTTAAGAATAATGGCCATTGAACCAGATTCCTCCTCTCGAGAGAGAGATGCAAATCACTCAAACGAGTGCTTCAGGAGTGCCTGACCAGTCACCTTGCCCATAACCGTGCCACGGCCTGCCGAAACAACGATCGAAGTATTGTTCCGTCCTCCATACGTGATACCACGGCATGTGGAGACACACGACGAGCCGCCTGAATCTTCCGACGCTGCCGACAAATATCCGGCAAAGCCTTAATCGCATCCGTCTTGGCTCGCCAGATAATCCCCGCGCGTCCGGAATAGGTAAACCAGCATAGCGCGGCTACATTCATGAGAATATGGGCAGGCAAGTAGTACCACAAGTAGGGACTGGGCATATTACGTACAAACGTCCAAATAATATTCCTATGAACATGATACAAAGAAAAGTCACTGCCTTTTCCCGCAATTGCAGAACCCACATGGTGGACGACGGCACCCTCAAGGAACAGGCATTGGGCTCCCATTAGTCTCAGTCGGAACCCAAGATCGACATCTTCATGGTAGCAAAAATACTCTTCATTGAACCCACCAACCTGCACAAAAGATTCACGTCGGTAAAAACCGGCCCCAGCACATGGAGTAAACACTTCCTGCATCCCCTTCGGAAGCTGGGCTGTCGCAACGCCCTGATACCGAGGCCAGGCAACCCCATCAACTCTGTAGGTATCGCCGGCACCGTCAATGATACCCGGCTGCCGAGCTGAGAGCATATACGAAGCAAAAGCATCGGCCTGGGGGTATTCCGCAACGCCCCTGCAGAATGCCTCAATCCAGCTTGGTTCAGGAAACGCATCTGGATTAAGCAGCGCTACCCAGTCACACTCTGGAACCAGTTCGACACCCAGATTGTTTGCTCTGGCAAAACCAAGATTCTCGTTGAGGGAATGAAATTCGACGGAACCGAACTCCGCTCGACAGCGATCAATAGAGCCGTCACGACTGCCGTTGTCCATCACCAACACTCTTGCCGGCCGCACAGTTTGTGCCTCCACGGCCCTCAGACATTCCGGCAAGAGGTCCCCTGCGTTATAGTTGACGATAATGACCGCGACCGTTGGCATCAACCAATTCCACTCCTCATTCACAATCTTCTCTGACGAGCTACTATGCCATAGGCGTCCGATCTAGGGAGAACAGATACCACCAGCAGAAATTATGCCGGCATCATGAACAAAGAGCCGATTGTGGAACATCGAGACCATTCCAGACTGAGGAACAGACTAATGCGACAGGCAATGCTTAGAGGGTGATATCTCAATGAATAAACGCCGGGCAACACCGTTCACGCAAACAACTCGGCGGATTCGAAGATTGCACCTTGAGCATCTTTGGCTGAAAGTATTGGCTGAAAATCACCAACCGGCCATTGAATCGCTACAGTTGGATCATTCCAAACAATACAGCGTTCGTTTTGGGGCGACCAGTAGTCAGTTGTTTTATACAGCACCTCAGCATAGTCCGAGAGGACAACAAATCCATGGGCAAACCCTTCAGGCACCCATAGCTGCTTCTTATTGTCGGCACTGAGCACCTCACCGACCCAGTGACCGAATGTGGAAGACGCTCGCCGAATATCCACCGCCACATCAAAAATGGAGCCGGCGATCACACGCACTAATTTCCCCTGAGGCTGACGGATCTGGTAATGCAGCCCTCGTAATACGTGCTTGACGGAATACGAATGATTGTCCTGCACGAATGCGACACTCCTTCCGATTGCCAGACAGAAACCCTGCAGGTTAAAGCTCTCAAAAAATAAACCGCGATCGTCCCGATAGACTTTCGGTTCCACAACGAGAACATCTTGTATTGCCGTCGGAAACACATTCATGGCTGAACTCCTGAGTAGAAACTGAGGCTGATCTACCTTCTCCACCCAGCTTGCATAGCGGTTCTAGACCACTGGATCTTTCAGCACTTTCAGCAAATAGCGCCCATACCCATTCTTCAACAAGTGTTGCGCCAACTTCTCCAATTGTCCCGCGTCGATCCATTTATTTCGATAGGCGATCTCTTCGGGACATGCTACCTTAAGCCCCTGCCGGTGTTCGATCGTCGCAATGAATTGGCTGGCATCTAAAACTGACTCATGAGTCCCGGTATCCAGCCAGGCATATCCACGTCCCATGACTTCGACATGTAACTGACCTTGCTCAAGATACAGCCTGTTCAGGTCGGTAATTTCCAGCTCCCCCCGTGCAGACGGCTTCAATTGCTTTGCAAGCGCAGCGACGTGGGCGTCATAAAAATAGAGCCCGGTCACTGCATAGCTAGATTTAGGCACGACAGGCTTCTCCTCGAGATTAATAGCCTGGCCGCCAGCATTGAACTCTACGACACCATATCGCTCAGGGTCATGAACGTGGTAGGCGAAGACCGTCGCACCCTCCCGGCGTGCCATCGCCCGATTCAGCAGTTGGGGGAAATCATGACCGTAAAAAATATTGTCGCCCAACACTAGTACAGACGCATCCTGCCCCACAAATGATTCCCCGATAATGAACGCTTGTGCCAACCCGTCCGGCGACGGCTGAACAGCATAGGATAACCGGAGCCCCCATTGTTCGCCTGTGCCAAGAAGTTGCCGAAACCTCGGTGTATCTTGCGGAGTTGAAATAATGAGGATCTCCTGAACTCCAGCCAGCATGAGAGTGCTGAGCGGATAGTAGATCATTGGCTTATCAAAAATTGGCAGTAGTTGTTTGGATACTGCCAGTGTGGCAGGATGAAGACGAGATCCAGTGCCTCCAGCTAGAATAATACCCTTGCGCATCATAGTGCCCCCTGTGCGGCTAGCTCATCTAAACATCGGCGGACATGGCTACGCCAATCCGGAAGATGGACCCCAAATGTCTCTGTGACCTTCGACACATTCAAGCGAGAATTCCGCGGCCGTTTGGCTGGCATGGGGTAGGCCTCGGTTGGGATAGGGAGCACTGCCTCAGGCGCTGTTTTTAATGCCACCCCTCGCTCTTTGGCTAAAGTTAGGATATACTGCGCATACTCATACCAATTGGTCTCACCCGCCGCCACCAGGTGATAGGTACCGCTGAATTGCTCGTCCCGACCAATGCTCAGCGCTCGGTGGAGCGCTAAAGCTGTGACATCCGCCAACAACTCTGCACCCGTTGGCGCACCCCACTGATCAGCGATAACGCTCAAGGTCTCTTTTTCCTTTGCAAGCCGAACAATGGTTCTCGCAAAATTCTTTCCACGGGAGGCAAACACCCAACTTGTCCTAAAAATGAGGTGTTTCGGATGGTTGGCGCGAAGCGCCTCCTCCCCCTCCCACTTCGTGCGGCCATACACCGACAACGGATGAGCCACGTCATCCTCAACGTAGGGATCGGCTTTCATCCCGTCAAATACATAGTCCGTGGAGTAGTGAACCAGCCAGGCATTGATCCGACTTGCCTCTTCCGCCAGAACTCCTACCGCGTCGGCGTTGATGCGCCTCGCCCTCTCCGGATCTGACTCCGCCTGGTCCACCGCCGTATACGCAGCCGCGTTCACGATGACTGCAGGCTGATACCTACGAATCCACTCGCGCACACTGTCGGGACGCTCAAAATCCACATCGCACTGTTCGGTGGCGACAAGATCCCCCAAGGTCGAAAGCGACCGTTGCAACTCCCATCCGACTTGGCCTTCTTTGCCGAGCAATACGATTTTCATAGACTGTATTGTTTCTCCACCCAATGTCGATACGCCCCGGTGGTGATGTTTCGAACCCATTCTTGGTGGTCAAGGTACCACTGAACTGTTTTCCGAATCCCGGTTTCAAAGGTTTCTTCTGGTTTCCATCCGAGTTCACGCTGGATCTTTTCTGGATTGATGGCATACCGACGATCGTGACCAGGACGATCCTTCACAAACGTGATCTGGCTCTGATAGGTACCGCCGTCCTGTTTCGGGGATAATTCATCCAGAATGGTGCAGACAGTTCGCACGACCTCCAGATTGACTCGTTCGTTTCCTCCACCGATGTTATAAGTTTCACCGACCTGCCCAGCCTCCAGTACGCGCCGGATCGCAGCACAATGATCGCTGACATAGAGCCAATCTCGAACCTGCTGCCCATCCCCATAAACAGGCAACGCTTTGCCGGCAAGGGCATTATGAATAATCAGAGGGATAAGCTTTTCAGGAAATTGGAACGGGCCATAATTATTGGAGCAATTCGTTGTCACAACCGGCAACCCATAGGTATGATGGTATGCACGCACGAGGTGATCCGAGGCCGCTTTAGAAGCAGAATACGGACTGTTCGGCTCATAGCGATGCTGCTCCGTGAACGCAGGCTGGCCTTCTCTGAGTGATCCATAGACTTCGTCGGTAGATACATGGAGAAAACGAAATGCGGCTTTCTCTTTGTCCGGCAAACCAGTCCAATAGCTGCGCACCACTTCAAGCATCCGAAAAGTTCCGACAATATTCGTCTGAATAAAATCTTCCGGTCCGTGAATAGACCGATCCACGTGGCTTTCCGCTGCGAAGTTCACAATGGCTCGTGGGGCATATTGCGTCAACAGTCTGGCTAAAAGCGCCACATCTCCGATGTCACCCATGACAAACTGATACCGAGGATCTTTATGAACCGACATCAGGTTATCAAGATTACCGGCATATGTGAGCTTATCTACATTGACAACTATTTCGTTGCAGCCTCGTAGCCAGTCTAAAACGAAATTGGAACCGATGAATCCTGCACCGCCCGTCACAAAAACACTCATGCTCTCCTCCAACTCATCAAGCCGCTACACTTAAGCAGCATAGACGAACCATATCCCCACGAGATAGTGGCAACTCCGGCAGGAGGCCCACATAACACCTGTGCTATCCAAAGAGGCCAGCCGATTCTGCTTGCAGCCTTCAATAGAATCATGGCGCCGGCGAAAGTAGTAGCTGGAGCTGCCTCCCAATCGTATTATGCCCAGCTTTTGCAGGATGTCCATCGACTTGAAAATATTCTTCAGGTGGGACAGTAACATCGGCAAAGAAGAGATTGTGAATCTGCGTGTCTTGCCCATTCGGAAAATCCTTGAACCGTTTGCCGTACGAGTTTGAATAGAACACGATGACTCGCTTAGTTTTCAAAGAGGGAAACTCGGACAGGACCAAAACTAGCTGCTGATAGTGGGGGTGCGAAGTCAGGGACGCCCTGAGTGCTTCGCTTCAAGACCAACAACGGCTCTCCTAAAGATCGCGCGACGCCTTCCAAAAGAGACTGCATCTCACCAAGAAATCCAGGCCACCCATAAGAAAGGATACCATCAAATTTCGCGAGCGCGACCGCACTGCCGGCAGAGCGAAAGCTAATATTTTCTGATAAATCATTATCGCAATACTGAATCACTATGGTATCCACTTTGTTGAGTAACCCCGAAGCCTCCAACCTCAACAACTCGCGGCGTGTGCCATAGCTTGCGACCGCGAGATTGTACACTCTCCGTCCTAATTCCCGTTGCAAGACTGCGGAAAATGTTTCGCTGTCATTCACCCCCCATCCCATCGCGTGGGAGTCTCCAACTACAGCAATAGCTCCAGCTTTGCTCACTTCCCCCGGAGTTACCCTGCCCTCTTGATTAAAGGTGAGCATCGTATCGAACTCCGGGTTCACTAAATGGCACTTCCCGATCTTAGGCTTGTAGATGAGCACCTCATCGAATTCCACACACTCCTTCATCCCCTGCCAGACGTGCATGGCGCTGGAAAAGTAAAAGTTTCGCTAAAAAGACTGCAACGGATCGCTTTCTGCCACCACTCCTCTGACCAACAGAATTGCAGCGACCGCATACAACGAGCAGATAACCATCCCGTAGCTTATTGCAACGATTACGATATACCCAACATATTGAGGGAACGGCCGTCTCTTGGACACGTTGCCCGAGAAATAATCGCTCTCTGTATTCTTCAAAGACTTGTTCATGCTTCTTTGCACTTTCCTTGTCCCTTGAGCGCCAGGTGCAACGCCTGATCATATCAGGCGAGACAGCACCCTGTGCTGTTGGCCGATACTATGCTCCTTCTGATTGGCCCTTAGAAGTATTATCAAATGAGACGCCCTACAAATGGTGAAAAGTAGGACCGATACTACACGTCACTAACACCACATGTGGTATTTAACGAGATGCTGCGGGGCTCTTTACCTGGTCTTCATGGAGGGCTTTGATGATGGATTGCAGCAGTCTTACCTCGCCTCGCAAAGGCCAGGCGTAATTGAACCCCTGCTCTTCGTAGCGGCGCCGATATATCGAATCATTGAACGCCCTTGCGATTGCCTCCCGCAAGGAAAGCGGATCGCATGCCGGAACAATGATTGCCTGATCCGAACTAAGTACATCTTCCGCTCCAGGTCCAGAGGATATAATTACACATTTCTTCAACGCCATTGCCATTATGTAAACTCCGATTCCTGCGCCACAGATATCAGGTTTAATCGGCAGCACAACTACCCTGGCTGAGGCCATATGGGAAATAAATGCTTCCGGGCTGCCATCCAATCTGACGACTTCTACATTCGGCGGAGCAGTCCGTTCATCGACATAGGAACCGTGTTGTGCAATGTCACGATTGTCCGTCGTAACGAGCTTCACAGGACAATCCAAACCCTTGACGGCCTCAAATAATGTATCGAAATCTCGCCTCGTTTTACCGCCGCAGAACACGTACCCCCCATCAACCGGTGGCATCAAGCTGATCATCTCCAGCTGATTGATCTTGAAGGGAACGTACAGGAACTTAGCCGCTGGGATCCCAAAATGCTGCTGCAATCCTTTCGTATTGTTGTAATACAGCATGATCTTATGCACGCGCTTCAGCAGCCGCCCGATCAACCAAGCCTTTATCCGCCCCTTGAGGCCGACCGGAGTAGACAGCAAGATATCGAGCAGGACGAGCTTCGTGCGATGAAAAGGCACGAATGACTTCAGAATCGCCAGTAACAGCGCGTTGTGGAGCGCTCCATTTAGCAAGATGTAATCGTACCTGAAGGATCGGACAAAGGTTGCCACAACGGCACGGATACCATGTGAGGTATCGTGCAAGAACTCGAAGTCCACCCCATTATATTGGGTACTGGCCAGCCCTCTCATATTCGTAATGACTCGAACCTTCATCACTATCCATGCTCCAATGAACTGGTCATAGCCATCCGTTGAACCGATACCAAACCAGCGCCGCATACTCCGACACAGCCAAATCCGAATATTCAAGATGTGCGGGCTTCGGCAAGTATTGGATCGCCAGCGAATTCCGCCGGGTCAAGTAATGCGTCGGTACTGGGCGAGGATTGCCTCCGCTTTTACGAAATACCCCCATGGCCCTAGGCATATGCCCGGCCGATGTCACGAGCAAGAACGGCACCTTCCCCAGCGCAGGGAAAAGATTTCTGGCACTCTCATAGGTGCTTAGCGAATGGGCATCGACTTGAATTCGATCCTCGCGAATTCCGGCAGATACCAAGACTTCGCGCATAATCTCCGGCACACCGCCGGCCCCACTTACGATAATAGTTAAGTCGGGGTCACGGCTGGACTGATTCAGCACCTCGAGCAATCGACTTGCGGCCGCGCTATTGACTCTGCTGGATAGGGGAACCTCCTGGTCCGGCTCCGCGTGCGCCGCCAGCAACACCAACGTGCGCACACCCTGTCGCTCTTCGGGTGTTGCAGGAGCAATCTGATACTCCAATTCACCAAGCAGCCAAAAGGCTACGGGGCCTGCCCCGAATGCACAGTATACGCACAGCGCCCCTATCGTAAGACCGATACCCCATTTTCTGGTTATTCGATGGCACAATAGGACAAACCCGACGAATGCCGTGACAACAAACAGGCTTGATGGGAGCACCAAATATTTAAGCGCCATCATCATACACCCGTTATATCCTTCGTCCTGGTCATGGCCGATACACCGAAGCTGAGCGAAGCCGGGCTTCAGTCAGCTGTGACAAGGCCTCATAGCCCCGCTGGGAAATATGGCTCCCGTCCGGCTGGGCGAATTCCATCCTGCGAACACCTCGGTCATTAGACAGGGCCGCCTCAAAGTCCAAAAGCAGTATGCCATCACGAGCTGCGGTCTCTCTGAGCCACCGATTTATCCGCACCACATGGCTATTCACATAGTCTTGATAACTCGTCTTTCCCAGCAAGTAACTGGCCCACCCTGCCAGCGTCTCTCGCCACTCATCCCTCGATCTGACCGTCACCTCAGTGGCTAGGATGGGGGTGATTCCTGCCTCTTTTGCCATCCGAATCATAGTTCCTAGGCTTTCTTGTGTCCGGGTCAGAGTTTGTTCGATCTGTCCTCGATCCGAGCGAAACACGTCATTGATAAACCCCCAGATAATGACGGCATTCGGCTTTAATGCGACAACATCTGCCTCGAAACGGGAAAGCATTTCAAAAGACTGCTGCCCGCCAATCCCCTTGTTGATAAATCGAAATCCTGCGAGCGGTTTTTCTAGATTCCACCCTCCTGCGTAAGAGGCTCCGATGACGACGATCGTCTTCTGCTCCGCCATCAATGCTCCTCCTTCTTTTCCTTCTTGTGCCGCGGGCCCATCAGCTACGGTAAGAAAACCAGCGACAAGAGCAGCTACCATATGGAAATGATGGGATTTCCACCTAGGCCAATACGAAAATGTCATGGGGTTCATCCAAGGATAAAAATGGAAAGCCCTAATGGCCTCAGCTGCTCTGGGGTGCACCAGGACTAACGGACCGACTCCGAGCTGCGCCCGGCATGATTCCCCGCAGCTGAGCTCCTTGACAACCGCCGTGCAAAATCCACCACTTGTGACGAAAGCGTGGTGTCATACCATTCCGACGCAAATGCCGCGGCAATATCGATCGGTGTCTTGCCCCGGAGTAGAATCCGCTGAAGCAGAATGAGCAGCGGCGACAGTACCGACAGGACAAACGACGGCAACCAGATGGCCTTAAGATCAGGACGGTTCTTCAGCCAGCGGGCCAGCAATTCCTCTCGGGTGGGCGCAGTCGGCTCTACAAGATTCACGACGGCAGGCGCAGCCTCGATATCCTGCACCATCGACCGAATCACCCTGGCTGCAGTCCCGACATCGCACAAACTCAATTTCCCGGACCGAGGGCCTACGGCTACATAGACAGGCCCCAATTCACGCCCCAGTCGCCCGGGCGGTTGAAAGTCGGCAAAATCGACCAATGGACCGGGCCTGATCACCCTGACTTTCAATCCAAGCGCCGGTCCCTGCTCGACCACTTCACGCTCTGATTCGGCCTTGCCCCAGACATAGGGCCCGCGCGACAAGTTCCCGACATCCACGGGCGTTTGCTCGTTGAGCGGCCCGCCCATCTCTTTACTCGTCTTCAGCACGGCGATGCTGCTGATATGAATGAAGCGCTGCACAGACGCCTTGGCTGCGCTTCGCAGCAGATTCTTTGTCGCCTGCACGGAATTTCTCTCATGCGCCTCTTTGCCGCCTGCGGTTTCCGCCGCGCAGTGCACGACGGTCGTCACGCCGGACAACACCGACCCGTCGAACTCTCCGCCGAGATCCGCCCCGACATATTCAACACCCGCGTCCCGCTCAGAAGGAGGAGGAACACGGCGGCCTAGCGAACGGACAGGCCATCCCGCTTTCCGCAGCTCGGTGACCACCGCGCGACCAAGCATTCCACTCCCGCCTGTGACAAGAACCCGCCCCTTTCCCGCCTCCACGGGCGGTAGCAGTCGTTCGCGTGCGGCCAGTTCGGACTCCGCCTGCGCTTCAAATTCCGCTTTTGCGCGCCGCAGTTTCTCGCCGATCTGTTCGCACAAACGAACCGTCTCGCGGATAGAGGAAGGAGAAAGAGGGGGCGGCGTTCCAGCGCGCACGCTGTTATAGAAAGCTTCGATCAGCTCCGCCAGACCGGGGTAGCCCTTGCCTTTATGAATGATGCGGGAAGCGAACCCGCGGGTGGATCCAATCAGTATCTGCTTTGCTTCGCGATACGGGTTGGAGAGAATGGCGACGGCCGATGTGCCGGGTCCTGGCAATTTCGTCAACGCACCACGGACAAAGTCAGCCCGAAGCGATCCGCTGGTGCCCACCACCCGAAGATAGGAATCGATCGGACGGCCCCGTAGTGTCACCACCAACACACCGGTCGTTTCACCGGCCTGTAGGATGGCATGCACTTCCCCTTCAGGCCTGACAACCAGAGACTGCAGCTGCGGCGCTGTCCCTGCCACGCCTCCGAGCGCATCAAGGAGTGTGTAGACCGGATGCGGCAAGATATCGAGCAGTTGATCGATCGGAGACATCAACGATCGGCCGTCGCTCGACTTTCTCACTGTTTTAAACGAGAAGTAGCTTTCCACATGCACCACACGCCCGATCAGCGGAATGGATTCGACCAGGGCCCTGGCAGGCGCTTCATACAACAACTGATGGCCGGCACAGACTGTCCGGCCGGCCTTCTGCGCGGCCTCAATCACTGCTTCGGCATCGGCCAAGCGAAGGGTAAACGGCTTTTCGACATAGACATGCGCGCCATGCGCCAGACACAACATCGCCAGTTCGGCATGGGTGGCAGGCGGCGTCGCAATATGCACCACCGTCGGCTTGATCGCCTTCAGCAGATCGGATACGGACGTGAAAAACGGCACATCTTTGGGAACCAACCCGTCCAACTTCGACCGGTCGCCGGAAGGATCGGCCAATGCAATAATGCGACCGGCGCCGTGCGCCTTGATGGCCTTGGCATGATGCACGCCCATCTTGCCGCAACCAATAAGGGCCACATCCAGCGGCGTCATTGCGTTACCTTGTTGTCCCATATTCAATCGATTCCCCGGTTAAAACCGAAGCGACACCTTCCCCAGCAGGCTAGAGTATCTACCGCGGCTGGTTTCAGCGCGTCTTTCCCCACACTCGACGATTTACTGTAATGCATTTCCTTACGCGACTCTAGCAATGGAACGTTTCCTTCCACACGTGGAAATTCAGCACGGTCCACAACAGCTCGGCGTGATCCTGCGCACCGGACCGATGCTCCGCCACGATCCGTCTGAGAGCCGCACGGTCGAATACCTCGGGAGCGGCCTGTTCAGGCAGTGCCAGGATCCGCTCCCCCATGCCCTTGTCCGACCGGAACCACCGGTCCAGTGGTACGCCGAATCCTGATTTTCGACGGTCGACAATTTCCGCCGGCAGGAACCGTCGCGCGACATCCTTCACAATCGCCTTGCTGGACCCGCCCTTCACTTTGTAGGCGGACGGCAGCCGATTGGCGAATTCCACGACCCGATAATCCATAAAGGGAACACGGGACTCGATACTCGCAGCCATGCTCATCTTGTCCTGCCGGTTGAGAATCGATACGAGAAAGCATTCCTGATCGAGGAGGGACACACGGGAGATGTCGTCCAATCCGAGACGCTCCGTCCCTTTCAGGCAACCGAGACGATACGCAAGATTGGCACTCAGGACCTTTGGATAGACGGCAGCCACAACCTCAGGGCGCAGCACGCTCGAATTGTAGAGCAGCGTGTCCTCGGGAGAGCAGGACGCATAGCGATCAAGCTTGCCCACGCGATGATCCCGGGTCATGCGCCCCGCCGCCTTCAACAGACTCCTGAGCACTGCGGGGATACGCCGGTACCAGGACGCCAACCCGGGAATGCGATAGCGGGGATATCCGGCAAACAGCTCATCCGATCCTTCACCGGTCAGCACCACAGTGACATGTTGTTTGGCCAGTCGGCTCAAGGCAAATATTTGAATCGAATTCGCAAAATTGAGCGGCTCATCGTTGTTCCAGACCATCTGAGGGAATAATTCGCTGAATTCGACATTGCCGAGCACCAGCTGATGATGAATCGTTCCGTAGGTCTTGGACACGAGCGTGGCATAGGCGCTCTCGTCATAATCCGGCTCGTCAAACCCGATCGAGAAAGTGTTGACCCGGTCCCCCTTTAATTTCGACGCCAGGGCCGTCACCAGACTGGAGTCGACCCCTCCGCTGCAGAACGTTCCCACCGGCACATCGCTGATCAGCCGCATCCTGACAGAATCTTCCAGTAATTCAGTCAACGCCTGCCGGGCTTCCTCATACGTGAGCTGCAGCGGGTCGGCTGCCGGTCTTGGCGACCAGTACTGTGCGATCTTTGGACGCCCGCCTTGCAGCGTCAGTGTGCACCCTGGCGGAAGACTAATGATGTCCCGAAACAGGTTTTCGGACCCGGCCACCTGACGAAACAGCATGTACTCGGCTACCGCTTCGTCACGGCAACGCGCAGAGATCGCCCCGCTCGCCAGGATCGCCTTGATCTCCGATGCAAACAGAAATGCGCCGGGCGTCTCGGCATAATACAGCGGCTTTACCCCCATGCGGTCTCTGGCTAGAAAGAGCGCTCGACGCCGGGCATCCCAGATGGCAAAGGCGAACATCCCGTTGAGCGCATGCACACAGGCTTCTCCGCGCTCGGCATAGAGGTGGAGAATCACTTCTGTATCACTCTGGCTCTGAAAGCGGTGACCTTTCGCAATCAGCTCTTCACGTAATGCGCGGTAGTTGTAGATCTCCCCGTTGAAGACGATCCTCAGCGAGCCGTCTTCATTGGACATCGGCTGATGCCCGCCCCCCAGATCGATGATGCTGAGCCGGCGATGGCCGAGTCCGACAGGTCCCTCGAGATACAACCCGGCGTCGTCCGGCCCCCGATAGGCAAACACATCCCGCATCTTTGTCACGATATCCTGCTCGCATCGCCTTGCAGGATCCGCATAGACCAACCCGACTATCCCACACATACGTCTGGTTCCCTTCTCTCCCAACCGATGAAGAACGTGATCCGGTCAGATGCCCAGCGGAACATGAGACGTGACCCATTTGAACTTGCCGTTTGCCGCCGGCTCCAACCGATCGACCATCTGCACCTCGATCCGGATATCGTCACCCAACCGGGCCTGCAGCTCGGTCACCAAATGGTCCGTATGCGCCCGGGTATAGGCAGGTCCCGGAATAAGCCGGACCGTCACGGAATCGCGATCCGTTTGAATAATCTGGGACCCTTCGATGCAATCGAGCGGCTTGAACGGATGGGTCAGGACGGAAGGTGAAATCAGGCGTCCGTCTTTGAGCGTGAGGACGTCTTCGGCCTTCGTCGTCACGTCATCCATGATCTTCAACCCACGTCCGCAAGAGCAGGGCTTTTCTCGAAAGCTCGTCATATCGTTGGTCACGTACCGAATCAGCGGCATCGCCATATTGTGCAGACTGGTCCCGACGAGCTTCCCGACGGAACCGGACGGCAGCGGACGGCCCTGACCGTCCACAACTTCCGCAATCCCGTATTCCATCGCCAGATGATGCCCTTCGTGTCGCTCGCACTCACTGGAGAACACCACCCGCTCGGCCAAGGCGTAGTAATCAAACACCCGGCAGGCAAACCGCTCTTCAATCACCTGGCGTTGAAAATCGTACAAGGTCTCGGACGAAGTGATGGCCGCCCGCAGAGGAAAGGTTTCACCGCGGCTCTGCAGAAATTTGGCCAGCAGGTATAACGTCGAGGGATAGCCGTCGAGCACCACAGGCTTGAAACGGGCTAATGCTTCAAAATACGCGGGAAGATTCTGCTTCGACAGATGAAACGACGACAGCAAGAGCTGATTTTGATACCGATTCATCCTCCAGAACGGCGGCGTGCGCTGCTCCAGCGGCACGATCACATTGCCGCGCGCCACGGCAATCCGGTCACCGTCGCAAGCCAGCCGGCACCCGGCCCATCGATAGTGGCGATCGAGCGCCGCATAGGCCATCCAAACCGTGTCGGCATCGTACCCGACGGTCAGCGGAGTCCCGGTCGTGCCGCTCGTATGCCCGGTCCGCATCGATCCCCGGGATACCTTGCGGGAACGTAAATCCTCGAAGTGCGTCCGGATATCGGCGCGGGTCAACAACGGCAACTTCGGTAAATCCTCCTGTCCCCGGATATCTGACGGCTTCAGCTTCTGTTCATCGAACCGGCGCCGGTAGAACGGTACCGTCTCATAGGCGTGCGTCACGGTTGCTCGGAGCCGTTCATCCTGGTACGCCGCCAATTCGCTTGAGGAAAACCTCTCTGCTTTCGCCAGAAGATCACGATACGCGCCAAACTGTCCTCCATACCGCTCACGATCGAGCAGCGCGCTATAGCCCGTCAGAATCAGATTCTGTCCCCAGACCGGCGCCAGATTGTAGAGTGCGGCAGCATAGCGGTTCATCGCCTTCGTCCTCGCTGTTCAATGGCCATACGATACGCGTCCAGAAGCTGCCCGCCGATCGTGCGCCAGGAGTAGCGGCGCTCGACCAATTCACGGGCGGCGCACCCCAATGAGAACCGGCGATTTTTATCTTCCAGTAACGCCACCGTTCGGTCGGCAAACTGCTCGGGCGTGTCGGCGACCAGCAAATGTTCGTCGGGACGTACGTCGAGCCCTTCGCAGCCGATGGAGGTCGACACCATCGCCTTGCCCATCGCCATGGCATCCAACACCTTCAGACGGGTCCCGCCTCCCACACGAAGAGGCACGACATAGACCGACGCATCCCGGACCAGCGGCCGGACATCGGTGACATATCCCGTCACGACGACCTGAGGGTCCCGCTCAGCCAAAGCGCTGAGTTCCTTGGGAGGATCCTGACCGACGGCAAAAAATCGCACGCCCGGCACCCGTGTCCGGATCAGCGGCCAAATGTCGCTGAGGAAAAACATGACCGCATCCCGGTTGGCAAACATGTTCATGCCGCCGGTATAGATCAGCGCCGGAGCATCGTGCCCCTGAGCCGGCAGGAAATACTCGACATCCACGCCGTTCGGAACGATTGCCGTGCAAAGACCCGAAACTCTCTCGGCCAGAAGTCTTTCGTCGGGTTGGGAAACAAATACATTGACATTGAATGTACCGGACACCTTGCCTTCATAGGCCAGCAGTTTCTGAGTCTCCCGGCGGAGGTACAGCCTTGCAAGAAGCCCAGTCTCTGCCCCGGCTCTGCGTTCCATCAACTGGGACTCGATGTTGTGATGAGTTAAAACTGTGGGAATCGCCCACCTTCTATCGAGGAACTGGGCTAGCGCAATAGTATCAACATGGATCACATCAAATTTCTTCGAAGCCACTAATTCAGAAACTCGCCGCTGAAACGCCGCAGATCGGTGCGCCAACACGCTAAAGGGACTTGCGGAGAGGATACCAGCAGCTAACCCAGCAACACGATGGACTGGAGACTTCTTGGGCCACAGCGGAAAATACTCCACCGCCTCACAAAACTTTTCGAGGGCCACGCGGCTATCCTGAAGCGCGGCGTCCGTAGGAAGCACATCGGGATGCACAAATGCCAGGAGATGTACCTTGACCTCCCGCCCAAGCTCGCGCACAAGATTGTAGCCTCGTTGAAGAACACCGCCATGCGGGGGATAAGGAACGATTTGAGAAAGAAATAGAACTTTCATCGCTTATATCCCTGGGCGATAGACTCATAGAACCATGCAAGCTACTAAACAGCACCGAGCATCGAACTTCATCCGAACCGCTTTTTCTCTCTTCTTAAGCAAAGAACAGAATTGTCACGATGGTAATCCTGACCGCAAGATGAAACCCAAGCAACGTTGCACATCAATGTCACAGCCCATCGTCCCCGCTTCTAATTTCAACCCACAGGTAGCCGTCCAGGCACTTTCCTCAGACCAGCTACGAAAGCACTTCTTTCCCAATCCTGGAATCTGATGTAGGCCACTGCGCAACGCTACAAATGACTTGCGTGAGTGCCTGAACTTGTTGCGTGCGCGTAAATGAGGCGCGTATCCGTTGCACCGCTGCACGACTCATCTTCCCATGAAGTTCTTTATCGTCAACAATCCGCTGTATGGCGCCCGCGAGTGCACACACATCACCCGCGGGAACCACTAACCCGGTTACACCATCAGACACGCTTTCCGGCAACCCTTGGCAATCGCTCACGACGACGGGCAAACCGCTCGCCTGCATTTCAAGTGGCGAGAGCGGAAACGAGTCCCATCCAGTAGTTGGGACACATCCCAGATGGCAGCCGGCTAAGAGTTCGGGAATACCACTCTGGTAACCACCAAACGTGATATATGAAGCCGTCGTGGCTCGGTCATACGTGCCGCCGAAAGCTTCCGCTTCACCGGGGCGGTTCCCAAGAAATAGGAAATGTATGTCAGTTCGGCCGGCGCGCTTTACAATCTGATCGGCAGCCTGAAGCAAGATGTGTACGCCTTTGCGGTGATGAAGATGCCCCATGAAGACAACCACAGACCGATCCAGCGGAATCGAAAATTTCTCGTATACATCTCCGTGATGGGCGGGAAGCGGGCGGAAGCGCTCATGGTCGACACCTGTCGGCACAATCGTAGTCATATACGCGGGAATCCCTCGTCCTCGAATCGCCGTCTCCTTCATCGACTGGGACTCCACGATGAAATGGTCCGGCTTTGATGGACGCAGATACTTGACCTCCATCCGCTTCAGAAGGAGCTTAAGACCTGAATTTAGGCCACTCAACGGTGCCCCCCAATAGGCAATCACAGTTCTAACACCCGCCTTCCGAATATCAGGTAAATACCGTTCCTGAACGGTCCCATCAACGACAAAAACGGTCTCAATACGTTGTTCCTTGATATATGCGCAGAGCCTAACGACATCGTCCTGAGCATACTGTCGGGCGTTGAACTCGACCAAATTAGCAAAGCCTGAGGGAAGATCAGCAGAGCTTTGTGTGCCGACAGCAGAAAATGCGAAATGTACATCTTCCACAGTGCCAGCGGCTCTCGTGCAAGACTCAAAAAACACTCCGATCAACTTGCTAAATGCAAAGCCTATCGTGATTTCGAATGGAATAATGACCAGTATATGCCGATTCATGTATTGCCCATTTCGGCTGTCATCGTGCGCCTCCGTCATGCCCATCGCCCCCGACACAAACACTAATTCACCGCTCGTCCTGATAACACAGCAGCCGCTACAATTCCTGCCAGCTTGCGATGCCCCTCTGCATTGAGATGATTGTCGAGCCTGAAAAAGTCTGAAGACTCCCAACGAGGGTGAAGCACAGTGATTCGCCCTCCAGAACGCTGCTCAAGAATCTCAGGAAATTCACTGATATGTCCGAAATTATCTACTTCACACACGACCAATCGTACCTTCTCCAGTTCGGGGAAACGCTCAACGACAGATAAGAATGTTTGAACCTGAAATTCATCGCTCAGACTCTCCTGTTTTGTGTCACCGAACAAATACTCGATGAATTGCCCCTTCAGAATAAATCCAACAGACGCAGAAACTTGAAGAACCCCATAGTCCTGTGCAGTATGGGCCAGCCGGCCTAGGTCAACCGGAGAGCGGGGTGGCAACCCCCCAGGCTTGAGAAACGCCAGATTTTCCTCCAGATCGTTAGGATGATATTGGATGACAACAATATCTCCAGCCTGAAGCTCAAACTCCCGACGTAATCTCAGCAGTTCCCTCGCAGTCCCATAACTGGATACGGCAAGATTAAATACTTGAAAACCATGCTCTGAGGCCAATACACTAGAAAATGTTTCTCTGTCTTGAACCCCCCATCCCATCGCTTGCGAATCACCCAGAACCACAATACGACCTGGCGCAGACTGTTCTGTTTGTTGCCCAGGCTGGGAAGATTCTCGGAATCCTCTGCTGTCAAATGTGAGGACTGTCGCATATTCAAGGTTATTGAATACGCATTGGCCAGGCCGCGGCTTGTAGAACAACACTTCATCAAACATGATGCATTTGCTTTGGGCCTGCCATATATGACGCTGCCGCTCATACACCTCTCTCGCGAGAGTCTGTAATGGCTCACTTGCCTTTGCAAACCTCTGAGGATCGTTTAGGAGAACAATGATCCACGCTGCACTTGCCAGCAAGACAAGCAGCGCCCCTGCCATGAGAGAAGGCAAGAGGATAAACGACCAGAGCAGGACTTTCTTTAGCATGTACTTGTACTTATCGGATTAAGCGCCCCGTCAACCTCTATTTTATAGCTAATCGTAAAAAGTACCATGCGCGCGATGCATAGCGCATACTGGTTAGAGCTCCAACCGTGAAAAGCTATTGGAATGACTTGCGCTCTATCAAACTGATCATCCAACCAATTCTTCATATACTGCTTCATACGCATTGACCATCTGTTGAATAGTGAATGTCTGCTCAATCTTCGCCCGCGCTGCCTGCCCCAGCCGGACACGTAATGCCGCATCGTCAATCACGCGACCAAGTGCCGCAGCCATCCCCAGCACATCCATCGGTTCTGACAAGAGCCCGTCTATCCCGTCCTCGATAATGCGGCCGTTCTCACCCACTCGCGTTGCAACAATTGCCTTCCCAGCCGCCATTGCCTCCAAAACCACCATCGACATGGCTTCCCACAGAGACGGCTGAAAGAAGATGTCAAAGTTTGGAAGTGCTACGTCCGCCGCATTGGCAACCCACCCAGTCAGTATCACTGTCTCTTCAAGGCCGAGTTCGCGGCGCTTGGCTTCGAGCGCTGCCCGAAGATGCCCTTCTCCTACAATGACAAAACGAACTTTCCTGCCGGAATCACTGATTACCTTCGCGACATCTAACAGGTACGTCAGCCCCTTCTGATCGATAAGAGTCGCTATTGTTCCGATCAATAGGCAATTTTCAGCAGACACCCTGCTTCTGAAGACTGGATCTCCGGCACCCGTTCGAATAGATACCCCATTGTAAATAGTCTTGATCCGATGGTCAGGAAGACGGTACACAGTTTTGATTTGCTTTCGCTGAACCTCTCCCACTGAAAATAGCCGATCGGCGACCCGAGAAAAAATGTGCTCCATCCAGATAATGCGAGGTGCCGTGTGGGGATAATTGCCAAAATGAAACGTATGAGCAACTTTCAATCGCCAATTCAACATCGAACACAGACCTGCATCTACCAACCCGTGAGCCGTATGCGTATGCACAATATCAATACGCCGTGATCGAATCACCTTCCGCAGCTTCATAAAGGTAAAATAATCCACCTGCGGTTCACGGGCATCGCAGATTTCCACCACATCAATTCCGGCCATCGCGAGTTCGTCTCCGACAGTACCGCGCTGCTTCAAGCAACAGACTGTGACATTGAACCGCTTCCGATCTATCGACTCAGCAAGATGGCGTATCACAGTCTCAGCGCCGCCGATCCATAGAGAAGACGCGACGATGAGCAGATTGCACTTTCGGCGAGGCTGTACACCCGACAACAGTTGGGCATTCATGAGGCTGAAGCTTCCCGATACACCCATGAACGCTCTGCTCGAGGCCTATCATCAATGGGCTGTTCGTTAATTATCTCCAGACAGATCCGTCGTCCACATTCGAGCAATGCCGCCAATAAATACAGATGCGGATGGCCGATGGCAGTTAGAAACGCTCCTCCTACCGCAAAAGCAATCAGGCTCGCGTTGAGAGACACGACTAGCCGGTAATACGCGCCATCGCGGGCAGCTTTCACTGCCCGCAGGCGAGAGAGCATCCGTTCACCCGCTATCAGGTTTGTCAGAATGATCATCACAAGAAACGTAATACCGGGAATACCCAGTTCTCCAAGTATTACAAAATAGTTGGAGTGCGCGGTCATCCATGGAATCTTCGATCCTTCTGGCTTGTACTCTACGCCATACTTGACTGCAAAATGGCCTGCCCCAACACCCGTCAAGGGATGATCCGCAGCCATTCTGACCCCTGCTTTCCATGCCTCAATCCGGCCCTGTGCAGATCCCTCCATGTTATCACCTGTCTGAGTCATGGTTTCCATCCGTTCAAAGAATTGCGGAGGCGCAACCGCCATAATGCCTATAACAACCAGGGTAATGCCGATGACACCCAAAACTTTACCTTCGCTTTTGCTCCACAGGTAGAGAGCCGCAGAAGCCAACGCAACAATTCCTCCACGGGATTGAGTAGCGACAATTGCAAAGATAAGCACCATCAAAATGCCGCCGTAAAAAATCTTTCCCCAGGACTTTTTCGACTCCAGCATCATGAATAGACACAAGGGGATAACAACATTGACAGACAAGGCAAAGTCATTCCCGTCCCCCAGGAACGACCCCGATGCGATGTAGTGTCTTTTGCCATCGCCGGAAAATAATTCCGGCGTCAATGCTCCAACAATGAAGTTGACGAGAATGAGGATCTTGAAAACTCCCTTTAGCCGATCTAAATCATAAATCTCCATGCGAAGAAAGACGTACATGAAGCAATAACTCACAATCGTCACCATCACATCGAAGACAAACGACCTGACATCTGCAACGAGAAACGATAGCGTAAGCAGGGACAGAAAAAACATTAGCCAACGGGCATTTGGACTTTGAAAGACTTCAGAGACGGTTACCTTCTTGTTACCGCGAAACAAGGATCCAACCAGTACGCCAAGGGGAACCACTGAGTTTAAGTGAAGGGCGATGAGCGCCGGGACATAACTAGAAGGCCGGACATACTCAAGCATAAAAAAGAGAAGTATCCCGTAATAGATCATTTCCGACCCACGTTTTGCATCAGGTCACCGTAGAGAGCTTCCAATTTTCGTGTCCGCTCTCGAAAGTCAAACTGTGACTCAACCGTTTTGCACCCCTCCCTGGCCATCCTGCTCCAGAAATCCCGACAGGAAAGAAACTCGAGAATGCCCGCCGCCAACGCTTCAGGCGAATGGGCAGGAACCAGCCGACCTGTCGCGCCATCTGTAATCACCTCCGGAGTGCCGCCTACCCGAGTCGCCAGCACAGGCACTTCCATTAGAAGGGACTCCAATACCACGTTCGGCAGACCTTCGGTGTGCGAAGGGAGAACCATCAGTTCGATATCCTCAAGGAACCGCTCCGGCTGGGGAAGATAACCTACCAGATACACAACGTCCTCGAGATGAAGAGCACGAATCTTTTCTGTCAGATTAGAACGTTCAGACCCATCACCGATCAAGACCAGAGAAAAATCCCGCCCCTGCTTCTTTACAAGAGCCGCAGCATCAATAAGATCCATATGACCCTTTTCAGGGCTCAACCGTCCGATACTTGCAATGATTGGGCGTGATAGGTCTCGCCCAATGAGCCTTTGCAGAACACCATGTCGTCCAGTTCGCCGATATCGATCGAGAACAATGCCGTTATGAAGGACGCAGATCTTTTCGGGTTCAACACCTGCGGCCAACAGTTCCCGTTCGATCTCTTTAGAAACCGCAATCACTCGGTCAAATCCACGCACGACACACTTATCTAACCCGATCATAAACCGCTGCTTCACCCCGTTTCCGATCCAACCGTGCAAAGTCGTCACAATGGGAACAGGACGAAGTCTGGCAGCCAAATACGTAATTACATCCGACTTGACTTCATGGGCATGAATGATATCGATGGCGAGCGAATCGACAAGGGCTGTCAATTGCGAGATCAAGCGCGGGTCGTATTGATTGAATCCGCGCAACACGTGAACGGGCAGACCACAGTCATGCGCCGCGGCAACAAACGGCGTATCGGCAGGCTCATTTCTTCTCGCAAACACACCCAGATACATCTGAAAGCGATCGGCATCGAGATCCTTGTAGGTTTCAATAATCGTCTTCCCCGGCCCGCCGATCTCATAGGTGTCACGAAGATCGAGAACTCGAAACCGACGACCGGTCTTGGAACCGCTGTTCATCCTGCAACACCATGAGGTGCAATTCCGATTTGTTTAGGGACTGGCTGTTCCCTCAAAATGGCATCGTACGAGGCGTGAATCTCCTCCATATACCGACGGAGCGTAAATAAACGGATCAGGCGCTCGTACCCGGCTTCGCCCATTCTTGCAGCCAACTCAGGATTGCCCAACAGTTCTAACATGTGGATCGAGAGCATCGCGGTATCGCCTGGAGGAAAGGTATACCCCGTCACACCTTCCACCACCATTTCAATCACGCCTCCTGCGCGTGAACCAATGACCGCTTTTCTCTGAACCATCGCTTCAAGGACCACCATTCCAAATGGCTCGGGAAGCACCGAAGCATGAATGACGAATCCCATAATATTCACGAAATTGGCTGGATTAGACTGGTATCCCGTAAAACGGACATTTCGTTTAATTCCTGCCTCCTCAATCATCATATGCAAACGATCTGCATAGGCCTTGTCTCCAGGTGTCGCCGCGCCGACAAACATACAGACGACTTCTGGATGAACTTTCACAACTTCAATCAGAGCCCGCACTACCGTTTCCTGGCCCTTCCACTCTCTGATATTGCCGACAATTCCAACGACGACCTGCTCAGGCCTGATACCATACGCTTGTCGAAGGGCCTCAGGAGACTGGGTAATTGTGATGGCGTCCGGATCAACGCCGTCATACATGACCCGTATGTTTCCAGGAGACACTCCCCGTTCAACCAAATGATCCATGATCCATCGTGACATTGGAATAATCAAAGCTAACGTAGCAGCATAAAACCGATCCCATACGTTGTAGGAGGAATTCAAGCCTCGCTCACTCGCCACGCAGGGCACCCTAGCCAGCAACGCTGCACACATCCATACACGATGGCGCGTGATCGAATTGTTTTGATGCACAAGTGCAATTCTATGTCGTTTGAGGAACGAGATATGCTCGGCCACAGCTAGAACAAACTTCACCAAATTCACAACCCGCCGTGCCAACACCAACGGCCAAGTCGTCAATGTAGCCTTCCCCGAAGACCACCGAACCGGCGCATACGGAGTCCGGATGATCGTCTCCGCCACTTTCTGGAAAGCGGGAATCAACGCGTGCTGTTCGAAAAACACGACGATGGGGCGAAATCGAGTCCGATCAAGGTTCTCAACCAAGTGCAGCAAACAATAGTGCGAACCTCCGATGGTACCATCCATATTGCTTTCGCAATACAACACATTGACCGGAACGTGCTTACTCATATCCTGCTACCCACCAGTTGAGGCTGACAAATGACGACTTGCCAATAAGGCTTTGAAAGCTTTGAGGTTGAGAAGGAGGCATACAACCACTCCCAATATTAAAAGCATGACCAGTCCGATCACGGAATCTCTATTCATCAGTGATTTGACAGACAACAGCAACGCCGCCAAAACCGCACTCTGTACCAATGCAAATCCTACTGGCCGGAAAGTAACACTCAGAGACGCGCCAATCACTCGCCGAGCCAAATACACCCCGGCCAAGCACTGCACCGCCATGGGAATAGCAATGGCAAGACTTGCACCTGGAAGTCCGTACGCATCTGTAAGCGGATATAGGAGAACCAGCACTAGGACAAGACGAAAGCCGTTCACGTAAAAATCGACCTGTGGCTTACCGATCGCGTTGCACAAATAGCCGTTCAACATCCACAGCGCATGAAAACATCCAAAAACAGCAAGTATTTGCAGTGGAGCGACAACCTGCGCCCACTTCGCACCATACAATACTGCGACAATTTCTTCAGCCAACACGACAATAACCACAGTGATCGGGACCACAATCGCAGCAACGAGGCCAACACCACGGGCATATTCGCACCTTAATTGCTCCGGATCGGATTGAAGCTTGCTAAACAGTGGGAAGAACACCCGCGCGATGACTTTGGACAGATCGGAAGAGGGCACATTTGCCAGTGTATACGCCACACTGTAGCAACCTAGCAATTCCATCCCAAGAAGCTTTCCGATCAATGCGTTATCCAACTGATTGGTGACAAATACCACAATGGCCAAGCCCGTCATGAATTTTCCGTAGGAAAACAGCTCCCTTGCAATTACTGGATCGAAACGAAATTTTGGTCGCCCGGGAACCATTAAATATGAAAGGCCTACTGAAATAACCGAAGCAATCAACTGGGCATACACTAGAGCCCACACGTTTCTTAGAATGTAGGCGAGCCCTAGGGCTATGACCGCGTTCAATACTGAACCCAATTGTTCCAGATAAATCAGCCGCTTAAAATCCAGCTCTTTTTGCAAGGCAATTGTGTTGATGTTATTGAATCCAGTTAGTAAAAAACATATCCCCACGACTGACACCACCGGCGCTAAAACCTGCTCGTTGTAAAATGCCGCAACCCATGGCGCCACAAGAAACGCAATGACGGCCAATCCGAGCCCACGCAATACCCACAAAGTAAATGCCGTATCCCTGGCATCCTCAAATCGTTGTTGCCGATGAATCAACGCCGCACCGAATCCGGTCTCAGTAAAGATTTCGATCCCGCGAATAACCATGGAAGAAATGGCCATTAGGCCAAACACCTCCGGCGTTAAGAGCCTGGCGAGAACGACCGACCGTAGAAAGGAGAGTCCAGCTCCTACTGCGCTAGAAAAGCCGACCCATACACCTGATCGGATCGCCTTTTGCTGGAGCGACCCGTCGGAACGACCAAGAAATTTGAACAGATTTTTGAGAACCATCACTCGCAAGATCTCTCTATTAATCACTCATATATTTCACAACAACCGCACCTGTGGCGACAGGCTACTTGCAGCCCAGCAGTCCCAGCCTAGTCATAATTGATTTTATACGGATTCTCGGCTTGATCAAACCTTAACGACTTTCAGACCTATCCGCTCGACGTGCTCTATATAAATGGTCGAGTGGCAACCACGATGGTCCACTTCCCACAACGAGATCATTGCGATCCCGTGATTGCCCGACACTAGATAGAACCTAAGCCCCAGCCGCTGGAGCAGAGACAGCTATGAAAAGAACTCAGGCAGAGATTGCAGCCACTAAGCTTGTCACGCACTGACTAATTCTCTCAAAGCATTGTTCAAATTCGCTAAGCTGCCCGCCGTACGGATCTGCGATATTATACGCAGCATAACCTCGCCCTCTCTCAAATCTATTACCTGCAAACTGGGCAAGCAGAAACATTTTACCTTGATGACTCTCGAACGACGATCTAAGCTCCACATACTGCCAAACCTCCATGGCAACAACCATGTCATACCTTTCGATCAGCACTTGCGAGATCGCCTGAGACCGATGCTGCTCCAGCTGCAACCCATATCGCTTGGCAGCATGCACAGCATGCTCAGGAGCCGGTGCAGGCTTTCGAACATGAATCCCGGCAGACCCAAATTCAAGATCAGGCCATCGATTGGATGCGAGATGCTCCGCGAACGGGCTTCGACAAATATTCCCCTTACATACAAACAGAACTGACCTAGGACGGATAGAAACGGCTGGCAAACCAAGCATTGGCCCTCGAACACCCCAATAGAGATCCACTATGCAGCTTTTCACGGACCGGACGACCGACCTCATGTAGATCCCCTTCCATAATTAATAACCCACTCTGGCATCCTTTAGGCTGACACGTTTCAGCCAGTGGCAACTTTGGTCGAGCATCTCGGCTTCCCATTCCTGAAACGACAAAATATGATTTGCTTGTTTGACAAGGTGGACTTCATAGGAGCCCCGATATAACGCCAAATCTCCACGATGTCGCTCCTCGAATTTCTTCTGAAACTCCCAGTAGAGACGATCCATTTCTGCAAAGATCAGTAAGATTGGGCGAGAGGTAGCAATCATTCGCTGAAAAGCCTGAGCAAAATAGGGGTTCGTATTATCCTTCTCCACGACTTGAGGTGAGCTCGCAATAGGCTCTTTCGTGCGTCGCAGTGACACTATCAACGGCTTTACGATTGACCGGAATATTGCTCTGTAGTCACTCTGAAATGCCAGAAAGCGAATCCAGGAACGCCACGACTGCAGCTTCATCATCTTACTTAGATATGAATCCCGCATCACCCTTAATTGCGCATCAGTCATGTACTTGCCGAAATCGATCTTCGAACCATCAAGAATGACGGGGATAGATAACCCCAGCAACCCGACGATTCTCGAATCCTGTGCGGCCGTCAGAAGTCCGGTAATCGCTCCACCGCACAACCCTGAGACGATAAACTGCGACAGCCCGTGGGCACGCTGCAGCCAATCCATGGCGACAATCGTATCATCGATATAGCGGCCGACCTGGATCGCACCATACAGATCGGCCAGATATTCTTCCTGCGCCTCGCCTTCGGAATCACCTAACCCGTAAAAATCAAAACGAAGAACCGGGTATCCCAGCTCTACAAACCGCTGCGTCATATTGATGTACAACCGGTGAGGGGCCACACGCATCTTCACGCCCGGAGACAACAAAATGATCCCGGTCCCAGACGCATGCGGCTTGTCCGGCAGATGCAACATACCAAACAGGCGATTGCCCGCCTTATTACAAAATGTCACCGGAAGCACTTCGCTGCTCATCGTTTCCCCATCCAGCCCAGTGTCGTCTCAAACAGATTCGGCGCAATCCTGTACCATCGCTTGATCTCTTTCCAAAACGGCTCCTCCGCAGCAGTCCGAACCTCGGAAGAGGGATAGTTCTCCTGCAGGGCCGTCAGTTCCTGGCGAACCGCCTGCCCTTCTTTTCCGATCTGAACGATGAGACAGGAACCGGCAAACCGCTTTCTTTCCGCACTCAACTTAACAGCAGACGCCTGATCGTAACAGGGGAACGCCAACTCATAGCCATCAATGTTCACGGTGCTGCCCTCTTCGCGCATCATCCGGACCAGCGCCTCACGGTTGTGACGGATTTCTTTATACACGGCGGATTGCGTGGTCAAATTAATGCGCAGCAACTCCTGCATATATTTGCCGCCATCAACGATCGGCTCCCACATCACCAACTTGCCAATCTTCGAAGACCGCTCGGCGGCGAGCGCCGCCAACGTGGCGCCGAACCGTAACCCCAGCAGCCCGATGCCCTGCGTGATACCGCTCGACCGCTCCAGCAACCGTGTTGCGCAATCGATATCGGACAGCATCGTATCCACCGATGCCGCCGAAAACTCGCCCTCGCTGTCGCCATTGCCCATCGAGTCAAACCGCAATACCCAGGCACCACGGGCAGCCAACATCCTGGCAAACGAAACATAGACCCGCTGAGCCCACAGTTTCTCCTCAGCAAAGGGATGGCAAAACACCCAGGCTGCTCCTGACGGCGGACCAGCGGGCTGGTGCACGATGCCAAAGAGCCGATACGCGCTATTCTCAAAAAACATCGGCGTTTCGACCACAGAAGTCGTTATCGCTGAGAGGGAGTCCACAGTTCTTGCCTCACACCTGTTGCATACTTCACCCAAGCCACAAGAATGGCCGCGTTCACCATTGTAAAGTAAAGCGCAATTTTCCCGGGAAGCGACTCCCGAATGGCACTCCATCCAGAAAATGCCACAAGGGCAATCGAGTAGAAGGCGATCTGAATGGTTGAAAAAAAGAGAAACCACGGCAAGTCCATGAGCAGCACGGAGCTGAACAGTGCCATGACCAGAAAGAAGGGCACCGTCCAACGCAATACCTTGTGGGACAGCATCTCGATAGCAAACACACCGAAGCGCACTGGATTCAACACCCGCCCATAGGTGAACAACGCTGTCATTCCTCGAATCAATGTGCGCACCTTCCGTTCGAATTCCTGCTTCGAGTCTTTCACACTCGTCATCATGCCGACCGCAGCCGGCTCACTGATGGCGCGAAAGCCTTGCTCCACAGTTCTGAGCACGGAAAGAAAATCTGGCGCCAAGCCTTCCGTAAATGGCGCACAGAGCACTCGCCGCTGCGCATAGAAGGACCCGCTCGCTCCGACAATAGAATGCACTTTCGACTCCAATCGGCGAATGAGCAATTCATACCGCCCATACCACGCTTCTCCGCCTGACTCCGCAATCTTATCTTCGCCGGAAATACAGCCGATAGCGGGATCACGAAAACCTTGCACGATGTGACGCAATGCATCCGGCTCCAGCTCAATCGACGCGTCAGAAAAGACAACGATATCGCGCTTCGCCTGAGCAAGCCCTGCATTGAGGGCTGCCGCCTTTCCTCCACGTATAGGGAGTTCCACTAATGTGATCGACCCGGATACCTGTTTCCGAATCAACTCCACCGTGCGATCGGTAGATCCATCGGAAACGAACAGCACTTGGAGCTGCTCAACTGGATAGCGCAGGGCTTTTGTATTGGCGATCTTCGCTTCGATCCGCTTTTCCTCATTGCAGGCCGGAATAATCATTGAAACAGACGGATACACCAACGCGCCCTCAGAGGCCTGGCGCTGCGGCCCCCTCATAATTTTCCCTAAAACCCACAAGAGAACCGGATAGCCCAAATAGGGATACACAATACCAACCACCGAGAACCAAAATACCCCTCGGAGCGCCGTCACAACCACACTTCCGTCAGTTATCATGCAGCAAACCATCTCCGAATCTCGTGCCATGCCGGCTTGAGGTCTGATAGCCGGACAATCTCGTTATACGTATCTTTTTGCCATAGTTTTAGAAAACGGAGAATCGATAAGAGTTTTCCAGCCTGTCCTGGAGGAAGATGCAATTCGTCCTCGCGCTTAAACAACCGCATCAAGAGGGCATCGAGATCGCCCATCAACCACCGACTTCGCACCCCGACTCGATAGGTATCGATCACTGGCATGGGCTCATCGGCCAACGTCTGGACCAGGAGCGAGGGAAAATCGACGCCGGCATCGATCGCCAATTGCAATGACCCCCAGAACCTCCCGTTGATCTCCATGAGCTTCAGCGTCTGATCAGCTTGGTCCAGCTTAAACTCCACCATCGCTACCCCTTCCCACCCCAATGCATCGAGCAAAGCTTGGGCATAGCTCTTGGCTTGAGGAGACACCGAGACACTCTCGCAGAGTACGCTCACCCCGCCTGAAGGTGGCTTTTCGCGAATCCGCCGATGACTGAACTCCGCTACAAGCCTGCCTCGCTGATAGCACATAAACACTCCACTGCCAGGTCCAACAATCCGTTCCTGAAGCAGGATTGGGTACTCACTCGGATCCTTCGCCGCTAGAATAGCCTGAAGCGCCTCTTCGCTTTCAGCATAAGTCACAGATGTCGATTGCCATTGTCCATTGACCATAATGCGAGACCGGTGCGGTTTGACAACGACCGGAAAGCGAAGCCCATCAGGCCACGTCGGCTGCTCACCAGGCCGATCCAGAATAACCCCTGTTGGAATGGGAATGGATAACTTCTTCGCAAGTGTCAGCACTTCCACTTTATCCGCAGCCCTGTTGAAGATAGCAGCTGCTGGAAACGGGACCAGGCTATTCCGTTCAATCTCAGCCCTATTTTGGACGACCAGCGCCGTTGTGATTTCCGTGACCGGCAGCACCACGTCAACTCTTCGTTCCCGGATTATCCGCAGGAACGCTTCAACAAACCCGGCACTGTCCTGCACTGGATCGGGGTACGTGAAACTTTCAGCACAATAACGCGACGCCTGGGCCAGCGATGGCTGGGCTTTTGCCCCAACAATCATCCGATGTCCTTTGCACCCCAGCGAACGAGTAATCGCCAGAGCCGGACGGGTGTCACCATCCATCACCAGAATCGTCAGTGGGTACTTCCTCAAAACAATCCCACAATTCTGGCGAGAAACAGCGGCCTGCTATTCATCAGCCCTTCGTGAATATTGATTCGACGAACCGTGAAGCGATTATCCTCACAACTCACAAAACCCGGCTCTGTCGTAAAGGCAAGACGATACCCGGCTTTCTCAACAAGCTTCGCCACATCAGGAGACCAATTCCCGTTTGGATAACTGAATATCGGAACTGTTTCCTGTAGGTGGCCGGCAATCACATCTTTTGCGGAGCGAATCTCGTCCTGAGCCTCACTCAATGACACGAAGGTCAGAATCCGATGCTCCCCCCCGTGCCCCCCAAACGCAATTCCCTGCCGTGCCATGCTCTTCACCTGCTCCCAATCCAGAAAGCCATCAAGGCTTTCATGATCATCTCCCCGAAGATCCAGTTCGCTGGCTAAACTCGCAATTGTCGTTTCTATTACAGATGTGGCCAAACGCTTTTGCCGTCTCACGGCTTCCATAATTGCTAGGCGAGGGTCATGATCCGGAAGATCGAGCATTGAATCAAGATCCGCCAGCGCGAGTAACTTACGAAGTCGCTCTCGACACCCCGGCTCACATCTCGCCTGCTTGACGGCCTTCAACGTGAGATGAGTGAGATGTTCCTGCCAGAAAATCCTTCGCCCACCGATGAACTTCACAGGGAGAAACACAACCGCCGGCAGCCCATACCGCTGGAGAATCGGCAACGCGTGAGAGAAATTATCCCTCCACCCATCATCAAACGTGAGCAAGCAAGAGGCATCGTCAAATGGAATTTTTCGCTCCATCCTGTCGGCAAACTCCTCAACGGAAAGGACATTGAAGCGCTGCTTCAACATGGCCATCTGGCTTGCAAAAGCATCCCTATCGACAACGATTCCTGGATGAGACCCTGTTCTGGCACGCTCCTCCCGGGTTAATACCCGGTGATACATGAGAACGACCGCTTTCTTCCTCAATACGATATGCTTCCAAACTTGGAGTACACCCAATGCATACAGCACATAAGAAACGACGATCTTAATAATAAACTTCACTCTCTCGACGAGAGTCATTCTCAACACCCTATCATCAGCCTATGAGGAAGTGCTCTCATGTAACAAATCTCTTTGTAGAACTCTGCCACTTCTTGAAAACTCACTTTGAGGCTCATTATTAGCCCAGCTCTATTTGACCTTCGCCTTCGAAAGCAAACCGTCAAAATACGCAACCGTCTTGCCCAATCCGTCACGGAGACCTACCTTCGGGCTCCAACCCATCACCTTTTCCGCCTTAGAAATATCTGGCCGTCGCTGCTTTGGATCATCCGCTGGGAGCGGTTTAAACACGATAGAAGATGGTGAATTGCAGATACTAATGACCTCTTCCGCAAGTTGCAGCATAGTAAACTCAGTGGGATTACCGAGATTGATCGGACCAGTTACATCATCACTTGTTGACATAAGGGCCTGAAATGCCTCAACCATATCATCAACATAACAAAATGACCGAGTTTGAGTACCATCACCATAAATTGTTAGCGGCAAACCGCGTAGAGCCTGGACAATAAAATTCGAAACCACACGACCGTCATTCGGATGCATACGTGGCCCATAAGTATTAAATATCCGTGCAACTTTAATACGTAAGGCATGCTGCCTGTGATAGTCAAAAAATAAGGTTTCTGCGCAACGCTTCCCCTCGTCATAGCACGACCGGATTCCGATCGGATTCACGTTCCCCCAATATTCCTCCGTCTG
>FRDC01000730.1_pt1 | contig 43716 bp, 74 predicted proteins | sample 1106171 | NCBI WGS metagenome assembly FRDC01 (sample SAMEA3930566, study PRJEB13176) | freshwater metagenome | biome: Drinking water system; feature: drinking water; material: water | place: Singapore | collected 2014-12-20 | reverse complement strand
ATGCAAACCCGCCTCACCAAAGATCAAGAAGATCGTTTGCGCCAGTCCGTGGCTCGCTTCTCCCGCAACATTTTGCCCTCCCCTCCCCCCTTCAGCAACATTCTTGCGCAACGATGTTGCGTCGACGCGATCGAATGTAGAAACCCGTCAACGATCGTCGATCGCCGCGCGACGTCGCTTCAGCAGGGCCACAGCGCAGGCATCGCATCGCACAAGGGCAGCGTGACGCGTGTGCTGACGGTCGACACCGCGCAGCGGCAGCCCGCATGCCGTGTCTTTCATGCCATCAGTCGCGAAGTGCAGCGCCTTGGCGCTTCGCTTCTTTCGTTCCATTGACCATTGCACCTTCTGCCGCTGCTGTTCGTAGGCTGATCGGCTCTTCAACGCAGGCCCCTTCGCTCTTCGGATTGGATGATGCCGTCATGGCACGCCTTGCAGGCGCTGCGTAGTGGACCAGTGAAGAAGGCTTCACGATCGCCACGGTGCGGCGGGTCATGGTTCGCAATCGTCGCTTCAGTCGTGCGGCCTTCCTGTTCGCAGTACCAGCAGAGGGGGAAGAGGCGCAGCTGGTGCAGTCGACGAGCCAGCCATTCCTTCGTCTTGTACCAGGCGCGCGCTGGATTGAAGGTTGAGCGCTCGCGATCATACACGCGCCTGCGATCGGTCTTGCTGCCGCGCATGGACAGCGTCTTCGGCATATCAGGCATCAGCGGCCTAGATCCAGGTCGTCCAGATAGTGCGTTTCGTCTTCGTCGTCTTCCACCGGCATGTCGCAGTCGTCGCAGTAGTAACCGCCGATGATTCCCGTATCCGGGTCACTCGCCTGATAGCTGTCGCTGACGTCGGCGTCGCACTTCGGGCAATACTTATGGCGCGCCATCACAAGCCCCTTGTTCGTTCAGCTGTTCCAGTTTGCCCTTGGTCGTGATGCTCCACAGCACGGTCGGGAACTGATTGTCGCGTTCAGCGATATGCCCGGCGCGTTCGACCAGTCCTTCGCGCTGAATCTCCTGAAGTCGATTCCATAGCGTCGTGCGGGCATAGGCGGGCGCAAACTCCGGAAAGAGCGCGCGCAGTTCTGACGTGGACTTGTTGCCCGTCATCAGCGCCGACAAGATCCTGGCGCGGAAGTCGGCCCTGCGCTTCGCAACGGCCGCCCTTGCGGTTTCCAGTGAAAAATTGATCAGTTCACGCATTCGGTTTCCCCTCTTCCCGGCAGTCATAAAGCACTTCGACGACTTGAACGCCCTTGTTGGCCTGCAGCCATCGCATCACGTAGGCCGCGCGCTGGTGGCATTCGTCTTCGCTGGCGACCGGCACGCGTTCAGGCTTGGGCAGGTGCATGGCAGGCCCTTCGTTGTAAGCGACGGCCACGATGATCAGCAGCCAGTTCATGGCCGCTTCCTCATTGTGTCCCACAGCATGGCAGCGAAGAACGCGCTGGCCACAAGCATGATCCAGACGGCGAAGACGGCGCCCATGACTTCGTCGATTGAACAAGATCCCATTTCACTTCCTTCCTACAGGTCGACTCGCATCTGGCCATCCTGCGACGGCTGTTCGTAGTTCTCGCCTTCGGCAATCTCTGCATAGTCGTCGCGGCCGTCAGCGGGCTTCCGCGGCGGCGCTTGGTCGACCGACGCCGACACCATGGCCGGCGGCGCGCTGCCCGGTTCCTGCGCCCTGCCCAGTTCCTTTGACGGGCTGACGCCATTGGCGACCAGGTGCGCGCACTCTGCCATCTGGCGTTCCCATAGCGCCGGATCCGATCGGCGCAGCGAATAGGCGCCGTGTGCCAGCATGCGTTCAGAGCTGATGACCTGGCGCCGGCACTGGTCAATGTCGACCATGTCCAATTCGATCGCCTTCGGATCCGATGCCCATGCGCGGTCATGTGCAATCTGGCGCGCGCGGTGCTCGCAGGAGCGGGCCACGGCGTTGCCGTGTTGTGCGCGGATCGAATCGCCCTGCAGTTCCCACCAGTCCGACAGCAGGTTCGCCTTGCGCATCGCGTGGCCCTTCAGGTCAAGCGCGGGGCCGCCTGTGCCCTTCAGGCTGAACTGGCTTGGCAGCAGCTTTTCGAAGTCCAGCGGAATGGGAAAGCGGTTGACGCCCGTGGCCTTGAACGTCGCGAAGATTTCTTCAGCAGCTGCAGCCAGCTTCGGCCCTTCGTGCCGCTGCAGGCGCGCATAGAAGACGCCCTTAAACGACTTCAGCGCATCAGCGGTCGCCCCGCTGTAGAGATTGGCGATGGCTTCCAGCAGTTCCTTGACGGTCATTTCAGGTCCACTTCCATAGGTTCAGCCAGTGCCGCCTTCGCTTCGCGCAGGCGTCGTTCTTCGAACGTTTCGAATTTCGGCGCAGCTGCGCCGACTGGTCCGCCGCCTGCAGGCCGCTGACGGCCCTTCAGCGACTCGGCCTTCGTGCGAACGCGATTGCGCCACGTCGCTTCCCAGTCGGCCTTCCGACCGTGACGGCCTGGCTGCGCCTTCCAGTAATCGACGAACTCTTCCAGCACGGCTTCGGGATCCAGCCCGAGCGTCTTGGCGAGCAACAGGCCCTTGTCGGTCGGTCGCCAGCCTTCAGGGATCCGCGTTCCTTCGCCCTTGCCCGTCTTCGTCGTCTTCACCGGGCCAGCGGAGCGCGCAGTTTTGCGCGCGTCGCTGATAGTAGTTTCAAAGAGGGAATCTCTAATTTCAGAATCTGTTTCTAAAGAAGGGAATCTCTCTCTCTCTCCCTCTGACTCTGAAGGGTCAGTTGCTTTAGATTGTTTGAGATTGTTTGAGATTGTCCGGATTTTCGTTAGTTCTGAAGCACTTAGACCCGCAAAAAGGGGGTCGTCTTCTGCACGAACGAACTCCGAGAATTCCGGCCAGCGAATAAGGCGAGCCTTCAGACTGTGTGCGACGGCGAGGCAAAAGGGGCCGATTTTCACCCTGACGCGGTGCGCAACGTCTTGAACTGTAAGGGTAATTTCGCCCGCCTTGAACTCGCTGGCCAGCAGCCACACGCGGACCAGCACGGCCTGCGATTCCAGCGGAAGTTCGCCGAAGGTGCGGTCGTCTAGGGTGGTGTGCCACAGCTTGATCCACTCCGGGCGCTTCCGGGTGAAATGTTGATGCTTTTCAAAGCCTTTGACGGTCAATGGCACGCTGATTCACTCCCCCGCGGTACGCCTCGCGCTATGTGTCGGAAGGGGGGCTTCCATGACGGCAGGGCATGACTCCTGCACTCCACAGCGCGAGGCGTTGGCAAAAACTACCGAAAAAACCGGACTGTCTCGCGACTGACTTTCGCCAGTTTCGGTTCACGTTCGCCCCACTGCTGAGCGGCCGTATTGACGGCGTGATGGACCGTCGAATGGTCCCGGCCGAACGCCTGGCCGATCGCCACCAGCGACGCGCCGCCGCCCAGCACGGCCTTGACCGTGGCCATGGCGACGACGCGCGGACCCACCCACGCTTTCAGCAGCCGCCGCGACAGCAGGTCGTCCAGCTCCACCTTCCAAGCGTGCTCTTCCATCTTGGCGACGAAGACCTGCAGCACCTGTTCGATCGTCGGCGCGCCCTTGCCCTTGTGTGGATCCGCAGCGCGCGGCCGCTTCGTGCCGGCAAGGCGAACGCCGATCGCCAGGCTGATCCGGGCATCGGTCATGCCGGCGCTGCGGCCCGCTGCTATCAGGTCGCGGCGTGCGCTCGCGACGTCTTCCAGAGTCGACTCCATTTCACCTTCCCCTATTCGCGCGCCAGTGCGCGATGATTTGGTCAAGCCGTTCACGGCCCTTCGCTTCCGTCATGGCGACGTGTTCGCGGTCTTCGAAGACCGCGCACGCCTGCGACGGCGTCAGGCCGACCTGCGCGGCGCTGTAGGTCGTCAGCTTGTAGTTCGTCCAAAGGCGCCGGCATGCGCGGGCGCCGAACATGGCGAACGGGATGCCGGGATGCGGCGTCAGGCGCTTGGCCTGCAGTTGCATCATTTCTTCCAGCAGCGGCTTTGCAGCTGGCGCCGGCTTCGGCGCGTCGAACAGGTCCATTTCCATCGTCAGACCCTCACGGGAACCACAGGCAGCAGCGGCTGCAGCACAGCGCGTCGCGTCCAGCGTGCGGCCGTGCATTGCTGCGCGTCCCAGCTGTCGGCCATCCCGCGCGCCGTGTTCTGCGGCCTGTTGTGGTTCCGGGCTATGTCCGTGCTGTCGACGCTGGCGAACGGATAATGCGTTCCGGCCATCGCCATGCCGCGCAGCATATGAAGCCACGTCGGAACGTAACCGCCGACGCAAAGTTCGTTCATGGCGTCGGTCATGCGGTTGTGCCACGAACGCGGACCGACAACGCGATACATTCCCGAACTGCCGATGCAGACGCGCGGCCACCGGCTGGCCAGGATGATCAGGCGGGAAATGGACTCGTGCATATGCCAAACCGGCGCGCCGCGGTCGCCGTGTGGCCAGTCCCTGATAAGGGCGTCGTTAGCCTCTTCGTCGCCGTCGATCACGTCAGGGATCACGGCCCAAGTCGTGCGATAGTCCAGCCAGCGGGCTGTCCATTCGTAGTATCCGGACCAGTCGACCGCGCGGCCCTTCGTCCAGGCGCTGAAAGCGCCATTGTCCAGCATGACCGACTGCCCGATGGCGTGAACGTGCTTCACGTCATCCGGCGCGGCATAGCTGACGCAGAAGTGCCGGCCAGCCAGTGAGTCCAGCACAGGGCGCGGCGATATCGGCGTGCCGTGATAGTGAATAGTCATTATCCGGCATCCGCAAAGGCTTGGGCAACGCGCTCGCGCCGTGACTTCTTCGGCGGCGCCTTGGGCGGCGACTTCGCCACAACCTTCAGCATTTCCCGTCCCTTCGGCGTGACGTCGCCCAGCATCACTTCCAGTGTCCCGGTCGGAAGTTCCTTCACCAGTCCGCGCCTGATCAGCGCCATCTTCCGCGCCTTGTTTACCTTCGGCCTGGTCTTCCATCGCCGCTTCTTCTCGCGATCGGGCAGCGCGCACCAGCGCAGCAGTTCGACCATGTCAGGCGTGATCGCGAGCGGCGAAATGGACATTGGCGGATCCTTTACGGTTCGGTGCGCAGGAAGTCGGCGGGCACCAGCGGCTGACCTGACGTCGCCTGCGGTTCGGCACCTATCTGACGGTACGTGATGACGACGCCGGCAGCGCGCGCCGCGGCCATTCCGGCATACATGCCGCCGCTGATGCCGTGATCGGTATAGACCGCGACGAAGTCCGCGACAGGGATCCATGCGTGACCGGCGGCGATTCCGTCAACGCGCTCTTCCGGCTTGTTGTCGTCCAGTATGCCCCGCTGTGTGTGCAGCAGGTGCGACGCGATCGGCGCTTCACCGCGCAGCAGTGAGTCGCGAACGCAGCGCCGCGCATATGCGACGTTTCGTGCGACGTCGCCTGCGTAGGGCGATTCGATCACGACAAGGATTCGGCTGCCCACGTCAGCCGCCCTTCTTCCGGGCGGCGACCTTCTGCGCGTGCTCTTCGGTCGCTTCGGCGAAGGCCGCGGCCAGCAGGGGCGCCGCCTGGTCCAGATGGTGCGACAGGCGCCGCGCGACGCCGCCCAAGTCTTCCAGCGCAGCGGCCTGTCGTTCGAACGCGGCCACAAGGCGTTCCTGCATATCGCGGTCCATGTCACTTCCCCTTCGGTTGTGGCGCAAAGTCTTTGGCATCCCGCTCGGATGCGAAGACGACTGGCACGCGCGCCTTTCGCGCCAGGTCGACGATCATTGAAAGAACTGCGCGGCCTGTACGCTCGCCGGCCGCCGGCATGACGACGGGTTCAGGCGTCGGATCCGGCGCCTTCGCGATCGGCAGCGCCGGCAGGCCGGGAAGGATGCCCAAAAAGCCACGACGGTTCATGTGAACTTCCTTGTTTCGTTGCCCCACACATCCCAGCCGGGATGCGTCTTGCGCGCGAACAGCTCAATGCGCGGGCCGGCGCAGTAGCGTTCAATCCGTTCATATTGTTCATCCGGCTTGCGGCTGTGTTCGCGTCGCGGCGACAGCATCGTGTCACCGATCGCAGCCGACAATCGCGGCGGCGCGCCGATCTTGAATAGGTGGCAAATCTCCACATTCTTGCGCGTCGTGAAGCCCATGCCCTTTGGGAGTTTCAACGGCTCGCCTTCGCGGAAATGCGACGTCTTGAACCAATACCAGGCAACTGAAGAACGTTTGAAGCCCCATGCCTTTGCAATCGTCGGTGTTATGTCGATCCGGGGCGAAGTGTCCCAGTAGAACAGCCAGCAGCCTTCAGGATGCGCCAACGCGCCGACAGGAAGGCGGCGCAGCTGGTCATCGGTCATCCGCGGGTAGTGCTGCGGCCTACCCTTCGTTCCGGCGTTAAACTTCGTGGCTGGATCCGCAAGGATGCAGCGATATTCGCCGATGCGAATCCGGCTCACTGGTCGTCAGCCGGGATCAGGGCGGCGACGTCGCGGCCCAAGTCGGTCAGCCAGCCAGTCGGCTCGTCATTGATCAAGCCGCGCTCCAGCAGGGAAGCCAGTGTCGCCGGCCTCACCGCGGACAGAACGTCGGCGGCGCCTTCCTTGAGCGGATCCAGCATCGCGCGCAGATAGCGCTTCTGCGCCGTCGTCAGCCCGTCGACCAGGTCTTGCGTCGTCGGTTCGTTGGTCTTGTCGGCCTGTTCGCACTCCTGCACGAAGGCCGCGCAGACGAACTGCAGGCGCTGCCACGAATCCGGGTCGCCCTTGAAGCCGAACTGCAGGCGCGCCTTGCGGTGCGGTGCGCGGCTGATCTTGAACGCGAGCTGGCGCAGGTCGTCGCGGTGCGCGTTGCGGTCATAGGTCTTCGTCATGTCCATGTTACTGCCCTCTTAACCAGTTCCCGATGCAGACAAGGCCGGCGCCGACTGCGTCGCCTTCGTGATCGCTGCCCAGCGTATAACCAAGATCGAACAGCGCCGACATAACGTCCGGCTTCTCGGCCTTCCCGTGACCGGCCACGACCTTTTTGATGGTCGACGTGACGACTTCAGAGCTGGTCAGCTGATTGCGCGTGGCCACTTCTTCAATCTTCAACGCAATGCCGATCGGGAACCGCGCGCTGCCGGCTGACTTGCCTGTCGGCGTGTACGGCGCCTCAAAGCCGACATGCACCAGGCCGCGCGGCTTCCATTCGTCGATCACTTCCTGCAGGAATTGGTCGATCGCGATTGCTCGCGCGCCCAGCTCCTTGAAGATGCCGGCCCGGAACGTGCGTCGAAACAAGATCGGCGGATTGACTTCATACGGCATGATCACAGCCGCAGTATTCGTGCCACCGTCGACGAACATTCCAAGCCGGCGCTTCTTCATGTTCAGCCCGTCAGCTCTTGTTCGTTGCCTTCGGTGCCCTCGCCGCCGTCATCGCTGCTGCGATTGAAGACGCCTTCGGCCGACTTCTTCTGACCGGCCGCATGGCCGTTACGCCAGCTCTGATGTTGCGGCGTGCCCGGCGTCCACGGGTTGTTATCGCTCGACTCGCCCGAAGCGCCGGCCTTCTCGCCCTGCGCTTCGATCACTTCCAGCGACGGCGGCGCCAGCAGGCTGTCGAACGGCAGCACCTTGGCGTGCTCGCTCTTCATGGCGACGTGCTGCCAGTAGCGTTCCTGTTCTTCGGCCAGCACTTCCAGCGGATCGCGCAGACGTTCCTTCAGCGTCTTCTTCAGCTGGCGGACGCGATCGGCCGGAACGCCGGCTTCCTTCGCGTTGCGATAGATCTGACCCAGCGCCTGCTTTTCCGACTGCAGGTCCGCTTCGCGCTTCTTGATGATCTTGCACTGCGCTTCCGCGTTCTTCGCGAATTTCAGGAACAGGTCATGGTCGATCTTGGACGGCGGCCGGAAGTTCGATCCTTCCGCGACGTCGGCTTCCGGCACCTGCGCGCCGTTTGCCGTCTTCTTCGCGGCCTTCTTCGCCGCCTTCTTCTTCGCGGCTGGCTTCCGCTTGCCGCCAGCTCCCGCTTCACGTTGCGCCATTTACTTTCCCTTTCGCTGATTGCGGGGCTTCGGTGACTTCGCAGGCGCCCGCTTCGCCTCCGAAGGTTGAGTGACGACAGGCGCCGCCGGGCGCAGCTTGCCGTTTTCGGCGTAAAGATCCGGGCGCAGTTCGTGGCGCGTGACCTTGCCTTTCAGCGCCCTGGCAATCAGGGCCGCCTGCGTGGCTGTGATCTTTCGGCGATCGTTCACGATGCGCGACAGGTCCGATTCGGAAATGCCCGTGGCCATGGAAAAAGCCGCGTGGCTCTTGAAGAAACCGGCGGCTTTGCGAACTGCGGCGACTGAAACCGCGGACTGTTGATCGTTCATACTGTTGACGGTCTGCCAGATTTGGGCGCATAACGCCATGGGAAAATCACAGGAAGATCACATGACATTGTTGGCAATGTTGGCGCGGGCGGCGAGTCGCTTCCTCGCGTCGCGTCGTTCCCGGCGCAACCTGCGATGGCATCGGCAGCATGAGGCGGAACGGGCGCGCCAGCTGACGAAACACCCTGAACGCCTGCAGGTAATCAGAAGCGCGCACCAATGAAGAAGCCGTCAACTGCCAAGAACAAAGCCGGTCAGGCGGCGCCTATGTCGACAAAGGCGGCCGTCGCAACAATGGTCGGGAAGGGGATAGACTTTCGCAACCTGAAGCGGGGCGGGATCTTCGCAGGCGTCAGCGCCGCGAAGTATCATGGCGACCCGCTACCATCAGCCAGCGTCAACGCGTCGACGCTGCACGATCTGGACGCGCAGTCGCCGCGCCACGCATGGGTCAATCATCCACGGCTGAACCCGGCATGGTCCGCCGGCAAGTCGACCAGCGAACAGGACTTCGGATCCGCGGCGCACAGTGCGCTGATGGGCGCCGGCAAGGTTGAAGTCGTCGACGCGCAGAACTGGCAAACCGATATCGCGAAGTCGCTTCGCGCTCGCGCACGGAAGAACGACGCGACGCCGATCCTGAAGCGCGACTGGCTGCGCATTCAGCAGATGGTCACGGTGCTTCGTCAAGATCTGCGATCGGTCGACTCGCCGATACCGGACGTGTTCGATCCGAAGTATGGCGGCGTTCCGGAAGTGATGGCGGCTTGGCAACAGGATGGCATCTGGTGCCGCGCCCGCGCTGACTGGTGGATTGGCGCGAAACAGAAGGCGATGTTTGCGCCGAACGGCATCATCGTTGATTACAAAACGACCGGCATCAGCTGTGCTGAATATGCGTGGATCGCGAACGCCTATCGCATCGGCGCGCCTTATCAAGCCGTCTGGTATCCGCACGGCTTCTTCGAAGCGCTGAAGCAATCGGAGTCGGCCACGACGCTGAACGCGCCGCCGCGCTTCCTCTTCATCGTGCAGGAAACGTTCGAACCGTTCGCGCACAACGTCTTTGAACTGTCTGACGTGGCCATCACGCAGGCCGAAGGCGACGTCGTCGGCGCGTTCAATCGCTGGCACGCCTGCATCACGACGGGCGAATGGCCGAAGTATCCGCGCCGCGTGTGCCAGGTCGACCCGCCGGCATGGAAGGTCCGCGATTCCGAAATGCGCCGCATCGTCGGCGACACGATGAACAAGCCGCTATGACCTGCGCACGCGAAGAGCGCTTGCAGCGCGAGGCGCACGCAGCCGGCCGGCGCGAATGCCTCGCCAGCGCGAAGCGACTCGGCCTGAACCTGCTGTGCGCTGATCACAACGCTGGCGAATGTCTGGACCGGGAGTCGTGCCCGTTCTTTCTTGAAGCACTCGCTGAAGCGCAGGCCGTCGACAGCCTGCTGTCAATCTGAAGAGGGGAGCCAATGGCAAAGCATCAGAAGCGAACGTTTGAGCTGAACACGGCGAAGCGCGAAGGCGCGCCGGTCCTGTTGGGCATCGCTGGCCCGTCGTCATCCGGCAAGACGTACAGCGCGCTGCGCGTGGCGATGGGCGTTCAGTCCGTCGTCGGTGGCGACGTCGCGGTCATCGACACAGAGAATAAGCGCGCGCTGCTATATGCGGATTTCTTCAAGTTCCTGCATATCCCGTTTGATCCGCCCTTCAATCCGCTGTCCTACCTGGACGCGCTGCAGTTCGCGCAGGTCAAGAAGGTCAAAACGGTCGTCGTCGACTCCTTCAGTCACGAACACGAAGGCGCGGGCGGCTACCTGGATATGCACGAAGCCGAACTGGACCGGCTGGCCGGCGACAATTGGGACAAGCGCGACTCGATGAATATGCTGGCGTGGCAGAAGCCTTCAGCAGAACGGCGCGCGCTCGGCCTGGCCGTTGAGCGCATGGGCATCAACGTCATCATGTGCTTCCGCGCCAAAGAGAAAATTCAGATGGTCAAGGTGCAGGAAGGCGGCCGGACGAAGACGAAGATTCTGCCGTTGGGTTTCCAGCCGATCGCTGGCGACACGTTCGTTTATATGGCGAACGCGCTTGCGATGCTGCCGCCCAACAGCGGCGGCATTCCGAACTGGTCAGCTGAAGCTGCGAAGATTTCGAAGGGACTTGAAGACCTTTTCCAGAAGGGCAAGCCGCTGGACGAAGAGACGGGAGTCCGGCTCGCCCGATACATGGGCGGCGGCAAGCCCGAGAAGGCGCAAGGTCAGACGGCCGCCGATCGCAGGCCGCCGCCGCGCGAAGACGAACGGATGGAAGACGATATCGGATCAGCATGGCAGCCGGCGGATGGCTGGCCGAAGTTCACACTGGCCAGCAAGTTCATCACATGGTCGCGCGAATTCTTGGGCAAGGCGAACGCGGTGCAGGCCCATGGCTTTTCGCAGCAGTTCGCCGAGTCGCTGGTCACGCTGCAGACGAACGGAAACAACGGCAACGAAGGCGCGGCCAAGGCGCACGAAGAGCTGTCCGGCCTGCTGAAGAAGGCGCTGGCTAAGAAGTGAAGGACGGACTCATCCCTGGCGCCACGGCGATTTACACGCTGCTGGCTATCCGCCGCGCGTGCGGCCGCGCCTTCAATCGCGGACTGGTCCGCGAAGTAGGGAACGCTCGCGGCGTGAAGGTATCGCCCGGCCACATGCGGACGACGCTGCGCACACTGCTGCGTCACGGACTGATCGCGGCCAACGGGATACGCGATAAACACGCCGGAAGGTGTGGCCCGATGCCACTGCGGTTTGACCTGACGAAGAAGGGACAGCGCGTCGTGCATCGTCACCTGGTCATCGTCGACATTCTAAGGAGTCTATCGTGACGCGTGAACAAGAGCTGGTCGCCTGCATTCGCAAAGGCGTTGAAATGCGCGACGCACAACAAGAGTTCTTTAACGCTCCGGACCGGAACAATCGCGGCCTGTGTCTGCAGAGGGCGAAGCGGCTGGAGTCGGAGTTCGACAGGATGGCAACGGCCGCGCTTGGCCCACAGGGGAGGATGCTTTGACCGAAGAAGAACACCTGCGCGCGAACGCTGAAGCGGCCGCCGCGATCGTTGAGTCGTCGCCAGACTTCCGCGTGCTGCGCCGGCTTCGCCTGCCGGATCCGCTGTCGCTCGGCGGCACGGATATCAGCGCGAAGCGCTTTCCCGGCCTGTTCGTCGACGTCGAAACGACCGGCCTAGATCCTCGCGAACATGAAGCGGTTGAGCTGTGCATGTGGCCGTTCATGTTTGACGTGGAAGCGAACGGCGCGCGGTCGTGCATCGCCGAATGGGGCACGCCGCGGCGCATGCTGCAGCAGCCAGCAAGTCCGATGCCGGCGGCGATGACAGCCATTCACGGGCTGACCGACGAAGACTTGCGCGGGCAGGTGTTCGACCAGGTCGCGATCGGAGAATTGCTCGGCTATCAGCCGCTTGTGATTTGCCACCATTCGCAATTCGACCGGGCGTTTCTGGAAAAGGCGGCGCCGGCATTCGCGAAGGCGACCTTCGCCTGCAGCATGGATCAGGTGCCGTGGAAGGCGAACGGCATGGGCAGCAACGGGCTTGAATATCTCTGTCTGAAGTTCGGCGCCTTTTATGACGCGCACCATGCGACCGACGACTGCCGGGCCGGGCTGTTCCTGCTGACGCAGACGATCGGCGGCAAGACGGCGTTGCAGTGGCTGATCGAAGCCACGCGGGTCAAGTCGGTTCACGTCTTCGCCTATGACTCGCCGTTCGACAGCAAGGATCTGCTGAAGGCGCGCGGCTACAAATGGCGCGGCGACGACAGCGGGCTGCCGAAGTGCTGGCACAAGATGATCAGCCAAGAAGAGCAACAGGCGGAATGGGACTGGCTGCACGCCAACGTTTACAGCCACCGCGACCCGCTGCCGGCTGAATTCCGACTGGTCGGCGCCGTTGACCGCTTCACGGACAGGGGCTGACCGTGCAGGCAGGACTGCCGCGGCCGCAGCCGTATGAAGACGTCAGCTCTGAAGAGCCGTTGGGCCGCGTGACCTTCGCCAGCACCGGGCAAGGCCGCGACTTTCACACGGTCCTGCGCGACAGGGACGGAATCGTGTTTGGTGTCCTGTTCGCAGCGGCAGGCGTGGCGCCTGCAGAAGTCCGCGCGACCGGCCAGGCGATCGTCGAACAGCTGCAAGAACTGAACCAGCTGAAGATCGCGCGCGAGCTGGACGACGAACGCGGCACGATGGGCGATCGGGCGCTGCAGATACTGGACGACATGCGGCAGCAGCGTCTGGAAACGACAGTCTGGCGCGGCCTGTTCAGGAAGCCGGACAAGGTCTTCACGCTGCCGGCCGCCATCTGGAAGCGGATTGCGGATCTACTCTGGGAACGGATGCAAAGGACGTGACAATGGGTAAGCTGGAATCGGAACTGCTGCGGCAGCGACTTCTGATCGTTGGCCGATCGGGCTACGGCAAGACGAACGTGGCGAAGGGCAGCGGCGTGGAAGCGCTGCTGGCGGCCGGCCAGCGCGTCGGGATCTTCGATCCGACCGACTCCTGGTACGGCCTGCGCGTGAAGCCCGATGGCGTCACGCCGGCCTTCAAGGTCGTGATCTTCGGCGGCGAGCATGGCGACATGCCGCTGAATGAGCGGGCCGGCCGCGCCATGGGCGAAGCGCTCGCCCGCGCGAATGACAGCTGGATCATCAGCCTGTCGGAAATGGTGACGGAAGCGGCGCGCGAGAAGTTCAGCGCTGCCTTCCTTGAAGCCTTCTATGATCACAACCGCGCGCCGATAACACTCGTTCTGGACGAAGCGGAAACCTTCGCGCCACAGAAGCCGGCATCACCGCTGCAGGCGACGATGACGGCGCGGGTGAATCAGATTGTGAAGCGCGGGCGTAAGCGCGGCTTCGTCACCTGGCTGATCACGCAGCGGCCGGCCGACATTGCGAAGGCGGTAATTTCCCAAGCTGACGCCATCGTCTCCATGTCGCTGACGCTGCCGCACGACAAGCGGGCAATCATGGAATACGTGAAGGACCATGACGAAGACGGCGCGGCCGCCACCATGTTCAAGTCCATGCCGTCGCTGCTGCGCGGCGAAGGGATCGTCTGGTGGCCGGCTGCCCGGATCCTTGAACGCCGGCACTTCCCGCTGACCCGGACTTTCGACAGCGGCAAGACGCCGGAACCTGGCGACGTCGTCGCAGAGTTGAAGCCGCTGAAGATCGAATCGCTGGCGAAGACGCTGGAAGACGTCGTCGCCGAACAGGAAGCCCGCGACCCGGACAAGCTGCTGGCGCGGATCCGCGAACTGGAAGCGGCGCAGAAGAAGCCGGCGCAGCAGGTCGCCGACGACAACGCGCTGAAGGAAGCGCAGGCGGACGGCGTGAAGCAAGGCTTCCGGCTGCAGGAGGATTTGCGATGACCGACCCGGATCTGGTGGACTTCGTCATGCGGATAGAGCCGCACGACGCGGGCGTGTACGTCCTGCGGTCTAAGCGCGAGCTGACGGAAAAGGAACGCGAGAAGTTCCGCCGGCAGTGGGAACTGGCACTGGCCAACGCACAGAGCCGGGCGTGCGTCATCCTGATGGACGGAAGCCAAGTCGAGTTCGCGGCCGAAATGACGCCCGCTGATCTTGGGCTGTTGGAGTATTACGACACGGAACTGAAGTGCGTAATCCACTGCCTGCCGCCACAGCCGCCGGCTTCGTTAGGCACACGCTGCCACACCTGCACGTCGCCGCATTTCTGTGCGGCTGTGAACGACTGCCGCAATCTTACGATGTAGCCGTGTCGCTGGTCTTCACCTTCAACGGCCGCCGGCAGATTCGCTGCCTGGTCCCGTTCTGCGACAAGACCCGCGGCGATCGGAAGGGCAGCGCGCTGCCGCCACACGAAGACTTCGAATGGATTTGCGGCAATCACTACAAGGCGGTTGACGCGCGCAAGCGCCAGCTGCTGACCAGGCTTCGCAAGAAGGGAATGGACCAGCTCGCGCATCGCCTGTGGCTGAAGATCCGCGAAGAGGCTTTGGACAAGGGAATGGGGATCCGATGACCGATCAGTGGCTGCCCGGCCCGATGGACGTTCTGCTGGAAGACGGCAGCGCAGGCGACGAACACGGCGTCAGGCGCGGCGTATGGGGCGTGTCGCCGGACAGCCTGACGCCGGACTATCTGCCGGTCACGCTGACGCATCTTCCGTCCGGCCTGGCGCTGGCGTGGTTCCGGCATGGATCCGCGGCCATGCGGTGCGGCGACGTCCTGCAGGAGAAGCACCCCAAAGAATTTTCGGGGGAGCTGTCGCCGGAAGCCCTGAACGCCATATATGACAGCCTTTGCGCCATTATCTCGGCTAATGGCGGCGTGATCGCGGACGGCCGGGCGAATGTGGATGAACAAACCTGTTGACGGCCTGCCGCGCGCGGGCGTATAGAATGGGCATCGCCGGGGCAACAGGTACCGGCAGGACGGGAAAGGAACCCACGATGATCAAAATTCCCACAGTGCTGACGGAACAGACGGACGCCGGGTGCATCGCCCTCGCGCTGCAGGACGCCGCGCACAAGAGCGAAGCTGACGGCCACCTGTACACTGCGAAGCATCAGCATCAGCTGGCCGCTGGCGCTTGGGCGTTCGCCGGCCACGAAGCTGGCGCCGCCGCCCACGCTGCCCACGCGCAGCGCCTCGCCGACATGATCGAAGCCGCCGCCGCCGAAGAACACAGCCGGCAGCAGGAGGGCTGAACCATGTACGTCAGCATCAACATTCCCAACGATACGATCGCCAACCTGATGACGTCGGCGATTGAGTCGGGCGACCCGGTCACGACGGCCAGCCGCGGCGGCTGGTGCGCGGGTGTGTTCTACGTCCGCGAGAACTTTCCGGAAGCCAAGCTGCCGGAAGGCTACTGGTACGCCGACCGGCCCGACTGGTACACCAGCGCCGCCTTCCAGATTCAGGTCAAGGAAGTGACCGGAGAACGGAACGGCGCCACCAAGCTGCACACGATCCGCGGCCGCCACCTTCGCGCCGGCCTGACGGCCATGGCCAAGGAAGCGCCCGAAGCCTTCGCCAACGTCCTGAAGGGCGACACGGATGCCGCCGACGCCGACTCGTTCCTGCAGTGCGTCGTGTTCGGCAAGCTGGTGTACGGCTGATGAACACGCGAATCACCTTCGAGCAGTTCGTCGCAACGCGCGTCTGGTGCGCTGACTTCGAAGTCGCCGGCCTGCCGCACGCCACCGAAATGGCGAACGGACCCGGCGCTATGAAGGGCTACGCCTACGAAGCCGGCTGCTGGATTGAGGAAATGCCGGACGGGCTTTACTGGGTCAGCGTCGGCAATGACGACACGATCGGCACACTGGCCGAAGTCGAAAAGTTCCTGTGGGACAACCACGCCAGTCATGAGCTGGTGACGGAATGATCACGATGGAAACGACGACCGACACAGGGCAGCGCAAGATCAAGAGCGCTGGCCGCGTCATCGGCTTTGCAACCTACTTCCCGGCACTGGAGTCGATCGGGCGGCGCGCGGGCTGGACGTTCATTGCGAACCGCAAAGACGTCGCTGACAAGTATCCGACGCCGTCGCCTGTGTTCGACGATCCCAAGGCCGTCCTGCGCGACGTAATCGCCACCATCGGCGAGGGCGACAAATGACCATCGTTTTTGTCGGCATGGAAACAAGCGGCCAGTTGCGCCGCAGGTTTCAGGCGGCCGGTTACGAAACGTACAGCTGCGACCGTCTGCCGTCCGAAGATGGCGGCGAGGAAATGGCCTACGGCCCCGGCCCGCACGGTCAGCTTCCCATGGGGCGCCATATGGTCGGCGACGTCTTCCAGACGCTGGACCATCTGGCCGCGAACGACATGCAGCCCGCGCTGGCCGTCTTCCACCCGGACTGCACGTACCTGACCAACAGCGCGGCATGGGCCTACATGGACCCGGACTTCGCCAAGTATCCGGGCGTTGGCTATCACCAGCGGGTGAAGCCGGAAACGCTGGTCGGCGCTGAACGTCGTGCGGCGTCTCATGGACCTGCCGATAGAAGCGAAGGTGCTGGAAAATCCGCCCGGCTCAATCGGCAGCATGATCATGCCGGCGACGCAGATTGTGAATCCCTACCAGTTCGGCGACGACGCCAGCAAAGCGACCTGCCTTTGGATGCTGGGCGATAAGCGCAAGCACCTGCAGGAACTGATGCTGGCGCCGGATCCGCGGAAGTGGGTTGCGCCGCGCATCGTCTGCCCCGTGTGCAAAGGCGTCACCGGATTGGAGCCGGCATCCGCGAAAGGTTGCCCGACGTGTGGCTGCGAAGCCGGACTGCTGCGGCCGCGCTGGGCCAATCAGACGGACAGCGGACAGAACAGACTCACGCCCGGCGATGATCGGTGGAAGGACCGTGCCCGGACCTATGACGGAATCGCGGACGCCCTGGTGGCGTCGTGCGTTCGCTTCCTGAAGAAGAGAGGACTTTAGCCAATGCCCTACACCGTCAAAGACGAAGACCTGCCCCGCGTGATCGGTTCGCTGCGCTACAGCGCGGCCCACCTTCGCCGCGTTGCCGGCGAGCTGTCCGAAGGTCCGCTGAAGTGCATTTCGCTCGCCCAGCAATACGGGTCCAGCGCGACGGACTGCGAACGGCTGGCCAACGAAATGGAAGCGGAGGGCTAGGCGATGACGACCGCGAAGGATCTTCTGAAGGCGCTGCGCCCCGGCGGCAACGTCTACTTGAACCGCGCCGGCTACCCGCAATACCTGACGCTTCACAAGACGGACTTCATCAAGACCGTCAAGAAGATGGACCCGGCGCAGCTGGTCGCCTTCGAAGTGCGCAATCCGGATGCGACCGGACACTGGGAGCGGCCGCGGCGCTGCGTGATCGTCCGATGAAGCCCGGCGAACAGCGGCTGCTGGATGCGCGCGAGTGGCGCGACAAGCGCGACGCCGCCCGCGCGGCTTTCGAAGCCGAACCGAACGCCGACACGGCCCGCGAATTCCTGCTGCGCCGGTCGGACTGGCGGCAATACGCCCGGTATGACGTGAAGCTGGCCAAGACTATCAGGCAGCTGGCCAACGATCACGATTACTGCGTGTTGCTGGCCCAGTGGTGGATTGCCAATGTGGCGCGCCTCGCTCGCGCGCAGCAGGTCACGGGGCTGCCGCTCGGCAATCACTGGCTGGACGACCGACCATGAGTAAGACCGACCAGGCCGTCACGCGCGAGGGCGCCGCCAAGCGGGCGCTGTCACGGGATCCGTCGTCGCACACCGCGCGGCAGCTGCTGCTGGCGCAGGCGGATCTGTCCGACCTGTACGGCAAGCCGCAGAAGGCGCTGCAGCTGCGCACGCTCGCCGATGATCAGGCTTACGTGCTGGCCGTCGCCGACTGGACTCGGGCCGGCCAGCTGATGGCCACCAGGTGCGAACAGCTGATCGGGAGGAAGATCGTATGAACGACACGCTTCAGAAGATGCGCCGGCACTGGCTGGTCAAGGCGACCGAAGATCAGGCCATCAGCGGCGAACGATCGACGGCCTGCGGCATGACCGGCCGACTGATGGACGGTGACTTGGTCGTGGACGGCAAGGCCCACACGATCACGCTGCATCCGCAGCACGCCGTCTGCGCGGGCTGCGTCGACACGATCAAGCGCATGGCCCGGCACCTGAAGAAGCCGAAGCTGCCGAAGAAGACGAAGGGCGATGCGGTCACTGACCTGATTGCCCTGACGCATCAGCCGCGTTCGCTCACGTCGGCGAAGCGGATTGCAGAGCTGTGCGACGTGCTGGGCCTGACGATGGAAGATCGGTTCGTGGTCTTCATGTACCTGTCGTATGCGAAGCCGAACGGCGAGCCGTACCCCTACGGGCCGCGGAACAAGCCGCTGCCGGTTCTGTGGAGGAAGCCGACATGAGCATGATTTCGCATGGCCATGGCAGCTGCAGCGCGACCCGGTCAATGACCGATATTACCGGGTCTATCGCCGCGACGGGTCGGTGTCTGTCGCTCGCGTCTACAAGCTGGACGACGCCTGCGCCGTGGCCTTCGCGCCGCAGATGCTTGACATGCTGCGGCGCTACGCCCGCGGCGAAATTGTTTCGACGCATGAAGCGGCCACCTTGGTCAAGGCCGCGGGAGGGGAAGGACAATGAACACGATCTCCAGCGAACAGCTGCGCACGACCTGCCAGCTGATGTTCGGCGAACACTGGCGCGGCCCGGCCGCCAAGGCGCTGAACGTGCCTTATGACAAGGTCAAGCAATGGGACAAGAACCGTTCGCGGATCCCGCCGGGCATCGGCGCGGAACTTGTCGTCATGCTGGACCAGCACGCGCAGCAGGTCGCGCGTGCGCGCGGCGAGCTGGCCGCGGCTGTTGGCCTGGTCGACTGAACGAAAGGAAGTGCCATGAAGATCCTGTCTGTTTCCGTCGCGGTCCTGACCGGCGCCTGCGCCGTCGCGACCGACCTGCGCGGCACGTTCTCCGATACGGGCGAGCGCTTCACCGGGCAGTCCATCAACCTGTCCGGCAATTACTACGCCGGCACGCTGCAGCTGCTGCTGGTCGGCGGCGTGAAGTGCGATGGCGTTTATGCGATCGACCGCGCGACGGCCGAAGGTCACGCGAAGTTTCACTGCAGCGACGGCCGATCGGGGCGCATGTCGATCAAGTCGACCGGCTGGGCGGGATCCGCCCACGGCCATATCGGCGACCGCGCGTTTACGCTGGTGTTCTGATGGACGAACGCGATAAAAACCTGGTCGACCGCGCGCTGCACCAGGCGCAGCGCATCGTGAACGATACGGACAGGAAGCTGCGCTACCTGCCGTTCGGTGAAAGCCGCACCGTCGCCACCTATGCCGTGGCCCGTGCACTTGCCGCTATCGTCGTCCACGGGCTGGGCAATCGTCTGCCGGATGAACGCGAGTTCGCCGATATGTTCCTGGCGCTGCGCAAGCATTGCGAGATTTGCGCCAGCCGGACGAAGCCGCCGGGAACGCTGCACTGATGCCAACGTGGGGACGGAGCGTCGTCAACCTGGTGGCCGCGCCGATCGACGGCGGATTCCGCGTGACCGTGACGTGGCGATATGTCGGCGAAGTGACGTGGCGCAAGACGACTGCCGGCGGCGCCGACGCGCCCGTGACCGCCGTTCGCGATTACACCGAAGACCAGGTCACGAACATGACCGCTGAAGAGCTGGCGAACTTTCGCCGGGTGTGGGGCTGTAGCTAGAACGGCCACCAGCCTGACGACTTCGATTCCGCCGGCTGCAGTCCGGCCTTCACGAAGTCTGCCAGCGCCTTCTGCGACGCCGCACAATCGAAGTAGCGCTGCGTGGCTTCCAAGTAGGCCAGCGCCACTTCGTTGTCAGTTGCCCCGCGCTGTGCCGGCGTCGGGGGCACGCACGGCAGGAGTAGGCTGGCGTCCGGCTGCCGGTCCACCATTCGACTCGTGGAGCCGCCACACGCCATCAACGGCAATGCCAACAGCAGGGCCGCAAGTCGACGTAGGCCGTTCGCGGATGATTTCGATTCGGACGGGTGCGGCATTGGCCTCGCTCATGGCGACCTGGTTTCGCAGCTGGTCGACCAGGCGGGCCGACAGCGCCCGGTCGATCGCGTTCTGCCGGACGACGGCTTCGCTGGCCTTCAGCTTCTCCTGCGTGGCGCCGTGGGCCTCGCGCTCATTCAGCAGCAGCCAGAACAGAAGGCCGGCCGCCAGCAGGGCGACGCCCGCCACGCCGGCAATAATCTTACCCGCCGTGGTGCCGATCAGGGCGCCCATATCTTCGATCCTAGAGGGTCCGGCCGGGATGGGGCCTTCGGACGCCGGCCGGGGCGTCCAAGGCTATCAGGCGGGCCGGAAACCGGCCGGGCTACGCGCTGAGTGCGTGACGTTCAGCAAACCCGGCCGGCCCGCCTTCAGGGAACGCCCGCCGCAGGGTGGCGATGGGCGCGGCCAACCTTAGCCGGCAGCTGTGGACTATTCCAGCCCGACCGTGACGGCGGATCCGGGGCCGCCGCGCTGGCGCAGCACCTGCCGGCGCATCCGCGGATGGAAGCTGACGTGGATGGTGCGGCCGTCTTCGCGGATAAGCTGGTCAAACTCGATATCCGAGTCGCGGATGGCGCACGCCAGTTCATAGTCCGACAGGCCGTCTACTTGGATATCGGCGGCGTAGCCCAGCGCGTGATCGCTGTTGGGCACGCCGCCAACCGCGGCGTTCACGACCGGGTTGCGATAGGCCGACTCCACCGTGACCGGCCGGCCGCCGACCTTCGGCAGCGCGCGGATCCGCTCAAGGCCCGGACACAGGGCGTTGCGCATGTTCGCCATATGATCGGGCGTCGGCGTGTTCGGATTGCCCATCGCGTCCGCCGTGTCGCTGCGCGTCAGCTCGCGAAGGCTGAAGTGCGGTGACAGCATTTCTTCCGGCATTTGCTACCCCCAAACGTAGGAAACGACGCCCGCGGCGAGCGTCACGCCGCCAAAGATGCCGAAACCGAACCAGCCGCACACCTGATAAGTGGCGCGACGGATGGCGAACAGGATGCAGGCGACGACGATCAGGTCACAGGTCAGCGCCGTGACATCATATTCAAAGGATCCCCACGCCCAATATTGGAAGCGGCCACCGGCCGCCTGCAGGTAGCGCACGGCCACGGCCGACACGACGACGGCGCAGGCCACGAAGATATCCTTGACGTCTTGGTCGGTCATTGGCTGCGGCGGCTGCGGTGCCGGCGCCAGCGGGTCGAACATGGGTGGCCGGACAAAGAAGATGCGCCACCAGACGACGATCGCGAAGGCGGCGCACAGCGTCGCCAACATGAACGACGATGAACCGGCTGCGCGGTCCAGAAGGTTGTCCAGTTCCGCGCGCGTCATGTGGGGTTGCTCCCGCTAGTCGTTTCCCGTCGTCAGCCGGCGGGCCACCTGCCCAATTCCGACTTCGAAGCGCTCGCCTGCCGCTTCCATCGCCGCCTTCAACGATCGGGCTGCACTCGCTGACCGGGCGACTTCCAGGCGCTTTTCTCGCGCCTGCGCGCGTGCGTCGTCAAGCGACTTCGCAGCTTCCACGATTTCCCTGTCGCGCGCCGCCATGACGCTGTCGGCTATTACGTTCGCCGATCGGCGCAGCTCTTCCCTCTTGCCGATCGGTAGTTCACCCTTCACCAGACTGCGCAGCCAGCTCATTGCGCCGCCCTCTTCAGCTCTTTGATGGAGTCGACCAGGCCCTGCAAGCCGGTCGCGATTCGGTTGTCAGATAGCGCACGATTTTGCTCCGCTGCCAGCGCGCTCTTCAAGGCTTCAAGTTGGGCTTTTTGTAGCTCTTCAATCTTCAATCGGCCTGCAGCGACTTCGTCTTCCAGCCTTTTGATTTGACTGTCCTTCGCGCTGAAGATCCATTTGAACAGCGCGCCGACGCCGCCCGTGAAGGCGGCGATGATGGCCAGCGATACGCCTTCGGACAGCCCGAACAAGTCAACGGCCTTCGCTGTCTTCCGGGTTGAACGGCGGGCGCTCCACTTGGCCGACCGTCGGACCGTCGACGGTGCGCAGGTCGTCGAACGTGCGAACGTTGCCGCGGCGGCCGATGCGCTGCAGGCGTACCGGCGGCGGGCGCTTCGCCTCTTCGGCCGCGCGCTCGGCACGCTTGGCCAGGATCGCTTCCATGCTGAAGGCTTCCGCCGGCTGTTGCTCTTCGCCTTCCTTCGGCGCCTCAACCTTCGGCGGCGACAGGTCCAGCGCGGCTTCCGGTCCCGGCGGTTCGGCCTTCGTCGGATCCGCAATCCAGTCCGGAAGGCGCAGCGTCGACGGCCACGCCTTCACGAATGCTGCGCGGTCGTCGTCGTCGAAGTTGTCGACCATCGCCGGCCAGTCGAGAAGGTGACGGCGTTCCTTCTTCAGCTCTTCTAGGTCGACGTCGTCGTCCAGCAGGGACTTGATGGCCAGCCTTTCCAGTTCGGCAAGCCGCACGCCGCGGCTTCCACGGAAGAAGGCCACGAAATTTTCTTTAACCGTCATGGCGTCGCCCTCCGTTTAGGCCATGCCCAAAAGCGTGAAACGTCCCGTGAAATTGCCGGCGCTTGGAAAGAGCTGAACGCCAGTAATTCGATCACTTTCCTGACGCACGCCTGCGCCGTGTATGGAAACGGCCGGGCCGCCTGTCGTGTTTAGGTATTGTCCACTCCACGAGAACTTCGTCGGCGAAGCGCGCTGAATGTTCATGGCGACAATATCAATTGCGCCGCCCCAGTCATTGCTTGTGTCGACGCCGCCCGGAGTGAACACAATTCCATTTGTTGCGCCGCTGGAACTGACGCCGGACGAATTGTCTGTCGCATAGGAAAGCCACCACGCCTGGTAATCGCTCCCTCCGGTATCGAGTACGCCGCCCGCATCGTATGTGCGGCCGACAAGCTGCGCGCCATCCGTGCTAACGCCCCACTCGCCAAGAATGCGAAGGTGATTAATCGCAGACGGAATTCCCGTGAACGAAGCAGATGCCGACCCGGCCGCCTGCACTTCGCCCAACACCTTCCAAGTTCCGGCCCATGCCGGATTCGCGCCAGCACCGCCGCTGAAGAGCGATTTGAAAGCGTCGGCGGCTGCGGCCAGTCGCGCGTCAGCTGAAGCGCCACGGTAAAGGATATCGCCCTGCGTCGTCAGAACTGACGCCGGCACGAACGCGTGTGTCGTCGTGTTGACTAGACCCAAGAAAATATCAGTCGTGCCGTCCCACAGCCAAAGCGTACCGATGCCGGATCCGGGGTTGTCGGTTTCGATCCATTCTTCGTATTGCGCGATATCGGACGGCCGCGACGTTCCCGAAGCCTTCGTCGCTAGGCGGGCGATTGCGGCATTGAAGCCTGTGCGGACCAGAAGGCCGGATCCGTTCGGCGTGGATAGGACACCCTGGCTCATGGTCAGACTACCTCTTCAGCAAACACCGCATCGTGAACAATCGCAGGTGTGAACGCGCTATCGCTGGATTGCAAGTAGCGGACGAAGCGCGCGGCCTTCATTTCAAATATGCCTGCGTGCAGGCGAACCGGCGGCTGCCATACGCGACCAGGTCCAACAGGATCGTCTGTCCACTCCACCATCAGCCACGAATTCACTTCGCCGCCGGTCGCCGCGCCGTCCCAGTCGTCCCACGCGTCGACGTCCATTTCGCGGCCGTCGACCTGGTCATAAAGATTGACCGTCACGGCTTCGCAGATGTTGGTCAGACGAACGCGCGTCACAGCAGGCAATTCCATGATCGCGGAATAGCTGTAAGTTCCTTCCGCGACGGCGCCGCCTTCGGTGTAATCCCAGCTTCCGATCGAATCGACGTCGTCGACGTCGTCGAATTCGCCGGCAGCATCCAGCACCAGCAGCCCGCCGACTTCCACGGTTCCGTCCTTCGCGCCCGTGAAGCCCGGATCTTCGATCAGCGACCCGCCGGAAACCGGCGTGAACTCCAAGACCGACGACTGGAATTGAACGATCGCGGCGAACGTCTCCGAATAGTTCTCGGTGGAATCCTTCGCCTTGATCATGTACGTGCCGGGCACCAGCGGCGCGAGTTGGCTATTGGCGTCGCCCGGTATGTCTTCCACCAGCGGCAGCGCGTCTTCCCAGGTGTGCGACCCGTCCGTCAGTGGCGAGTGCTTCACGACGTAGGTTCCGCCCTTCAGCACGTCCAGGTCGTCGACCGGAGTCCAACGCAGATAGGCGATGACGCCACCGACCGGCACAACGCTGAAGTCAGTCGGCGCATCCGGCTTCGCGGTCAGGCCGACGATCGTTGCCATGACACGAACGGCCGGCGACGGGTTGCCTGCGTAATTCACGGCCTCTACTTCGAAGTAGTAATCGCCGGGCTGCATGAACGGAAGATCGTCGGAAATGAAGGTCGTGAGCGGGCGCAGGATCCACAGCACCGCGTCGACTTTCCGATACTTCAAACGATACGTGCCGCCCGTTCTCACGGCTGCGTCTTCCGACGCATCCCAGCTGACGCGCACGCCGACCTGAACGCCAGCGCCGGACGGCGCTTCATACAGGTATTCCGCGACCTGCACGTTGGACACCGGCAGCGCGGTGAAGATATCGCCGAAATTGCTATTCGGGGCCGGGTCGACTTCCGACTCTTCGTCGGTTTCCCAGTCCCACACCGATTCCGCGGTTTCGATAAGGACCAGGTCAACGCCCAGCACGATATTTCCGGCCTTGTCCTCTTCGAAGACCAGCGACACGCTGTCGACTTCAAAGGGCTTCTGCGACCAGCCGTTCAGCGCCGACGTGCGCGTGATGTTCGTTCCGGCCAGCACACGCCAGCACGACAGCATGCCGGGGTACTTTTCGATAATCTCCTGCCGCGAGCGCAGAAGCTGGATCTTGCCAATCCGCTGACATGCGGACGCGCTGCCCGTGAACGGCAGTTCAATGTCGTTCCACAGCTCCTGTCCGTCTTGGGCGCGGAAGGTGTCGGACTCCACCGCGGGGAAGTCGGCCTGCTGCCAGTTCTGCGTCGGATCGAAGAAGGTTCCCTTCACGGCGTTGAAGGCGTCAGCCGACGATGCCAGCGCCTTCAGCTGCGCGGGCGCGCGCAGTTCGTCGTCGGTCAGGTCGATCGTCGGAACCGACCAGGCGCCCGCGAAGATGACCCAGCGCTCACCGTCGAACGCGGCGCGGCCGTGCATGGCGCCCAGCAGGCGGCCCAGCAGTTCGTCGCGCGGCTGGTCGGTGTCAAAACTGCCGTTGGTTTCGTAGCGCTTTTCAGTGCCGCCGGACTTCTTGCTGACCAGTTCGTCGCAGATGTTCGCCGCGACGATCAGCGCTTCTTCGTCAATCTCGGTTTCATAGTCGGCGCCGTAGCCGTACAGGGAGTCGCAGAGATAGTCCGCGACGATCAGAGCGCTGTTCGTGCTGTAGGCGGTTTCGCCCGTGCGCGGGTCATAAACCTTCTTTCCCTTGACGATCGCCGTGACGTTCGGCGGACCGCCCGGCCACAGCTTCGCGCCCAGGTTAAGAATCTGCCATGTGCCGTTGTTCGGGTTTCCCGTGCCCGTCGTGTTGTCCCAAAACAGGCCGCACGCGATATAGCAAATCCCCTGCAATCGACAGTCAGGCGTCCATTCCGGATTCGATGCGCTGATAAGCGGGGAAACAGTCTGCGTGTCCTCGCCCAAGTGCTTTTCAAAGTACGCAGCGTTTGCATATCGCCCGCTATTGACCACGGTTCCGGATAGCGATTGCGGCGCGTCGTCAATCCAGATGGATTCGATTTCCTCACACAGATGGCCGGCGAGCATCAGCGGGAAGGTCAGAAACCCGTTCCGGTTACTCAGCATCATGGCCGCGTAAATGCCGCCGACTCGCGTGCGCCCATAGATCACGCGCCGCGCGGCCGCCGCCTGCTTTACCGAAAACTTGTTGTCGACGCTTTGGCTGGTCGACTCCATGGGCGCCGCGCGCGCAGCCGCGGGCTTGAACAGCGCCTGCATCACGAAGCTGACGCCGATCGAAAGCGCCACGCCAACGGCCGTTGAGACGACGCCGGCCAGCAGCGCGGATCCGGCGATGGTCGCCGGCACCAGGAAGGGCATGGAATGAACGGGCGCTGCGAAGGTGCAGGCTGCGGCGGCCGCCGCGACGATCAGCTGAAGGGTCAGTCGCCTACGCGCCATGTTCGAATCCCGTACTGCAGGGACTCGAATTCCAGTCCCGCTTCGCCGGGGCAAGCTACCTGCGCACCGATGCACACGGCAAGAGCCACGCGCCCGCGGCCCTGTCGCTCGGATCCGATCAGGACGACGTCGCCGCGGCGCGCAGCCTTCCAGCCGTCAACGCCTTCGCCGAACCAACGATCGGCCAGGCCGGGGAGCGTGTGCGCGTGGACAAGGCGGCCGGCCTCCCATTCATTGGTCCAGCTGTCCGGCCGCGGATGGCGCCGCTGCATCACGGCTTCATATGCGGCCAGCGCCGCCGTTCCGCAGTCGTGTGACCCCCACGCGAACGGCAGCGACCGCCAGTTCGCGATCAGTTCGGAAAGCCTGCGCTCCCAGCCCTGCGGGCGAATCATCCGATCTTGCCCCACGGGATAAAGGCGTCCTGCAGCGTTGCAATCCGGTCTAGGCCGGCGTCGCCGGGATAGAGTCGCCGCTGTTCCTGCGCCGTATAGCGGACAGTCTTCGGCGTTTCGAACGTCTGCAGATGATGCACATATGTCACTTGGACGGTCGCTGTGCTTTCCTCGCGGTTCAGGTCGACGCCGTCAAGGCGACCGCGGAAGATCGTTCGCGGCGAATCGATGATATCTCCTTCATCGTCGAGAAGCGCCAGCCATATGCGGCCCGTCTTGCTGCGCTGACCTTCGTTCAGCGCCAGGCCCACCTGCGGATCCGTGACGCCAGCAAGCGTGATTGAAATTCCATTGGCTTTGATGGACGTGGTTTCTTCCAGGTTGGACAGCCGCAGCATGTGGCCCCAGCCCGTCCATGTCTGCGCGTCTTCGTTGGGCGGCGTCCATTCCTTCAACCCGCGGCCGGTCCAATATCGCACCGTGCCAGTCTTGAACTCGCCGCGATAGAAAAAACGGATTCGAAGGCGCTTCGCTTGGATCGCCGCCAGCATGTCCGTCGTCAGGCCGCGCTGCATTACAGCCACTCCACGATGGGCACCGGCTGGATGATTAGATGGCCGATTTCGTCTTCCTCAAAAGGCGGCGCCGACGTGACCAGCCGCCAGGTGCCCTTTGGATTCAGGAATACGATCGGATCACCGTCTGCAGGTGTGGCGCGCAGCTGCGGCCTGATCGGCACGGCGGCTTCGCCGCTTACCAGGTTCACGTCGCGGGTCGACTTATAGAGTCGGGCAACGTCGCCGGTATTGAGCTGGAAAAGATCGCCGGCCCGGATCAGCAGAGGCACATCGACCAGCGTGGCCGATCGCACGTTCAGCACTTCGCCGTCGTTGTCGTCGCCGTCGACGACAAGCGCAGTTGGCGTCGCGCTGATGATGCCGCGGGCGACATTCTTGCGCGGGCGGCCGGCGACGAAGGAACCAGCAGGGCCGTTCAGTTCGTCCAGAAACGCCATCCACGGTTCTCCGTCTTCAGGCTCCAGTCGCGGAAGGGTGAATTCGCCTTCCCACCGATCGCCGCCCCAGTCCTGCGTCTGTGAAGCGTAAGAATAGGGCGCTTCCGTCACGCCGACCGCATGACGGATCATCATTTCCAGCGTCTTGAAGGACTTGTGCGCCGGCAGCTGCAGCGGATAGGTCGTCATTTCCGGGCAAACCTTTGTTTGTAGTTTCCGCCTTGGCTTCGGTGCGCCAGCGCGCCTTCCGCGCCCCACTCTGCAATCTTGGGCTTCATTGCCCTGACCTGCGCGCGGACTGTCTGTTCAACGCTCGGCATGATGTTCAGCACCTGGTTCACGTTGCCGCCGCCGCTGCCCATGCGGGCAATATCCCGATGGCTGATAATCTGCCCCGGCACTTCGGGCATAAATGCTTCCATGCCGCGTTCGTTCACGCGATACCACTTACCGGGCGACACGTCACCGCCGCCGGCCATCGCGCCGCCGAAGCCCGGCATCCAGCCGCCGGGCAAGCCAGCCGCCAGCCCCTGACCCGTGCCGCCTGCGCTGAAGTTCAGCGGCGCACTGGACTCAACGCCACCGCCCAAGCCCAGCGCGCCAAGGATGCTTCCCAAGATGCCGCCAGCCGCACCATCGCCGGTCAGCGCGCCTTTGATCATCTTGCCGATCGCGTCGAACATCGGCTGCAGGACAAGGATTTCCATGGCGAACTGCGCAATGCGCTGGCCAAGGCGCGACAGCACGTCACCGACGCTGCCTTCCATGTTCAGCAGGTCGCCGGCAACAGACTTCGCAGCACCAGACACGGCGTCGGCGAACTCCTGCCATTGAGTCGACCAGCTGCCCTTATCGCCGCGCATGTTCTCCTGTGCGAGAAGGCGCGCGCGGTTGAACTGTTCCTGGCTGATGCGGCCCGACTGCAGCAGTGTGTTCAGGTCGCGCAGGACGTCGTTATAGCGCTGCGTCTCGGTCTTCGTTTCTTCGATCGTCTGCTGCGCCAGCTGGTCAAGGCGTTGCTTTTCGCCAGTCGCCAGCTTCGCCGACTCCAGCGCGTACACGTTTGCTTCTATCGCCTCGCGCTCTTCGCGGGTCAGCTTGATGCCCGCTTCCTTCGCGAGATTTTCGGCCTTGTAGAGCGCTTCAGAAACGGCGCGCTGCGTGGCAGACATGCGTTCAAGCTGGATGGCGCGTTCCTGTTCGGTCAGAAATTCCTTCAGCTTCTTCAGCGCATCGTCGGCCTTCTTGTTCGTCTCTCCGGGGCCGCCCTTGCCGCCCTTGCCGCCCGTGCCGCCGCCGGGCGGGGGCGTCTTGATCGCGCCGGCATTCGGCGCCGTGCCGGATTCGGGAAACGGGTCGAACGGCTTGGCATTGCGCAGCAGCGCTTCGTCGCGTGCTGCAGCGATTGCCGCCTTAACCTTGTCAGAAAAGAACGTGACTTCAAAACCGCGATTCCATGCCTCGGCAATGTCGCGGCCAGCGCGTTCAAAAGCCCCCTTGTTCTCGTTCACCCATGGCGCCAACGGCGGCATCGGCAGCGGATCCTTGCCGACGCGCTGGCGAAGCCAGTTGACGATATCGTTGATGCCGGACGCCCAGTCGTGAACTACCTGCCGGACGCCTTCCAGCATCTGCTGCCCAAGGTCCGCCAATGCCGGGCCCAGCGACTTCCAGATGGTCACAATGACGTCAAACGACGCCTTGAACATGCCCACAATGGCGTCAAGGCCGGTCGCCACGGCGCGCGCCAGCTTGCCTAGATCGAAGTCGCCGCCGCCAACGCCGGACATCGCGTCTTCGATCTTCTGCAGCTCTTTAGGCAGGTCTTCCCGGTTGTCTTTGCCGGCTTCCAATTCCTTGTTGGCGCCGCGCATGGACTTGGCCAGCGCGTTGAAGGCATCGGCCAGCGTGACCGTTCCGTCGCGGGAAAGCGCGATCTTGTCGGCGAAAGCAACCGTCGCGACAGCCGCCGCCGCCAGCAACGGGATCCAGCCGCCGATCGCCACCAGCACGGGCGCCAGCACGGGCAGCAGCCTGCCCAGCACCAGCGCCATCTTGCCAAAGCCGCCCAACAGCGCGCCGATCGCTACCGTAAGTGGGCCGATCGCGGCCGTCAGGCCGATCACAACGGCGCCCCATTTCAGCGTTTCCGGCGGCAGCGCGGCAACCTTCTGCAACAGCGTCGCCAGCGCCTGCGCGGCATCGGTGGCCCACTGTAGCAGGCCAGAATCGAAGATCGCGATTTGCAGCGCTTCCAGCGAAGCCTTCAGCGTGCGCACTGCGCCATTGAATCCCTTCATGCGAACGGCCGCCTGATCGGCAGCACTCGCCTTCTGGATCTCTTCGCGCATGCGGCGCAGCGCATCGGCGCCGCCATCGGCCAGCGCGAGCGCGGTTCGCATGCTGTCCGTTCCGAAAATCTTGGTCGCCAGGTTCAGGCGCGCTTCGTCGCCCAACGGCTTGAACGCCGCCTGCAGGCGCTTCGCCGCTTCTTCCATGCTGACCATCGCGCCCTTGCTGTCGAAAAACGACAGCTTCAGGTGCTGCATCGCTTCCTTGGCTTCGTCCGACGTCGGAACCAGCTTCGTCAGGAAGGTCTTAAACGACGTGCCGGCGTCGGATCCGGACGCGAAGGACGACGACGTGACCGCAAGAGCGGCGTTGAAGTCTTCGAACGTGACGCCGACCTTGCCGGCGACGCCGCCCGCCTGGCCGATCGCCAGCCGGTAATCGTCAAAGCCGAACTTTGACGCGATCAGGGTTCCCGTCACCTGATTGATCACGCCGCCAAGTTCGCCAGTCCCCTTGCTGAACTGCGCCATGATATCGGTGACGATATCGGCAGCGGGCGCCAGCTGCGCGCCGTTGGCGGACGCCAGCTTCACGGTCGCGTCGGCCGCGCCGCCAAGGATCTGCGCGACGTTCAGTCCGTTCTTCGCCAGCATTTCCATCGCGCCGGCCGCTTCGGTGGCGCTGAACTGCGAATTTCGACCGATTTCCTTGGCCTTCTCGGACAACGCTTCGAACTCTTTGCCGGCGGCGCCAGTCGCGGCGGCGACCCGGCCCATGGCTTCTTCGAAGTTCGCGGCGGCACGAAGCGACAGCGCACCAGCGGCGACCAGCGGCGCCGTGATCGCAACGGACATGGTCTTACCGATGCGATTCATGTCGCGCGCGATCTTCTGCATATCGCGGTTGAAGCCGGCCAGTTCCTTCTGCGCTTTACCGATGCCCTGTTCAAAGGCGACAGTGTCCAGTCCAAGGACTGCACGTAGCGCACCGATCACTGCCTGCATGGTCAGGGCCTCTTCTTGAAAGTACCCCCCAGGCGCTTGACCCACTGGCGGGCGACCGCTTCCAGCTCTTCGCCCGTCTGTTTCCGCTTCGGCCCCTTGGGCGCCAGCTTACGCAGGATGGACTCCAGCTTCGGCAGCTTCTTAACACGGGCAAACGCCGCCGCGTACCAGCTCCCCAACACGACATGACGGAACGCCGACGCCTGGCGTTTGCCCGCGCCCCGCATTTGCCGGCTGAACTGTGCCGGCGTCAGCTTCCAGAATTGCTCTTCAGTGAGTCCCGATTCGATCGCCTGAACGATCAGGCCGGACCAGTCCCAGCGTCCTGACCCGTCGCGGGCTTCGAAGGGTTTTCGCCGGTCCCTGCCTGGCCCCCCTCTTCGCCGCCGGCTTCGCTGCCGAACGACGCGCCGACCGCTTCCTGCAGCAGCTTCATCGCGCCGGGGATGGTCAGTTCCTGCAGCAGATGGCCGACGATGCGTTCAGTGACTTCCGGGTGAAACTGTTTCAGTGCGCAATAGAAGAGGGTCCGCACGTCTGTCAGGCGCAGCTGCGTTTCATCGTTGAAGCGCTTGTGCAGCTGGATGAATCCGATGCCCAGCTTTTCTTCCAGCTCGGCAAACGTGTTGAAGTCCAGAACGCCCTTCCAGTCGGAGCCGGCTGCCGTGAAGGTGAATTCGCCCTTGTGCTTATTCGTCATCGCGCTTCCCTCTCTGAATCAATGGGGCCGGACTTGTGGAAGGTCCGGCCCCTTTCGCTGCTGGCAATGAGTCTCGGTGCGGCCCGTTAGGACGGATCCGTGAAGTCCGGCTTCGCCGTCATCTTGAACGTCGCTTCCGCGGTCATCGGCGCGCCGACTTCGATTTCCGGCGCATAGCCAGTGATCAGGGCTTGGAAGCCCATTTCGGCGCCGCTGTTGAAAATGATTTTGAACGGATACGGTTCGTCCGTGTCGAACATGCCGCGCAGCTTGACGTCGGTGGCGCTGCCCGGAATGAAGTTCATGCTGACGGTCATTTCCGAACCTTCCTTCAGGCCGATAATGAACTCGCGCCAGCCGTCTTCCGACTCCATGTGCGTGACGTCGTGCAGCTCGCGTTCCGTCGACGGCGGCTGAATGTTCGTGACTTCGGCGAGCGCGGCATAGACCAGCGGCACTTCCGGCGTGGCGACCTGAAGGATGGTCCCGTGGCCGATCTTGGCTCCTGTCGTCATAGTCAGATACTCCCAAGGGACGCGAGGCGCGCCACGGCGCGAACCATAAGCGGGCCGACGCCGGCTATCAAGACGGGTCCGCGGCGCTGCAGGTCATGCTGACGTCCAGCCTAGTCCGCACGTAGCGGGCGGCCGGCGACCCGCTGGCCGGCTCGCGACCATCGTTGCGGCTTTCGAAGAAGATGCCTTGAAAGACCGTGCCGCCCCTTTCCACGAACTGCATCGGTTCAAGCCAGGCCGTCACCGCGTCGGCCAGCGCCTTTGCGCCCGCGGCCGAGTCTGCCCAGCAGTCAATTTGTACGTAAGGCATCACCAGCCCGGACGGGCCTTCCATCACGCGCTGCGAATCGCGCGTGATATTCCACAGGCTGATCAGCGGGCGCTGCCTGGCTTGCGGCAGCTCTGCCCAGCTGACGCGATCGGCGACGATCGGGAAGACCGGGCCGGCCGGATCTATCAGGAGCGCCAAGAAATCTTCTTCGATGTTCATTTGGCCTTCAGCGCCTTGCGCGCTGCCCTCTTTGCTGCGCGGGCGATGGACGCGCCCATGCTCTGCGCCAGCGAATTGAACACGGCCTGCAGGTTCGATCGCCAGGCCGGCCGAAGGAACGGCTGCGGCGCCTGCTGGTGCGTGCCGAACTCCACAAGATGGCCATGGGCGCCCTGATACTTGTCGCCCTTGATGCCGGGGCCGACGTTGGCTTCCACGCCCCGCGCGCTGACGATCGGCACGCGACGCGCGCGCTGGCGCTTCGTCAGGCGCAGGCCGATTCCGATGCTCTGCTGCAGGTCGCCGCGGTCGACCGGCACGCGCCCGCGGGCGGACTCGGCCACAGGTTCAAGCGCGACCTGTAGCGACTTGCGCACGATGCTGACGGCCGTGGCGCCCTGCAGCTCCATCAGCCCGGCGTGCAGCTCGGCTGCCCCTTCCAGCTTGAAGGTCGGTTTCACGTCGGAACCTGGCCGCCGTCCGATCGCGTGCGGCCGATCACGTAAAGGCCGGCGCGGCGGCCGATTTCTTCCACAGAGTGAATCCGCCAGGTCTTAGACTTGTAGACGAAGCGGACCAGCGGGCCGGGCTGGATATCGCGCCAGTGGATCCGCAGCTTGACGGTGGCTTCGTCGACCGTCTCCTGCGCCGCGACCGTCTCTGCGCCGGTCATCCGGGCTTCTTCAGCCCACACCGTGGCCAGCTCGGACCAGGTGTGCGTATCGCCGCCCAAGGTATCGCGCGCGGCCGTCGCAGTTTCGAACGTGACTCGCCTGTCGAGTTTGCCGGATCGCAATGGGGCCTCCGCAGTGGCCCCGTTTCTTATCGTGCGTGGTAGTGATCGGCAATCCACGGCGCCTGACGCCGGCAGACGTCGGACCAGGGGTCGCCGCTGATCCCGTGGAAATAGACCAGCCGCGGCGGCGGCGCGCCGGGATCTGCCGGCAGCTTCCCGTTCCGGCGGCGCAGGTGGTTTCGCCATGAATAGACGCCGTCAGCTCGCGTCCAGGTCGCTTCAGCCGGCCCCAGCACGTTGCAAATATGCGCCTGGTCGGATCCGACGAAGCCCTGCGCCGTCGCGTCGGCCGGCGACTTGTGCCTGTCGAACAGTTCCCACACCTGCGGCCGCATGCCAGCCGTCAGCATGAACATGCTGCCGTTATAGAAATTCCGGCCGGCCGTGCCTTCCCACATGACGAAGTGTTCCGGCCGATCGAAGACGGGCGCCAGGTCGCCGACGACGACGCAGTCAAGATCCATGGACACGAAGCGCGGGCCGATCAGCTCGCCGGCATCGCGAGCGAAGACGCGCAGGCGCCGATAGCAGGATGGATTGCTGAAGCCGTGCGGGCTGACCAGCTGGCCATGATCGGGCCACAGCGGGATCACGCGCACGCGCGGGTCAATGCCGGCCGGGTCATCCGTGATGCAGCTGAACCGATGCGGCTTCTGATAGTGCCGGGCGACCATCGCGCGCAGCGTGTTCACATGCTCGGCGCTGAACTTCGATCGGTACGCCTTGAAGCCCGGTTTCCACTTCCAGCAGATGACGTCCAGCATCAGCGGCCTTCATCCTTGCGGTTCAGCCACACAGCGACTGCCCAGCCAAGGGCAGCGCCGCCGAAGGTCGCCAGCACAGCGACGACGATCCAATTCTGCGCGAAGTCGCGCAGTGCCTGTTCGATCATGCAAAACCCCAGTGCCTGGCCCATTCGACGAAGAGCGGCTTTTGCTTCGGGCCGCGGAAGTGCAGGACATAGCTGGCGCCGAAGTCTTCGTCAGCCCGATGCGGCCGCCCATTCCAGATTTCTTCGCGCAGATATTGAACCTGCAGGCCGCGGCGCGTGACCGGGCCGCCGTAGGGGAATTCCGGCTTAGGCCCGAAGGCGCGCTGAAACGCCTGCATGTCGTCGCAGCTGCGCGCTTCCATGGGGTGCGTGTCGTCGGCGACTTCGCGGAAGAGCGGCGCCAACTGCGCGCGCGTGTGCGCGGGAACGTGCATAAAGCCGTTCATAAACCACAGCCGTTTGTGTTCGAAGTGAACCGCGGAGAAGTCGGCTGACGCGTTCAGGTAGGGCCGGAAGTCGCGAAGCACCAGGCAATCGGCGCCGACGAAGACGGAGTCGACTCCCGCGGATCCCGGCCAGGCCAGCCACTGCGCCTGCGCTTCGGTTGTGGCCTGCAGCAGATTGCGCGGCAGCGCGAACGGCTGCGCCATCATCAGTTCGGACTGGACCTTCGGCGCCGTCGCGTGATCGGTCAGCACGACGTGATACATGCCGGCGCGCTTCACCGACTCGTCAAGGATCTTCAGCATTTGCAGATAGTCCGGCGCGTTCGGGAAGTCGGCCGGCCTATGTACCCAAAACGAACAAACGACAGTGTCCCGCTGCATCATCGGTCAAACCCCCAGCGCTTCGCCCATGGAAAGAACTTCGGCTTATGCCGGCGGCCGCGGAAGTGCAGCAGCACCGCATGACGCACGCGGTCATTCGGCGTCGCCGGCACGTCGTTAAAGCCGGACATGGGCAGGAAGCGGACCTTCAGCCCGGCCCGCTCATACTCGCCCCAGTTCTTCGGCATCGGCGCCAGCACGTCCTGCAGCGCGCGCTGGTCGTCGCCCCAGTTCTTGCCAGTCATGTCGGCCATCCGCCGGTACACTGCGGCGACCCGCTCGCGCGCATGGTTCCGCACGTACTGCGCGCCGTTATTTATGGGATATCGACTGTGACCTGGCCGCAGAGTGACACACAGGTCAGCGTCGGCCGGGAAGAATAGCCGCGGATCCTTTAAGACGATGGTATCCGCGCCGACGAACAGCACGTCATCAATGATCGGCGCGGACAGGAACTGCGCGTGTAGTTCGGTCGTGGCCTGCATCAGCGGCGAAGGAATGTTCTCGCCGACGAACGCCCGAATCCCTGCCAGGTCGTCGCAGCGTTCGGTCACGGTGCGCAGGTCGGTCAGCACGACGTGACGCAGGTTTAGCCGCTCGCAAGAGCGCTGCAGGATCCGCAGCATTGCGGGATAGTCGGCGCGCGGTTCGGGGAATTCTTCCGGCCGATGCACCCAAAAGGATGCGACGGCCAGCGGGGCGCGGTCAGTCATCGCCGAAAATCTTCTTCCACACTCTGCCGCGGTTCGGCGTCGGATTCTCCACCAGCAGCACGCGGCCGCCAGTCGCCCAGCGTTCGGGCGCTTCATTGCCGGCTGCGTGGCCGCCGACGCGGCCGCCGGTCGCGTAGCCGACGACGCCAGGCGCCTTGATCGTCGTGCCGGCGGGCACGTCGCGCACGACGACGGCCCCGGCTGCGATCGTCGCGCCGTCGCCGATCGTCACGCCGGGCAGGATAGTGGCGTGCGCGCCGACGAATACCTTGCTGCCGATCACGGGCGCCTGACGCGTGCCGCGGTCCTGATAGTCCTGCATGTCGATTCGTCGATCGTTCGCGGTCCAGACGCCGGGGCCGATGAAGGATCCGGCGCCGATCACGGTTCCGCCGGCAATGTGCGCGCCGTTCAGGATCTTCACTTCATCGGCCAGCGTGACGTCATACTGAAGATCCACGTTCGTTCCGATCACGCATCGGTCGCCGATCGTCGTTCCCTCACGGATGACGGCGCCGTCGCCGACCTGGCATTCGCGGCCGATCGCGACGCCGGCATAAACCGTGCAAAAGGCGCCGACGACGGTTCCACGGCCGGCGCGCGGCGGCGCGAGCTGGCCAGCTTCCGCGATCGTCCGGCGGTTCGCAGCCGTCGCCACCGGCCAGCGGCCCCACGCCTGCGCCGACGTGGTGTGAACCTGCACGCGATGGCCGAACCGCGCCGACGACACTTCGAAGCCCGGATAAACGACCATCACAGCACCTGTTCGTAAGGGGATTTCAGCGTCTTGATCACGTCGGCGTCGCCGCGTGCAGCCTTCTCGCGCGCGATCTTGCGGCGGAAGTAGGCCGCCCGGCCTTCCTTGCGCGGCCAGTCGGTCGTCGACGCGTCCGCGATCACGCTGCGGTCCACGCGGATAAGCGGCTGGTTCGGCCAATGGACAGGACGCAGCTTGCGCCACAGCCGGCGGCGGAAAAGCCCGTCAGTGCCATAGTGGCCGCAATATTCTTCATCGTAGCCGCCGACTCGCCAGTAGGCCGAACGCGTCAGACAGAAGCTGTTGACGTGCGGTTTCAGCGAACCGTCCGGGCGCTTGGTTTCGGCCATGCTCGGCCAGTCCTGCGAAGTCCACGGCCGATCAGCCGGCGCGTCGACGCGGCCGAACGTCAGCGCCGTGTGATGGTTGCTGTGCGTCAGCATGACAGCCAGCACGTCTTCAGGGATTACATGGTCCATATCGGTCATCATCAACACGGCGCCGCGCGCGACGTGCGCGCCGATGTTCCGCGCCGCGTGCTGATGCCACGGCCGGTTTTCCTTCACGCGCCAGATTTGCACTTCCGGAAGATTGAACGGGCGGCGGACTTCCGCGGCCGGTTCGGGCGACCCGTCGTCGACGATGACGACTTCCACCAGTTTCTTGAATCCGTCAGCCCAGCTGCTGGACCATTCCTGATAGTGGCGGGCAAGCATGCCCGGATTGCGATAGTACGGCATGACGATAGACAGCTGCGGCATTCGCATTCCCCTTCATGGCCGCACCATCAGCGATATATGCGAATCGTGTCCAGCAGGAATTCAGCGCCGCGCGGCAGGACGACCGGCTGGCCGCCGGCCTGCACGCTTTCGCGATTCTGGTAGTAGTGGCCCACGGTCAGCAGCACGGCCTGCCGGATCACTGCCGGCATTTCCAGTTCCGGATCTTCGGTCCCTGAAGATCCGTCGTCGGCGTCATAGCCGGCAATGAGATTGACCAGCAGCGCCGGCAGCGGTTCGGTCGCGAGCAACGGCCGCGTGAAGGTCGACAGCGTTTCGACGACGCCGCCCGAAGGCGTGCGGCGGAAATACCAGTCCGCTTCATCCATCGTCTGCAGCGTGCCGGCTTCGTCCCGATACTTCACGTCCACGATCGAAACGATGGGCGCCAGCGGGATGATCAGCCCTTCACACGGCCAGGCGTCGGCCTGCCATTGGAATTCCTGCTGATTGATCGCGCGGCCGGCGTAGCTCGCGCACTCTTCGATCGCGGAGTCCAGATAGGCCGACAGCAGGCTGTCTTCCACGTCCTGGTCTACGCGCAAATGTTCCTTCACGACCGACAGGTCAAAGGCGCGCTGAATGGGCTTGGACGTCTTGACCAGCATGGGAACCCCTCAAACGAAGAGGGGGCAGCCTACTGGCCGCCCCCTCCTGTCGTCCAGCTTTCGCCGGTTTAGCTGTTCTCGCCGAAGTCGCCGTAAACCAGCGCTTCGTCGCGGAAGACCACCAGCGTCAGGCGCTGTTCGGCGCGGATCGTCACCAGGTTCTTCTTGAAGTTGTCGCCGTCTTCGGTGCTGATTTCCACCAGCGTTCCCTGACGATCGAAAACCTGCGCGGCCGGCACGAACGCGCCGACCATGAACTTGGTTTCGCGCATGGCCGTCGTCTTCACGATCGGCAGGCCCCACAGAGTCGGCCCGGCCAGGCTCTGCGGATTGGCGAACAGGTACTGCCCAGTGCTGTCCTTCAGCAGCTCGATGCGCGCCCAGTCGGACGGGTTGAGGATGATGCCCGTGGCCGGCCAGTCGGCCAGCTCAGTCTGCAGCATCGCCATACGCAGCACGTCGGCCGACTGCTCGGACGAAACCGTGAACTGGTCGCTGTAAGCGGTGCTGTTGTTGATCAGGCCATCCAGCTCGGCGTTCGTGCCGTCGCTGTTCAGCATCTGGTTTTCCTCTTCCAGACGCAGGCCGTAGCGCAGGCGGCCGTCGATCAGCGACTGCACCTGCGGGGCGTCGTCCAAGATCTGCTTGGACGCGACCATGAAGTGCGCGACGGTGACGACCGGCGCCTGCTTCAGCTCCAGCTGAATGTCGGACTGGCCCTTCGTTTCGCCTTCGGCCGTCTGGCTCTCCGCGTTGTTCGTGAAGGACTTTTCCTTCACGTACTGGATCAGGTTGCTGTTCGTGCGACCCGGCATCAACAGGTCACGAATGGTCATCCGACGCATGGCCGGCGTCAGGATGCCGGCGAGGCGGTCGGGCGCGACCGCGGCGCCCGCGGAACCTGCGGCGTCGGTCGTCAGGCTGGTCACGATGGCCTGGCTGAACGTGCCCTTGAACTGGCCGTCCTTCGTGAACTTCTCGGCCGCTTGCTTGAACGACTCGGATTCGACGAACTGCTGGCCGACAGAAACGGCCGGCTTGTCCTTCGCGCCCTCGCCGGCCTGCAGGCGTGCGACGGCCTGTTCCAGCTCCTTCATCGCCGACTTCTGCTGATTGACTTCCACCAGCGCCTTGTCGACTTCGCCTTTCGTCTCGTTCGTGATCTTCCCGAGATTCTTCAGCTCGGCGCCGACCGTCTCGGAAAGTTGCTTCACCGTGTCGGACGCGCCCTGCACCGTGATGCCCAGCGCCCTCATCTGCGATTCCAGCGTCTTCAGGTCGCCGCCGACGTTGCCACCATCCGGCGGGGCAAAAGCCACGCGCGGAAGACCGAAGCCGGCGATTGCGCCGACCAGCATTAGACGAATCATGTGATTAGCTCCGCTTGAACGTGTTGACGATGCCCTGCAGCCCCGCAATGGACTGTGACAGGGTGTCGACCGCGCCGGACAATCCGGACAGGTCGACGTCGCCAGCGCGAAGCGTGGCGGGATCGGCAGCGCGAAGCGTGCCGGTAGAACGCAGCTGCGCGATGGCGCCGCGAACATCACTGCGGGAAAGCCCGCCCTTCTGGCCCGCGGTTTCCAGCAGCTTCTTCGCGTTCGCGAACATGCTCTGCTGTTTCTTGCCGCTGTCCTTCACCTTGCCGTCAGCCATCAGCCTATCGGCGAAGCCCTGTTCGACCGCGTCGGCGCCGCCAAGGAACGTTTCGGCGTCCATCATCTGGACAATCTCGCGATACGTCTTGCCGCTGCGTTCGGCGTACAGGTCAGCGCTGACCTCGTCGAACTTCGCCATGACGTCGATCGCCTTCTGGTGCAGGCGCTTGTCGCCGGCCGTGATGCCGGAAACGTTGTGGATCATCAGCCAGGCCGTCTTCGGCATCACGATTTCGTCGCCGGCCATCGCGATGACCGAAGCGGCCGACGCCGCGACGCCCAGCACTTCCACCGTCACCTTGCCGTCGTGCTGGCGCAGCAGGTTGTGGATGGCCTGGCCTTCGAAGAAGGATCCGCCCGGCGAATTGATGCGGGCAACGATATCGCCGCTGCCCAGCTCTTCCAGCTTGCGGGCGACCATCTTTGCGGTCGTGCCTTCGGCCCACTCCGGATAGCCGATCACGCCTGCGATCATCACGACGCGTGGCGCGTCGTCGGTTGCCTGCAGCGTCTGGTCCCAGCGCTCTTCGATCGCATCGGACAGGACGAAGGCGCCAAGGTCGTGACGCTCGCCTTCCGGCATTTCGGGCATCTGACGAAGTTTGCGCGTGGCCATGGCGTTGCCCTCTAGCAGCTAATCTGCGGCGCGTCGAGATTGCCTCGCGTCTTCCAACTTGCGCAAGGCCCCTTCCAGCGACTGCAACGCCGCCTGATCTTCGCGAATGCCCAGCCAGTTGATCAGCGCTTGCCGGACCTGTTCGGGCGCGCTGCCGCCCTGTTCGACCATCTTCTGCAGGTCTTGCAGGCGCACCATCGCCGACTGCACCGTCAGGTCGTCGCCGCCTTCCTTGCGCGGCATGTTCTCCCGGTCGCGGATCTCGTTGCGCGTCAGGATGCCGTTCTGTGCCAGCACGCTGTAAAGCGCGGCGCGCGCGGCCGAGTCGATCCGCATAAGCGCTTCACGATTGAATTCCGTGTAAACGCCGGCTGCGCGATCGGCCGGCGACAGCAGCGCCAGCTTGGTCCGCTTCTCGATTCGCGTCAGGTACGGATCCAGCGCGAACGTCAGGAAGGACTGCACCTGCTGTTCAAGGCTGTTCGGATAGCTGGATGACTTCTCCGTGTGGCCGATCATAAACGGCGGCACGCGGAAGAGCGCGCAAACCTGTTCGATCGAAAAGCCCCGCGTTTCCAGCATCTGCTGTTCGTTGGGGTTGATGCCCGTGCCTTCCCATTTGAAGCCGCCTTCCAGCAACATCATCTTGTTGACGTCGTCGCTGGCGCGGAAGGTCGACAGCGAATCGCGGAACTGTTTGCGCTGGTCTTCCTTCAGCGTCTTGTCCGTCGTGATGAAGCCGGACGCGTTCGACCCGTTCCGGAAAGTCCGGCCGGCGAAGTCGTCGGCCGCCATGGCAATGCCCAGCGTGTTCGCGCCGTAGCGGATGGCCGACAGGCCGACGTCGTCGCCGAAGCCGAAGCCGCGATAATGGATAACCTCGCGCGCCGTCTTCTCGTAGGTCTTGCCGCGCCAGTTGAAGACATACTGCAGCGCCCAAGTCGACGAATTGCGGCGCACCTGCACGTCGCGCCAGGGCACGAATTCAAGGCTTGCGATGCCGGCGCCACTCACGCGCGGCAGCGGGAACAGCAGCGCGTTTCCGTTCGTCGCCAGCTCGGCAGTGATCACGGCCCACAGTTCGTCCGGCGTCATGTCTTCGTTCGGCCGTTCGTGGACCAGGTAGTAAGCCGGATGATCCGGCATCGCTTCGCGGCCGCCGTCCGGGCGCTTGCGATAGACCGACATGGGGATGATTTGCGTGCTGTCGTGCAGCAGGCGGATGCAGGCCCAAGCCGCCGACACGGACAGTGCACTGGCGCGGGTCACGGACTTGCCCGTGCTGTTGCTGGCGCCGAAGTAGGCCGTGAGAAATTGCCCGTCCGTCAGACGAAGGACTCGGCCTAGCCACTGTGTAACGCTCATATGATCACCGGGCTTGCGATGGCTTCGCTGATATCAGGTTCGCGCTCAGAAAGCATCCACGCCCCCAGTCCGTTGACGGTCGCCACGATGCCGTCAATGCGCTGCGTCGACTTCACCTTGTCCGGTTTGATGTTCTCGGCTGCATCCTTGGATATGCCGACGTTGCGCGCGCACATGGTCAGCACGGGATGCCCGCCATGGTCAAGGCGCAGCGACAGGATCAGCGCTTCCAGCTCTTTGGACGGCGGCGACATGCTGACGAAGCCCTGCCCGAACAGCTGCGCGTCCAGGTTTTCCGCGGCTAGATCCATCGTGAACTGCGTTGCGTTGTAACGGTCAATCGCGACCGTCTGGACGTCGAACCGTTCGGCGTCGCGGATGATATCGGCTTTCACCTGCGCATAGTCGATCGCGTTGCCCGGCGTGGCCATCACGGCGCCTTCAGACAGCCAGCGGTCATACGGCATTTTCTCATTTTTCACGCGGTCCTTCATCGTCGCGCGCGGAATGTAGAAGCGCGGCAGCACCGTAACCAGGCCGTCTTCCTTGTCCGGCGGGAAGATCCACGCGGTGCAGGTCAAGTCGGTCGTGGACGACAGGTCGACGCCGCCCCATGCGCGCCGCCCGGCGAACTGCTGTTCAAACTTCTTCCAGCGTCCGGAGTCGCGGTTGACGATGATCGCCGGCCCGCCGATCGGCCGCGGCGGCGGCTTGTATTCGCCCGCGATGATCGCTTCACGCTTGGCGCGCAGCTCTTCGCGCATTTCTGGCGGCTCGCCGCAGTCAGCCCAGCAGTCCATCGGCAGCCAGCGCGTGACCTGTTCGACCCACAGATTCAGGTAATAGCGCTTGAAGTCGTTTTCCCAGCGTGGATTCCGCTGCGCCTTGCGGCACTCGGATTCCAAGAATTCCTCTTTCAGCGACACGCCAAGCGACGGATTCGCTGCCCGCCAGGTCGCCGGATCCTTCCAGTAATCCGGATCCGCTTCGTCCTTCGCGGCGTCGGCGCCGAAGATGCAAACCAGCGTGTCCTCTTCGGTAGACTCGCCGGAAAGGATCGCCTGGCACTCCTGCCACAGATCCCAGCCGAAGCCTTCCTTTTCGCCGGCCGTGCTGATCAGGAATTCCATCGGCTGGCGACGCGTGCCGGCCGAGTCGTGGACGAACTTATACAGCCGGTCATGCGCCCATTCGTGGACTTCGTCGCCGACCAGCCCATGCATGTTCAGGCCGTGCTTTCCCTTCGGGATGCCGGACAGCGGGCGGAAGCTGCCGCGGATTTCAGGGCAGTAAAGCGACGCCTTGAACGGCGTGACGATGCGCTGCAGTTCGACCGACCGCTGCAGCATGTCGGCCGACTTGTCGAACACGATGGACGCCTGATTCTTGTCGGTCGCGATGCTGAAGACCTGCGCGCCAGGCTCGGCATCGCCGACGAACAGCAGCCACGCGATGCCCGCGGCCAGCTCTGTCTTCCCGTTCTTTCGCGGAACCCACACGATGACGCGCCGATAGCGCCGCGTGCCGTCGCTCTTGCGCTTCCAGCCGAACGCCTGGCGCACGATTTCGGCCTGCCACTCGGCCAGCACGAACGGCTTGCCGGCCCATTCGCCGGTCGTGAAGAACAGATATTCGCCGAAGAAGCGCACCGCATTTTCTGCGGCTTCGCTGTCGAACCAGTATTTGCCCTCCGGGTCGACCGGATAAACGCTGGTCATTGCAGCTGCGACGGCGTCGCCTTCGTGCTGTTCAGGATGCCAAGCGGTCCGCGCTTGGGCTTGTCGTCACCTGGTGGCGTCGCAGGTGGCTGCGCGCCGCCGCCGAATCCTGCCGCCAGCTTCGAAAGAATCTGCTGACGCGCCTCCGGATTCATGCCGTAGCGGTCTTCAAAGTCCTGCAGGCGCTTGTCGAGTAGCAGTAGCGCCTGAAACGACTTCCCGACTCGGTCCATCTTGACCGACTTGCTGCGCGTCGTTTCGACCAGCTTCAGCTTTCCACGGCCGCGCGTCGTGCGGTTCGCGCCGAACCACAGCGCCAGCCATTCGCAGTAGCGCGAGAAGCCGACGCGATCGGGCGACGACAACAGGTGAATCGATTGAAGAGCTGGCGCCGCCAACAGCCACGCGGCGCGCGCGTCATCGTTCAGCCAGGCCGGCGCGTCGCCAAGCGGATGCGCCGCGGCCGCTTCTTCGGATCCGACCAACGGCACAGGCGGCGACGTCGCCGCATCGTTTTCAGCTTTCGAATGGTGGCCGGCGTTGCCGGTCAGCTCGCGTTCGTGCGCGGATTTCTTCGGCGGGGGCATGGGGCACTTTTTTGATTCGGCTCTAAGGTCGGATTCATATGCGTGACAAAACCACACGTCTGCCCTCCTGCGTT
>FRDC01000923.1_pt2 | contig 43741 bp, 33 predicted proteins | sample 1106171 | NCBI WGS metagenome assembly FRDC01 (sample SAMEA3930566, study PRJEB13176) | freshwater metagenome | biome: Drinking water system; feature: drinking water; material: water | place: Singapore | collected 2014-12-20 | reverse complement strand
GCGAAGCCCGACGGCGCCACGCTGCTGTTCACCAACAGCGCCCACGCCATCAGCGCCCACCTGCAACGTGATCCGGGGTACGACCCGGTGCGCGACTTCACGCCGGTCGCTTCGGTCTACGAAAGCGGCATGGTGCTGGTGGTGCATCCCGATCTGAAGGTCTCCTCGGTGAAGGAACTGATGGCGCTCGGCAAGGTGAAGGGCGAGTCCCTCAACTACGGATCGAGCGGGACGGGCAGCCTGCCCCACATGGGCATGGAGGTCTTCAAACGGGCCACCGGAATGACGTTCGCCCATGTTCCCTACAAGGGTGACAGCCAGGCGTTGGCCGACGTGCTGCCCGGACGCATACCGCTCATGATCAGCGGCTATCCGGCCTCTCAGCCTTCGGTCGAAGCCGGCACCCTGAAGGCACTGGCGGTCACGAGCCCGACTCGTGCGTCGGTCTTTCCGAACGTGCCGACCATGGCGGAACTGGGCTATCCCGATGCGACGGTGAACGTCTGGACCGGCTTCTTCGCACCGGCGAAAATGTCGCAGGCGCTGGTGGATCTGTTGCATCGCGAGGTCAATGCGGCGGTGGCCACTCCCGCCGTGCAGGAGCATTTCGCTGCCACCGGCGCTCGTTCGATGACAATGTCGCCGGCCGCCTTCGGTGCCTTCGTTGCGCAGGAGAACTTGCGCTACGCGAAACTGGTGGCGGACCTCAAGCTCAAGGAAGAATGATGGACTGCTTGACGCCAGAGGTCCGGTGGTGAAGGCCGACGTACTGCTCGACGGCGCGCTGTCGGTCGTCGACTATCGCTGCGACTCCGGACCGGCCGACCGGCCCTTCGCGGAATGCCATCGTACCCATTCACTCTCGTACGTGCGCCGCGGCAGCTTCGGCTATCGCACGCGCGGCCGGGACTTCGAACTGGTCGCCGGCTCGATCCTCGTGGGGTATCCTGGTGACGAATACGTGTGCACCCATCAGCACCATGAGTGTGGCGACGAATGCCTGTCGTTTCAGCCGAGCCCGGCCTTCGTCGACGCCATCGGCGGCGGCCCCGAGGTCTGGAGAGTCGCCTGTGTGCCGCCGCTGCCGGAACTGATGGTGCTGGGCGAACTCGCACAGAGTGCGGCGGCCGGGGAGTCCACGGTCGGCCTCGACGAGGCGGCGCTTTGGTTCGCATCGCGGTTCGTCGAATGTGTCTCCGGGCGTGAAGCAAAGGCGTTACGCGCGCGAGCTGCCGATCGACGGCGGGCGGTCGAAACCGCTCTGTGGATGGACACCCACGCAGCCGACGATATCGACCTGGAGGCCACGGCGGCCCATGCCGGCTTGAGCCCGTTTCATTTCCTGCGCGTGTTCTCGAAGGTGGTCGGCGTGACCCCGCATCAGTATCTGGTTCGTGCACGTCTGCGTCGTGCCGCGCGCTTGCTCGCGGACGGCGCACGACCGGTCACCGACGTCGCGCTCGACGCGGGGTTCGCCGATCTGTCCAACTTCGTGCGCACGTTCCGCCGTGCCGCCGGTGTGTCGCCGCGCGAGTTTCGCCGACGTTCGCGCGGGGAGCGCAAGATTCTCCAAGAAAGGCTCGCGTCCGCCGGCGCACGATGATCTCCCCTGAACGAGGAGAGCGTCATGTATGACCATATCGGTTTGAAGGTGAAGGATCTGGGCGTTGCCGTGCGCTTCTACGAGGCAGCGTTGGGTGCACTCGGACACGTCGTGGCGTCGCACGAGGCGTCGTACGCGGGCATCGGCCCCAAGGGCGAGCCCGGGCTCTGGCTGTATCAGTCGGACGGTCCGACCGGACCGGGCATGCACGTGGCGTTTCGAGCCGCTGATCGTGCAGCGGTGGATCGGTTCCATCGCAGCGGCATTGCTGCGGGCGGCAAGGACAACGGCAAACCCGGGTTGCGGGCCGACTACAGCCCGACGTACTACGCCGCGTTTCTGATCGATCCGGATGGCAACAATGTCGAGGCGGTGTGCATGGCGGCGAAGTAGGCGGTCTCTAGCCCCCATCCCGACCTTCCCCCGCATCCACGGGGGAAGGAGCGTACGGCTCCCTGCCCCGGCGATGAGGTGTACGCACCTTCCCCCACCTGTGGTGGGGGAAGGCTGGGATGGGGGCCGGGCGGTAGCAGTTGCTTGATGCCCAGGGACTACCCGATCCTTCGTCCCTCGACGACAATGCCGGCACCATGTCGCCCCCGGTGGATCGACAGCGATGAAACGATTCGCCCTTGCAGCGCTGAAGCGCGGCCTGTTCCTGATCGCGGCCTTCATTCTGGGCGCTCTGGCCTTGCGTGCCTGGAATTCCCTGGGCGGCCCACAGCTCGAACCCTGGCACACGTATGTGCCGGAGGAACTGACCGAGGTCGAACTCGATCGAGCGACATGGGCGGACTACGTCGAAGCCGAGAACCGCCTGTTCGAACTCATGAAGCAGGCGGTCACCCGCCGCCTCGATCCGGAAGACCGCGTTCCGCATAACCGTTACTTCGAGGGCAGCGCCGTGTACCCGGCGCGGTTCGCGCAGGACTGGAACCGGTCGTTCGTGCTCGAACCGAAGGGTGAACCGGCCGGTGTCGTGCTGCTGCTGCACGGACTCACCGATTCGCCGTATTCCGTGCGGCACATCGCGGCACATTACCGCGACAGGGGCTACGTGGCGCTGGCCATGCGCTTGCCGGCACACGGTACGGTTCCGGCGGCGCTGACGCGTGTTCATTGGGAAGATGCGCTGGCCGCCACGCGCATGGCGGTACGCGAAGCGCGGCGCCGCGTGGGTGTGCCCAAGCCGTTCCACATGGTGGGGTACTCCACGGGTGGAGCCCTGGCACTCAAGTACGCGCTCGATGCACTGAAGGACGAACGCCTCGCGCGGCCGGACCGGATCGTCCTGCTGTCGCCGATGATCGGCGTGTCGCGCTTCGCACGGTTCGCGGGCCTTGCCGGCTGGCCTGCCGTCCTGCCCGCCTTCGCGAAGACCGCCTGGCTCGATCTGCTGCCCGAGTACAACCCGTTCAAGTACAACTCGTTCCCGGTGAATGCGGCGGTGCAGTCCCATCGGCTCAGCACGACGCTGCAGGAGGATCTGGTCCAGGCGTCCCGCGAGAACCGGCTCACCAAGCTGCCGCCGGTCCTGACATTCCAGTCGGTGGTGGACGATACGATCAGCGTGCCGGCGGTGATCAGCGCGTTGTACGGCATGCTGCCGGCGAACGGCAGCGAGCTGGTACTGTTCGACCTCAACCGGTCGGTGGACTTCGGACTGCTGGTGAAGCCGGGCATCACCGATCCGCTGATCCGTCTGTTCCCGCCCGCACCGCGCAAGTACGGCATTTCGGTCGTGGCCAACGCGGATGCAAACACCGATGCCGTGATCGAGCGGCGGATGGCCGCCGGTACCGCCGACGAGGCACGACGGCCGTTGCCGCTCGCATTTCCGCGAGAGGTCTATTCGCTGTCGCACATCGCGGTACCGTTTCCGACCACTGACGGCCTCTACGGCCTGCAACCCGACCCCGTGGAGAACTACGGTATCCGGCTCGGCGTTCGCGGTCTGCGCGGCGAGCGCGGCGTCCTGGTCGTGGATGCGGCCTCGCTGCTGCGCCTCGGCTGCAACCCGTTCTACCCGTACCTCATCGAGCGCATCGACGCGTCGATCGATACTCGCTGAACGGTGTGCCCCACTTGAGGTGGGGCGGCCGGCGAGAGTAACCTCACGGGGCCGTCACGAGCCGACGAAAATGCCCCTTGCATGGGCGTGCGCGACGAATAGCACCACGGGAGGAGAGCCATGAGACTCCGCAAACTGTTGCTGCTGTCCTGCTGCATCCTGGTGCCGCTCGCCGTCCACGCCGAATCACCCAAGATGAACGTCATCGAAATCAACGACCACCTGACCGCGTTCTACACCGGCCGCGACGAAAGCATTCCGCGCTACAGCGCCGACTACAACTGGGTCGACGACGGTGCCATGAAGCTCGGCATCGCGACCTATGCCATCCATCGCGGCGATGAAGCGATCGTGTACGACACCTTCACGTCGAACGAGCAGGCTCGATGGGTGCGCGACTATCTGGCCAACAAGGGCATTCGCCGTTTCACGGTGGTGCTGAGCCACTGGCACCCGGACCACGTCGGCGGCAACGAGGTGTACACCGACAGCCACATCCTCGCGCCAGACGTCGGCCGGCACCTGATGGAAACACTGAAGGCCAAGATCGAGCAGGGTGAGGCCTTCGGGCCGCCGGGCATCAAGCCGCTCGTCCTGCCCGATCTCGCGTTTCGCAAGCGTGCTGATCTCTACCTGGGCGATCTCAAGGTCGAACTGCACAACGTCAACATCCACAGCCCCGATAGCCTGGTGATCCTGATTCCGGCCGACCGCATCCTGCTGGCCGGCGACACGCTGGAGGACACTGTCACCTTCATGGTCGAGTTCGGCGACCTCGCCGAGCACGTGAAGAACCTCAGGAAGATGCGCACCATGGAATTCGACCGCATCTATCCGAACCACGGCGATCCGGAAGTCATCGCGAAGGGCGGTTATGCCAAGACCTTCATCGACGCGACCGTCGACTACATCACCAAGATGGTGAAGCGGGCCAAGACCCGCGACTACCTCGATGGCAAGCTCGAGGAGTACATCGGGGTGTCCATGAAGAAGCAGTGGATCAGACTGTACGAACCCTACCGGGACGTGCACCGCGACAACCTGAAGGGCGTGTACGAGTACTACAAGAAGCGGAAGCTCCCGGAGATCGAATAGAAAACGCCCGGCGCGATGGCCGGGCACTTGGCAACGATGGTCTCGAGAGTCAGGCCTTGCGGCGGCCCCATGCTCGCGCGCCCAGCAGACCGAGACCCGCCGCCAGCATCGCCCACGTTTCCGGCTCGGGGACCGGTACCGGATTGTTGAGGTAGGTCGCGCTCTCGCCGTTGGCGAACGCGATCACATGCAATCCGAAGCGCAGGTCGCCGCTCGCCATCGCAGCGATCACGGCGTTGTAGTCGGCGGCTTTGTAGAACTCCATCGTCTCGCCGGCGGCGTTGATGCCGGCCGCCGGTTTGCCGTTAAAGCCCAGACCATTATTGGACACGGCTTCATAGGTGAAGTCCTCGACGAAAGCGGGGCTCGCGGTATTGCCGCCGGGAAGATTCTTGGGGTTGGGCGAGTTGGCTTCCACGAAGTTCGTCCCCGAGCCGGTCAGCTTCGTGAACCCGTCCATGCCGTCGATGGAGACCTGCTCGACGGAAGACTGTACGCCGACCATGTTGAAGAACTTGAAGTACACATTCGGATCAACTCCGTTGCTCGCATCGATGTCGCGCAGCACCTGCAGATAGAGCTGGCTCCCCACGGCGGGCGTGTCGTCGCAACCGACCAGACAGGAAAAGTTGAAGGAGGCGCCACCGTACCCAGCGACCGGGTCGATAGGGGGGAGCAACGCGTGGGCAGTAGCGCTGGCCACCAGGGCGAGCGCGGCGGTCAAGGTCTTGATCTTTTTCATTTGCAGGTGTCTCCAGGCAAGTGGACAGGAGCCGGATGGGAGTTATTCCCGGCGGCCCTAGGATAAATCTATTGATCCGTTAGTTTCAATCGCGGGCCGTCGTGCCCGCGGGTGCGGATCAACCTGCCTTGAGATGCCAAGCCTTCGGACGAGTGAACGTCTCGATGCCGTAGGTGGACAAGGTCAGCCCGACGCCGGAGTGACCGACGCCTGACCACGGCAGCCGCGGGCTCACCCGGTCGCAGCAGTTCCAGTACACCGAACCTGCGTTGACCTTCGCGAGCAGTCTTTGCGCGCGGGCTTCGTCCTTGGTGTAGACGCCGGCCGTGAGCCCGTAGGCGGTGTCGTTCATCAGCTTCACCGCCTCGTCGTCGCCCGAGACCTTCTGGATACCGATGATGGGACCGAAGCTCTCCTCGCGCATCACCTCCATGGAGTGATTGACGTTCGAGAACACCGTGGGCTCGAACCAGTTGCCCGCGCCCGGGATGCGCTTGCCGCCGGTCAGCAGCTTCGCGCCCTTGGCCTGCGCATCAGCCACCTGCTGCTCCAGCACCGCCAGCTGCGGCGCGCGCGTGAGCGGGCCGATGTAGCTGCCGGGCTCGGTGGGCTTGCCGATCTTGAAGCCCTTCACTTCCTTCACGAAGGCGTCGACGAAGGCATCGTGGATCTTCTCGTGCACGTAGATGCGCTCCACAGAGCAGCAGCTCTGGCCGGTGTTGTACATCGCGCCGTCGGCCAGGGAACCGACCGCTGCGGCAATGTCGACGTCTTCGCAGACGTAGGTCGGATCCTTGCCGCCCAGCTCGAGCTGCAGCTTGATCATGCGGCCGGCGACGGCCTCGGCGATCTTCCTGCCGGTGCCGTAGGACCCGGTGAAGAACACGCCGTCGATGGGTTGCGCGAGCAGCGCTGCGCCGACCGCACCGCCACCGACCAGGATCGTGAAGACATCCTTCGGCACGCCGGCCTCGTGCAGCAGGCGCGCGATCTCGATGCCGGTCAACGTGGCGAATTCGGACGGCTTGTACAGCACGGCGTTGCCGGTCAGAAGCGCGGGCACGAACACGTTCGCGCCGACGAACCACGGGTAGTTCCACGCCGAGATGTTCACGATGACGCCGAGCGGCGCATGCGAGATGCGTTCACGCATGCCGGCGTCGTCGAATACGGTGCGCGGTGCGAGAGTGCCTTCAGTCTCCGCCAGGAAGAAGTCGATGCGACCGAGCAGGCCGTTCAGCTCGTTCTTGGACTGCTGCAGCGGCTTGCCCACTTCCGAGGTTTCGACCGCGGCCAGCTTCTCCAGATCGCGCACCACGCCTTCGCGGAACCTGCGCATCACGCTGAGCTTCTCCGCGAGTGCCACGGCGGCCCACGCAGGCTGCGCGGCTCGTGCCGCGCGGTACTTCGTCGCGACGGATTCGGCGGTGTCCTCCGGCAACTGGGTGATGGTGCTGCCGTCGGCGGGATTGGTGATGGTCAACATCCGGAACGACCTTTCGTGGGAGATCAGGAAGCGGAAACAGGTACGCCCTGCTGCTTGCGCGCACGGGCGGCCTCGAGGAAATCGTGCAGGATCGGTTTGCCCGACAGCTCCGCCTGCTGGCCCGAGCTGTGGATCATGAATTCGGGGTGCCACTGGATGCCGAAGACGTAGCTCGGGCCGCGCCAGCGGATCGCCTCGACGATGCCGTCCGGGACACCGACGGCCTCCACGACGAGATCCTTGCCGACGTCCTTCACCGCCTGATGGTGGATCGAGTTGATGGTGGCGTGGGTCGTGCCGGGATACAACTCGGCAAGATGGGTGCCCCGCACGAGGCTGATGGTGTGAAACTGTTGATCGTACTTGGCAGCATTGCGGTGCTCGATGGCTTCGGGCACCTGGGTCTCGATGTCCTGGTAGAGCGAGCCCCCGAGCGCGACGTTGATCAGCTGGCAGCCGCGGCAGATGCCGATCACGGGCTTGCCGTGGTCGACGAAGGCCTTGAAGAGATCCATCTCGTACCGGTCGCGCACCGGGTCGCCGGACCATTCGGGCTTGAGCGGTGTTTCGCCGTAGGTCTGCGGGGAGAGATCGTTGCCCCCCTGTAGGACCAGCCCGTCGAGGTGTTCGGCATAGGCGTGCAGGCTCATTTCGCTGCGCTCGATCATGCCCGCACTCTCGATGGCGGGGATCATCACCACCAGCACCTTGCGCGACATGACCCAGTGCGCCACCGACTGTTCGAGATAGTGCAGCGTCTTGGTGAAGACGCCGCCCATGTCGAGTACCGGACTGATCGGATGGTAGATGCGGGCGGAGACACCGATCAGCAGACGGTCCTTCATCACATCGCCTGTTCGTAGAACCGTGTGAAGTCCGCGCGGGTGCAGGGCCGCGGGTTGGTCTGGCCGGCGATGTCCTTCTCCGCCACGGCCACCAGCGCGGGGATCTGCTCGCGCGTCACCTTGACTGCCGACAGCGATGGCGGGATGCCGATGGATGCCTTGAAGCGCTTCAGCCACGGTACGAAGTCGTCGGCGCCGGCCGCACCGACGGCGTGTGCCATTTCGGCGAACTTGTCGCGCGCGACTTCCAGGTTGAACTGCATGACCGGCTCGATCATCAGCGCGTTGGCCAGCCCGTGATGCAGGTCGGCCACCGTGGATAACGCGTGCGCGCAGGCGTGCACCGCACCCAGGTCCTTCTGGAACGCGACGGCACCCATGAGTGAGGACATCATCATGTCGCTGCGCGCCCCGATGTTGCCGGGCTCGCGCACCGCGATGGGCAAAGCGCGGGCCCCGAGGCGCATGCCTTCGAGAGCGATGCCGTCGCACATGGGGTGAAAGGTAGGGCAGAGGTACGACTCGATGTTGTGGGTCATCGCGTCCATGCCGGTCGCGGCGGTGACGCCTGCGGGCAGCGCGAGCGTGAGTTCGGGGTCGGCGAACACCGCCTTGGCCAGCAGGCGCGGCGAGAACACGATCCGCTTGATGTGCGTGTCGTCTTCCGACACCACACTCGAGCGGCCCACTTCCGAACCGGTGCCGCTGGTAGTGGGCAGTGCGACGAAATAGGGGAGCTCGCCGTTGATCGGGCGCACCTTGGGATGGTCCCAGACGTACTCCATCACATCGCCGTCATGCGTGGTCATTACGGCCACCACCTTCGCGACGTCGAGCCCGGCGCCGCCGCCGAAGCCAATGACGCAGTCGGCGCGATGTGCGCGGGCTGCAGCCGCACCTTCCATCACCTGGGCACGGGTCGGGTTGCCATGGACGCCGGCGAACACGGCGACGTCGAGGCCGCTACCCAGGCCATTGCGGAACTCGGCCATGACCGGCAGGGCGGCGAGCCCCTTGTCCGTGACGATGAGCGGGCGCTTGACGCCCACTTCGCGCAGATGATCGCCCACGAGCTTGCGAGCGCCGGGGCCGAAATGGATGGTGGTGGGGAAACCGAATTTGGTGATGGTCATGGGAAAGAAGTGGGGAAAAGTTGCCGATGTTTCCCCCATCCCGACCTTCCCCCACCGGAGGTGGGGGAAGGGGTGTACATCCCCTCCCCCGGCTATGCCGGGGGAGGGCCAGGGTGGGGGCCCGATAACTAATCGACCAGCATAACCTACCGCCGTTCAGACAATCTCGAAGTACCGCTTCAATTCCCAGTCGGTCACCGCGTCCTGCCACTGGCGATGTTCCCAATCGCGCGTCAGCGCGAAATGGTCCACGAAATCGTCGCCCAGCCAGTCGCGCGCCACCTTCGAGCGGCGGAAGATCTCGGTGGTGGCCGCGAGCGATCGCGGCGCGCGCGGAATCTTCTCGGCGCCTTCGTTGGTGCCGCGGATTGCCGGTGTCGTCAGCTTGAGACCTTTTTCGACTCCGTGAAGGCCGGCGGCGATCAAGGCAGCCACGGCGAGATACGGATTGATGTCGGCACCGGGGCAGCGCGTCTCCAGGCGCGTCGATTTGGGTGAACCGGAAATGACGCGGAAACTGGCGGTGCGGTTGTCCACACCCCAGGTCGGTTTTACCGGCGCCCAGAAGCCGTCCACGAGACGCTTGTAGCTGTTCACCGTGGGCCAGAACATCGGAGCGAATTCCATGGCCACCGCAACCTGTCCGGCCAGATAGCTCTCGAACAGCTTGCTCATCGAATGGCGGCCCTTGGCATCGAAGAACACGTTCTTCTTGCCGTCCGACAGGCTCTGGTGCACGTGGCCGCTGCAGCCGGGATAGGCCTGGCTCCATTTCGCCATGAAGCTCGGCATGATGCCGAAGCGCGACGCGATCTCCTTGGTACCGGTCTTGAACAGCAGCGCGCGGTCGGCCGCTTCCAGCGCCTCGGAGAACGCGATCGCAGCTTCGTAGACGCCAGGACCGGTCTCGGTGTGCAGCCCTTCGATCGGCACGCGGAAAGCGGCCATTTCGTCCTGGATCGCGTTGAAGTACTCGCGCGAGTGGTTCGCACGCAGCAGCGAATAGCCGAACATACCCGGTGTCACCGGCGTCGGGTCGACGCCTTTCTTGCCTGCCCAGGTCTGCGGGGTTTCGGCGAAGTTGAACCACTCGAACTCGAGCCCGCACATGGGCTGCAAGCCCAGCTTGGCGGCCCGCTTCAGTACGCGCTTCAGGGTCTGGCGCGGGCAGACCGGGTGGGGCGAACCGTCGGCGTTCACGAAATCGCCGAGAAAGAACGGCACGTTGTTGTCCCAGGGGACCTGTCGGACGGTGTTCAGATCGAGACGCACCATGGCGTCCGGATAGCCCTTGTGCCATCCCGTGAGCAGGGTATTGTCGTAGCAGACGTCGTGCATGTCCCAACCCAGCACCACGTCGCAAAAGCCGAAACCGCCTTCCACGGCGGAGGCGAACTTGTCGCGATGCAGGTACTTGCCGCGAAGGATGCCGTCGATGTCGCTCACCGCGACCTTGACCTTGCCGCTGCCGGAACGGGCGACCAGGTCGAGGGCGGGGTGGTGCGGCCGGGCGGACGGTTTTGCTTTTCTGCTGGCGCGGGCCATGGGGGTCTCCGGAGATGTTCTGTTTGAAGTCAGGGAAAATGGTGCCTCAAGAAGACGCTTCCGGCCACTCCGGAACCGTCGGAACGAGCTTGCGCCGTCAATGCCGTGACGCCGGTGCCGTGTGCGCGCGAATGAACTGGTCGATCTCCTGCAACACGGCGTACTGGTTCCGGATCGGAGCACCGACGGCCCCGATCGCGACCTTGTGATCCAGCCCCGGGAAGTGGCGCTCGACCACCTCGCCACCCATCGCGCGCACGCGCGCCGCCATCGCCTCGGTGTTGCGCCGCGGTACCCACCAGTCGTCGTCGCCGGACAGGAGCAGCATCGGTGGCTCGTGGCCGGTGACGTAGGAGATCGGCATGGCGCGCGCGAGGTTGTCGCGTGTGGATGCGAACACCGGCCCCCATCGAGTGAGCGGAAACGTGTCCAGGACATAGGGGCCGGACACGCCGATGAGCCCCCGCACCTCGTTGCGTTTCACACCGGCTGCCGCCAGGTACTGGGGATCGGTCGCCAGCATCGCCGCGAGATGAGCGCCGGCGGAGTGACCCATGAGATAAAGCTCGCGCTGATCGCCCCCGTACTCCCGTGCGTGATCGCGCAGCCAGCGGGTGGCGAGCGCGCCATCTTCGAGGAAGAGCGGAAAAGGGCCTTCCGGGTAGAGGCGGTAGTCGGCGACCGCAGCGATGCAGCCTATGGCCGTCAACGCTTCGCCGACGAACAGGTAGTCGCGCCGCTCGCCGATGCGCCACGCACCGCCATAGAAGAACACGACCACCGGCGCCGACGGCGGCACGACCTTCGGCCGGTAGACGTCGAGCTTCTGGCGCGCGAGCGGACCGTAGGGGATGCCTTCCTCGCGCACGTAGCCGGTGTCGGGTACGTGCTGGTTGAGGAGTTTGATCGGCGCACATGCTGCAAGCGCGACGGCCGTGGCAAGGGCGATGTGGGCGACGATCATGCGCAATCCGGTTGCCGATGGAAAAGCACCGCTTTCAACACGAAGGACGCGAAGGACACGAAGAGACGCAAAGGAAAGAAAAGTGCGAACTTGCGCTCGTTTCGTTTTCCTTCGTGTCCTTCGTGCTTCAAGCTTTTCCACCAACCGTACGCGCGATGAGGCTTTCGAGCCGATTCCCCGCTGCTTTGTGCGCGAGGATGTCGAAGATCTTCTCCGCCACCACGCTGCCGGCTTCGACCGGCGGCAGCCCGCCGGCGTAGATGTTGGAGATGACCGAGTACTCGTAGCGCACCTCCGGATTGCCGCTGAACTGAGCGGCCGCGGCGCGCACCTGTGGATCGTCCAGGCGGTACGCGAAGTACGCCGACATGCTGCGCGAGGCCAGGGCGTCGCCCCCGGGACGCTCGCCGATCAGCACCAGAGTGAGTTTCGCTTGCAGCGCATCGCCCACCGCTTCGGCGAGCTTCACGCGTCCGAACGGCGCGACGATCGGCTGTCCCACCTTGCACTCGCGGCTGCGCAAGCCGTCGAGCAGGATCGGCAGCAGCACAGGCACGTTGTGATGGATGGCTTCCGCCGACAGCCCGTCCGACACGACGATCTGGACGTCGCAGCCTTCGGGCGCGAGGTGGGTGCGGAATTCGTCAGCCAGGCGCGTGCCGAGTTCCGGATCGTTGAGGTGCGCCTCGCGATCCGTCGCGGCGGTCCGGAATCGCCGGAACGGGATGCCGCCGGCGGCGTCGATCTCGAGATCGGCGTAGATCGCTTCCCGGCCGACCGCGAGGTTGGCGCGCAGCGTGCGCGACACGCGATCAGCCGGCCGTGGTCCGGCGCTGTCGAAGCCGTAGGCTGCGGGCACGCTTTCCAGCAGGCGCTGGAACTCCACGTCGGAGCTGCAGAACAGTCGCGGGTTGCCCCAGTTCGGTCCACGTGCGACGGTGCCGTCTTCGTCCTGCACGAAGATGCCGCGTTCCACTGCCCAGCCGAGGAACTCGGGTGCGGGCTTCAATCCGTGCACTTCACGCAGTGTCTGGTCATCGTGCCCGCTCGTGTCGAAGTAGGCGAGCATGCGATCGGTGTGCAGGTGCACGTCCATGTAGTAGTTGCAACCGGCCGCGGTCAGAAGCTGGGTCGCCATCTGCTGGCCTTCGAGCGTGATCTTCGAGTGCAGCGTGTAGCAGGGTGCCATGCCCATGGGTAGTCCCATGAGCTTCGCCATGCAGTGGTCCTGCAGGTTCGACACGATCATCTCGACGTTGTCGAGGTGCGTCTCCGGCCCGATGAAGCCGGTCACGTTGTTCACCATGAACGGGTCGTAGCGGCGTGCGAGTCCGTAGCACAGCGCTTCGCACACGGCCATGTCCATGCCGTTGTGCTTGCCGTAGGTGAGCTCGCTGCCCTGGCCGGTCTCGAAGTACATCCACGTCTCGGCGACATCGCGCAGCGGACCGCGCTCGGCCATGGTTTCGCAAGCACGATCCAGCAGGTCGACGGTCACGTCGAACTCCTCGGTGAGCGTGCGGTCCGTGCCCGCGAGGCTCTGGAACAGGATCTCCACCGGGTCGCCGCGTTCCAGACAGGCGAGCTGGGTCTTCACATGGCTCAGGACGCAAATCTGCGTGGGGGCGCCGGTGGAACGCCGCAACTTGTCGAGATGCCGCAACAGCCCGCCGACATTCTCGACGGTGTCGATGGCCGGGTTGACGCCGATCAGCTGGTCGCCCGATCCCATGGAAAGACCGGCGTAGATCAGCATGGTCACCCCGTCGAGGTTGTCACCCGGATGATTGGGTTGCAGCCGCGACGACAACGTGCCGGGCAGGCCGAGCAACGTGCGGGCCTTTGCCGAACGCTTCGCCTTGCGGGCGACCAGGACGAGCTCATGCACGTCCATGAGCTTGACGAGCGCTGCTGCCATCACGCCGGTGAGTGCGCCGCCGATGCGCCGAACTTCGGGCGGGGCGCTGTGCAGCAGATGGTCCTTGAGACCGCCCAGCGTCATCGAGGCGATCGATTCGAATGCCACGCGATCGACGTCGTAGTTCACGCGCATGACCGAGTCCACGCGCCCCTTGTCGTCCGTCAGCGGGCGATCGTACAGATGCTGCAGGGTGAGACCCGACAGGACCTGGCGCGCGGCCTCGCGCGTCACTTCGTCGGGGGCTGCCAGGCCGGCGATCCGGTCGCCGGCCTTGTCGACGTCCGCTGCGCCGAGCAAGGCCTTGAGTCCCTTGAAGCGGAACCGCCGATCCAGGACGGTCGTCTCGTAGAGCTCGTCCGGTCGAGGTTGGGGAACGCTGATGTCGGCCAGCGGCCTTGGCTTCTGCATCGCGGCTAGTGCATCCCGTAGAACGATACCGGTACCACGCCGTCGCGTGGCCGGCCGATGTTGGCGAAGTGTGCGTGCCGATCGGGCATCTCGTCCACCACGACCAGCCGGTGCAGGCGGCGGCCCCAGGCGGTGGCGTAGTTGCCGAGCGTCTTGCCGACGTTGGCCTCGAGCAGCAGCACCAGCGGTCCACCCGCGCCCGGTGCGCGATCCAGTGCCTGGCCGAGGTGATCGCCCAGGCGCTTCACGACATCCTGCCCGGGCGCTTTCCCGAGCAACTGGATGCACGCCCCCTGCGCGTGCCGGCGAGCCAGCACGACGGCGTCGCCGATCGCCGTGAGGTCGGCATCGAGCACGAGGCGCGCGACGACCGGCAGGTCGCGCAGGGGCAGGACACCGGTATCGGGCAGGAACAGGGTCGCGCCGGAGACCTCGGTGCTGTGCAAGGCCAATCCGTACACCGTGGCGCGTCCGCGCTGTTCCGGGATGAGCGCGGCGAGGTCGCGCGCGAGCACTGGCGATCGTGCGATCCGCAATGCGAGATCGATGCCGAGGTCGCCGAAGTGCGTCGTACCGGGCATGGGCTCTCCGGCGGCATGCCGGTAGAGCAGTTCGCCGACCCCGCCCGAGAAGGTGATCGAAGCATCCGTTGCGCCGGGGAACGGTACCTGCTCGTGCATGCGACCGACGTTCGTGGCGAAGAACGCGCGGTTGCCGCTCACGCTGGCTTCCAGCGCGCTGGCGTACCAGTCGAGTATCGCGGTCAGCGAGCCATGATCCAGCACGTCGCCTGCTCGATGGTGCAGTCCGAGCGCCTCCAGCAAGGAACGGCCGTGACGAGAGATGGCCGTCAGCCGGTAAGTGCCGGGCTGCACCTGGAAGTGGCGCGCGCCGATGAAGTGGCAGCCGGTGGCGCGCACGTCGCCGTTCAACCCCAGGGCCGGATTGGTGGTGCCACCCCCGATGTCGAGATTGAGGATCGGTCGGTCCGCGTGCAGACGACTCAAGGTGGCGCAACTGCCCATGAACGCGAGCCAGGATTCGAGGCAGGGGTCGTCGGCCGTCGCGACCACCGCTTCCCCGAGGCGGTCGCCCACCGCGCGGGCGATGATGGCGGCGTTGTCGCGCAGCGCGGCGAGGCCGGTGATGATGGTGCCGCCGGCGAAGAAGTCTTTCGGTGCGAGGCCGCTGGAGGCGAACCAGCGATCGAGCAGCGCATCGACCGCCTTCGCGTCGATACCGTCGTCGTGAAACGGGGTGAACACGGGCTCGGGGCGATAGACGATCTCCGGGGATTCGAGCTCCATGCGGCCAGTCACGCTGTGGTGGCCGACGCGCGCCCGTGCCACCAACGCGCTGCTGGTCGTGGAACCGAAGTCGAGACCGATCAAGTGCACGGCGCTTCGAACCATGGCTTCAGGCCGTGCGCCAACGCCGCGCGCGCTCGACTGCGTCGGCGAAGCGCGCGTGCAGTTCCGCTGCCAACGGGACTTCGGGCTCGACGACACGGTCCGGCGGTGCCACGGGCGGCAGCGTTTCCACGGGCCCGAAACCGGCGCCGATGAAGGCGAACTGCGCGCAACCGAGCCCCGTGAGATCGGGCGTGGAGGGGACCACGACGGTACGACCGAGTGCACGAGCGAGGAAGGCACAGAAGTAGGGATTGAGCGACAGGCCGCCATCGATCGACACGGTCGGTGCGAGCGGCACCCGTTCGTCCATCGCAGTCAGCGCCTGAGCGCTGCGCAACGCGACGCCCTCGAGCACGGCCTGGACCATGTCGAGCCGGGTCGTGTCGAGGCCCATACCCAGCCAGAGACCGGCCGCCGAACGATCCCAGTACGGACAGGCGAGACCCGACAGCGCCGGTACGAAGGCAAGGCCGCGTTCGAGCGCACTCGGCCCGGCGAGGTCCCGCAGTTCCCGGAAGTTCGCGAAGAGGCCGAGTCGCCTTGCCCAATCGAGCGCCGAAGCGGCGTTGAAGACCCCGCCGTCGATCGCGTACGTGGTCCGCAAACCAAGGCGCCACGCGACGGTCGGCAGGATGCCGGCATCGGGCGCAGCGACGGGGGCATCGCCCGCGACTGCCAACGCGAACGCGCCGGTACCGAAGGTGATCTTCACCTGCCCGGGCGCGTGGCAGCCGTGTCCGAACAGCGCCGCCTGCTGGTCCACCATGCTCGCGACCAACGGGATGCGCGTGCCGGTGATCGCGCCATGGTCGAAGACCGTGGGGCGGATCGGCGGGAGCAGTTCCATGGGCACGTCGAACAGACGGCAGAGCTCCGGATCCCATTGCCCGGTGGCAAGATTCATGAGGCTGGTGCGCGACGCCGTGGTCACGTCGGTCGCGTAGGTCCCGCACAGCCGGTCGAGAAAATACGCATCGCTGGTAGCGAGTCGCAGTCGACCTTGGCCGGCGAGCGATCGCGCTTCAGGTACATGATCGAGGATCCAGCGCAGTTTCGTCGCGGAGAAGTACGCGTCGAGCGGCAGACCGGCGCGCGCCAGGGTCAGTGCTTCCGCGCCCTCGGCCTTCAGCCGATCGATGGCCGGTTGGGTGCGGTTGTCCTGCCACACGATCGCGTTGCAGATCGGTTCGCCCGTCGCGCCGTCCCAGGCGATCACCGTCTCGCCCTGGTTGGCGATGGCCAGTGCATCCGCCCCTTGCGCGTAGTCGAGGCACTGGCGGATGTTCGCGAGCAGCTCGCGCGGATCGTGTTCGACCCAGCCGGCCTGCGGGTAGTGTTGGCGATGCTCCACCGAGAACATGGGCTGGAAGGTGCCGTCCAGGAACAGCTGGTGCGCCTTGGTGGCCGTGGTGCCCTGGTCGATGGCGACCACGAAACGCGGATGATCTTCTTCGGCCATGGTGGTTCAGGAGTGCGCCGACTCGGCGAAATCCACGGCGAGCGATTCGGTGCTGCCGAGGTGCGTGGTGTCGAACGGCAGGTCGATGCGACGCTCGGGCAGGAAGCGGCGCTCCTGGTTCCAAACGACGCGCTTGCCCGCGAGCACCCGCAGGCAACCGCGCGTCGCGTGCACCATGCGTGCATTGAAGGGCAGGGCGGCAGGCAGCGGTGCGGGTGCCGCAAGGCGTTGCGGACAGACGTAGCGCACCGGGGACTGGGGCTCGAGGGCGATCAGGCGCGTGGCCGCGGGCAAGGCACCGTGCAGACTTGCTGCGATGGCGTGCGCTACGGCGCGACCCTCGCCCCACGCAGTCCAGGAAGCTTCCACCGGGCGCAGGAGATTTCCCGCCACGAAGTAGTCGGGATCGCTGCAGCGGCCGTACTGATCCACGACCGGCCCGCCGGTGCCGGCGTCGAGGGCGAGGTGACTCACCTTCACGATGGCGGCCTCGGGCACGAAGCGTCCGGTGAAGACCACGCCGTCGCACGCGAGCACCGAACGCTCGCCCGCGCGTTCGATCTCGACGCCGGTCACGGAGCGCGTTCCGTGGATCGCGACGACGCGGGTGCGCGTCAGGACCCGGGTGGCGAACGCGATGCGCGCGATCCAGTCGCCAGGGGCTGGCGCCATCACGTGGTCGCCCGGTTCGATCATCGCGACCGGCTTGATACCGGCATGGCGCATCGTGAGCAGATTGGAGAACGCGACGAGCTCCGTGCCCACGATCACGGCGCGCTTGCAGGGTTGCGTCCGCGCGAGGTACACGAGCTGCTGCAGGGCGCCGGTGGTGAACACGCCCCAGGGCCGGCTGCCGGAGACGAGGCGCGCCGATCGCGGTGTCTCGCGCGTGCCGAGGGCGAGCAACACGCGGCGGCCGGTGATCGTTGCCTGGCCTTCCGGCGACACGGTGTGGACGTGGCCGCCGGGTTCGAGCGAGAGCGCAGTGGTGCCGGTGCGGACATCGATGCCCGCGGCCGCCTGTACCAGGCGCTTCGCATACGACGGGCCGCTGAGGACCCGCCGGAACTCCTTCCAGCCGAAGCCGAGGTGACCGCAGTGCCGCGGGACGCCGCCGGCCTGCTGCTCCCGTTCGATGACCACGACGTCACGGACGCCGAGGCGCTTCAACTCCACAGCCGCTGCGAGGCCTGCGGGTCCGGCGCCGAGAATGAGGACGTCGTGGGTGGTCATCGGGATATGACTGGTTGGCGCCGGAACAGCTTGAAACACGAAGGACTCGAAGAGCACGAAGGCCGCAAAGGAAAAAGAACCGCAGGCACGGGGTTCCTTCGTGCTCCTTCGTGTCCTTGGTGTCCTTCGTGTTTCAAGCTGTTGTCCTCACCGCTCCTCGATCGCCGCCGGCACATCGGTCAGCCGCCCTGCGGCCAGCTGCGCCACGCGCCAGCTGCAATAGAACCCCTGACAACGCCCCATCATGCAGCGCGTGCGACGCTTGAGGCCGCCGAGGTCGCCCGCAGGTAGAGGGCCGCTCAGTGCCGCCTCGATTTCGTGCCGCGTCACCAGCTCGCAATGACACACGATCTCGCCGGCATCGGGCTCCTGCCAGCGTCGCGGCCGTTCTTCGCACAGGTTGGGCACGGGAGTCCAGATGGGTTCGGCGGTCCAGTCCAGGGCGCCGAAATGCTGCGCGTACAGGTCGGCCACGTGCTGCGCGATCCCGAGCGCCGACGTGAGGCCGGTGGAACGAATGCCGCCCACGGTGATCCAGCTGCGGTCGGGCAAGGCCTCGATCTGATAGTCCTTGAACTGCGTGGCGGGTCGCAGCCCGGCGTATACGGCATTGACGGTGTGGTTTGCCAAGGCGGGCACGAGAGTTCGCGCCCGTTCGATGAGGCGTTCCAGCGCATCCTCGTCGACCGTCGCCACGTCGCGCGCCTCCTGATCCTCGGCCGTTGGTCCGATCAGCAGGTTACCGTAGGCTGTCGGGCACACGAGTACGCCCTTGGTGCGTGCCGTCGGCACCGGCAGCACGATGGAATAGACCAGCTCGCGCGCCGGTTTGTCGAACACGACGAACTGACCCTTGCGCGGCCGGATCTCGAACGGTGCCGGACGCGCGATCGATTCGATCTGGTCGCCATACAGCCCGGCCGCGTTGATGACGACGCGGGCGGTGATCTCGCCGGTGGTTGTCGCGAGCAGCCAATGATCGTCTTCGCGCTCGCCGCCTTGGACCTCGGTGCTGCGGCGGACGATGGCCCCGTGGGCCAGGGCCTGATGAGCGTACGCGAGCGGCGCGGACCACGGGTCGATCACGTGTTCGCCGGGAATCAGTACCGCACCCAGCGCGCCAGGGGCGAGATTGGGTTCGCGTGCATACAGTTCGGCAGTGTCGATGAGCCGCACGTCGGTGACATGGTTGGCGTGCGCCTGTTCGACGATCGCCGGCAACTTCACCAGTTCCTCGTCGTTCCACGCCACCACGATGCCGCCGGTTTCCACGAGCGGCAGGTTGAGCGGCACCCGAATGTCGAGGTATTCGCGATAGCCGGCACGCATGCACGCGAGTTCGAGGCTGTTCGCTGGGGCATCGAAACCGGTGTGCAGCAAGGCACTGTTGCCCTTGCTCGCACCGGCCAGGAGGTCGGCGCTGCGTTCCAGCAGGACGCACTCGGCACCGCCGAGGGCGAGGCGGCGCAGGATGGCACACCCGACGACGCCGCCGCCTATCACGGCGACGTCGAAGAGCGGTGCTGGTGGTTCCATGGTCGGGTGGACCGCGGCGGGTCGAGGTGAGTTTCGCGTCCAGCATAAACAAAGGGCGGGGCAGAAGTCCCCGAACCGCGACCGCCATGTGCGTGCCTACATGGCCGGCTTCCAGCGTCGATTCGCCTGACCGTCGATCCCCGCGCGCTGCGCGGGGCTCCTCGCCGGGTGGCTCACACCGCGAGCCCTGCCTCTGATGAACGCCGAATGGAAGTTCAGGCGACGCCGACAGCCTTCTCCGCTGCCGCGATTTCGGCCTGACGTTTCGCGATCATGTCACCGATGGGGGGACCCTGGAAGCGCCGGGATTCCATGGCGATCCAGAAAATCGCCATGGCGACCAGCAGCCCGACGATGAGATAACCCACCTTCTCGTTGGGGGGCTGCACGCCGACGAAGATCAGCAGCGCGCAGCCGATGATGGCGAGGACGCTGACCAGCTTCGATGCGGCCCCGAGCTGGAACGGCCCCTTCGCGGTCCACTTGCCGTTTATCTCGGCGCGCAGGCCGGCCGCGATCGGCAGGATGTACGAGATGTACAGGAACACCGCGCAACCGGTCGACAGCACCACGAAGGCATCGCCGTACAGAGTGGCGATGATCGACAGAATGGCACCCCACCAGATCGCATTCACCGGCGTGCGGTGCTTGCGGCTCACGTGCTTCAGCGCACGCGAGAAGGGCAGGCCGCCGTCGCGCGAGAACGCGAACATCATGCGCGACGTCGAGGTGAGTCCGGCCAGCGCGCAGATGTAGTTGGCGATGACGATGGCGATGATCAGGATGTCCTTGAAGATCTTCGGCATCGGCGACTGCTGCATGAGCCAGGGGAATGCGTTCCAGCCCTGCTTGGCGCCTTCCTCGATGCTGGGCATCGCGAGGATGAAGGCACACAGCATCACGTAGCCGAACAGGAACGACCAGAACACGGAATGGATCATGCCGCGCGGCGCCGACCGGGCGGCATCGCGCGTCTCCTCGGCGGTATGTGCGGACGCGTCGAATCCGGTCACCGTGTAGACGCCCTGCAGCAACCCCAGCAGGAATATGAAGGGGAGCGACTGGATGGCGGTCGGCCAGACGCTGCCGCCGGCTTCACCCGAGAAGTTGCTGAAGGTGAACAGGCGCGAGAAATCCAGGCTGGGCGCATAGAACACCAGCCCGAGTGTCAGCAGTACCGCTGCGACGAAGATGAGATACCCGCTGAAATCGGTGAGGATGGTGGTGGCGCGGATGCCGACGTGATTCAACCAGGCCTGCGTGATGGTGATGGCGGCGATGAAGATGGTCTGGGTCCACCAGCCACGGTCGAGCGGCGCTTCCGTGACCCAGCCCAGCGCCTTGATGTCCAGGCCCATCACTTCGCCGAGGAACAGGTCGCGGAACAGCAGGAACACGCCGAAGTTGACCGACGACACCACGAACAGCAATCCCAGCAGGTTGAACCAGGCGGCGACCCAGCCGTAGCCGCGCCCGCCCAGGAGGGAAGCCCAGTGGTAGATGCCGCCGGCGGTGGGATAGGCCGATGCGATCTGTCCCATCGCCGCCGCCACCAGCAGCGCGAACAGGCATGCGAGCGGCCAACCGTAGCCCACCGACGCACCGCCCGCCGCGCTCAGCGACAGCGGGAACGCGGTGATGCCGCCCGCGAGAATGCAGATGATCGAGAACGAGATCGCGAAGTTCTGGAACGCCCCCATGCGGCGCGACAGCTCCTGGGCATAGCCCATGCTGTGCAGCGTCTTGACGTCATCGTCGTGGGCGGCACTCTGCTCGTAGTGCTTGCTGGAATCGGCCATGGTTTCTCTCGTTTGGTTGTGGGCGGGTCCGTCACCCCCGAACCCGGCACGGCTAGCAGCGATTGCCATGCCGGGCACGGCCGGCCCCTTGCGGATCATGCCAACGGCGTATTCGCGCTGTAAAGGTGCGGTGCATCATGAACTTGGCACGATGGGTGGTGCCGGTCGATGCCTGCGTCATGCACACCGCGCAGGCGGACCTGCGGTCGGCGTGCACGGTAATGGGGCATCAACGCGGGGCGGCTGGTGGCGGTGCAGCGACGCGCGGGCGGTTCAAGGCCAGTGACCGGACCGTTCCGTGACTCCTCAGCCAGCGCTCGACCACGTCCCAGATCGGCTCGCCGCGGGCGTCGTCTGCCATCGATGCCCACCCGGCGACGCGATAGCGCTTCGACGCGTCGACCGGCTTGTCGCCCAGTCGCAGGTCGGAGATGCGTTGCCCCCGAACGGCATAGGGATCGATGGCGTATCGGATACCTCCGGTGCGCACCATGTCGCCGCCTTGCTGATAGTACGGATCGGGATTGAAGAGATTGTCGGCCACGTCCTCGAGCACGGCGTGCAGGGTCGCGCCGGTCATCTCGGTCACAGTGACCGTCGGGTAGGTGATCGCGGTCTGGTCGAGAAGCGCTTCGCGCGTGATGGTGTCGCCGGGCAACAGCGAAGTGCCCCAGCGGAATCCGGGCGACAGAGCGATCGGCACGTCCTTTTCCTGCATCAGCGCATCGATAATGAGCTGATCGAAGGTGCCGTTGAAGTTGCCGCGCCGGTAGAGCAAGGCGTCGGTGCGTGCGAGCGGTTCCGCGAGCGCCGCTGCGTGGGGAGCCCGCAGGCGATCGATGAGTGCCGTCATCGCCGGGTCCGGCGGCAACAGGTTCGCGAACACCGGCAGCAGCCGATACCGGTAGTCCGCGATGTGTCCATGGCGCACATCGAGATCGAGGACGCCGAGGAACTTGCCGTTCGAACCGGCGTTGGTGACGATGGTGCGGCCGGCAGGATTGGCGACTTCGATGGCCGCTGGCACTGCGTCGTGGGTGTGGCCACCGAAGATCGCGTCGAGTCCGCGCACACGGCTCGCGAGCTTGAGGTCGGTGTCCATCCCGTTGTGCGAGAGCAGGACCACGAGCGTTGCGCCCTTGGCACGTGCGGCATCGACGGTTTTCTGAAGATCGGATTCGCGAATGCCGAACGTCCAGTCCGGCACGAAGCGCCGTGGATGCGCGACCGGCGTGTAGGGAAATGCCTGTCCGACGATTGCGACCGGGACACCGTTGATCTCGCGCACGACGTGCGAGGCGAACACCGGATCTTCGAATTCCGCCGTACGGACGTTGTGCGCGACAAAATCGATGCGGCCGCGGAACTCGTTCTCGACGACCGATCTGACGCGCTCGGCCCCGAGCGTGAATTCCCAGTGCGCCGTCATCACGTCGACGCCCAGTGCGAGGCAGGCTTCGATCATGTCCTGGCCGCGCGTCCACAGCGCGGTCGCAGAACCCTGCCAGGTGTCGCCACCGTCGAGCAGCAGCGCACCGGGGCGTTCTGCTCGCAGGCGACGCACCAGCGTCGCGAGATGCGCGAACCCGCCGACCTTGCCGAAGATGCGAGCCGCTTCGACGAAGTCGAGGTTCGTGAAAGCGTGGGCTTCGGAGCTTGCCGGCGGGATGCCGAAGTGCCGTAGCAGCGCTTCGCCGGTGAGATGGGGCGGTCGGTTGCGCGCACCACCGGTGCCGATGTTCACATCCGGTTCGCGATAACGAATCGGCAGCAGCTGCGCGTGGCAGTCGGTGAAGTGCAGCAGCCCCACGTTGCCGAACGGTTCGAGGTCGTAGATGGACGCGGTCGTTTCGCCGGCGCGGCCCGAGCGTGCGTCGAGGGCAAGGCCGGCAGCGGCGGCCGCGGCCAGGACCTGGAGGAATTCGCGTCGATGCATGGCAGGAATTTTCGGGACGTTGCGCTTGTCCGACGGCACGGTACCATGCCGTCGTGCGAAACCGGCCTGAATCCAGCGGCCGGCCGGCCCCGTAATACAGGGCGACGGGCACGGGCCCGTCACCCCCTGTTCGAACCCGAGGAGAAACCATGAAGCACCAAATCGTCATTCGTTCCGCACTCGCCGGTCTGCTGGCCGTAGCCGCCGCAGGCGGCGTCCTGGCCGGCGACGACATGAAGAAGTCCGACAAGGAAAAATGCCTGGGCGTGGCAAAGGCCGGCGCGAACGACTGTGCCAGCGCCAACGGCTCCCATTCCTGCGCGGGCCAGGCCAAGAAGGACAACGACCCGAACGAATGGAAGTACGTGGCGATCGGTACCTGCGAATCCATGGGCGGCAAGGTCGCCATGAAGAAGTAGTCCGAAAGGATGCGACACGCCGGCGGTCGCGAGGCCGCCGGTGTCGTTTCATGGATACGCAGGCACAGCTGCCAGTCGGTAGCGGCATCGGGCTCCGTGCCCGGCACTATCGCGAATTCCTGGACGGCGAGCCGGATATCGGTTGGGTCGAGGTCCACAGCGAGAACTACTTCGGCGACGGCGGTTTCGACTTGCACGTGCTCGAACACGTGCGCGCCCGATACCCGGTCAGCCTGCACGGCGTCGGACTGTCGCTGGGGTCTAGCGATGGGCTGCGCTCGCACCACCTCGACAAGCTTGCCCGGCTGGTGGATCGCATCGCACCCGCGCTGGTATCCGAGCACCTGTGCTGGGGTGCGCTGGGTGAGCGGCATTTCAACGACTTGCTGCCCATGCCGTTCACGGAAGAGGCGCTCGCCCTCATGGTCGACCGGGTGGCGCAGGTGCAGGAACGCCTGCGCCGCACGATCCTGGTGGAGAACGTCTCGAGCTACGTGACCTATCGGGATTCGAGCATGAGCGAGATGGAGTTCCTGGCCGAGCTCGCGCGGCGCAGCGGTTGCGGCCTGCTGCTGGACGTCAACAATCTGCACGTGAATGCCGCCAACCATGGGAGCGATGCGTACGCGGAGCTGGCGCGCGTTCCGGTCGGTCTCGTGGGCGAGATCCACCTGGCCGGGCATGCCGTGCTGGATGATCTCCTCGTCGACGACCACGGGGCGCAGGTGGCAGCGCCGGTGTGGCAGCTCTACGAAGCGGCGTGTCGCCGTCTCGGTCCGGTGCCGACGCTCATCGAATGGGACACCGACGTTCCGGAACTGCCCGTGCTGCTGGGCGAGGCGGTCCGTGCGACCGCGGTGCGTGAGGCCGCCCATGTCTGAACTGGCAACGGCTCAGACCGTGTTTGCGAACCTGCTCAGGGATGCGAAGGTGCACGAGGACGCGGAGCAGGCATTCGTCGGGACCGCTGCATCGCTTGCACCGCGTCTCGCCTTGTACCGCGGTAACATCGAGGCCAATGCCCGCAAGGCACTCGCTGCGGCCTATCCCGTCGTCGAACAGCTTGTCGGCGCGGAATTCTTCAGTGGTCTGGCACGCGAGTACTGCAGGCGCTCACCATCGCGCGAAGGCGATCTGACCCGCTACGGCGACGCGTTCGCTGAATTCCTGCGCGACTTCGAGCACGTCCGCGAACTGCCATACCTCGCCGATGTGGCAAGCCTCGATTGGGCCGTGCACTGCGCCCACTATGCCGCGGATGCCGATCGCTTCGACGCCCTACAGCTCGCGAGCCGGCCCGACGAGGAGTGGGGCACGCTGCGCGTGCGGCTGCATCCGGCGTGCGCGGTACTCGCATCTCCCTGGCCGCTGGCCCGCATCTGGTCGGTACACCAGCGCGAGCACGTCGGCGATCGAACCGTTCCGTTCGACGAGGCGACGCACCGGTGCCTCGTGTATCGACCGCAATGGCGCGTGCAGGTCGGCGAACTCGGTGCCGGGGAACACGCATTTCTCGAAGCCGCGCTGGAAGGCGTCTCGCTGCATCGGTGTGTCGACGAAGCGGTGTTCGCCGATGCGGCGTTCGACCTGGGTTCGGCGCTGGCGGCGTGGATCGAGGCGCGGGTGATCGTCGACTTGAGCTGAGGTGATGCCCCCGATGGGCCTGCGGCCCTTCCCCCCAAGGGGGGCCAGCCCTCTTGGGGCGGCCCGGCGAGGGCTGATGTTAGGCCCCCCCGATGGGCCTGCGGCCCTTCCCCCCGAGGGGGCCAGCCCTCTTGGGGCGGCCCGGCGAGGGCTGCCTGGCGACGACTCTCAGCGTGCCTCGGCAGTCTTCGCTGCGTCCGCGTCTTCGTCGAGGTAGCGGAACCGAATCCATCCCGCGTTCATTTCCTCCCAGGTCTGGTCGCCCCAGCGCACCGTTTTGTCCGGGTCGGGATTCGCCGGATTCTGCGCGGAATTGTCCCAGGTCATGTCGAACACGATCTTCGTTCCTGCCGGAAACACCTTGGGCTCTTCGAAGATATAGACGGTCTGCCAGCTGAAGTCGTACTTCGGTACGTTGAGGAGCACTTCCTGACGACCGTCGGGATAGACGGCGGTGAAGCGCGAAGCCTTGCCGCGCAGGTGCGCATGCGGCATCAGCGTGTACACCATGACTGCCCGGTCGTACACGTGTTCCACCGTCTCGGTGTGCGCCTTCGCGTGCGGCGGTATCGAGAGGTTTCCCTTGTAGAGGAAAGTGAGATGCAGGGGATGCCGGGGCGGCTTGTCGGCAAAGTAGTAACCGACGCGGGTCACGTCGCGGGCCGCTTTCCCGCTCGGCGTGTAGTGCATCTGGAATTGCAGCTTCGCGTCCTTGCGCAACAGCACGCCGGTGTCCTCCGGGTAGAAGAACGTGTTCTTGCCCGGCGAGTAGCCGCCGAAGGCGGCAAGCTGGCCCACGCGCACCTCGCGCGATTCGGAGTCGTCGATGCCCGTCAGCACGTGGTGCACCACCGAACGATCGCCGGGCAGCACTTCGACACCGCGGATCCAGACGTCGTGTCCGACCGGGTTCGGGAGGCTCGGGTATTGATAGTTGACGACGCCGGTCGCGGGGACATCGAAGGCCGGCACCTCGACCACGAGGTCGGGCGTGCCCAGTGCCCACTCGGAAGGCAGCGGCTTCTGCGACGCCAGCGGGTCGGGCCCTGCACCTCGCGGCGCACCGGCTTCGATCCAGTGCACCAGCGTCTGCAGTTCCGTGGTGCTCAACGAGCGATCGCCGACGAACCGGCCGTAATGCGGATCGGCGTGCCAGGGCGGCATGCGTTGGGTCCGCACCACTTCGCGGATCATCGGCGCGAAGCCGCGCACCATGTCATAGCTGGTCATCGCCCAGGGCGCCACGCCGCCGGTGCGATGGCAGGCCACGCAGTTCTTCTGCAGCAGCGGAGCGATGGTCTCGGAATAGGAGATGGCCGCGTGGGCCTTGGTGCGGGTACGCTCGGGGAAGTTGACGAGGCAACCGGCAGTCTCGGTTCGAGCGACCGGGACCGCCTGGCCCGCGAGCATCGCGTCGAGCGCGTCGGCCAGATACCGCTTCGTTGCGACCGGCCTTTGCTTTTCGTAGTCGAGGCGGTCGTCCATGGCGCCGCGATAGACGAGCTGCCAGGTCTTCGGATCGATCACGAAGACCTCGGCGGTGCGGTCGAACCCGAGCGCTTCGCCCACCAGTTGGGCGCTGTCCTGCAGCACCGGGATGTCGATCCCGAACTCCCTCGCCTCCGCCGCGATCGCGTTGCGATCATCCTGCAGGTTGGAGTTGACCAGCAGGAACTCGACGCCTTGTGCGCGGTAAGTGTCGCGAATCTCCCGCAGGGCGGGCAGTGCCTGCCGCACGATGGGGCAGCCATTCCCCTGGACCATCAGGACCACGGCCTTGGCGTCCGACAGGTAGCGCAGTTCGTGGGAAGCGCCGTTCTGGTCGAGCAGGCGGAAGTTGTCGACGCGGTCGCCGGGGGTGGCGGCGAACGCGGGAGCGAACCAGCATACGCCGGCTGTCAGCAGGGCGGTGGCAAGGACATGCTTCATCGAGGACTCCCGGTTTCAGCGATGCACGGCTCATTCTGCCCGACAAGGTCATCGGAAGGCAGGCCACCCCGGAGCAATAAATACACGAAAACAGTGTTACACTGGAAACGTGTATATATGGTCCGAAGGATTGATCATGAAGAACGTCACCATCACGCTCGACGAGGAGCTCGCTGCCTGGGCGCGCGTGCACGCCGCGCGGCAGGATGTCAGCGTCTCGCGCATGATCGGCGAGATGCTGGAGCAGCGCATGCGGGAATCAGCGGAGTACGAAGAGTCGATGCGGCGGTTCCTGGCCCGCAAACCGGTGAAGCTAAGCCGTGGTCGTGTGCGCTACCCGGCGCGGGAAGAGTTGCATGACCGCCCCCGTCTTCGTTGACACGAACGTCATCGTGTACGCGCGCGATGCGAGGGAGCCTGCGAAACAGCGGCTCGCGGAGTCGTGGCTCGATCATCTCTGGCGCGAACGGCTCGGCCGCACCAGTTTTCAGGTGCTCTCCGAATACTATGTCAGCGTGACACGGAAACTGGATCCCGGGCTGCCGCCCGAGGAGGCGTGGGATGACGTGAACGCCATGATGGCCTGGAATCCCCGTCCGATCGACCGCGCGGCACTGGAACGCGGCCGTGCGATAGAAGCACGTTACCGCTTGTCCTGGTGGGACAGCCTCGTCGTCGCAGCTGCCCAGCTCGAAGGATGTGCCGTGTTGCTCACGGAAGATCTGCAGGATGGTGCCCAGTTCGACGGTGTCACGGTTCGCAGTCCGTTCACTCTGTCCGTGGCGGAACCGAGAGCGGCGTACACCATCCCATCGGCAACGTCGCGGCACCCGCGGCGCGGACGGCCGCGTCGGGCGGCGTAGCTGTTAGGTCTACCGGTTGACCGGCGACTCCGGATCCAGCAGGAACGCCACCGTGTGCGCAATTTCCTCCGGTGTCAGCCAGCCGTTGGTGCCGAAGCGCGGCATGTGGGAGCAGGGCGCAAACGCCTGCGCATTCCAGATCTTGTCGTAGACGAACCTGGCCGACTCGGGCGTGTTGCCGAGCCGCTTGCCGTAGCCGGTGAGGCTGGGCCCCAGGTTGCCGGCGGCGACTTCCTTCGTCGCCATGGTGTGGCACGCGTAGCAGTTGCCGCCGCGCCGTGTTCCTGGGCGATCGGGCTGGATCTTGCCGATGTGTCCGCCGGTACCGATGGAGGCGAGCTTCTCGCCTTCCTTCCAGTTGCCGAGCAGTTTACCGTCGTCGGGATAGCGGATGCCCTCGCGGCTCTGCGCGACGATGCGCGCAGCGATGTCCGGCGGCGGCGTGTTGTGGTGGGCGCTGCACAGCGCCTGCACTTCGTCCTGGGCGAGGCGGGTGCGCCATTCCTCTTCGGTCGCAGCCGGGAACGAGCGGCGCATGGTGTCTTCGGCACGCGTCAGCACATCGACATCAGCTGCGAGCGCCGGCAGTGCCGCCAGTGCGAGGCCGCCGAGCAAGCCGGGCAGATTCATCGCTTGATCCCCGGCGCTTCCAGGACGCCGCCGTTCGCCTGGTGCTGCAGATACACCTGCAACGCGATGATCGCATCGGAGCCGTACTCCGCGTCCGGCGCGCGCATCTGGCGAATGCAATCGATGAGGCGACGCTCCAGCGTCCACACCGCGCTTTGCGACACCCGATAGGCGGGCCACTGGATCATCGATTCGCGTGCGCTCGCGGGATCGAGAAAGTTCGGCAGCTCCTGCAGCCGGATGCGGCGCGCGTCCTGCGAGTGGCAGGTCGCACAGGAAAAATCGAGCGGACCGGCGCGCCGGAAGAACAGCGTTTCGCCGATGGCCGTCATCTCGGCTTCACGCGGATGGGCTTGCGATGCGCGGATCGGCAAACCCCGCGACTTCGTCGCGACGAACGTGACGAGCGCCTCCATGTCGGAGCCGGGCCGTGTCCAACCCTGGATCGCTTCCTCCTTCGTCATCCCTTGCAGGGTCGTCATGCAATGGATCAGTCGCGATTCGGTGTCGAGCACGCGGCCGGCATCGTCGAACCAGCGGGGCAGTTGCGCGTAGGCGCCTTCGAGCACCCCGGGGCCGAGGCCTAGGTCGCAGGCCTCCAGGGTCACCTGCTTCGGACCCCGTGGGGTGGTCCACAGGCTTTCGCCCTTGAGTTCCATCAGATCCGCCGGATTGCCGTCCTTCAGCATGTCGCGGTACTTCTGGATCTCGTCGAGCGCGCGACGGTCGTCGGCGGCCGTGGCCCATGCGATGCCGAGCAGTGCGCAAGCGCATGCCAGGACCCAGCGGACGGCACGCGGCTTCAGGCGCGCTACGTCACGCAATGACGACCTCGTCGGTGCGCGTATTGCCCTTCGAATCGAACCACGTGATGCGCACCTTCTCGCCCTTGGCACCATGCCTGAACTTGAACAGGAGGAACGGGTTGGCAGAGATCGCCGGACCCCACTGGGCCGACAGCACGACGCGATCGCCGTACGTGGCCTCGACGCGCTGGATGAACCATGCCGGGATGATCTCGCCCGCCTGGTTCTTGCGCTGCCCCGTTTCCATGACGTGCGCCATCAGGACCTTCACTTCCACCACGTCGCCGTCCGCGCGGGCGCGGATCTTCATCGGATTGGCCATGAGTCGTTCCGGCGGGCCAACTAGCCGCCACACCCCCCTAGGGTCACCTTGATTTCCTTTGCCGTGTAGAAATATCTGCCGCCGGCACGCACCAGGGCGTACACGTTGCAGGTTTCGGCCATCTTCACCCGTGCCTGGATTTCCGGAAGCGTGCCTTCTGGCAGGGTGAACATCGCGGCGAGCACGTTCGGATTCTTCTCGACCAGGATTGCGATCGATTCGGTGCCCGGGATCGCGCTCACGATTGCGAGAGGAACGACGGCGCCGTTCTCCGCGATGTCGGGTGCGTCGAAATGGATCGCCTCGCTGGCGCTCGCCGTTTCGCCGCCGAGGAGGCCGATCAGTTCGTCGAGCGACTTCACGTCGAAAGCGCGCTTGTTCCATTCGGCACTGTCGGCCAGCGCCGGATCGATCCAGCCGGCTGCCGCCAGCGCGGCGACGACGCCGGCTGCCTTCATGACGAAATGTCTGCGTGGGTATTCCATGGCGCTATATGGGGGCGCGGCGTGAACGCGCGGACCCGTAGCCTAACCGCCGCCACCCGAACGGCGCAACTTGCATGACCCGATGTCGGCGCTGCAATATCTCGGCAGCGCATTTCGTTGTCCTTGCCCGAGGAGAGACGTCATGGCCAAGCAGATCGCCCTTACCGCGAGACCTTCGTTCGCACGAATCGCGGAGGAACACTACGGCGACCGCAAGCTCGCGGCAGCGCTGGCAGGGTACAACGGCATTCGCGACGCGAAGGCCGTCGTCAAGGGTCAACTGATCGAACTGCCGCCGAAACGCGAGCTGGTCGCGCCGAAGCGCGTCGCCGCCACCCGCGCAGCATTCGCGCCACCCAACGGGTTGCAGGAGATCCTGGCGACCTTCGGCGATATCTACAAATTCCTGAAGGCCGACGGCACCATCGATCCGAAGTGGGAGCTGCAGCATATCGCCTCCGCACCGCTGCCTTATCCGATCCCGCTCGCGTGGGACCGGACGAAGCTGGCGAAGAGCATGCGGGTGCACAAGAAGCTGGTGCCGGTGATTAACGAGGTGTTCACGAAGCTCGATGCAGCGGGCTTGAGGAGCAAGGTACGGACCTATGGCGGTGGCTACAGCTTCCGCGCCAAACGTACCAGCAGCAAGCTGTCCACCCATTGCTGGGGCATCGCCATCGATCTCGATCCGACCACCAATGCTCTGGGCTCCGTCGGAGATATGGACCCCGGCGTGGTCGAAGTGTTCCGCAGCTGCGGGTTCAAGTGGGGCGGCGACTGGACGGGCAGGGGCAAGGACCCGATGCACTTCCAGTTCTGCACGGGGTATTGAGCGTTTCGCCTCCTCCCCAACCCTTCCCCGGCTGAGCCGGCGCTGCGCTGCCCCCACCCTCCGCCCTCCCCCGGCGAAGCCGGGGGAGGGGACGTACACTCCTTCCCCCAGCTTTGCTGGGGGAAGGTTGGGATGGGGGCGAATCCCGCTACTTCGCCTTGCGCTTGCGCGCCAACTTCTTCCTAGCCGGCGCAGCCCTCGGTTTGCTCACATCCTTCGCAGCCTGAGCCGTCGGAGCAATGGCGTCGTGCAAATCCTGCAATGCTTGCGCGATCGACGGCTTCTTGTCGGCGAGGTGGATCAGGATGTCGATCTGATCCAGCGCGGAGCGAAGCTGGCGCGGACTGCCCCGCTTGGCCGCATCGCGATAGCGGTTGCGCGCGCGATCGAGCGCGGCGGCATCGATGCCAGGGTGGCATAGCGCCGCCACGAGCGCGGCCTCACTCAACGTCGCCGCCGTCCAGAAGCGGCGATCGGTCGAAGCCACAGTCTCGAGCTCCACCTCCAGTCGCAATGCCTCGCTCTCGATCGCCTTCAGTCGAGCGGCCGGCAGTCCGGCACTGCGCTGCCATCCGCTTGCGAGTTCCAGGGTGAGGGCGTTCAACAGCGGATATGGGGCCGGTGCCTTGTGGTAGGCGCGGCGATAGCAGTCGAGACTGCGCGCGAGCAGCTTGTCGCGTTCGGTCCCTGTACTGATCCGTGCCTTGCGCTTGTATGCGCTGCCGAGCAGTGCCAGCCGGTCGGAGTTGGCGCCAGCGCGCTCATGAAGCGGAGCGCCTTCAGCCAGTTCGTCCGGAGATGCCACCCGCATGAGATCCTCGATCCGTTCGATCGCCGCGTCGATCAGCAGCATTGCCCTGGTCGCATCACCGCTTTCCCAGACCGGCACGGCATAGCGCGCTTCGAGATTGGCGAGCGTTTCGATGTCGTTGCTGTCGGCCGTGCAGTTGTCGACGGAGAGAGCACTTCGCAGGTAGTCGATGGCGGCTTCGAACTGTTCTGCCTGGCCGTGAGCACGCCCGGCTGCGGCAAGTACCGACGGATCGGTGAGATACCCCTGCGTCTTGAGACTCTCGATGAGTTCCTCCAGCCGATCACGATCCACTTTCGGGTCGTTCGCGGACAGGGACAGGCGGGATGCCAGGTTGTCGAGCGCCGTTACCGCTTCCGAGGCGCTGGCATGGCGATTCATCGATGCACTGCCGCCGAAGCCGCCGCCGTCCCGTTCCAGGCGGTAGTCGGGATCGCCGTAGCACTGGTACGCCCCCCAGGTATTGAGATGCGGCGCCGCATCGTAGGCCTCTTCCCGCGCGGCCCGCACCGCGGCACCGAACGGTGCGCCGGCGAGCATCTCCTCGTAGAAGCGCTTCGCGAACACCGAGGCGGCAGCGTCGTCCACCGCCCAGCCCGCTGCGATCACGGCGCGCACGCCCATGCGGATGAACTCGGTCGACACGTTCGCCGCGATCTTGTGGAAATCGCGGCGCAGGTTGTGACGAGCTTCGTCCGGCGCTTCCCCTTCGATATGGCCCAGGTGGCAGCAGTTGATGAACACCAGTTCCGGCACACGGCGCATCTGCCGTACTTCGAGCGGGGTCAGGAACGCGTTGTCGCCGATCACCATGCCGGTGATGCGGTCGCCCTCGTCGATGCGCTGCTGCAGCTGACCTTCGGGCAACTGCTGACCGCACGCATCGCAATCGAGCGCACCCGGCAGGAGATAGCGATACACGCCGTGCCCGGCGAGATGGAGGATGCGGTAGGGCTGCTGGTACAGCGCCTGCAGCACGGCCGACGCGGTGGGATTGATCAACTCCTCGACCACCGTGCCCTTGGCCCGCAGCACGCGTGCCACCACTTCGGCCTCGTGCTGGGCACCGGGCAGGGGCGGAAAGCTGCTCACGGGATCGCCCACCACCAGCGCCGCGTTCTCGGTGACGATCCGGACGGTCTCGCGATACTCGAACGATTCGAGCTGGCGCAGCACGCCGTGCTCCACCACGTTGGGCTTGCGGCCCGGATTGAGCGGATCGCGCAGGAGTTCCCACGGGTAGCGCGCCGATTCTTCGTCGAGCAGCAGCACGGTGTTGTCCTGGTCCGGCGCCTGATCCTTCAGCTCGTTCGGCAGCAGCAGTTCGAACAGGGTGCGGGCGACCAGTTCGTTGTCCGAGGTCTGGCGGATTGCCTGTTCCACGAACTCGTCGACCAGTTTCAACTGGGTGCGCTGGAGCTGCACCTCGGCACGCGCCCGGCGGGTGACCGACGAGAAGCGCAGCGTGCCGTCCCCCGGCTCGCCATCCTTGCCGCCGCCCAGCACCTGGATGCGATGCCACCACCCTGCGGGTTCGTCGAAGCTGACGCGTCGCAACCCTCCTGAAGCGCTTTGCACCTTGTCGTTGAAGACGAAGGCCTGGTCGATGTCGGGATTGCGGCGCAGCTCTTGCATGGCCTTGATGCCCTGGATTGCACGATCCTCGAACAGTTCGACGATCTCGATCGTGGCGAAGCGCTCGATCTGCCCCGCGCCGGACAACGCTTCGTTGGCGGACGCGACGCCTTTCAGCAGCGCGTAGACGCAGTCGGCTACCGAAATTCCGCCTGCGCCGGTGCCGATCAACAGGGCGGAGACCTCGAACTTGGTCTGCGCTGCCGTGCTGCCGGCGGCTCCGGCCAGGCGATTCTGACCGACGGCGAGCACGTGCTCGAGCAGGCCGTGGCGGAACACCCGCGCGACCGTCGCGGCGGTGAGCTGGCCCGCGGTGCCGAGCCCGATCACGATGGCTCCGCGCGGACTGGCCGTCGGGTCGCGCGCGAGATTGGGATTCGCGAAGATGGCGCTGGTGCCGATGGGGCCCGGGTAGAGGCCGAGTTGCTGGCGCCGGCTCAACGCATTGCCGAGCGCGTTGTCGAGCGCCTTCTCGGCACTGATGATGGTGTCGCCGGTGTAGTGGCCGACTGCAACGGGATACTTGGCGTAGGCGAGATCGGCGTGCAACACACTCACGCGCACCGGTGTTTCCACGGGTTTCGCGGCCTGGCGCTTGCGCGGTTTCGCGCCGAGCATGGTGGCGGTGAGCACCTCTTCGGAAGGGTATACCGCATCGGTGTCGCGTGGCATCGGAAACAGCGCCGGCACACCGCGACTCACCTTCGGTGCCGTCGGCAGGCGCGTCGTCTTGCCGGTCTCGAGCAGTTCCTGTATCGCCGGGAACGCCGGAGCGTAGGCCGACAGGTCGCCGTGCTCCGCGTTCATGTACCAGGTGGGTACGCCAGGGGGGATGCCGGAATCCCACGTGACTCTGCCATCGCCCTGAGTCGTTGCGAGGATCTCGATGCGTCCGGTGGCTTCGTCGAAGCGCATGGCCGCCGGCGTCGCATCCGACGTGCCGGCGACGTACACCATGTGCTCCGGGTCCACGAGTGCGCGATCCATCGTGTCGCGGAAGCGTCGCGCATCGGTGAGACCCTTGGCAGGCGGCACGACCCAACCGCCGCCCGCGTGCGCGGCATACTTCGCCCACACCGCCGGATCGAAGTAATCCTCGCGCAGGTCCTTGGGCAGCATCGCGAGCACGCCCGGGAACTGCGTCACGATCTCGAGGAGTTCCCTGAGGTCGTGCTTGAGATCGAGGATTGCGAGCCCTTTCATCGTGGACGACTGGCCCACGATCATCTCGTTGATGGCGTGCGAGCCGCCGTTCGGTGTGCCGAGCATCACCAACCGTGCACCGGGGCGCTTGCACATGTCGACCCACACATTGGGATGGTTGGCGATCATGGTGCGCGCGATGAGACCACCCATCGAATGCGCCAGCAGGCGGATCGGTTGCCCTGCGTTCTGCGCCGCGGCCAGTTCATCGGACACCGCTTGCGCGAGGCGTTTCGCTTCTGCTTCGGGCGGGAGGCGCCAGTCGAACGCGAAGTCGATGACCTTGTGCGAGCTTTCGAGGTAGCGCGAGAGATCGCCGTAGTAACGCACCACCGGCTGCCGGGGCTGTACGTCGGCCGCGCCGACACCGAGCTTCGCGAGTCCGCCGAACATGAGCTTCGGCAAATCGACCCACACCGTGCTCTTCTTCACCATGAGCTCGCTGCCCATGATGCCGGGCAGCAGGAACACCACCGGCCGCGGGCCGGCCTTCGGTTTCAGCACGAGTGCGCGCGCGATCGGCGCCGTGGGCGCCACCAGCGGCTTGAACCCGTTGTCGACCGACGCTTTGCCCCCGAGGGCCAGCACCAACCGGGCGGCACTGTCGGCGTTCTGGAAATAGTTGAAGTGGTTGACCGCCGCGCCCTGGTGGAAACTCAGCAGCGCCTGTTCGGTGCGTTTGGCACCGCCGGACATGGAAGCGGTGTTCACCACGAGGTCGTGTTCGCCGTCGTAGAAACGATCGGTGACCCAGACCAGCAGCTTGGCCCACCACGCGTCCGGCGCGATGTCGCCTGCGATGACGGCGAGATCGCCGCTCACTTCCGCGGCCGGCCAGTTCACGAGGCGGATCAGGCCCGAGTCCGGCATCATCGCCTCGAGACCCGGCAGCGTGGCGGGGTCCGTCTTCTCCGATATCACCGAACCGATGAAATCGCCGATGTCGGACAGCCAGTCCGAGAGGGGCGTGTCGGGCAGTGCCGCGCTGCAGACGCTGCCGATCACCGACAGCCAGCGATCGAGGCGGCCCGAGGCCAGCGTGGTGCCGAGTGCCGGGCAGGCGACGCGCACGAAGCGCTCGACCACGATCTGCTTCTGGCGCAGCAGCTCGTTCAGTTCCTTCAGCGCCGCGAGGTGTCGGTCCTTGGCGCTCGGTTCCTTCAGCGCCTTGGCGCGTGCGTCCAGTGCCGCGCCGTACGCTTCCAGCTCCGTCGCTTCGAACGCCGTGCCGCCCACGCGGTTGGCGCGGCACAGCAGCTCGCCGACCAGGCCGCCACGCGAGTGGCTCACCACGTGCAATCGGGCGCCTTTCGGCAGGGCCTTCACGAGATCGCGCGCATTCTCGATCGGGCTCTGCGACAGCGAAGCGTGCTCGAAGGCGGCGACGCGGTCATCGTAGAGCTTCGCGAGCGCGGTGCGCTCGGCGGCGCGCGCCGGTGACCACAGTTCGCCGAAACTGCCCCAGGTGCTCGACGCCGTGCCGTGCAGGAACAGCAGGATCGGCTGGCTGTCCTTGCCCCAGCCCGGTTGCGGCGCCCCGAGGAAGAACGTGTCGTAACGAATGCCGCAGGCATACAGCCCGAGACCGGGCCGTTTGGCCGTCGCTTTGGTGTCGACGCTGTGGGCAATCTTCTGCGCGGTCTTCTCACCCAGGTCGATGCCGAACACGCGCAGCGCCTTGACCACCCAGCCGATCGGGCCGCGGCTCTGCATTCCGGACGGCAGCACATGCAGCGTTGCCGGTGGCGCGATGGGGCCCGCGGCCCGGACATCGCGTGACGTTCCCTTGAGGAACTGCTCCTTGTAGTCCTCGCCCGACATCCACAGCCGGACGCCGCCGTCGAACTCGATCTCGATGATGTCGTTGGCGAGCACCGTCACCTTCTGCGTCGCGCCGATCGCGCGCGCCGTCCCCGGCTTGAAGGTTGCCTTGACCGTGGCCTTGACTTCGTGGAACTGCAGCGCGCTGCCGCCTGCCGCCAGCGCTGTCATCCCCTCGAACTGGAAGACGGGTGACGCGTCGCGCGCGGGTTTGGTGGCGGAAGGTCGCGTCGCCGCTGTGGCGGGTGTAGGTTTCCTGCGCGCGCCGGTGCGGGATGCGGTGGTTTTCCTGGCGGGTTTCCTGGTCTGCGCCATGGGGTTCTCCGGTCAGTGATCGGACGGTGCGATGACTCGCCGCGAGCGGCGGATAGGTTCGAGCGGCAGCGGCCCGGGTCGACGTGCGTCAACCCGGGCTGCCGCCAGCGGGCCTAGCCTCAGGCCGGCGGTGCGAGGAATGTCAGGCCGAACTTGGTACGCATGCCCTCGAGTTGCGGTACCTGGTCGAAGCCGCCGGCTTTCAGCTTGGCGATGGTCTTCGCGTGCAGGTCGCGGTAGCTCGCCTTGCCCTTCGATTCCTTGATGCTCGCCACCAGGTTCCAGGTGAGCGCACCGTTGAAGGAACCGCCGATGTGGGCGTCGGCCGAAGTCTGCGTGCTGCGGCAGCCGGTGATGAGCAGCTCCGGAATCTCCGCGTGCACCACGTCGGACTTCTTGCGGGCCGCGCGCGAGGAGGCACGCAGTTCACCGCGCACCTTGCCTTTCAGCTTGCGTCCGGATTCCTCCGCCATGATGTCCCACGGATTGGGCAGATAGCGCGGAATGACCGGCGCGTCCGGCGGCAGGATCGCGCGCGTGTTCGTGCCCGAGTGACAGCAGTCCATGATCACGGTCAGGCTGACACCCTTCTTCATGCGATTGAAGGTGGCGCGCAGCCAGTCGTCGGTGAGCGGGTCCTTCCAGTCGAGGTCGGTGGGGCACAGGATCTCGTCGCGGCCGTCGGCTTCGTCGCCGTTCTTGTCCGGCACGTTCGCGCCGTGGCCGGAGTAGTGCAGGAGGAGGGTGTCGCCCTTCGAGGCACCGGTGATCAGCGCCCGGATGCCTGCCTGCATGTTCTTCTTGGTGGCCTGGAAGTCGAGCAGCGTCTTGATGTCCGCTGCTCCGAACCCGTAGTACTCCTTCAACACCGCGGACAGATTCTTCACGTCGTTGACGCAACCCCGGAGATCGGCCCCGGGAATCTTGTACTTGTTGATGCCGATCAGCAGTGCACGCTTGGCCATGTCGGGAGCCCCTCCTCAGGATGAAGTCTCAGGCTTTGGTTCGTCGACTGTCGTCGGGCGGCGACGGGCGCGGCGCGATGACGTCGGCAACCGTGAGTGTGCGCGTCGCCGTCGGGTTCGAAAACCGTCTGGAGCATGAAATCCTGCGCCGCTCGTCTTACAGGTGCCTGACGGAACGAACGAAGTGATCCATATTTCGGCGCGCGCGGGTTTATCCTGTCGGCATCGCCGAAGGTTTCGTGCACACCGGAGAAAAAGATGATGACTGCACACGCGGTGGGTCGCTGGGTGATCGGTGCGGTGCTCGTTGCCCTGGCCGGATGTTCGACGACGCGCATGAGCGGGGACCAGCTCGCTCGGGTCGCGAAGGACTGGGCACTCGGTATCCGCGCGAGCCAGGTGATTCCGGTCTATCCCTTGACGGAAGATCTGCAGCCGGGCGACGTGTTCCTCGTGGAGACGCCGCTCGCGGACCAGGTCAAGGTCTACTCCGAGAAGGGCTTCCTCCCGCTCGAGAACCTGGTGGTGCGGCTGCATCCCAAAGGCTACCGCGATTTCTATCGTGGCTGGCCGGGCGTGGAAGACGGCAAGCATGCCCCACCGCGTCGCTGGCAGTTTCCGAAGACCGCAGGGGAAGAGGTGCCGGCCGACTATTCCGATGCACCCCTCGCCGCCTTTCCCACCTACAACTTCTCGGTGAGCCGCAGCGGCGGATTGAGCCTCGCGATACCCGTGCAGAGCGTGCCCGTGGGGCTCAACCTGCTCGACACGGCTTCGGCCAACGGCACGATCACGCTGAAGGACGCGTACACCTACGGCCTGCCGGCGCGGGCGATGGACGATGCCGTCAAGGGCTGGGGCAGGGAGAGCCGCGAGTACCTGCAGCAGTACGCACCACCGCCGGTCGAACCCGGCGGCAAGGGGCCGGCGAAGAGTTTCTACCTGCGGGTCATCAATCGGGTGTACCTGGTCAAGACCGTGGACGTATCGCTGTTCTCCAACCGCGCGACGGCAGCCGACGCGTCGGCCGGTGTGCCGGGCAAGGTGGACCTGCTCAACATCGGCAGCGATACCGAGGCCAAGAAGCGCTTCGACGAAGTGAACAAGGTGCTGGCGGCCGCCTCCGGACCGAAGGGTGAAGCGCCGGCCGCAGACGCCGCCGCGGCGCCACCGATTTCAGCGGGCGGCAGCGTGCGCGTCGCGATGGCGACGAGCCGCTCGGTGTCGATGGTGGAATCGTTCGCGCGCCCGCTCGTGATCGGCTACCTGGCTACGGACTATCGCATCCTGGAAAAGGGCGAGCTGGGTCCGCCGCAGGCCTCGCTTGCCGTGATCGAGGGGCGCCCGCAGCTGCCGGCCACGCCGATCCCGTACAGCGGGTGCGATTCGAACTGCGGCAAGCTCAAGGTGTGGCTGGGCGAGGACTTCAACAACAAGGCGAACGTGAAGCAGCTCACCCAGTGGATGCAGCAACAGCCGGACGCCGTGGCACTGCCCGACCTGATGACCGGCCCGTACCCAGACCTGCGACGCCGTGCCGTCGCGGAAATCGTCGAACCCTGACGGAGAAGCGCGCCATGGCATTGCCACCCCCGAGCCCCAAAGCCCACGTGCCTCGCGACGAAGTGTCGAACGAGGTGAAGATGATGCTCAAGCTGGATGACCGCGTGCGATGGATCGCGGTCGTGTTCGAGAAGAACGACGGCGTGCAGGACTTGTTCACGGTGACGCCGTGGACGAGCGATCCGACGGCGGGGTGATCGAGTAGCGTCGGCCCCCACCCTGACCCTCCCCCGGCGAAGCCGAGGGAGGGGACGTACAACTCCTTCCCCCACCTCCGGTGGGGGAAGGTTGGGATGGGGGCCGCGGCCCACTAAGCCGCCACCGGCTCCCGCAATTCCTTGAATACTTCCTTCACCCGCACCACCCGCATCGCCACTTCCGCGAGCTTGACGTCGATCCTCAGCTTCTCGGGCCCGGCGAGCTTGTAGCTGCGCCGTTGCTGCACGAGCTGGATGATGCGGGCCGGATCGATCGGCGGATTCGGCTTGAACGTGAGTAGAATCGACTCGCTGGATGCATCGATGCGAGCCACGCCCAGCGGCTCGGCGAGGATGCGCAGCCGGTGGGTGTCGAGCAGCGCCTTCACCGGATCCGTCGGACGGCCGAAGCGGTCGATCAGCTCCTCGATCATCTGCTCCAGCGAGTCCAGCGTCTCGCAGTTGGCGAGCCGCTTGTACAGCACCAGGCGCTCGTGCACGTCGGCACAGTAGTCCTCGGGCAGCAGGGCGGGCGCGTGCAGGTTGATGTCGATGCCGGCGTGCAGCGGTCCTTCGAGATCGGGTTCCTTGCCGTTCTTCAATGACCGCACCGCGTGGTTGAGCAGATCGATGTAGAGACTGAACCCGACTTCCTGCATCTCGCCGCTCTGCGATTCGCCGAGCACTTCGCCGGCGCCACGGATCTCGAGATCGTGCATGGCGAGGTAGAAGCCGGAACCCAGTTCTTCCATCATCTGGATCGCTTCCAGGCGCTTCTTCGCCTGCGAGGTGACGGCCTCTTCGTCGGGGGTCAGCAGATACGCGTACGCCTGATGGTGAGAACGTCCGACCCGGCCGCGCAGCTGGTGCAGCTGCGCAAGACCGAAGCGATCGGCCCGGTTGATGATGATGGTATTGGCCGTGGGCACGTCGATGCCGGTCTCGATGATGGTGGTGCACAGGAGCACATTGAAGCGCGCTGCGTAGAAATCGCGCATGGCCTGCTCGAGATCGCGCTCGCCCATCTGGCCATGGGCCACGCGGATGCGCGCCTCGGGCAGCAGGGCGGTCAACTTCGCTTCCCAGTTGCCGATGGTCTCCACTTCGTTGTGGAGAAAGTACACCTGCCCGCCGCGCTTCAGTTCGCGCAGCACGGCTTCGCGGACCAGGCCTTCGGAGTAGCGCGACACGAAGGTCTTGATGGCCAGGCGCTTCTGCGGGGCCGTCGCGATGACCGAAAAGTCGCGCAGACCCTCGAGCGACATGGCGAGCGTGCGCGGGATCGGCGTGGCTGTCAGTGTCAGCACGTCCACCTCGGCGCGCAGCTGCTTCAACAATTCCTTCTGGCGCACACCGAAACGGTGTTCTTCGTCGATGATCACGAGACCGAGGTTCTTGAAGCGCACATCCTTCGACAGGAGCTTGTGCGTTCCTATGACGATGTCGATGGAGCCATTCTCGAGACCCTGCAAGGCGGCGGCGGATTCCTTGGCGGATCGGAACCGCGAGAGTTCCGAGAGCTTCACCGGCCAGTCGGCGAACCGGTCGGAGAAGTTCTGGAAGTGCTGCTCCGCGAGCAGCGTCGTCGGCACCAGCACCGCCACTTGCTTGCCGTCGGCGACCGCGACGAAGGCCGCCCGCAGCGCCACTTCGGTCTTGCCGAACCCGACATCGCCGCAGATCAGGCGGTCCATGGGCTTGCCCGATTCCAGATCCTTGATCACCGCTTCGATGGCGGCGGCCTGGTCCGCGGTCTCCTCGAACGCGAAGCCCGCACGGAACGCTTCGTAGTCCTGGTGTTTCAGCGTGAATGCATGCCCCTGGCGCGCAGCCCGCTGTGCATAGAGGTGCAACAGCTCCGCCGCGGTGTCGCGCACCTGCTTCGCGGCGCGCCGGCGGGCGCGTTGCCAGTCGCCACTGCCGAGCTTGTGCAGCGGGGCGTTCTCCGGCGCCATCCCGGCATAGCGGCTGATCACCTGGAGCTGCGACACCGGCACGTAGAGCTTGTCGCCGCCGTCGTACTCGAGGATCAGGAGCTCGGCCGGGCCGTCGCCGAGGTCCATGGTGACGAGGCCCAGGTAGCGACCGATGCCGTGGCTTTCGTGCACGACCGGATCACCGACCTTGACCTCGGACAGGTCGCGCAGGACATTCTCGGCCGACGTGCGGCGTTCGCGATCTTTCGCGCGGCTGCGAGCCGTGGTTGCGTACAGCTCGGTTTCCGTGACGACCGCGATGCCGGCGTCGTTCAGGACGAATCCCGCGTACAGCGGTGCGACCGTCAGCATCAGCCGATCGGCCGCCTCGGTGAATGCGTCGAACGACTCGACCAGCTTCGGTTCGAGCGCGTGTGTCGCGAGGAACTCCAGCATCGTCTCGCGCCGCCCCAGGCTCTCGGCGATCAGCAGTAACCGGCCCGGGTACGTCGCGACAAAGCGCTTCAGCGCGTTGAGCGGATCGGCGGCGCGCCGATCGACGGCCACCGGCGGCAGGGAGGCGACGGGGGGTGTGTCGGCCGGGGCGGTAGCGCCCATCTCGATCCGCGCATACGGTTTGACGGCGCCGAAGAACTCGTCCTCGCGCAGATACAGCGCATTGGGGGGAAGCAGCGGCTGATTCGCATCGCCGCGCAGGAGGTCGTAGCGTCCCTGCGTGTCACGCCAGAACTGCGCGATGCTGCCGGGCACGTCGCCATGCAAAGCGACCAGGGTCGTTTCGGGCAAGTAGTCGGTCAGGATCGCCGTGTCTTCGAAGAACAGCGGCAGGTAGTACTCGATGCCTGCGGGCGCGACGTTGTTGCCGATGTCCTTGTACAGCCGGCGCTTGGAGGGGTCGCCTTCGAAGACCTCGCGAAACCGCTGGCGAAAGCGCGTGCGGCCCGCTTCGTCCATGGGGAACTCGCGTGCCGGCAGCAGCCGCACTTCACGGACCTTGTAGATGCTGCGCTGGGTGTCGACGTCGAACGTCCGGATCGATTCGATCTCGTCGTCCATCAGGTCGATCCGGTAGGGCAGGGTGGAGCCCATCGGGAAGAGATCGATCAGCCCGCCGCGGTAGCTCACTTCACCCGGTGCCACCACCTGTGAGACGTTGGTGTAACCGGCCATGGTGAGCTGGCGCCGGAATTCCTCCGGGGGCAGCCGCTCGCCCTGCTTCAGGAAGAAGGTGTAGGCCCCGAGGAACTCGCGCGGCGGCAGTCGCAGCAATGCGGTCGATACGGGAACGATCACGACGTCCACCGTGCCCTGCATCATCAGGTACAGCGTCTCGAGGCGTTCCGACACCAGGTCCTGGTGCGGCGAGAAGGTGTCGTAGGGCAGGGTTTCCCAGTCGGGCAGCAGGTGCGCCTTCAACGCCGGCGCGAACCAGCGCATCTCCTCCAGCAGGCGCTGCGCGTCCACCGCCGTGGCAGTGACGATCGCCAGCGGACGATGCGCGGCCGCCAGTTCGGCGAGTGCGAGTGCGTCGGAAGACCCTGCCAGGAATGGGGCCTGGAAGCGCTGGCCGCGCGGCGGGATGGGAAGCGGAAGAACCATGCGGACGGATGCGGGGAGGCGCGGATTATAGACGTCGCGCTTGCCCGGCTCGTGTCGGGACCCCGATAATTCGCCGGCCTTGAACGAATCTGCACATCAGTCACGCTTCCATGCGCTCGTGCCCGCCGCCGGCAGCGGGAGCCGCCTGGGGTCGGGAGTACCGAAGCAATACCTGCCGCTCGCGGGTGCGCCGCTGATCCAGCACTCGCTGACGACCCTGACCGGGCATGGAGACCTGGCAGCGGTCCACGTCGTACTTGCACCGGACGACGATCGATTCGAGGTGGACGTGCCGGCGTCTTTGCGCACCAAGGTGAAGGCGCTGCGATGTGGCGGTGACAGCCGGGCAGCATCGGTGCTGAACGGACTGCACGCCATGGCCGAATCCGTGCGTGAGGACGATTGGGTCCTGGTTCATGACGCGGCGCGTCCTTGCCTGTCGAGCGCATTGCTCGACCGGTTGTTGCGCGCGCTCGCATCCGATCCGGTCGGCGGCATCCTGGCGCTGCCGGTGGCCGATACCCTGAAGGCGGCGGACGACGATCGTCGCATCGTCCGTACCGTCGACCGTGCCGGA
>FRDC01003179.1_pt2 | contig 43749 bp, 38 predicted proteins | sample 1106171 | NCBI WGS metagenome assembly FRDC01 (sample SAMEA3930566, study PRJEB13176) | freshwater metagenome | biome: Drinking water system; feature: drinking water; material: water | place: Singapore | collected 2014-12-20 | reverse complement strand
CCGGCGGTGCCGGCTGGCGACGCGGCGGCCGTCCGCGCTTGGCGGCCGCTGCCGCGCCTGCCGTTCTGGCTCGGCTGGCTGCTGCTGGCCAGCCTCGTGTGGTGGCGCGAGCGGCGTGCCTGAGCGCCTATCGACACGCGCGATTACCGACGCGCCGGCCTGATTTTTCCTACAGTGCACGACCGTACTCGCTGGATGGACCGTAATCGTCATGACCGCCCCGTATCCGCACCTGCTGGCTCCGCTCGACCTCGGCTTCACCACCTTGCGCAACCGCGTGCTGATGGGCTCGATGCACACCGGGCTGGAGGACGCCGCCAAGCACACGCCACGGCTGGCTGCCTATTTCGCCGAGCGGGCGCGCGGCGGGGTGGGGCTGATCGTCACCGGCGGCGTGGCGCCGAACATCGCCGGCTGGGCCAAGCCGCTGGCCGGCACCCTGGCCACGCATACGGCAGCCAGGCGCCATCGCGTGGTCACCGACGCGGTGCACGCCGAGGGCGGCAAGATCGCGATGCAGATCCTGCACACCGGCCGCTACGGCTATCACCCGTTCGCGGTTGGCCCGAGCGCGATCAAGTCGCCGATCTCGCCGTTCAAGCCGCGCGAGCTGTCGGCACGCGGCGTCGACAGCCAGATCAAGGCCTTCGTCCGCTGTGCCGCGCTGGCCCGCGAAGCCGGCTATGACGGCGTCGAGGTGATGGGCTCGGAAGGCTATTTCATCAACCAGTTCCTGAGCCCGCACACCAACAAGCGCAAGGACGCCTGGGGCGGCGACTACTCCAACCGCATGCGCCTGCCGGTGGAGATCATGGCCCGCACCCGCGAAGCGGTCGGCCGCGATTTCATCATCGTCTACCGGCTGTCGATGCTCGACCTGATTCCCGATGGCCAGACCTGGGACGAGACCGTGCAGCTGGCCAAGGCGATCGAAGGCGCCGGCGCCACGATCATCAACACCGGCATCGGCTGGCACGAGGCGCGGGTGCCGACCATCGCAACCTCCGTCCCGCGCGCGGCCTTCGCCTGGGTGACGAAGAAGATGAAGGGCGAGGTCGGCATTCCGCTGGTCACCACCAACCGTATCAACACGCCGGAAGTGGCCGAACAGCTGCTCGCCGACGGCTGCGCGGACATGGTGTCGATGGCCCGGCCGCTGCTGGCCGATCCGGATTTCGTCAACAAGGCGGCGCGCGGCCTGGCGGCGGAGATCAACACCTGCATCGCCTGCAACCAGGCCTGCCTCGATCACGCGTTCAAGAACAAGGTGGCGAGCTGCCTGGTCAATCCGCGCGCCTGCCACGAGACCGAACTGCACTACGACCGCACCTTGAAGCCGAAGCGCATCGCGGTGATCGGCGCCGGTCCGGCGGGCCTGGCCTGCGCCACGACGCTGGCGCGGCGCGGCCACACGGTGGAGCTGTTCGAGCAGGCCGGCGAGATCGGCGGCCAGTTCAACATGGCCAAGCGCATTCCCGGCAAGGAGGAGTTCCACGAGACGCTGCGCTACTTCGGCACCCAGATCGAGCGCAGCGGCGTGCGCCTGCACCTGAACACCCGCGCCGAAGCGGCCGCGCTGATCGAGCAGCAGTTCGACGAGGTGGTGCTGGCCACCGGCGTGGTGCCGCGCGATCCGAAGATCAAGGGCCAGAACTCGCCGAACGTGGTCAGCTACATCGACGTGCTGCGTGGCAACGCCAGGGTCGGCGAGCGGGTGGCGGTGATCGGCGCTGGCGGCATCGGCTTCGATGTCAGCGAATTCCTGGTCAGCGACGGCCATTCGGCGACCCTCGACCTCGCGGCCTGGAAGGCCGAGTGGGGCGTCGGCGATCCGGCCGACACGCGCGGCGGCCTGACTCGGCCGACGATCGCGCCGCCGGCCCGCAAGATCACCCTGCTGCAGCGCAAGCCCGGCAAGCCGGGTGCCGGTCTGGGCAAGACCACCGGCTGGATCCACCGCAGCCAGCTGAAGATGAAGCAGGTCGAGATGCTGTCCGGCGTCAACTACGACGGCATCGACGAAAAAGGCCTGCACATCAGCTTCGGCGAGAAGCGCCAGCAGCCGACGCTGATCGAGGCCGACACCATCGTGCTGTGCACCGGTCAGGAACCGTTGCGCGAACTGGAAGCGCCGCTGGCTGCTGCCGGCGTCAAGGTGCACCGCATCGGCGGTGCCGATGTCGCCTCCGAGCTGGATGCCAAGCGGGCGATCGACCAGGGCTCGCGGCTGGCTGCGCGGCTCTGAGCAGACGACGCGATGGCTGACGCCGCCGACGGCCGCCCGGGCTGGCAGTTCTGGATCGACCGCGGCGGCACCTTCACCGATGTCGTCGCGCGCAGCCCCGACGGCCGGCTGATCAGCGACAAGCTGCTGTCCGAACATCCGGAGCGCTACGCTGACGCGGCGACCGAGGGCATTCGCCGGCTGCTGGCCGCGCACGGCGGGCCGGGCGCGTGCATCGAGGCGGTGAAGATGGGCACCACGGTGGCGACCAATGCGCTGCTGGAGCGGCGCGGCACGCCGACCGTGCTGGCGATCACCGCCGGCCACGGCGACAGCTTGCGGATCGGCAGCCAGAGCCGGCCGGACATCTTCGCGCGGTGCATCGTGCTGCCGGAGATGCTGTATTCGCAGGTGATCGAGATCGACGAGCGGATCGGCGTCGACGGCGCCGTCGTCCGGCCGCTGGACGCGACGGCAGCACGGGCCGCGCTGCAGCAGGCCTACGACGACGGCTATCGCAGCGTCGCCATCGTGCTGATCCACGGCTGGCAGCACCCGGCGCATGAGGCGCGCGTGGCGGCGATCGCGCGCGAGGTCGGCTTTCCGCAGGTGTCGGTCAGCCACGAGGTCAGCGCGCTGCAGAAGCTGGTGCCGCGTGGCGACACGACCGTCGTCGACGCCTACCTGTCGCCGGTGCTGCGCGACTACGTCGGCCGCGTCGAGCAGGCGCTGCCGCCCGGCACGCCGTTGCAGTTCATGCAGTCGAACGGCGGGCTGGTTGCCGCCCATGCGTTTCGCGGCAAAGACGCGGTGCTGTCCGGCCCGGCCGGCGGCATCAACGGCATGGCGGTCGCCGCGACGGCGGCCGGCTTCGAGGCGGTGGTCGGCTTCGACATGGGCGGCACTTCCACCGATGTCTCGCACTGGGCCGGTCATTTCGAGCGCCGCTTCGAGACCACCGTGGCCGGCGTGCGGTTGCGTACGCCGATGCTCGACATCCACACCATCGCCGCTGGCGGCGGCTCGATCTGCCGCTACGACGGCGCGCGGCTGCGGGTCGGGCCGGAATCGGCCGGCGCGGTGCCGGGGCCGGCCGCCTATCGTCGCGGCGGGCCGCTGACCATCACCGACTGCAATGTGCTGCTTGGCCGGCTGCAGCCGGCGCACTTCCCGGCGCTGTTCGGGCCGCAGGCCGATGCGCCGCTCGATGCCGTCACCGTGCGCCGCCAGTTCGAGGCGCTGGCCGCCGACGTCAGCCGCGCCAGCGGCCAGCCGCAGACCGCCGAGCATCTGGCCGCCGGCTTCATCCGCATCGCGGTCGCCGACATGGCGCGGGCGATCCGGGCGATCTCCACCGAGCGCGGCCACGACGTGCGCCGATGCGCGCTGCTGAGTTTCGGCGGCGCCGCCGGCCAGCACGCCTGCGCGGTCGCCGAGGCGCTGGGCATCGAGGCCGTGCTGCTGCATCCGCTGGCCGGCGTGCTGTCGGCCTGGGGCATCGGTCAGGCCGATGTCCGGCTGCTGCGCGAGCGTTCCATCGAACTGCCGCTGGCCGACGACGACCGCGCGCTGCAGGCGGCGGCGGCCGAACTGTCGGCGGCGGCGCTGGCCGCCCTCGATGCCCAGGGCGAGGCGTTTGCCGAACGCGCGGTGACGATCGGCGCCAGGCTCAAGGTGGCCGGCACCGATGCCGCGCTGGACCTGCCGTTCGGTTCGCCGGCGGCGATGCGCCATGCCTTCGCGCAGCGCCATCGGGCCGTGTTCGGCTTCGCGGCGGACGACGCGCCGCTGGTGGTGGAGATGCTGGTGGCCGAAGCGGTCGGCCGGCCGGCCGGCCAGCGCGACAGCCAGGCCGCCGCAGTTCCGCCGGCAGCGGTCGGCGGCGTGCTGCCGGCACCGATCGATCAGGTGGTTCTGCACGATGGCGTGCAGGCCCGCGCGGTGCCGGTCTGGTTGCGCGAGGTGCTGCCGGCCGGCTGCCGGATCGACGGCCCGGCGATGCTCGTCGAGGCCACCGGTACCACTCTGGTCGACGCCGGCTGGCAGGCCACGGTCGATGCCGGCGCGCAGCTGATCCTGCGCCGGACCGCAACCGTCGCTGCGCCGCCGCCAGCCGTCGAAGGCGGCGCCGATCCGGTCGCGTTGGCGCTCTACAACAGCCGTTTCATGGCGATCGCCGAGCGGATGGGCGAGCGGCTGCGGGCCACCGCCACCTCGGTGAACATCAAGGAGCGGCTGGATTTTTCCTGCGCGCTGTTCGATGCCGAGGCCAACCTGATCGCCAATGCGCCGCACATCCCGGTGCATCTCGGCTCGATGGGCGACAGCGTGCGGGCGATCGTCGAGGCGCGCTCGGCCTCCGATCCGCTGCGGCCCGGCGACGTGCGGATGCTCAACAACCCGTATCGCGGCGGCACCCATCTGCCGGACGTGACCGTGGTGATGCCGGTGTTCGATGCCGATGCGGGGCGGGTCGGCTTCGTCGCCGCGCGCGGTCATCACGCGGACATCGGCGGCATCACGCCCGGTTCGATGCCGCCGGGCTCGCGGCACATCGACGAGGAAGGTGTGCTGATCGATGACTTCCTGCTGGTCGATCAGGGCCGCTTCCGCGACGCCGAAGCCCGCGCGCTGCTGGCTTCAGGCCGGTATCCGGCGCGCAACCCCGACCGCAACCTCGCCGATCTCAAGGCACAGGTCGCCGCCTGTGCCAGCGGCGCCGAGGAGATCCGGGCGCTGGCGGCGGAGATCGGCCGGGACGGGCTGGCTGCGTGGTTCGGCCACGTGCAGGACAACGCCGAGGCGGCGGTGCGCGAGGTGATCGGCCGGCTCGGCGACGGCGAACAGGTGATCGAGATGGACGACGGCGCACGGATCGCGGTGGCAGTGCGGATCGACCGCGCGACGCGCAGCGCGACGGTGGATTTCACCGGCAGCGCCGCGCAGCAGCCCGGCAACTTCAACGCGCCGCGCGCGATTGCCCGCGCCGCCGTGCTCTACGTGTTCCGCACATTGATCGACGACGCCCTGCCGCTCAACGACGGCTGCCTGCGGCCGATCCGACTGGTGGTGCCGGAGGGCTCGATGCTCAATCCGCTGCCGCCGGCTGCAGTGGTGGCCGGCAATGTCGAGACCAGCCAGGCGATCACCGATGCGCTGTTCGCAGCGCTCGGCGCGCTGGCTGGCTCGCAGGGCACGATGAACAACTTCACCTTCGGCAATGCCACGCACCAGTACTACGAAACGATCTGCGGCGGCGCCGGTGCCGGGCCCGGCTTCGATGGCGCGAGTGCGGTGCAGACGCACATGACCAACAGCCGGCTGACCGATGTCGAGGTGCTGGAAGCGCGCCATCCGCTGCGCATCGAGCGTTTCGCGATCCGGCGCGGCTCGGGCGGCGACGGTGCCCAGCGCGGCGGCGATGGCGTGATCCGCCAGTTCCGCTTCCTGGCGCCGATGACGGCGGGCATCTTGTCCAACCGCCGCCGGGTTCCGCCGCGCGGACTGGCCGGCGGTGGCGATGCGGCCTGCGGCGAAACCCGCGTCGAACGCGCCGACGGCGGCATCGAACGCCTGGCCGCCACCGGCAGTGCCGAGCTGGCCACCGGCGATGCCATCGTCATCGAGACGCCGGGCGGCGGCGGTTACGGACCGCCACCCGGTGTGGCCGGAGACCGGCGAGGACGCTGAACCTCAGCGGTGGAAGTTGGTGTACAGGGCCACCTGCAGCACATGGTTCACGGTGTCGCGGTGGCGGCCGTTGATGTACTGGTTCAGATAGCCGATCTCGACGTCGGAGGTCGGATTCAGCCGCCAGCCGAAGGCGATGTAGGCGCGGTTCTGGTCGAAGAACTTGCCGTTCAGGTCGTCGCGGTTGCTGAGGTTGATGAAGGCCTCGTTCTGCAGCGCCACGAACGGGCCGCTGACCCAGTTGGCGCTGCCGTCGAGTGGCAGCACCATCCGCGAGAACCAGCGGAAGCGCGTCGACTGCACGTCGGTCGCATTGGGCCGGCCGATGAAGCGCTCTTCCAGCCGCAGCCGCTGCGACACCCGCAGCCGGTCGATCTTGTAGGTCGACAGGTACTGCTGCCAGATGCGGTGCTCGACGGCGTCGGGCGCGTCCGGATTGAAGGTACCGACATAGGCGTAGCCGAGCGTCAGGCTCTGCCCGGGCGCGAAGTACCAGGACAGGCCGGGGCGGATCAGCAGGTTGCGTGGGCCGGCCCATTCATCGCGGCTGCGCAGCTGCACGTCGGAGATCAGGCCGACCTGGTCGGTGAACTTGTAGGTGTTGAACCAGGCCGCCCAGCCGGTCTGCTGGGCATCGGCAGCCTGCGCGGGCAGGGCGGCACTGCCGAGGATCGGCAGCAGGGCAGTGGCAAGCAGGGCAAGACTGCGGCGCAAGGGCATCGTATGTGTCGCTCGTTTGTGAATGATTTGTGAATTATAACGATAGGACCGTTCGATCGGCCGACCGCACTGGCGGGCTGCACGATTTTCGCATCGTCGGCACGGCACACTCGCGGGGTGGTCGCGACCAGCCGGCGCGACATCGTCCGGAGCCCGTCTTCCATGTTGATCCTGAGCGGCATCGTCGTGGTGATGGCCGGCTTCGCGGCGCGGATCAATCCGCTGCTGGTGATCGTCGTGGCTGCGCTGCTGACCGGGCTGGCGGCCGGCCTGAATATCGTCGAAGTGGTCGCCGCGCTCGGCAAGGCGTTCAACGACAGCCGCTACATCTCGGTGGTCTGGCTGATCCTGCCGGCGATCGGCCTGCTGGAGCGCGCCGGCCTGCAGCAGCGGGCGCGGACGCTGATCGCCGGGCTGCGTTCGGCCACCACTGGCCGTCTGCTGATGCTGTATTTCGCGCTGCGCCAGATCACCGCCGCGCTCGGCCTGACCTCGCTCGGCGGCCATGCCCAGATGGTGCGGCCGCTGATCGCGCCGATGGCCGAAGCGGCCGCCGAATCGCGCTTCGGCCCGCTGCCGGACATCTGGCGCCAGCGGGTCCGCGCCCAGGCGGCGGCGGTCGACAACATCGCGCTGTTCTTTGGCGAGGACCTGTTCATCGCCATCGGTTCGATCCTGCTGATCGTCGGCTTCCTGGCCGGCAACGGCGTCACCGTGGCGCCGCTGGCGCTGGCCCTGTGGGCGATTCCGACCGCGCTGGCGGCGGCGCTGATCCACGGCATCCGCCTGCATCGCTTCGACCGGCGGCTGCGCCGCGCGCTGTCGGTGTCGGATCTGGCCGGTGGGGCGGCGCGATGATCGGCCTCGGCAGCGTCTATCTCGTCGCCGGGCTGATGTTCGCCGGCTTCGCGCTGGCCAGCGCGCGCGATCGCAGCCACCCGAAGCGCTGGGGCCACGCGGCGTTCTGGGGCCTGTTCGCGCTCAGTTTCCTGCTCGGCGACCGGCTGGGCGATCTGGCCAATGGCGGGCTGGTGATCGCCTTGGTGCTGATCGCCGGGCTCGGCGGCCTTGCCCCGGCCCGGTCGCCGGCGCCCGACGCCGGCAGCACCTGCAGCGGCCTGGGGCTGCTGGTGACTGCACTGGCGATCCCGCTGGTGACCCTGGCCGGCGTGCTGGCGGCCCAGCGGCTGCAATGGGGTGAAGCGCCGCTGATCGATCCCCGGCACGCCACGCTGGTGTCGTTGATGCTCGGCGCCGCCGTGGCGGTGCTGCTCGGCCTGCTGCTGCTGCGCCAGCCGCCAAGGGCGGCGGTCGACGAAGGCCGGCGGCTGATGGACACGGTGGGCTGGGCGGCGCTGCTGCCGCAGATGCTGGCGGCGCTCGGCGCGGTGTTCGCGCTGGCCGGCGTCGGCCCGGTGATCGGCGAACTGGCCGGCCGGCTGGCGATCGGCGGGCCGTATGCCAGTGTTGTCGTCTACGGCCTCGGCATGGCGCTGTTCACGATGATCATGGGCAATGCCTTCGCCGCATTTCCGGTGATGACCGCCGGCATCGGCCTGCCGCTGGTGGTGCAGGCGCACGGCGGCGATCCGGTGGCGATGGGTGCGATCGGCATGCTGTCCGGCTTCTGCGGCACGCTGATGACGCCGATGGCGGCCAACTTCAACCTGGTGCCGGCCGCGCTGCTCGAACTGCACGACCGCCATGCGGTGATCAAGGCGCAGCTGCCGACCGCGCTGGCGCTGCTGGCGTTCAACATCGCGTTGATGGCGCTGGTGGTTTATCGATGAGCCGGCTCGACGCCGCCCGCGCAGCGCAGTTCGCCGGCATCGCGCTCGGCCATGTCGGCCGCGAATATCCGTACAAGCTCGGCCAGGTGCTGACCGCCGACACCGACCTGGCGCCGCCGCGCCTGCTGCATCCGATCTTTCACGGCAGCTTCGACTGGCACTCCTGCGTGCACGGCTACTGGACCCTGGCGACCGTGCTGCGGCTGTTTCCGGCGCTGCCTGAAGCCGCCGCGATCCGGGCGCGTTTCGACGCCATGTTCAGCGCCGACACGGTGGCCGGCGAGCGCGCGTTCTTCGCCCGGCCGGCCAATCGCGGCTTCGAGCGGCCCTATGGCTGGGCCTGGCTGCTGATGCTGCAGGCCGAGCTGCGTCGTCACGAAGCGCCCTGGGCGACGGCGCTGCAGCCGCTGGCCGATGACCTCGCCGCGCGGCTGCTGCAGTTCCTGCCGCTTGGCCGCTATCCGGTGCGGGTCGGCACCCACTTCAACACCGCGTTCGCGCTGGTGCTGGCCGAGGAATACGCGCAGACGGCCCAGTTGCCAGCGATGAGCGCCGCGCTGCGCGAAGCCGCGCTGCGCTGGCATGGTCAGGATCGCGACGCCCAGGCCTGGGAGCCGGGCGGCGACGATTTCCTGTCGTCGACGCTGACCGTGGCGCTGGCGATGCAGCGGCTGCTGGCGCCGGCCGAGTTCCTGCCGTGGTTCGATGCCTTCCTGCCGCGCCTTGCCGAGCGCGCGCCGGCGACGCTGTTCGAGCCGGCCACGGTCAGCGACCGCAGCGACGGCAAGATCGCCCATCTCGATGGCCTGAACCTGAGTCGCGCCTGGTGCTGGCGGGCGCTGGCGGCGGCGCTGCCGGCCGGCGATCCGCGCATCGCGGTCATGCAGGCCGCCGCCGCGCAGCATCTGGTCGCCGGCCTGCCGGCAGTGGCCGGCGACTACATGGGCGAGCACTGGCTGGCCAGCTTCGCGCTGCTGGCGCTGCGGGCCTGAGCCGGGTCGCGATCGGCCGGGCGGCGGAAATGTGGATCTGACCCCGATCCCGGTCTTGCCGGGGGGCGGCGCAGCGGTCAGGATGCGCGCCCATTCCACCCACCGGATCAGGAGTCACGCGGCATGCTCAAGCACAACACCTACTTCGACGGCGCCGTGCAGAGCGTCGGCTTCGAGCGCAATGGTCTGCCGGCCTCGGTCGGCGTGATCCTGCCGGGCCAGTACCACTTCGGCACCGCCAAGGCGGAGCGGATGACCGTGACCAGCGGTCTGCTGCAGGCCGACATCGCCGGCTCCGGCTGGGTCAGCTATCCGGCCGGCACCTCGTTCGAGGTCGGCGCCAACAGTGGCTTCGACGTGCGCGCGGTCGGCGGCCCGGCCGCCTATCTGTGCGAATACCTGGGCTGAGCCGCACTTGGCGGATCAGGTGATCCGGCGGTCGCTTGCTGCGGCTGCGCCCCGGATTTCCGGCGCTCAGATCAGGTCGCCGTACTGCTGGATCACCACCATCACCAGCTGGCTGCGCGAGCGCACGTCCAGCTTGTTGAACAGCTGCTGGAAGCTGGCCTTGATGGCGCTTTCGGAGCTGCCGAGCTGGCGGGCGATCTGCTTGTTCGAATGGCCCTGCAGCAGGCCGCGCAGCACGGCGCGCTCGCGTTCGGTGAAGCTGACGCGATCCTGACTGCTGCTGGCAGCGACGATCGACTGCAGATAGCGCTGCTCGATCAGCACCTGGCCAAGCGCCACCGCGTGGATGCTGGCCTTGAGCTCGTCGGTCGACACTTCCTTGCGGCAGATGCCGCATACGCCGAGCCGGATCAGTTCCAGCGCATCGCGTTCCGGCACGCCGGCGGTCACCACCAGCGCGGCACCGGCCTGTGACGGCCGGCGGCGCATGAAATCCAGCGCCGTGTGGGCGCCGAGCTCGTAGTCGACAATCACCACGTCGGGCCGCAGCGCGGCGATCTCGGCCAGCGCGGGCTCCAGCAGCCCGGACTGGCCGACGACGACGAAGCGCGGGTCGGCCGCCAGCAGCCGCAGCAGGCCTTCGCGGAACAGCGTGTGGTCGTCGAGCAGGTACAGGCGGATGGCCGCCGGGGCGTCAGTCATGAACGGACTCGTCGGGCTGCGCCAGCGGCAGCAGCAGTTCGAAGCAGCAGCCGTCGGTGCCGGGCAGGTGGCGCAACTGGCCGTCCTGATGGCTCATCAGCGCCCGTGAAATGTACAGGCCCAGGCCGGTGCCGTCGGCGCCGGGGCGGAACGGCTGGAACAGCAGTTCCGGCTGGGCGATGCCGGGGCCGGAATCGCGCACCTGCAGCACCGCCTGGCCGTCGGCCACGCGGGCGCCTAGCGTCAGCCGCCGCTCGGGCCGCGCATCGACGGCCCGCAGCGCGTTCTGCGACAGGTTCAGCAGCACCTGCAGCAGCGCGTGGCGATCGCCGCGCACCGGCGGGAAATCGGCAGGGATGTCGATCCGCACCTCGCCGTCGATGTCGGCCCAGTCGGGCGCGATGATCACCTGCAGCTCGGTGGCCAGCGCCTGCAGGCGGATGGCGCTGATGGTGGCGCTGGCTTTGCGGCGCAGATCGAACGAGGCGAGTTCCAGCAGCGCCTGCACGAGGCTGCGCAGCGCCGCGAAGTCGGGATCTTCCTGCAGGGCCGGATGCCGCGACAGGTTCGAGCAGACCACGCCGGCCGCCGAGCACAGGTTGCGGATCTCGTGCGACACCGCGCCGGCCAGCAGCCGGTTGTACTTGTGCAGGTCTTCGAAGCGGGCGTACTCGCGCTCGCGCACCTCGTCGGACACGTCGACGACGATGGCCGCCAGATGGCGGCTGTCATGGCTGCCGTAGACCGAGAACCAGATGGTGGCCGGGAAGGCGCTGCCGTCGGCGCGCCGGCCCCAGGTGGAGGTCGAGGTGCGCATGCCGCCGATGCTGGCGCTGACCGACAGCGCGTCGTGCAGCACCGGCAGGTAATCGCGCACCGGCTGGCCGAGCAGCGCGCCGCCCGGCTCCGGCACCAGCATGTCTTCGGCGGCCCGGTTGGCGGCGACGATGCGGCCGTCGCGGGCCACAGTCAGGATCGCCGCCGGGCTGCTTTCGGCCAGCAGCCGCAGCTGGCGCTCGGCGCGCCGGCGCAGCTGCTGCTCGGCGCGCAGCCGGGCGTAGTGGCCGAACACCACGCGCCGGGTGCGGCTGATCTCGGACATCAGCAGGCCGCAGCCGGAGTAGGCCATGGTCGCCATGCTGAAACGCAGCAGCTGCTCGATGTGGCCCTCGTTCATCACGAACAGGCCGCGCAGCGCGGCGCAGGCGATGGCCGCCATGACGATCTGCGCGCGGCTCATCACCGTGGCCGCCAGCACTACCGGCAGCACGTAGAGCAGGCCCAGCGACACGCCGAGGTGCGAATACCACTCCAGCAGCACCAGCAGCGCCAGCATCACACCGGAGATCCACAGGGTGGCGCCATAGCCGAGCTTGACCACCTGGCCGCGCACCTCGAACGGCAGTCTCAGACGATGCATGACGGTGCTCTTGGCCGGCGGGAATCCGCTTCAGATCGGCCGGCGGCGGCGAGGTTCCGAAACCCATCGAAAGATAGTCTGCGGCGATCGACCGGCCGATCCGCCGGCGGCGGCCGGCCTGGCCTTCCGATGACGGCTCGATAGCAGACAGCCGCCGGCCGCCGGCCTGTAATGGCGACACCTCGACCCCAGGCCCTCGCCATGATCCTTCGTGACGGCATTTCGCTGCGCCAGCTCTGGCCTCGCACCCGCAAGCGGCTGCTGGTGCTGGTCGGCTTCGACTGCGCGGTGGCGGCGCTCTACGTGTGCCTGGACTGGCACTGGCTGTCGTTCGACGCGCTGCCGCTCGGCACGCTGGGCTCGGCGCTGGCGATCTTCCTGGCCTTTCGCGCCAACGCCGCCTACGGCCGCTGGTGGGAAGCGCGCCAGCTCTGGGGCCAGCTGGTCAACACCTCGCGGGCGCTGGCCCGGCAGGCGCTGACGGCGCTGGATGTCGAGGCCGATGATCCGGAGCAGCTGGCGCTGCGCAATGCCATCGTTGTCCACCAGGTGGCGTTCGTGCATGCGCTGCGCTGCCATCTGCGCCGCCAGAACCCGTTTCCCGAACTGGCCGGCGTGCTCGGCCGGGCCGACACGGATGCGCTGCGCCGCTACGGCAACGTGCCCAATGCGCTGACCCTGCGGGTCGCCGAGCAGCTGCAGCAGGCGCGGACGCTGGGCATGCTCGACAGCCTGCGCTGGAGCGCGCTCGACGGCAGCCTGACCACGCTGGCCAACATCCAGGGTGCCTGCGAGCGGATCAAGAACACGCCGCTGCCGCGCCAGTTCAGCCTGCTGCCGCGCGTGCTGGTCGACGCCTACTGCTGGCTGGTGCCGCTGGCGCTGGTGTCCGGCCTCGGCCTGTTCACGCCGGTGGCCTCGGCGCTGATCAGCTTCACGCTGATCGCCATCGACACCGCCAGCGAAGCGATCGAGGAGCCGTTCGAGAACACCGTCAACGACACGCCGATGACGGCCCTGTCGCGCAGCATCGAGCTGACCCTGCGCGAGATGCTCGACCAGCGCATGGCGCTGCCGGAAGTGCGCGCCATCGACGGCTACGTCTACTGACCCGGTCCCCGCGATGGCCTTCGTTCCCCTGACCGCTCCATCCATCCCCGCTCCCGACTGCCGAGGACCCGCCATGCTGCCGATGCCGCGCACCGACCACCCGCATCTGATCTTCGCGACCAATTTTTCCGAGGCCTGCCACGCCGCGATCCCGATGGTGGCCCACTGGGTCGACGTGCTGCAGGCACGCCTGACCCTGCTGCACGTCCACCCGCGCGGCGCCAGCCAGCAGGCGGCGCGGGCGCTGGATTCGTTCTTCGCCGAATCGGCGCACTACCCGGACAGTCAGCGGCAGCTGCTGAGCGGCGACGCCGCCACCGGCATCGCCGGCTACTGCAGCCAGCATCCGCAGGCGCTGCTGGTGATGCCGCCGAGCCTGCGCAGCTATCTGCCGAGGCCGCTGCACGTGTCGCTGCGGACCCGCGTGCTGCGCGAGCTGGAAACCCCGATGCTGACCATGCTGCCGGACTCCCGGGCGATCCCCGAACTGCCGGCCCACGGCGGCCATGTCGCCTGCTGGATCACCGGCGACGAGCCGCAGCTCGATCACGTGCGCGAAGCCGCGACCCTGGCCCGGCAGCGCGGCGCCGAGCTGCACCTGCTGTTCGTGCTGCCCGAAGTCAGCGAGGGCCTGATGCTGGAAGCGCTGTACTCCGACCGGCCGCTGGCCGAGCCGGCCGCGACCCGGCTGCTCGATGACATCGCTGCCCGGATCGATGCCGATGTGCGGGTGCGCGTGCATCTGGGCAGCGGGTCGACGCAGGCCAGCCTGGCCCGGCTGCTGCGCGCCAGCCGCGCCAGCGTGCTGGTGGTCGATCGCGATACCGCGGTGCGCAAGCGCCTGCTGCGCGGTGCGTTTTCCTCGGCGCTGCGCGACAGCCCCTGCCTGCTGGTCTGCGTGCCGTCGCGCCGGCATGGTGACGACGGCAGCCTGCCGCCGCCGAATGCCCGCTCAGACAACCAGACCCCGCCAGCGACGCGGCCGCCCGCCCGCACGGCCAGCGCCGAAAAATCCGCACCGGCCTGGCTGGCCTGGGATCGCGGCCCCGGCTGGCTGCCGGCCTGCGGCTGAACGGCGGGCTACTGGCGCGGGCTTTCCTTCGGGTAGCGATAGCCGAGCAGCTGGCCGGCGCCCGGCACGATGTCCTGCCAGCGAGCCTGCTCGAAGCCGAACATGACGATGCCGCAGGTCGGCAGCTCGATGAACGGCAGCGGCCCGTCGGCCAGCAACTGGGCGAGGTCGGTGAAGCCCGGGTTGTGGCCGAACAGCAGCACCTGGTCGTCGGCATCGTCGAGCGTGTTGACCAGATGCAGCAGCGTGCCCGGCGTGGCCTCGTAGATGCGGGCGTCGAGGCCGATCCGCGACTCCGGCAGGCCGAAGGTTTCGGCAAACAGCTGGGCGGTGGTCAGCGCGCGCACGGCGGTGCTGCTGATCATCCGGAACGGCGGCGCCAGCAGCGCCTGCAGCCGCAGCGCCATTTCCGGCGCATCGTGCCGACCGCGCGGGTTCAGCGGGCGGTCGAAGTCGGCGAGCATCGGGTAATCCCAGCTCGACTTGGCGTGGCGAATCAGCAGCAGGCGTTTCATGGTTCAAGCCTAACGTAAGCTCTGCAGCAACTGAACGAACGCGTGGAGCGATGGTGTCGATCAAGCGGAAAGGGCTGCGCTATCTGGCTTATGCACTGGTGCCGCTGGCCTTGTACTTCGTCAATGTCGAGTACCACACCTGGCGCGGCGAGCAGGCGTTGACGGCGGCCGCGCTCGATTTCCAGCCGCTGCCGGTGGCGCTGGCGCGGGCCCGCAGCAGCGGCAAGCCGGTGCTGGCCGATTTCTCGGCGGTCTGGTGTCCGGCTTGCCGGCGGCTGCACGAGGTGTTTGCCGATCCGGCGGTCAACGCCGCGATCCGCGACGGCTATCAGCTGAGCCGCATCGATTACGAGTCGCCGGAGGCGACGGCGTTCATGGCCCGCTATCAGGTCAGCGGCTTTCCGACCTTGCTGCTTCTCGATGGCGAAGGCCGCCTGCTGCGCCGGCTGACCGTGCATTTCGAACCGGCGGCGATGGCCGCCGAGCTCAGGGCCGAACTCAAGGGCTGAGCGGCAGCAGGTAGACATCGAAGCGCAGCTGGGTGCCGTCGAAGCACAGCGACGGCGCAAGGCCGGCCAGCGGCGGCGCCTTCGATGGCCGCTTCACCACCACGCGGCGGCTGGCACAGGCCAGCGCCGGCGCCAGCAGCGCATCGGCATCGGCATCGCCGCCGGTCAGCTCGCGCAGCAGCTGCATTTCCTTTGACGGCAGCGCGCTCTTGCCGTCATCCGGGTACATCGGATCGAGGTAGATGACCTCCCAGCGGCCGCGATGGGCCGGCTCGGCCAGCAGCGTGATGGCATCGCCTTCCAGCACCTCGATGCGCGCGGCGGCGGCCTGGGTGCCAGGGGCGGCCAGCGCCCGCAGGCGGGCATCGCGAAGCAGCGCGCAAGTGGTCGGGTGGCGCTCCAGCAGGCTGACCTCGGCGCCCAGCATCGCCAGCGTGAAGCCGTCGCGCCCCAGTCCGGCGGTGGCGTCGAGCACCCGCAGCGGGCCCTCGTCCGGCAGGCGCGGCTTGTGCAGGCCGATGGCGCGGCCGATCGGCTGCCGGCGGCCGGCGGCGATGCGGCGGACGAGGTCGGTCGTCAGCCAGTCAGCGCAGATGGCGCCGAACTTCGGCCGATGCAGTGCCCGCAGGCTCAGGCGCGGCGGCCCGTCGCCATCGCCGGGCAGCGATTCCAGCGCGAACTCGGGCGTCATGGCCGCAGGCAACAAAAAACCCCGGACCTCGCGATCCGGGGCTGTCGCCGACAGGCGCTGCGAGACCGGATCAGCCGAGCTTCGAGGCGTCGAAGAAGCTGGTCATACGCTGGGCCAGCATCATGTCGCCGTCCAGCTGCAGCTTGCCGGTCATGAACGCGGTCATGCCGTTCAGGTCGCCCTTCAGCAGCGCGACCAGATCGTCGTCTTCCATCGTCAGGGTGACGTCGGCATTGCCGGCCGTGCCTTCGACCAGCTGGGCCGAGCCGCCCTTGATGATCAGGTGAGCCGGGGTCGAGATGGCGAACTGGACGACGGCTTCGGTGCCGGCGGCACCGTTGGCATCGAACGCGGCGGGGAGTTTCTTCAGGAAGTCGAGGGCGCTCATGGGGGGCTCCGGAAAAGGAGCCGCATCCTACCTGCGCGAGCGCTGTAAAGTAAACAACTGTAAACATGCTTACCGTCATCCGACTGCGGTCAGCGCCGCCTGCACGCGGGCGGCGGCGGCCGGCGCCAGCAGCACCGGATGCACCGAGCCGCGATACAGCCGGCCCTGTGCAATCAGCGCCGCGACAAGCGCTTGCGCGGCCTGCGGGTCAAGCACCACGAAGTCGCGCCCTTCCTCCAGGCTGCCGAGCAGCGCCTTGAAGGCGCGGAATGCGGTCCCCTTCGGCTGGCCGGTGGCGAGGTCGAGATCGCGCATGCTCAGCCAGCCGGCGTAATCATCCGTTCCGGTCATGGCAGCCGGCGGTGCCGCAGTCCGGCGGCGTCGACCTCCAGGTATTCGCAGTGGCGGTCGTGCCAGTCCGACAGCACCAGACGCTCGACCTTGCGGCCATCGACGCTCAGCGCGTGCACGGCCGGGCGATGGGTGTGGCCGTGGATGATCCGGCTGACGCCGTGCTTCGCGAACGCTTGCGCAATGGCCTGCGGATTGACGTCGAGGATCGCCGCCGGCTTGCGGGTGCTGCCGCCGCGCGCCTTGCCGGCCACGCCCTGGCGCCAGCGCCGTGGCAGGCGCCGGTAGATGAACTGGGCCAGCCGGTTGCGCGAGAAGCGCCGCCAGCGCTGGTAGCCGAGATCGTCGGTGCACCAGATGTCGCCGTGGCTGAGCAGGGTCGGCGTGCCGGCCAGATCGACGACCAGCGGATCGGCCAGCAGCTGCAGACCGGCCTCCCGGGCAAACGCGGCGCCGAGCATGAAATCGCGGTTGCCGTGCTGGAAGTACAGCGGCACGCCGTGGTCGCGCAGGCGGCGCAGCGCGGCGGCTTCCGGCGCGTAGTCGGCCAGCCCCTCGGCGTCGCCGATCCAGTATTCGAACAGGTCGCCGAGCAGGTAGACCGCCGCCGCCTCGCGTGCCGGACCTTCGAGAAAGGCCAGGAACCGTGCTCGCAGCGGCGAGGGCGTGTTCGGCAGGTGCAGGTCGGACAGCAGCAGCACCGGCCGCAAGGTCGGGCTCACGCGGCGGCGCGGTTCCCGGCGCTGGCAGCGGCCTTTTCGACTTCCGCCAGCGCGGCCTCGATGGTGTCCCAGTCCGGTTCGCGGCTGGCGTCGTGTTCGCTGAGCACGCGGCGGAACTGCTTGCCGCCGGGCTGGTTGCGGTACAGGCCGAGCATGTGGCGGGTGATGTGATGCAGGCTGGTGCCCGCCGCGAGTTCGTCGTGGATGTAGTCGTACATGGCATCAACGACCTCGACCCGCGTCGGCGCCGGCCGGGTGTCGCCGAACAGCACGGCGTCAACCTCGGCGAGGCGGTACGGATTTTCGTAGACCTCGCGGCCCAGCATCACGCCGTCGACCTGCTTCAGATGGTCGAGGCACTCCGCCATCGTGTGGATGCCGCCATTGATGCAGATGGTCAGCTGCGGGAAATCCTGCTTCAGCCGGTACACGGTGTCGTAGCGCAGCGGCGGGATCTCGCGGTTCTCCTTCGGGCTCAGACCGCTCAGCCAGGCCTTGCGGGCATGAACGATGAAGGTGGTGCAGCCGATTTCGGCGATCGGCTCGACGAAGTCGCGCAGGAACACGTAGTCCTCGCTGTAGTCGACGCCGATCCGGCACTTCACCGTCACCGGCAGGCCGCTGGCGCGCATCATCGCCTGGACGCCGGCCGCGACCTGCTTCGGGCCCATCATCAGGCAGGCCCCGAAGCCGCCGTCCTGCACGCGATCGGACGGGCAGCCGCAGTTCAGGTTCAGCTCGTCATAGCCGTACTGCGCGCCCAGCTCGGCGGCATGGGCGAGCAGCGGCACGTCGCTGCCGCCGATCTGCAGCGCCACCGGGTGTTCGGCGCGATCGAAACGCAGATGCCGGTGCACGTCGCCATGGCGCAGCGCGCCGGTGGTCACCATCTCGGTGTACATCCGCGTGTGGCGCGTCAACTGGCGGTGGAAGAATCGGCAGTGGCGATCGGTCCAGTCCATCATCGGCGCCACGCAAAAGCGCCAGGGATTGAACGGAGCAGCTGCGGCGCCTGCGGATTCGGCGGGCGGGGCAACGGCGGTCGTCGGGTCCATCGTGTTTCCTTCTGTGAACGCCCGCCGTGTTGTCGGGGGCCTTGCGAAGCAGCCACCGCCGTCGTCCTGAGGCGGAATCGCAGTCGGCTGCCATCGAAATGTCAACGACAGGATAAGGACTGCGGGTCTGCCCGTACACCGGCGACCGGCGCAAGCGTGCATTTTCCGCGCCGCTGGCCCTCGATGCGGGACTTGGGGCGCGCGTCGCGCGGCTACTTGGCAGCTTCGCGGCTGCCAATCGGTCACCTGTTCTTGGCACTATCCACCTGCGGTGCCAGCGTGCTGCCGAGCGGCGCGGCGGGCAGGTCCACGAATTCGAAAATGGGGGAGCGTGACATGGGCAAGGACAGGCACCGGATCGGCCAGCGGCTGCGTCGGGCAGCGACGGAATGCGGTCTGGGGCTGACGCGCCGCGCGGCGCCGCTGGCCTTGGGCTTGCTGGCCTCGCTGTCGCTGGTCGGAAACGCCGGCCTGCCGGCAACGCGCACGGCGGTGGCGCCGGCCGCGCAACGGGCGCCGGCGGCGCAGATCAAGTCCTCGGCGGCCGCACAGATCGCCGTGCTTCGCGGGATCAAGGCCAGCACCACGCCGGTCCAGCGCAAGCTCGATTCGCGGCTGCTGATGTCGCTGCTGCAGGCACGCGGCGATGCCCGGCTGTCGGCGCTGTCGCCACAGTACCGGCAGGCGCGGCCGGGAGCCGATGGCCGTCACCTGGTCGACATCTCGCTGCGGCGCGGTGCCGATCCGCGCCAGGTACTGCAGGCGCTGGCCGGTGCCGATGCCGTACTGCTGTCGCCGAAGGCACTCGCCGGCAGCGCCCGCAGCATCCGCGCCCGGGTGGCCGCCCGGCATCTCGAGTCGCTGGCGGCGCTGAAGGCAGTCAGCCGCATTCGGCAGGCGGCGCCGGCCTACACCAGCCGCCGCCCGCGGACGCCCGGTCCGGTGCAGGTGACGACCGACGATGCGCGTCCGTCCTTCGCCAGCCGGCTGGCTGCGGCGCTGGCCGCTGCGCCGAACCGTTCGGAAGGCGTGCAGACCCACGGCGTCGATCAGGCGCGCAGCCTCTACGGCGCCAGCGGCCAGGGTCAGGTCCTGTGCGCGCTGTCCGATGGCGTCGACTCGCTGGCGGCCGCCCAGGCCAGTGGCGATCTGCCGCCGCTGGTCAGCGTGCTGCCGAGCCAGGCCGGTGCCGGCGACGAGGGCACGGCGATGCTGGAAATCCTGCACGACCTCGCGCCGGCCGCCCGGCTCGGCTTTGCCACCGCGTTCAACGGCGAAGCCAGCTTCGCGCAGAACATCCTCGATCTCGCCAGCGCCGGCTGCACGATCATCGTCGACGACGTCATCTACCTCGATGAATCGCCGTGGCAAGACGGCCCGGTGGCGCAGGCGGTGAACACGGTGACCGCCGCCGGGGTGCTGTATTTCTCCTCGGCCGGCAACGAAGGCAACCGCAGCGATGGCACCTCCGGCACCTGGGAAGGCGATTTCCGCGCCAGCAGCCTGCCGAATCCGACGGTGCTCGACGGCGTCGGTACGCTGCATGATTTCGGCGACGGCGGCCAGTCGCTGCGGGTCGAAGCCGGCGATTCCGGCACGCCGGTGGCGATGATCTGGGCCGAGCACTACACGCTCGACCAGGGGCTGGCGAGCACCGATTACGACGTCTACGTGCTGAGCGAGGACCTCGGCACCGTGGTCGACAGCAGCGCCAACACGCAGGACGGCGTTGACGGCGACGACTTCCCGTTCGAATTCATCGAAGCCGGCGTCAACCCCGGCGAGCGCGTGGTGGTGTCGCTGTTCAGCAGCCTGTCCGCCACGCCGCCGCCGTTCAACCTGATCGTGTTCCGCGGCATCGTCGACCGCGCGCTGGCCACCAGCGGCGCGACACGCGGCCACAGCGCCGCCGTGGCGGCGTTCAGCACCGCAGCGACGCCGGCAGCGGCCGCGTTCGACGACCTCACCCCGAACGGCCCGTTCCCCGGCCTGTTCGGTCCCGGCAGCGCGACCGAAAGCTTTAGCGCCGATGGTCCGCGCAAGATCCTGCTCAGCCCGACCGGCGCCGAACTGACGCCCGGCGATCGCAGCTTCGCGACCGGCGGCGTGGTCCGCCGCAAGCCGGACCTCACCGCTGCCGATGGCGTCAGCACGTCGGCACCGGGCTTTTCGACGTTCTACGGCACCTCGGCGGCCGCGCCGCATGCGGCGGCCATCGCGGCGCTGCTGAAAGGCGCCCGGCCATCGCTGTCGGCAACGGCCGTGCGCGACACCTTGGCGGCGACGGCAATCGACATCGAAGCGCCCGGGCCGGATCGCGACAGCGGCGTCGGCATCGTCATGCCGGTACCGGCGCTGGCCGCGATCGGGGCGACGCCGCAGCCGTACCTGACGGCCGAAGACGCGCAGTTCACGCAGATCGCCGGCGATGGCGACGGCGTGATCGAGCCCGGCGAATCGTTCGCGCTGCAACTGCCGCTGAGCAACATCGGCGCGGTCGCGGCGACCGGCATCCGCGCTACGCTGACTGCGGCGGGAAGCGGCGTGACCGTGTTCAACGGCAGTTCCGACTATGCCGACATCGCCGCCGGCAGCACCGCCGGCAATGACACCGCGCTGACCTTCCGGGTCGAATCCAGCTTCTCCTGCGGCCGGAATCTTTCGCTGGTGCTGAGCGTGGCCTACAACGGCAGCGGCAGTCCGCAGCGTTTCCTGCTCAGCGAGCCGACCGGCAGCGCCGGTACGCCGGTCACCTTTCGCTACAGCGGTCCGGTGCTGGCGATACCCGATGCCGGCGACCCGGTGGAAGCGGCGCTGACCATTCCCGGCAGCAACGGCCGGATCCGCAACCTGAGCGTCAGCATCGACGGCGACCTGTGCAGCAATGCGGTCGGCGCGACCACGGTCGGCATCGATCACAGCTTTGTCGGCGATCTGGCAATCAGCCTGGTGTCGCCGGGCGGCATCGCAGTGCCACTGATCGATGGCGCCGGCAGCAGCGGCAACAACTTCTGCCAGGTGCTGCTCGACGACCTGAGCAGCGGCGGCAGCATCCAGAACATCAGCAGCGCTAATGCCCCGTTCACCGGCAGCTACACGCCGGCCAGCCCGCTGGAAACGCTGACCGGCAGCGTCGGCAATGGCCGCTGGGCGCTCCGTGTGCAGGATCTGGCGGCGGCCGATATCGGCAGCGTCCGCGCCTGGTCGCTGCGGGTGACCCCGGCGGTCTGCAATGCCGGTGCGCCGGTGACCGGGCCGATCGTCACCGCCATCGAGCGCGTTAACCCGAGCCCGACCAGCAATAGCAGCGTCGACTTCCAGCTGCGTTTCAGCGAAGCGGTCAGCGGCGTCGATGCTGGCGACTTCCGGCTCACCACGACTGGCGCACTGAGCGGCGCATCGGTGGCCTCGGTAAGCGGCAGCGGCAGCCTCTACAGCGTTCGTGTGCTGACCGGCAGCGGCAGCGGCAGCCTGCGGCTGGATGTCGCCGACGACGACTCGATCACCAGCGTCGCCAGCGGCTTGCCGCTGGGCGGCAGCGGCGCCGGCAATGGCGCGTTCACCGTCGGCGAGGTCTACGCCGTCGACCTCGAGCCGCCGACCGCCACCATCGCCGTCGATGGCGCGCAGCTCGATCCGGTGGTCAGTGCTCCGGTGCTGTTCGTGGTGACCTTGAGCGAGGCAACCGGCGATTTTGCGGCCGATGATCTCGAACTCGGCGGCAGCGCGCAGCCGACCACCGCCCAGGTGATCGATAGCGGCCCGAGCTACACCGTTGCCGTGTCCGGCATGAGCGGCAACGGCACGGTCACCGCGCGGGTCCGGGCTGGGGCGTTCACCGATGCCGCCGGCAATGCCAGCCGCGCCTCTGCCGTGGCCAGCGCCAATTTCAGCGGCGTCACGCCGGACGTCGGCTTCACGCTGGCCAGCCAGCGCGTCGTCGAGGGTGATCCGTCCGGGGCCACCACGACCACGCCGGTCACTGTCACGGTGAGCCTGAGCACGCCGGCTGGCAGCGATGTCACGGTGCCGGTCAACGTCGATCCAGCGAGCACCGCAACGGCCGGCGACGACTACCAGCTCAGTGCAGCGCAACTGCTGATCCCGGCCGGCCAGTCGGTGGCCAGCCTGACCATGTCGGTGCTGCGCGACCGGGTGCAGGAGCCCGACGAAACCCTGGTGCTGGTGCTCGGTACGCCCACCGGTAATGCCCGGATCGGCAGCCCGTCGACGCAGGTGATCACCATCGTCAACGATGACCTGACCACGCCGGCACCATTCAGCTTCCCGGATACCGTCGATGCCGTTCCCGGCTCGGTGCAGACCAGCGCACCGGCGACTATCAGCGGCATCAATCAGCCCGCCACGGTGACCGTCAGCAGCGGCAGCTACAGCATCAGCGGGGGCGTGTTCACCAGTGCGCCGGGCACCATCAGCAACGGTCAGACGCTGGTGCTGCAGCAGACGGCCTCGAGCGCAGCGTCGACCGCCACCACGATGACGGTGACGGTCGGTGGCGTCAGCGCCAGCTACCGGGTAGTCACCGGTGCAGCCCCTGCCGCCAGCGGTGGCGGCGGTTCTGCCGGCGGCGTGCTGCTGGCGGCCTTCGGTCTGGCGGCGCTGTGGCGGCGGCGTCGGCTGCGGGCGAGTTGAGCCTGAAACAGCCGGTGCGGTGGCGTCGGTCGATGACGCCCCGCGCCGGCCGCGCCGGACCCCGGTGTAATCTGCCGGCACGCCCTTTCGAGTAACGACGACGATGCGCCAGGCCCTGCTGACCGCCATCTTGCTGCTGTTTGCCTGGCTTGCGCCATTGCTGCCGGCGGGTGCTGCGGACCAGGCGCTGTGGGAGAAATCGACGCTCAACCAGGTGCTCAAGCGCGGCGAGCTGAGGGTAGGGCTGGAAGCGGGCTATCTGCCGTTCGAGATGCGCGACAAGCGCGGCGAGATCATCGGTTTCGATGTCGACCTCGCCAAGCTGATGGCTCGCTACATGGGCGTCAAGGTCAGCTTCGTGAACACCCAGTGGGACGGCATCATCCCGGCGCTGCTGACCGACAAATTCGACATCCTGATCTCCGGCATGACCATCACCCCGGAGCGCAACCTGCAGGTCAACTTCGCCGAGCCGTACATCATCATCGGCCAGACCTTCCTGCTGAATGTCCGCCATCGCGACACGGTGAAAACGGTCAAGGACCTGAACGACCCGAAATACACGATCGCCACCAAGCTCGGCACCACCGGCGACATCGCCGCCCGCCGTTTCCTCGGCAAGGCGCGGCTCAAGACCTTCGAGACCGAAGCCGACGCCGCACTGGAAGTACGCAACGGCCGCGCCGATGCCTTCGTCTACGACCTGCCGTTCAACGTCGTCTACGCCGCGCAGTACAAGGACAGCCTGGTGCACATCAAGGAGCCGTTCACAAAGGAGCCGCTCGGCTGGGCGATCCGCAAGGGCGACCCGGATTTCCTGAACTGGCTCGACCACTTCCAGAACCACATCCGCAACGACGGCAGCTACGACGCGCTCTACAACAAGTGGTTCGGCGGAACGGCCTGGCTGGCCAATGTGCAGGGTGGCTGAGAGGCCGGGCTGTCGTCGGTGCGCTGCTAGACTTCGGTACCGCACCGCTGCTGACGTGATGACCGCTCAGCGCCTCGCGATTTCCACTTCGCAATCAACGTCCCATGGACCCGCAATCCGACGAAATCTCGCTGCGCGAGCTGGCTGACACACTGTGGTCGCGCCGTTTGCTGATCGCCGCCATGGCGATCGGTTTCGGAATCGCGGCCGCCGTGACCGCGCTGCTGCTGCCGGAGAAATACGAGGCCAGCATCGTGCTGTCGCCGGTGGATGACGATGCCGGCGGCAAGCTCGGCGGTGCCGGCGCGCTGCTGTCGCAGTTCGGCGGGCTGGCAAGTCTTGGCGGCCTGGGCATCGGTGGCTCGGACAAGAAGGCGGTCGCGCTGGCCACGCTGCAGTCGCATGCGCTGACGGAGGCCTTCATCCGCGACAACCAGCTGCTGCCGCTGCTCTACGCCGACGAATGGGACGCCGGCCGCAAGGCCTGGATCGACGACGACCCCGATGACCCCGACGACCAGCCGACGGTCTGGAAGGCCGAGCGGATGTTCGCCAAGAAGGTGCGCAGCGTCGCTGAAGACAAGAAGACCGGTCTCGTGACGCTGACCATCGAATGGACCGATCCGGAACTGGCCGCCCGCTGGGCCGCCGAGCTGGTGGCCCGCGCCAACCGCGATCTGCGCGCCCGCGCGATCGCGGAATCCATGGCCAGCCAGGCGTACCTGAACGAGCAGCTGACCAAGACCAGCGTCGTCGAACTGCAGAAGGCGATCTACGGCCTGATCGAGGCCGAGATCAAGAAAGTGATGATTGCCAACGGCAGCGATGAATTCGCGTTCCGCGTCGTCGACCCGGCGCGAGTCGCCGAGGAACGCAGCAGTCCGAAGCGCGGGCTGATGGTGGCAGTCGGGGTGCTGGGCGGGCTGATGTTCGGGCTGCTGCTGGCGCTGGCCCTGCCGTCGTCAAGGCGGCAGTAATGGCGGCGCCCGATCGGGCTGGCGCCACCGAGAAGATCGTCGGAATCGAACTGCTCCGCTTCGTGTCGGCGCTGGCGGTCCTGATCTGGCACTACCAGCACTTCGGTTACTCGGCAGGCGCCATCGATGTCGTGCGGCAGGAGCAGCCGTTCTACCGCCTGCTGTTCCCGTTCTACGAACGTGGCGGGCTCGGCGTGCAGATGTTCTGGTGCATCAGCGGCTTCATCTTCTTTGCCCGCTACTACGCCGCGCTCGCTGCCGGAAATGCCTCGTTCAGCGCTTTCGCCGTCAATCGGTTTTCCCGGCTGTATCCGCTGCATGTCTTGACGCTGCTGCTGGTCGCGGGCTTGCAGAAGTTGTACCTGGCCACACATGGCGAATTCTTTGTCTACCCCTGCAATGACGCCTGGCACTTCTTGCTGAACCTGTTGTTCATAAGCGGCTGGGGCTTCGAATCCGGTTACAGCTTCAACGCCCCGATCTGGTCGGTTTCGATCGAACTGATCGTCTACGCGCTGTTCTTCTGGCTGGTGTCGAAGCTGCCGGTGGCAGCTGCCTACGTTGCTGCCGTCGCCCTGGTCGCCGTCTTCAGCGGGGTTGGCGCCGACCTGGTGGCGCAGTGCCTGATGTATTTCTTCATTGGCGGGCTGATTGCCCTCGGTCGCTTCTTTCCAGATGCCGTGAAGGTCGGCGGCATCCGCCTGCCGCTGACGTTTCCGGTGGTCGGCGGCTTGCTGGCCGTGTCCGCAGCCGCTATCGCGGTCGGGCATTTCGCCGGCATCGCCGACCTGACGAGCACCAGCATCCTGCGGCCCGTCCTGATCGCCGGGGTGCTGTTCGCATTCGCCGGCGCCAACCGGCTGTTCCTGCCGCTTGCCCCGGTGCTGACCTTCCTCGGCAACCTCACCTATGCCAGCTACCTCTGCCACTTCCCGATCCAGCTGCTGTTCGTGCTGGGCCTGCCGCGGCTCGGGTGGCCGGTCGACTACCGCAGTCCGTGGCTGCTGAGCAGCTTTCTGCTCGCCACCTTCACGGTGGCTGCGGTGGTGTACCGGACGATCGAAGTGCCAGCGCAGCGGGCGATCCGGCGAACACTGCTGCGCTGAGCGCGGCTAGACCGTAAGCCCGGTGCGATCGCGGATCAGCTGGGTCAGCTTTTCGTTGAAGTGCGCCAGGTCGAAGCTGGCCGCATGGGTGCGGATCGCTCCGGCGTGGAAGCGGATCTCGCCGCGCTCCAGGCGCTGCACCGCTTCCATCAGCGCGTTCTCGCTCTGTTCGTGGAAATGCAGCCCGGTCACGCCGTCGATCACCGTCTCCAGCGCGCCGCCCTTGGCATAGGCAATCACCGGCTTGCCGGTGGCCATCGCTTCCAGCGGCACGATGCCGAAATCCTCGACGCCCGGGAACAGCAGCGCCTTGCAGCGCCGATAGTGGTCCAGCACCTCCGCGCGGGAGCGTCGGCCCAGTACGGTCACGTTGGCGCCGGCCGTGGCCCTGATCTCGTCGTACAGCTCGCCATCCCCGATCACCACCAGCGGCAGGCCCAGCCGGTTGAAGGCGCTCACGGCCAGATCGGCGCGCTTGTAGCGCACCAGTGCGCCCACCATCAGGTAGAAGCCTTCATTCTCGGTCGAAAGCTGGAACTCGTCGAGTTCGACCGGCGGGTGCAGCACATCCGCCTCGCGGCGGTAGAACTTGGCGATCCGCCCGGCGACGAACGCCGAGTTGGCTATGAAATGATCCACGCGGTCGGCCGACAGCCGATCCCACAGCCGCAGGTAGTGGATCAACGGCCGCATCAGCAGCCGCGTCAACCGGCCCGCGTGGCCGAGATAGTCGTGGTACATGTCCCAGACATAGCGCATCGGCGTATGGCAGTAGCAGACATGCGCCACCTCAGGCGGCACCACCACGCCCTTGGCGGGCCCGCTTTCGGAGGAGATCACCAGGTCGTAGCCGGACAGGTCGAACTGCTCCAGCGCCAGCGGCATCAACGGCAGGTACTTCTGGTACAGCCGTTTCGCGAACGGCAGTCGCTGGATGAACGAAGTGCGGATCGTGCGACCGGCCAGCGGCGAGTCGGCCACCACCTGCGGATCGTAGACATGCGTGTAGATGTCGGCATCCGGGAAACGCTGCGCCAGCGCTTTCAGCACTTCCTCGCCGCCGCGCCAGCTGACGATCCAGTAATGCACGATGGCGATCTTCGGCTTCGCGCGGCTCATGGCTGCACCGAGCCTTGCAGCGTGTCCAGCACGCTGCGCACACGGGCCGCCACCACGTCCCAGGAATGGCGACGCGCCTGTGCCGGCCCGGCCTCGCGCAGCCGCGCGCGCAGCGCGCTGTCGAAGACGATGCGATCAATGCCATCACGGATCGACTCCACCGACTCGGCTTCCACCAGCACGGCGGCATCACCGACCGCCTCGGGCAGCGAGGTCGTGTTTGCAACCAGCGCGGGCGTGCCGCCCGCCATCGCTTCCACCGGTGGCAGACCGAAGCCCTCGAACAGAGACGGGAACAGCAGAGCCGTCGCACCTTGATACCAGCCGGGCAGGGCGGAATCGGGGATACGCCCGGCGTAATGCACGCGGCCGCTGAGCCCCAGCGCTGCAATGCGCGCCTCAAACATCGCGTCTGCCGCCCCGGTCACCACCAGCCGCAGCTGCGCGCTGGCCTTCGAAGCCGCGAAAGCAGCCAGCAGCCGATCCAGATTCTTGTGCGGCTTCCGCGCGCCGACATACAGCAGGTACGGAAAACCGGGATCGTGCGGTGTGGCGGGTGCAAAGAACATCGCATCAACACCCGAACCGACATTCACCACCTGCGCGGGGTCAGCTCCGGACCAGTCCAGCACATCGGACCGCGAGTACTCCGACACGGTCAACACCTTGAACGACTGATGCACCGCCGGTTTCACCAGACGCTCGTAGTAGGCGCGCTTCATCACGCCGGCTTCCCCTGCCACCCGCAGATGGATCAAGTCATGCACCGTGAACACGCAGCGCGCCCGGCCGGCAGCCGGCGCATTGAAGCCCGGCGAATAGAACAGGCTGCGCGGCGACGCCAGCAGCTGCGCACCGCGTGCGAACGGATCGGCCGGACTGACGGGCGACGCGGGCCATTTCGGCGACGGCGGCGGCGCGTCAGCGGAGAACAGCCGTAGCGCCAGTTCGCTTGCCGTGCGGCCGATGCCGTGAAGGTCGATCCATCGGGCGTCGAACAGTAAGGAATTGATGGGCATTTCAGGAGTCAGAAGTGCTGGTCGTTGTCATTCCAGCAGAACGATTCCAGACCAATCGGAAAGGTCGCCCCCCGGTGAGCCTTTTGCCGGGTAGCTGCGTCAACGCATAAGCAAGGCCAATCGATGTAGTGACCCATGGGTACGCAAAAGTTACCTGTGCGCCAAATAAATGAGCCACAAATTGGTACGCGCACAAGACCAAGCAAACTGGCTTCACCAGCCGATCCGCAGCTAGATTGACGGGCCGCCAGATGAGCCACATTAAAAATAGCGTACAGGGCAGGCCGAGTTCCGCTGCGTAACCAATGTAGCTGAGACCCGGCAAGTCCCAACCGTCGGTCGTCGGCAGGCCGTTGAGAATTTCCGGATTATTCCGTTGAAGACTGTAATTGCCGATGCCTACACCAGCGAGAGGATGCTCCATGATCATTCTCGGGGCCAGAACCGTGGCCATGATTCGGCCCATCGCATATGAAGAGTCGTCGGCATGGGTCTGAATTTCTTCTTCAAAATTCATGACGATACGAACGTAGTCGCCGAGGCCCCGGTTTGCCACGGCTACTACGAAAATCGGCATGACGACTGCGACGCCAACAAGTAGACGAAGATAGCGACGATCTAAGAGTTGCCAGATCACAACCATGAACATGCCCAGCAAAAGCGCCGCCTTTGATTGCGCCGCGAGTAGCGCAGTAAAAAGGATCGCCATCTGAACCAAGCCTATCTTCTTCTGCTGTCCAAGTTGACCCATCCGGAAGGCAACAGTGACGATGACGCTCATCAGATAGACGCCAAGCGGCCCACCCTCGACAAAGAAGCCGCGCGCTCGTATGAAGCTTACGTTGTATGCGCCAGGTAGCTCGACACCGGCATGCCAAGCCGCATAACTAAGCAGAGCGTATGAAGCACTAAGAAGGCCTGACCATACGTAGAGTTGCGCGGCCAGACGTATTAAGGACGGGCGGCGCACCATCGCCAATGTGAGAAGCAGGAAGCCGCCGATACAAACAGCAAGCTGGACGATGCGAGACAGAGACAGCAAGGGGGGCGTCTTAAGCGGCGGCAACGCGAATGGCGGAAACGTATCTAGACGAAGCGAAAGGGCCGCCAGCGATATGACCGCTGTGATTAGCAGTACGTGAAGACGAAATAGTTGGGCGAGTTGTCGAGGGGCAGTGAAACTCCAGTCATTCCTCGCAAAAAATCCGTAAGCGGCTAACAGGCAAATTAGCCCATAAGCTTCGATCGATTGGACGTCAGCCAATCTGATATCCGTCAATGGGGTCAGAAAGCAGTACCCCGCAACGAGCAAAAAGCCGACTGTCCTCAGGCCGGAAGATGACGGGGAGCCGCTGGCAAAATTGTTTGCGGCGTTCACAGCAATTCCGTTGAGGGCTGAAGTTTCGTAGCCAACATCGTTGCTGCCTGCCGCCATCCGTCGGCATAAGGCAATGGGAACGGCGGAGGGAGGCTGATTACATCGCGTATCGAAACAGCGATCGAAGCGGCATCCGGCAGGCAGTAGCGCGCCTCGTCACCGCCTGCTTCCCGCAGTTCTTCGAGGTCGGTGGCCACCACCCGTGCGCCGCAGCGACGGGCTTCGAGCACGGGCATTCCGAAGCCTTCGTAAAGCGATGGCATGCAGAACACGTCGCAGGCGGAGTACAGCGCCGGCAGGTCGTCGTCCGGCACGAAGCCGAGGCTGCGGATACTGCGGCCTTCGTGCTCGGCGATCTGCTGCGAAAGACGTGTGTCGCGCCAGCCCTTGCGGCCAATCAGCACCAATTCGTGAGCGGGTAACTGGCCGGCCCGCTTCAGTTGAAGGAACGCTTCGATCAGCGCGACGAAGTTCTTGCGCGGTTCAAGCGTGGATACCGCCAGTACGAATGGTGCTTCGAGCCCGTAGCGGCGGCAGACTTCAGCACGTTCAGCCGGGCTGGATGGCTGAAAGCGGGCCGAAGCATCTGGACGGATCACGGCATCGGCGTGGCGACCGTAGTAGGCGATCATCCGGCGCCGGGTGCCTTCGGAATTGGTCAGCACGCGGTGCGCACGGCGTAGATCGCGTGCGAGGAACAATCGATGGGCCCACAGGTTGGCCCGGGACATCGTTTCCGGATGCAGCCGAAACGTGAAGTCATGGACGGTCAGCACCTGCGGCACGTTGCCGGCCAGACCGGCCCGAAGCCCGGCAGCCGCCCAGAAGACGTCCGGCCGGTCGGCTAAAAGCAATCGTCCCAGCCGCAGCTTGAGCCACAGGTTCGGCCTCAGCCTGGCGTAACGCGGATTCGGCTCGCAGCGCAGTGTCCAGCGCGAGGACGGCAGGGTGATGCCATCCGGCTTCTGTGCGTAGAGCAGGAACTCGGCGTCCGGCAGTTGCCGGTCGAGTTCGAGGCTCAGTTCGTGGATATAGCGGGGGACGCCGGTCAGTGGCCCGCCCTGGTAGCGGCCGTCGACACCAATGCGGATGCGGGACATCGTGGTTTCGGAATTCAGGTGGGGGCGTTGCCTGCCTGCCGCGCATTATTCGCGCTTTCTGCTTCGGCCACCGGCTGCACCTTGTCGCTGCGGCGCAGGCGGCGTGTCGGTCATCAGCGTTTCGCCGGCGACGGCGGGCTGCCCGTCCGGAACAAGCGGCGAATCTTCTAGGCTCCTGCCGGCTTCACGACGACAACCACATTCGTCGATAACGGTGTGGACCCGCTGGAGTACAGCGCCCGCAGGAACAGGCGGTGCACGCGTCGCAGGATGCGCTGCAGCGGTCGCAGCAGCCGTGCCGGAAATGGGGTCGGGAAGGCAGGATCAATCGCTTCCCGCAGCGCCACGGTGTCAAGGCCCGCCTGGCGGCACAGCTGGGCGACGATGGGGCCGGACAGCATGCTGACGTGGGTGGCGTCGCCGAACTGGTTCAGCAGGCCGGCCGCGCTCTGGCAGTTTGGAAAGCGGAAGACGATGCGGGCATCGTGATCGGCGATCCGGCGGACCTGTTTCAGGAAATCGACGAGGTGTTCGCGCGGGATGTGTTCCAGCACGTCGAATGCCGTGATGATGTCGTGGCTCGCGGTCGGTACGTGGTCCAGGCCTTCGTAGGTTCGGATGCCGCGTGCCTCGGCGGCTTCGCGCAGTTCGGTCTGCAGTTCGATGCCCGCGATGCTCGCGCCGGACTGCTGCGCCCACGCCAGCAGGGCGCCGCTGCCGAAGCCGATGTCGAGCCACCGCTTGCCGTGCACGGGCATATCGCGGAATTCGCGCTGGAACAGGGCGCATTCGTGGGCCTGGGGGCTGAACAGGTGGTTCCATTGCTTCCATGCACGGTAGCCGTCGTAGCTTTCCGCGCCGGTCGAGGCGGATGCGGCGGCGGCCATCGGTGATTCGGGCTTGGTCATCGTGTGCTCGGTCGATGTGCGGGCATCGGCAGGGGTGGCGTCATGGCAACTGGGACTGTCAGGAGGCGGGCTGGAGACTTTCCGTCGCCGTTTGGCGTTGCAGCCGGTGGCGCTGGAACAGCGTGTTGCAGATTTCGCCGGTGAGCGCAGCCGCTCCGGCACCTGCGGCTCCGAAGCGCTGGGTCAGCAGCACGGCAAGCGAAAAAGTGATGACGCTGTTAATGACGGCCGCGTACATCACGGCATCGAAGCGGCCGAGCCGCAGCAGCAGGGCGGTGATCATCGAGTTGGCAACGCGGAACGGGATCGCGGCGGCGAACAGCGCAGCCAGCAGGCCGGCTTCCGGGCGAAGGTTCAGCAGCTGCGTGACCAGCCGCGCCAGCGCGCCCAACGCCATGACCGCAAGCACCATGCCGATGACGGTGGGCCACACCGGCGCGGCGAGCAGGCGGCGGGCCAGCTGCACGGTGTCCGCATTCCGTCGGCTTCCCAGCTCGGCAAGCAGCGCGAGCGAGGCAAGTGCGAACAACATGAAAAACGGTTCGATGAGCCGGAAGCCGGCCGAGTAGTCGGCCTGGGCATCGATGCCGGCGATCGGCCTGACGATCACCACATCGAGCCGGCTGTAGGCCATCACCGTCACGGCGATCAGGGCGCTCGGAATCAGCTTGCCGGCGATCAGCCGCAACGCGTGGCCCAGGCGTCGCCAGTGGCGCCCGGTGGCCTGCAGCAGGGCGCGCATTGGCGCCGAGGCGATCATCACAGCCGACAAGCCGGCGATGCAGTCCGGCGTGATCAGCAGCCAGGCCATGGTCGACAGGCGGGCCGGTGTCATCAGCACGAACAGGTCAACCAGCAGCGAGGCGGCCAGCGTGATGCCGACCAGCACGCCGAGGCCGCTGAACCGTTCGGCCTTCTGCAACAGGGCCACGGCGCTGGACTGCGCGGCGGTGGCCACGATCAGCAGGAATATCGGCAGCGTGGCTCGGGTGTCGGTCAGCAGGAAGGCGAGCGCGATGCCGCCGACACTCAGCAGCAGTGAAGCAGCGCCGCGCAGCACTAGCGCTGCCCGTACCGTGGCGCGCAGCGCCTGATGCCCGCTACCGAGACGCGAATAGATGTAGGAATCGGTGCCGAGATCGGCGACCGCCCGAAGCAGTTCAACGCCGGACAGCGTTGCCGCCAGCGCGGCGAACTCGGCGATCGACAGGTGCCGCGCGGCCTGGATCAGCACGAACCAGCGACCGATGACCAGTGCGATCCGGGCGGCGGCGAAGCTGGCATACCGGCTGGCAAGCCGCCGCAGCGCGTCTTTCGTGGAGGGCGAAATCAAGGTGCGGATGGGTCGGGTACGCAGGATTCGGGCGCGGCGGCAGGCCGGAAAGACGCTGGCGCGGGCGCAACCGAGCGACGACAACCGTATCAAATCCGGATTGCCGTACTGTGCGATCTCGATCGCAGTGGTAGTAATTTTTTTGTGAATTCCCCTGATTCCCACCGACACCGGCAACGGCTTGCGGCCGATCGTCCGCAAACGCCAGGCCGTGCGGTCAAGCCGCGGTGACGGGACTGCGACGCTGCCGGCCGGATGGATTCAGCAAGGTGCCGACACGGCTGCCGGATCGAGCGTCGCCGGGGAACGATTCAGGGCGTGGTCAGGCGCGGTTGAGCCGCCGCTGTCCGCGCCGGGGCCGGGTGGGCCGAGTGTCCGGATGAGCCGACAGCGGCGGATGGGCCTGACGTGCCGGGCTGCCAGGCGGAGTCGCTGACGATCTGCAGCTCGATGCCCAGGCTGTCGAGCCAGCGGACCAGTGACGGTACCGCGGCGGCCACGGCCTGCGCCTCGCCTTCGATCATCGAGGCCGGGTTGTAGCGGCGGCCGGTGACATGCAGCCAGAACTTGCAGAAGCGCGTGAGCCCCAGGTTGCGCGCCAGCCAGCGCGCCGGCATGAAGCGCGGCCGGACCGGTGGCGCGGGCTTCGCGGCCGGGGCGGCGGTGTCGTAGAAATGGGTGTTGGCAGCCGCGCCGTCGGCGATATCCCAGCCCACGGTGACGATTCGGCGGACGCCCAGCAGCGCAAGGGTATGGAAGACGGTCTCGTACATGATTCCGGGGCCCCAGCGGCGGGGCCGGTCGACGTCGATCAGCGCTTCGGCCGCGAAATCGCCGGTCGCGGCCAAGCTGTGCCGCAGATCATGGCCGGGGGGAACGCCGACGTTGAGCAGCAGATCGGGATCGGCGAACCAGAGCGAGCCCTTCGAGGCCGAAAACACCTGCAGCGGCCGGCGGCTGCGCCGGTAACGGAAACGCTGCAGGTTCTGCGAATTCAGGAAATGCAGGTGGCAGGGCACATCGATGCGATCGATCGCCTGCTTGACGCAGGCCACGACCGGCCGCTCCGGCAGCGCGTCGTAGACCTCCCGCCAGCGGTTCAGCGACGGACCGCAACTCAGCAGTAGAACGGTCCTGCCCGCGAAGGCATCGCGCAGGCTTTCCAGATCACCGGGCCGTTTGCGCAGCGCGGCGCGCAGACGGGCCACGTGCGCGAACAGTGCGGCGTCATGCAGGCCTGGGTCTGGATCGTTCGGGGCCGGTGGCGTGGTCATGGGCGATCTACGGTCGGGAGCAGCGCATCGGCGCGGACAATGGTCGGCAGCGCGTGGCGGGCCACGTACTGTGCCCATTCGTCGTACTCGGTCCAGGCCGAGACGAACACGAAATCGATACCGGACGCAGTGGCAGCTTCGTGATCGAGCCGGCTGTCGCCGAGCATCAGCGCGGCCGGCGGTGCGCCGCCGTGATCGGCCACCAGTTGTTGGACCAGCGTGGTCTTCGGCGTCGGGCTGCCGTGGATGCCGGCATCGAACAGGTCATCGAGGCCGCGCGCGCCCAGCACTTCGCGCAGCTCGGTCTGGTCGGCGCCGGAAGCGATGGCCCAGCGCGCGCCACGGGTGGCCCGTCGCAGCGCGTCGAGGCGTGGCGTGACCGGGCACTGCCGCAACCCGTCGCGAACTTCGGCCGCGAAGGCGTCGAGCAGCGCCGGCAGGCGCGCATCGTCGTCGATGCCGGCCTCGCGCAGCAGCTGCCGCAGCTTGACGTAGCGCGACAGGCCGCCGTTCTGCTGGTGGAAGTGCACGAAGCGTGCGGCGATATCGGTGCCGAATGGCGCGGCGACGGTGCGGAAGGCTTCGGTCTTGACCGCGTTGGAATCGAGCACGACGCCGTCGCAGTCGAAGATCAGCAGTCGGTACTCGGCCAGCGGCCGCAGCTTGACGGGGCCCCCATTCATGCCAGCCCCCGGGCGCGGATCGCGTGTTCGGCAAGATGCACGTCGTCCGGCATGTCGACCGCGATCGACTGCGAGGACATCGCCAGCATCCGCACCTCGTAGCCGAGTTCGAGGAAGCGCAGGATCTCGATGTCCTCCTCGGCTTCCAGCGGTGTCTTGGTCGTCTGGCTTGCGAAGGCCTGCAGTGCGGCGCGCGGGAAGGCATAGGCGCAGACCTGCCGCCAGCCCTTCGAGAATTGCCCGGCCTTGGTCCCGGGAATGCCGGATCGCGACATGTAGAGCAGCCGGCCGTCGGGGCGAAATACCACCTTCGGAATGCTGCGCCGGAAGAACTGCTCGGCATCGTCGATCGCGCAGTAGCCGTTCAGCACCTCGCCGGGGTGACGATCGATGGCGGCGATCAGCAGCCGCAGGTCGTCGGGATCGAACAGCGGCTCGTCGCCCTGCACATTGACCAGCACGTCGGCATCGAGCTGTCCGGCAGCCTCGGCAACGCGGTCGGTGCCGGTCAGGCAATCCGGGCTCGTCATCAGCACCTGGATGCCGTGGTCGCGGCACAGCGCCTCGATGCGGATATCGTCAGTGGCCACCCAGATCCGCGCCGGATCGACCGCCTGCGTGCAGCGCTGCCAGGTGCGCACCAGCATCGGCACGCCGCACAGCGGGATCAGCGGTTTGCCCGGCAGCCGGCTGGAAGCGTGGCGGGCGGGGATGATGACGGCGTGACGGCTCATGCGTTCAGGGCGTAGACGGAGGTCGCCGTCAGGCGGGCATGGCGCGACGGCGTGATGGTGCGCAGTGGCAGCGCGCCGGGCGTGCGCAGATAGGCGTCGAGCGTCGCCGTCATCTCGTCCTGGCGCGGATCATCGGCGGCAAAGCCGTCGAAGCCGGCGAGATCGATGCGGGCGGCGCCACCACTGGTGGCGATCGCCAGCGCATAGCCGGCCACCAGCACGTTGGGCGTGACGCAACTGGTGGCGTCGAAGGCGAAGCGGCCGCTTTCGACGGCCTGGCCAAAGTCGTTGATGTCGAGGCCGGACAAGCGGCTGCGCAGGTCGCAAGGCAGCATGCTGAGCGGCGCGACCAGCGGCTGCCCGAGCTGCCGGTAGCGGGGATGATCGGCCGTGAGGCGGATCGGGTGGGAGGCGGCGCGTAGGTCGATCAGCGCACCGTCGATGATGTCGACGGTGTTCAGCGCGATCACCCGTGGTCGCCGTGCGCGGATCCAGTGTTCGATCGCGGTGCGATGGCGCGCGACCGATGCGCCCGGCGCCACGATCAGGACCTCGCGGCCAGACAGCAGTGTCGACGGTGCCCACTGCCCCTGGCGTGGCCCGGTGCAGGCGATGCGGCCGGTTTCCAACCGGGTGCTGGAGAACTTCTTGCCGTCCGCCTGCTCGAGCCGGCCGATCACCGACAGGATGTCTTCCTCGGCGAAGCGCGGGTCGGACAGCATTTCCTGGATGTAGGTCGGATGAATGCCGTGCTTGCCGGCCAGGTAGTAGTACGGATTGGTGCCCCATTCGTACTGCTGCTGCAGCGGCTTGAAGTAACGGCGAATCAGCGCCAGCAACGGCGTGAGATCGCGACGACGGTCCGGCGCGCGCGCGATGAGCTCGATGGCGAGGTATTCGGTCTTGACGTTGCCGGGCCCGCGCCCCATCCCAGTGACCGTCGCGTCCAGCCAGGTCACGCCCTCGTCGGCGGCGCGCAGCGTGTTGGCCAGTGCAAGGCCGAGGTTGTCGTGAGTATGGATGCCGATCGGGCCCGACCATTCGCGGCGGATGTCGCGGACGATCCGCGCCGTCTGCTCCGGATTCAGGCTGCCCATGCTGTCGGCGAAGTACAGCACCTCGACGGCGCTGGCGGCCGCGCTGCGCGCGACGCCGGCGATCTCGTCCGGGTGACGATCGGCAATCTGCATCAGGTTGATGCCGGTGCGATAGCCGAGCGCACGCAGCCGCGCGATGGCTTCGAGGCAGGGCTTGAACTCGTGCAGGTGGCAGGCGAGGCGCACCAGCGTCACGCGTGACTGGCTGGCGTCGCGGAACAGCGCGTCGATAGCTGCGACCGGCCCGCCTGCATGGCTGATCAGCTCGGCACCGTTCACCATCACGCCCACCTGGAGGCTGGGCGGAATCGTCAGCGTGTCGAGGTAGGCGTCGGTCGTGTAGGCGCAGCCGCCCTTGAAGCCCCGGGTGTCGAACGAACGGAAGCCGAGTTCGACATAGTCGGTGCCGAGCGCGGCCATCGCGGCCAAGTAGGCATCGACGAGCGCGGGTTCGTAATCCCACTGGTTGTAATAGCCGCCGTCGCGCAGCGTGCAATCGAGCAGGGTGACGTTCATGGTCCTCGTCCGCGGGTGCGGGAACCCATCAGCCAGCCCAACATGGCGCGCGCCTTGATGCTGCGCAGCGACGCCAGGTCGCGGTCGATGAAGTCCAGCAGGTAGTTTGCCGTTGCCAGCGCGGTCAGGGTCACCCAGGCAGACCCCACAATACCGTGGCGAGGGATCGCCCACAGGTTCAGCGTCACACTGAGCAGCGCCGATACAGCAGCGCGCACCGCCAGCTTCCGCTGCAGGCCGTGTGCCACGAAGTAGCGCGCGTTGACCGAGCCCATCGCCGAGAACAGGCCGGCGAAGATGCTGATCGACAGCACGTCAGCGGCACCATCGAAGGCATGGCCCAGCGTCAGCGCGACGATCCACGGCGCCAGCAGCGTCGTGACCAGCGCCACCGCCAGGCTGGCACCGACCAGCATCCGGTACAGCAGCAGGAATCGCTGCTCCACCTGCGCAGCACTGCTTTGCGGGCCGGCGATCAGGCCGGGCAGGAAGGCGATCGACACGAACGTGGGAACCGCGATCCAGGCGTCGTAGAGGCGCACCGAGGCGGCGTAGACGCCGGCCTGCGTGGCGCCGGCGAGCTGGTAGACGAGGTACTGGTCGACGCGGGTCTGGGCGAGGGTCGCCACGGTGGCTGCCAGTGTCGGCCAGGACTGCGCAAGCAGCGCCGTGATTTCGCCGGGCGTCGGCTTTCTGGCAGCCGTCACGGTCATGCCCTGAGCCGACGGAATGCGTCGCACGGCGAGCGCCATCAGCAGGTAGCTCAGCCCCTGTTCGAGCAATACGGACAGCGCAAACAGCACCAGCGGTGCGTCGACCAGGATCAGCGCCACCCGCAGCAGAGCGACGGCGGCGATCGAGATGACCCGGCTGACGACCACCGTCGGCATTGCCCGCCGTGCCTGCAGCAGGCTGTCGTTGACGCTGAGCGGCTGGATGGCGACGGCCGCTGCGACGATCACGACTTCGCTGGTGCCCGCGCCGACCGCCCACGCCGTAATCAGCAGGACCATTGCGCTGACGATGCCGCTGAATCCGATGGCGCGGCGCGCGGCGGCCATCAGGCGCGGTGCACGCTCGGGCGTGGCCACCAGTTCGCGCAGCAGGATGGTGTCGACGCCAGCCCGCGCCAGCATCGCGAACAGCAGCACGGCGGTCATCAGCATCGACAGCCGCCCGAAACGCTCGGGACCGAGATGTCGGGCCATCCACAGTCCGACGAACACCGCCGACATGAACCGCAGTCCGTGCTCGGCGATCAGCCAGCCGGAATTGCGGAACAGGTGCCGGGTCGACGCGTTGGCCGTGGGGCGCGCGGAGTTCATCATTCAGCGCATGGCAACGTCGGGGCGCAGCACAGCAGGTCCCGTTCGGCCATCGGGCAGCGCAGCGCCGCGTTCTCGGGGCGGTCGTACATCGGGGTCATGGTCGGCAGTTCGACGAGTTCGCCGTAGCGGCGGCGGTTCAGGTGGTTGTCGATCACGTGGAAGATTCCAGCCAGCGCTCCGGCTATCGCATGGGCCTGACGCGCACGCCAGAGGTGACCCTGCAGCCGCAATGATGCCTTGTCGAGACGAGTCTGCCGGCGGTTCATCGACGAGGCGTACGGATCATCGGATACGCGGAACTTCTGCGGACCTACTGGCGATGGCAGTCCCGAGTCTGCGACGCCAGCGCGAGCCCGCTAGCGTCACGTCCCCCGCGCCGCGAAACGGGCACGCCGACGGGCAAGCCGGAGCCGGCGGGACGCCGCGGTAGTCCGAGGCCGATATTGACGGCCTCGCGTCGGATGCAGGGGCGTCGGTTCGCATGCGAAAGCTTTTCCGCTGCGCGGGTCCAAGACCGGCGACAATTTCCATCTTTCAACCAATTTCACGTCCATGCGGGGCTGGCCCCGATCCGACCAACCGAAGATGAGGCACGACACGATGACGAATGCCCAGAAACTGCGGAAACGCGCCCTCATCACCGGCATCACCGGTCAGGACGGCGCCTATCTGGCCGAGTTCCTGCTCGGCAAGGGCTACGAGGTGCATGGCATCAAGCGGCGTTCGTCGTCGTTCAATACGGGGCGCATCGATCATCTTTACCAGGACCCGCACGAGCAGCAGCGGCGGCTGATCCTGCATTACGGCGACCTGACCGACTCCACCAATCTGATCCGCATCGTGCAGGCGGTGCAGCCGGACGAGATCTACAACCTCGGCGCGCAGAGCCATGTCGCGGTGTCGTTCGAAAGCCCGGAGTACACGGCCAATTCCGATGCGCTCGGCACGCTGCGCCTGCTGGAGGCGATCCGCATCCTCGGGCTGGAAAAGAAGACCCGCATCTACCAGGCCTCGACCTCGGAGCTGTACGGCAAGGTGCAGGAGATTCCGCAGAAGGAGACCACGCCGTTCTATCCGCGTTCGCCGTACGGCGTGGCTAAGCTGTATGCGTACTGGATCACCGTGAACTATCGCGAGTCCTACGGCATGTATGCCTGCAACGGCATCCTGTTCAACCACGAATCGCCGGTGCGCGGTGAAACCTTCGTGACCCGCAAGATCACGCGGGCGTTGGCGCGCATCTATCTCGGCCTCGAAAGCTGCCTGTATCTCGGCAACATGAACAGCCTGCGTGACTGGGGCCACGCCCGCGACTACGTCGAGATGCAGTGGCTGATGCTGCAGCAGGAACAGCCGGAGGACTACGTGATCGCCACCGGCGTGCAGCATTCGGTGCGTGATTTCGTCAATGCCGCCGCTGCCGAACTGGGCATGACATTGGCTTGGCACGGCGTCGGCGTCGACGAATACGCGACGGTGCTGACAGCCCCTGAGGAGTGCGCAGCGAAGCCAGGCACGAAGATCGTCGCGGTGGACCCGCGCTACTTCCGTCCGGCCGAGGTCGACACGCTGCTCGGCGATCCCACCAAGGCGCGTGAAAAGCTGGGCTGGACGCCGACGACCAGCTTCGCCGAACTGGTGCAGGAAATGATGGCCGAGGACCTCAAGTCGGCGCGGCGCGACACGCTGGTGCAGAAGGCCGGCTACCGCGCGTTCAACTACCACGAGTAAGGACGGGCCACGATGACGCCGGATTCGAAAATCTTCGTTGCAGGCCACCGGGGACTGGTGGGATCGGCCATCGTCCGCCGCCTGCAGTCAGCCGGTTTTACCCAGATCCTGACCCGCAGCCGCAGTGAACTCGATCTGACCGATAAGCAGGCGGTGCGCGGCTTCTTCGACACGCAACGGCCGCACTACGTGTTCCTGGCGGCTGCGAAGGTTGGCGGCATTCTCGCCAACGACAGCTTCCCGGCGGATTTCATCCGTGAAAACCTGGAAATCCAGACCAATGTCATCGACAGCGCCTGGCGCGCCTCGGTGAAGAAACTGGTGTTCCTCGGTTCATCGTGCATCTATCCGAAGTTCGCAGCCCAGCCGATCACCGAGGACGCACTGCTGACCGGTACGCTGGAGCCCACCAACGAGTGGTACGCGATCGCCAAGATCGCCGGCATCAAGACCTGCGAGGCCTACCGCAAGCAGTACGGCTTCAACGCCATTTCGCTGATGCCGACCAATCTTTACGGGCCCGGCGACAACTTCGATCTGAAAAGCTCGCACGTGCTGCCGGCCTTGATCCGCAAGTTTCACGAAGCGAAGCAGCGGGGCGATGCCGAAGTGGTCGTCTGGGGGACGGGCACGCCGCGTCGCGAGTTCCTGCATGTCGATGATCTGGCGGATGCCTGCCTGCACCTGTTCCGCAGTTACGAGGGGGCGGCGGTCGTCAATGTCGGCGTCGGCGACGATGTCTCGATCGCCGAACTGGCGGCCTTGGTCAGCGCCGTCGTCGGCTTCGAAGGCCGCGTCGTCTACGACACCAGCAAGCCGGACGGCACGCCGCGCAAGCTGCTGGACGTATCGCGGCTTCATGCGCTCGGCTGGAAGGCCAAGATCAGTCTTGCCGACGGAATCGCGTCTACCTACCGGTGGTTCCTCGAGCAGGGGGGCGGCGCCTAGGGCCGATGGTCATTGTGCCCGGCGGCTGTCTCCAGCGCCGGGCACGCTGCGTAGCCGATTCAGTACGCGCCGCTGCCCTTGAGCACGACGCGCACGGTCTTCAGGATGATCCCGAGGTTCATCTGCAGGCTGCGGTGCTTGGAGTAGTAGGCGTCCAGCACCACGCGCCGCTCGTAGCTGGAATCACTGCGGCCGGAGACCTGCCACAGGCCCGTCAGTCCGGGGCGCTGGGCGTAGTAGTGCTTGGCGAAGCGGCCGTACTTGGCGATCTCGAACGGCTCGATCGGGCGGGGGCCGACCAGACTCATGTCGCCGCGCAGGATGTTCCAGAGCTGCGGCAGTTCGTCGAGGCTGGTTTTGCGCAGGAAACGGCCGACGCGCGTCACTCGCGGGTCGTTCTTGAGTTTGAAGCTGGTTTCCCACTCGGCGCGCAGCTCCGGATTGTTCGCCAGCACGTCCTGAAGGACGGCGGCAGCATTCGGCACCATGGTGCGGAACTTGTAGACCTTGAAACTGCGGCCGCCCTTGCCGAGTCGGGACTGGCTGAACAGCACGGGTCCGTCCGACAGGCCCAGCGCCACCACGGCGGCGACGATGACCGGGCTGAACACGAGCCCGAGTCCGACGGCGAACAGCAGGTCGAGTCCGCGATCCACTGCGCGCAGTGCCACTGACCGCGCGCCGTTACCGTCGGCTCGCGACGCGCGCCGTGGCACGCGCGGGACGTGCAGGCGGGCAGGGATCGGCGGCGTGGCCGTGGCCGCGTGCGTGGAGCGGAGGTGGCCGCTTTTGGCTGTCGGTCGGGTTTCGGCGGTGCTGGACATGGGGCTTCGGGTCTCGAGTCCGGTGGCTGTCGAGGCTTGTGCTGGGGTCTTGACGGGTGGTCGATGGATCAAGTGTGGCGTCGTCAGCAATCGCGGCTCAGCGACTGCCTTTTCTGCATCCAACGCCAACTGTGTGCGATCGCGTCTTCAAGTTCGGTGAATTTCGGCGTCCAGCCCAGCGCGGCCCGCGCGTAGTCTGCACGGCCAACAGCATAGGGGGGATCGCCGGGCCGGCGATCGGTATAGATCACCGGAATTGTGCGCCCGGTCACGCGACGTGCCGCTTCCACGATCTGGTTCAAGGAAAATCCGTTTCCGACACCGAGGTTAACAGCCTCGAATGTCATTTTCTGTTGCAAGGCGCGCGCCACCGCCAGCGTGTGAGCGTGCGCCAGATCACAGACATGAACGAAATCGCGGACGCAGGTGCCATCGGCCGTGGGGTGGTCGGCGCCGTTCAGCGTGACCTTGTCGTCAATGCCGGCGGCGACCCTCAGCACCACCGGAATGATGTGCGGCTCAGGGTCGTGGTCTTCGCCGATCTCGCCGTCCGGGTCGGAGCCGGCGGCATTGAAATATCGGAGCGCGATGGCGCTGAAGCCGTGATGGCGCACGAAGCCGCGGATCAGTTGCTCGCAGTTGAGCTTGCTCTGGCCATAGAACGAGCTGGGGTCGCAGGGCGTCGATTCGTCGATCGGCTGATCGTGGACGCCGCCGTAGACGGCGCAGCTCGACGAGAAGACCAGGGTCGTCACGCCGGTGGCGCGCATCGCTTCGAGCAGGCGCGTGGTCCCGACGACGTTGTTCTCGAAGTACAGCGAGGGGTTGGCCATCGATTCGCCGACATAGGCGAATGCGGCGAAGTGCATCACGGCGACCGGCTGGATCTCGCGGATGACCTGTTCGAGGCGGTTGCGGTCGAGGATGTCGCCCTCGATCAGCGGGCCCCATTTGACGGCTTCGCGGTGGCCACGGCTCAGGTTGTCGTAGACCACCGGGTGGTAGCCGGCGGCCGCCAGCGCCTTGCAGGCATGGCTGCCAACGAAACCGGCGCCGCCGGTGACCAGGATCGTGCGAGCGGAATCGGACGGGTTCATCGGCATCGGCAGGCTCAGCGTTTCTGGCCGCGCAGCACGCGCTCGAAGTACGGAATCGACCGCTGCAAGCCTTCGCGCAACGCGATCTTCGGTTCCCAGCCCAGCGTGTTGCGGGCGCGGGTGATGTCCGGACGGCGCTGCTTGGGATCATCCGGCGGTAGCGGCAGGTGTTCGAGCGTCGATTTCGAGCCGGTCAGCTCGATCACCAGTTCGGCCAGTTCGCGGATCGTGAACTCGCCCGGGTTGCCGAGGTTGATCGGGCCAGTGATGTCTTCCGGCGAGTTCATCAGGCGCACGAAGCCTTCGACAAGATCGTCGACGAAGCAGAACGAGCGAGTCTGCTGGCCTTCGCCGTAGATGGTGATCGGCCGGCCGAGCAGCGCCTGCATGATGAAGTTGGACACTACCCGGCCGTCGTTCGGATGCATGTTCGGGCCGTAGGTGTTGAAGATGCGGGCGACCTTGATCTCGACTTTGTGCTGCCGGTGGTAGTCGAAGAACAGTGTTTCGGCGCAGCGCTTGCCTTCGTCGTAGCAGGAGCGGTAGCCGACCGGGTTGACGTGGCCCCAGTAGTCCTCCGGCTGCGGATGGACTTCCGGATCGCCATAGACCTCGCTGGTCGAGGCCTGGAAGA
>FRDC01004657.1_pt1 | contig 43761 bp, 64 predicted proteins | sample 1106171 | NCBI WGS metagenome assembly FRDC01 (sample SAMEA3930566, study PRJEB13176) | freshwater metagenome | biome: Drinking water system; feature: drinking water; material: water | place: Singapore | collected 2014-12-20 | reverse complement strand
AATGAGAGACATAAGTGATCGGAGAATATGGGCACGAAGGTTTGAGACTGGTGCTCGCAAGAATCAACTCCTGAAGAGGCACTTCGCAAAGCATTGGAGGATAAGCAATGAGTAACTGTATAACGCCCGGATGTTGCACTTGTCCAAACATGCGGCGTTGCCCTGGATGTGGTTATACGAAGCATGATAAAGACTTCTGGCTTGACCATCGTTTGTGTGAGTACCACATGAGTGGTGAATGTGACAGATCCGGACAAGACCATACGGAAGTGACTTGCCTCGAACAAGAACTAGAAGACGCCAAAGACGCAATTGCCGCCATGGAATCTATCATCGAATCGCAGAAGGCAAAGCTTGAGGCGGCTAAGAATGTGATTAATCAAGCTAAATGTGTAATGATCAAGAAGCACAGTTGTTATTTGGATTCTTGAAAGAGTACGACCAAGTAGTTGCAAGTCAAAACATACCGCTAGAGAAATACGAAAACAAAAACGCCAACATTTCTGATGGCGTTCCAACAGTCGCATCGACTATCCCGGAGCAGTGCTCATCAATAATTATACATGGCAAAACAATTGCAACTGCTTGTATTGGTTCGCAGACGGATGCGAATGACTGGCGATCAAGAAGGCGTGGATTTGGTGAACAAATATTTTGCGGAAATCAATAAGGTTGATTCTCGCTTGGTACAAAAAGCGGAACTAAGTGTAGTTGGTTGCGGCGTGTCTCTTACAAAAGACGATCTTGAACAAATTAAAGAAAATGTGCGCGAGGCATTAGAAGGAGGAAAGCATGACTAAAACAGCGCTGACATTATTGGTTGCTTTCGTAATAGCTAGTTTCGTAATAGCTAGTCCGGTTATTGCAGAGGAAAAAGAAGGCTGGTATTGGCAGAATAGTTGTTATGACGAAACTGGCGTAGTTGAGCCTTGGAAAACGATTGCGCCAGTAGAAGAAACCCAAATTACCCATAATTACGTAATTGTATGGCAAGGACAGACAGGATTTCCATTCACAAGAGAATATGTACGATTAGTGGAACAGGGTGAAGGTGATATCCTTCACCCTGAGAGGTGGTCTGGATGCTCGGATCGGTGCGGACATGTTACTTATTGTTGGCGTGAAGCTGTAACTAGATACGACAAGGACGCCATTTACGATGCTGCAATCCGCGATATGTATAAACAACTGCATGGCAAAACCCCACAGGACACTATCTTGCAGTTTGCCAAATAAATGGAAGGAGGAAAGCAGATTGATACGCAACGTGCAAGCACGAGCTGATTTTTGGCGCGTTTGGCAATGGAGCCTTTATGATGGCAATAGGACGGCTGCTATCCTATTCGTTCAAGGGCGTCAGCCTGGCACGGGAGGCTGGCTATGCGCGTTAAGTTCTCGTCCTCTTTCCAAGAACGAAGTGGATATGTTTTTCAAATTCTGGCAGCAACGCAGCTTTAGTGATTGTTGCGGATAAGTAACTTAACAGGAGTAACAATAGCGCTATTAAATTTTGGTTTCTACTGTGGACGAAAGCAGGAAGAATGCGTAAGCAGAGCAAAGGTAGATCCTGATTCGGACATGGCGGCGACACAGGTAATTTCGTGTATCAGAAACCTATAAGATGCGTTGATTCATTATGACAAAGTAGTTGGAAGTCTCAGCCAGCCCATGGAAATACTTTTAGCAAAATATGGTTTGTAGCAACACCGAGTAATGAGTGAGGTAGCAAGTTATGAAAATCGCAATAGTTGGTAGTCGAGATTATCCCAATGAAAAACAAGTCAGAGAGTTTGTTCAAGCACTCAGCGTCAATACGGCCGTTATTTCTGGTGGCGCAAGGGGTGTAGATAGTTGGGCTCTCAACGAAGCCATGAACCGCAATTTGGAAGTTCTCGTTTTTCCGGCAAACTGGGAAAAGCACGGCAAAGCCGCTGGTATGATTCGCAACCGTGATATTGTCAAAACTGCAAATGTTGTAGTGGCATTTTGGGATGGGAAAAGTAGGGGGACTGCAAATACAATTGCACTAGCAATAGAAGCGAATAAGTTGCTTGCTGTATTCATAGCATAAAGGAGAGGAACGAGGATGAACAAAGACCTACTTAGAAAACGTATTATTCTTGCTGTCAATCTTCTCACTTGCTCGGCGAGAGACGGTGAATACGGCACAGAAAAGCACATGAAGATGTACGAGCAATTCAAGAAGCTGCTAGAGAAACTTGTAACTGAAGGCATTGGGCAACGCTAACCCGCCGCAAGTTGCAGCGATGATTGGGAAAGCAATATTGAATATCAGTAATGAGTGAGGGAAGAAAGCATGAATAGACTAATAACAGGATTGTTGGCGATTATAGCTTTAGCTGGATGTACTAGCGCGGATAATGCACAGGTTCAAACGTTCAATAAAAAGCACCATATTCGTCTTTATTCAGGCGGGAAGCAGATAGGTGAATGGGACTCTTTGGGCAGTGTCGAAAATAATTACTATGGCACTTATTTTTATTTTGAAGACGCCAAAACGATGAGGCTCATCACTATCGACGGAGATGTAGTGATTGAAACAGAAGGAGGAAAGCATGAGTAAAGAAATCCAAAAAGTCTTAATATATTTAGACTCGCACATAAGACAATGGCGCGAAAATCATACTCACGAAGATCCCTATCTTCGGCAAAGGGCTATCGATGCTTGCGATGCGTTGCAACAGCTTCGCTTGCAGTTATTCGGCGAATTGCTTCCATTGCCAAACGCTTTGGCGTTTCAAGAAGTTGCATCAATAGCATCAAATTGGGGTTTAGTTGGGTCAGTGTCGCATAATCAATGAAACAGAAAGTATGTTCTCAGACATTCAAGGAAGGAAAAACAAATGGGTGAATCATATACGACATGGGAAATTAGCTGGTATCAGGATGACAGCGACAAGGGGATGTCTGTTTTGCGCACCGACACCATGATTGCAATCTCTGGCATGGGAATTGCAGAAGTGTTGAATCTTGCGGAGCAACAACTAGCGGACAGCGATTGCTTCTATATAGCTGGAATCAAAGAAGTTGGCATGTGTCTTGCAATCTTGAAGCATCCAGAAGAAGGGAGGAAAGCATGAGTGAAATTACTTTATATGCAAATGACGGCGGATTAGTGACCAAATTGGAGATGCCACCATTTATACATCCGCCAGATGTAGTGCTTTGGGGGCAGCGAACATTTATACGCGATCTAGAAGTCTCAACAAACTATGTTGAGTGCTTTGCCTGGTATGCACCAGCCAATGAAGCATAATCGCTACTATAAGACACTTAAGGGGAAACAAATGACATCAGTTTTTATAGGGCAAGTAATCAGTTATGATGGCGAGTCTTTGCAAGTTGCAGGAATCCTTCAACCTTACGACCTTGCTGGAAATATGACAGAACCTATTGTTGAATTTGAAACTCAATCGGGTGATGAAACTCAACTATGGGGATATATGCCTCTTGGTGAAGTTACGAAATTGCTTCGCCAACAAACAACGGAGGGAAAATAGATGTTTCCAGATTTGGGCGGGTTGGCTAAGTTAGCCATTGTTGGGCTTATCACTCTATGCGTGCTTTTCGTTGTCGCTCTAATAGGGATACCAATTGGCTTGTGGTGGTTATTCCAACATGTAACTATTTTGATTCACTGAAGGAGGGGAGTAAATGATTCGTTTGCCAAATCTGCAAACACTATTAGATGCAATCGATAAAAGGAAGAAGGCTGCATTCATACTCGATTGGCTTCAGGAAAATGGTTATCCGGTCTTCCCTGGCTGTTTGCTGCATCCCGACTGGATAGCGCTTGCTGAAGCTACATATAAAAACCAAAGGAGGAATGAGGGTGAGTAACGAACTGCTACCGTTAACACAAGTTTTGCTACTAATAAACATAATTGAACTTTCGCTACTAATAAAAATGTTTACAGTCTGGCTTGACCCTGATGAGTAAACGTAAAAATACAAAAACGCATGGAAGAACGTTAAGTAGGTGAGAGGAATAAGGAATGCATAGCGTGAAATGTGATTACGATGAGTGTAAATGCGAATTAGATCAGGAGGAAAGCATGAGTAGTTTACTTGAACATGCGGAGCGTGAGTTTGAGGTCGCTGGTTGGCTCAGCGAAAATGACCCAATGCAAAATCAAATGATGGCGAACATGCGCCAACTATTAAAGGTATTTAGCGCACAAGGACATTCTGGGTTTAGCGCCAACTACGCTGCCAATTTGTTTAATCAGCTTGTTCGCTTTGAGACGATAACGCCATTAACTGGCGCTGATTGCGAATGGGTAGACGTTGGGGATGGAATATTTCAAAACAAACGCGCTGGTCATGTATTCAAAGAGGATGATAAGGCTTACGACATCGAAGGCAAAATATTCCGTGATGCAGATGGTGTCTGCTACACAAGCAGAGAAAGCCGAGTGCCTGTAACTTTTCCCTATACACCTAAGCGCGAATACATAGATGTTTGTGAAACAGAAGGAGGAATGATGGAAAGACAAGAATTGAAATACGGGCAGGTAGTCCAACTTGATCCGGAAACATGCGGTCAGTTTGGCGGTTGTTTTATGTTGATCACAGAGCCAAAATCTTTCGGTGCTCAAGGCTTTGTACAAATTCCTGGCGACGGACAAGCATACTTTCGTGCAAACTTTGCGCAAATGGAATTAATTGGAAATGCCGAATGGGCACCTTTACAAACAGCGGAGGAATGAGGGTGAGTGCGAAAGAATGGATAAAGCTTAAGCCGCGCTCTATTGGATGGAGTAGGCTTGCTTATGATTCCTTGGTGGCGTTAATCAATAGACCGACAAAGCCAGACCCGAAGCTACAAAAATTGATGACGCAACCAAGCGTGTTGGAGAAATCAAAGGAAGATAAAGCCAATGATTCTTGAACTTGCCACTACTCTCGCCATAGCAACCTGCACAGACGTTCGCTACGAGCCTCTGTTTATTCTCACGCGAGACTACAAGCTTGTGCGCCCGCCATTTAAGATGAGACATCCGCGCATTTATCGCTGCTACCAGCGGGCAAGCGTTTGCTTGAAGCCGATTGCTTATCCGGCAAAGTTGATTGCGCTTGTGATTGTTGCGGATAAGTAGAGTAAAATACAGAGTCGGCGCAAAGGAAGAATCCATGGAGCGGCTTGATAACCTTGAGGCGATAAATGAATTGTCCAAGCATTTTTTGCTTGGAATCGATGTGTATAAAGACAGCGGCAGATGGATTATTGGTCAGACCAAAGCCTGTTTGTGTTGTGACGAGCCATTCGCGGAGGGAGCAACATTACCAGAAGCAATCAGAGCGGCAAGAAGTAAATTGCTTCAGTACCACTTAGCCGAAGGCGTTGGCTTAACGCCAAGCTGAGTCAATCGATCAAACAACTGCTTTTCTTTTGCTGAGTCTTTGGCAATTATCAATTCGCCAGTAAGGTAATAGAGCGCTTCTGTACCACGACGACGCCATAACCCCAGTCGTGGAAGTAGCGGCGCACCAGACTTGCGATAAAGGAAGAATGATAAGGCTGCCTCTTTCTTCATACCAGCGCGGTGGAAATTGCCAGGCGACCCTTTGGGCCCCCAAGCCGCTTCATTGTTGTAAAAGAAAGATAGCGCTGCCGCAAATTCGTTGTCGGTGGCTTTAGGAATTAAGGACGCAAGACGCTTAACGCGAGGCTCAACGGTTTGAACAAATAATTGTTCCACTTGCTGTATGGTGATGCCCTTACGTACATATACATGCACACCACCAATAATTATGCCGTTTTTGAGTTCACATTTATTCCAGTCGCATTTTACGTTTTCGGCATCATGATTACACCCTGCTTTCTCGCAAACAGCAATTACGCGTCCCTTACCGAGAGTTATTACTCCAGCCGGATCGGCACCACCATGATAAGGATAAAACAGATTACCCTTCTGCCCACCAAGTCCTTCGTAGCCCTCGATTATTTTGAGAGCATCACGGATTGAGGCTTCGGATATCTGTGTCATTTGTCATCCTTTTTGCCGAGCAACATTCTTATGCCAGCAAGACTACCAACAGTCAACACGCTGATCGCTGCACCAATAACTACGCGGATGATATCGATCTCCCACTGGTCTGGGCGATAGGAATACCATCCAGTAATTTCGCCAACCATTCTGGCAATGACAGTTAACGGCCACACTGTGCATGCAACTATAACCACCAACTTAGCATTAGAGAGACGCCCATTCATTGCGTTATCTCTTTATCAGTTCGATGATCAAAGGCGTCGCTGCCAGCATGGCAATTAAGGCACATGCAAAAGCAATCGGCAAATCAACATTTGGTTTACTATGCTTTAGTAGTTTCATTTGTCGTCCGCTCTCTCAATTGCACCGCATAACTCTTTGATTGCTTCTCTAGCGACAGCTTGATCTTTAACCCAAGCTTGCGCGACTAACCAATCAGCAAACTGGTCAAAATCAACAGCGGCATTTATTTGTCCGCCAACAGACTGAAGTACAAAGTAAAGCTTTACCGCCTGAGCGATATCGGATTTACCGTCATGATTTAAGTCTGCTTTATTGATCGCGTTGAGTATTTCTTTGGCTTTACCTTGTAAGAGAAAAGGTACGCCCTTTGTCCATTTGTCTACGTCTATCTGAAATGGTTTTTCTTCCATAATTGTTTCTCCTTATTAGTTATTTAACTGGCATATCAGACGATGCCGCTTCGGACTCAATCGCAGTTCTGGCTTGCTGGTTCAGTGTCAACCCGAGTGTGCTTTCAATCTTCGACCAAGCTACTTTGAGAACATCCGGATCGCCAGCCAGAGATCTTAAGATGGGGATGTACGGATAAATGTTCGCAGGGATGTCGTCATTCAGGATGATACTTCTGAGAAATTTGCGCTCATTCGGTGGTGGCACGTTGAAATCAAATGCTGCGATTATAGCGTCGCCTGTTGCCTTTTGTTCGTCTGTCATATCTTTGTCGTATGTAGCAGTGACAACTCCTGCTTCGACAGATAAACCGCACAAAATGCCAGCAGATTCAAGCTTCTGCGCTAAGAGTGATAATCTAGCCGGATTGTAAGCCATTGGATTGATTCCTCGTTATTGATTGGCAGTTACGACAGCGCCGCTCTGGCAGCCAGCATTGCTAGCGCCATTGTCGCCGTACACCGTTACAGTACCTGTCGAATTGGAGTTGTATTGCAAAAGCGTGACCACGTTGAGTCCAATGCTTGGTATGGCATTGTATTCGCACGACGGAGTACCGGCTTGAACTGTTGCCGATGTTATGTGGCTATTGGTTATAGTGGCAACATTAGTGGTAGTAGAAGTTGATGCCACTGATACACCACAACTTACTGTTCTTCCCGATTGGGATTCTTCCATAGGGAAACTACCTCTCACAGCCAGCGATGATTCAGCGACACCGATAACATAATAGACAGTGTTTCCCGTAGCAGTCTCGGCAGCAGCGGTACCACCGTAGCGTTCCCATGTGCTGCCCAGGTTGGTCATAGTCCAACTATCGGTCGTTGTGAATATCCTGGCCGTGCGGGGCACGCGGTTGTAATAGTTCCAGACAAAACGCTTTGTCAAACTATCTTCAGTTTGTCCGGTTGTGCCTGTTGTACGAATTGTTCCAAGATAGCGACGAGTGGTATCACCATTCTTGCAGTAAACACCATCCTGTAAAACCAGTGCTGTTGCGCGGGTGGTGTCGTTTGTCCACTCAACACGCTCCAATGTTGGCGTAGAACCGTTTAGATAAACAAATATGTCTGAGTTCTTGTTTGCTGTTGCGCCAGATAGCGAGATGGAAATTTCGCTAAAAGTTTTGACAGTCCAACTCGTTCCGTCGAAGTAGCCAATAAAGCTACCCTTGTAAGGCGTAAAGTACACAGTCGTGGCGGCAGTGACATCGGATGTCGTAATCGGTGTCGCAGTTGTGAGTGTTAAACGCCCATCACAGAACTGTTGTCCCCACGAGGATGTTCCATTGCCACCATTATTAGTAGCAAGCGTGTTTGCAACAGCAGCCGAACTTGAAAGGTCTACAGAACCGAAACCGAGCGCACCGCTTGCCTGCCTTAAAACTTGTCCATTGTTGCTAGAAGTTACCACTCCAACACCATTGCTTGTGCCATTGCCGCGCAATACTGACAATGCGGTGAAATTTTGAGTAGTTAAGCCTTGCACTCTATCGGCAATTACTTGCCAGTTGCTTGTGCCATCTGCCACAAGCCAGACAGCAGCGTTTGTGCCGCCGTTGGCGCGAGTTTGCATCATGTAAGAGCCACTACCATCAATCGTGTCGGAGCCGTTGGGTACGATCTGAACGTTACCAGTCCCACTGTCGACTTTCTTTACACAAAACACCTTGCCAGTGGCTGTTGCCGCTGGAAGATTCAGAGTCCAATTGGATGTTGAGCCAGTAGTGACAAGCTGGAATGTTGCAGAGGTTGATGTAAGCGTAGTGGGCGAGGAACTAACAGACGCAAGATTGGCAATTGCATTCACCGTAGACCCCGACACGGTTACGTTTGTTCCGGCGGCCGGTGCGCCGCCCGCATCCAATTGCACCCAAGAGGTTCCATTGTGATATTCAAGCTTGTTGTCGTCGCTGTTATAACGAGTCTTACCTGCCGCACCCGTAGGACGTTGTGCTGTAGTTCCGGAAGGTGGAATCATGGCACCCGTACCAGGTATTGTTGGATTATCCGATATGCCGATTGTAGGGTTGCCAGAAACTCCGTCACCATCGGCAACATCAATTTCATTGCTTGTTCCGGTGATAGTTCTAGCAGTCACAGTATTGGAAGCTGTACGAGCAATCACCCCGTTAGTTGACAGGCTCGCCACACTATTCAATTGAGCGTGAGTAGCTAGCTGCGTCTTTGATCCGGTGTCACTTGCGGTAATTCCTGAACCAACACAATCGATTGTTGATCTCTGAGTTAAGTTGCTTCCCTCTTCTTGCACTGTGGTATAACCGCCACTACCAGAGGCGTCAAGCTGTACCCACCCGCTACCGTTATAGTATTCAAGTTTGTTGTCGTCAGAATTGTATCGAGTATGTCCAGCGGCGGGACTTCCAGATCTCTGAGCAGTCGTGCCCGATGGGGGAATCATGTGGCTAGTGCCTGGTATGGTTGGGTTGCTTGCAATAGCAACCGTAGGATTACCAGATACGCCATCTCCATTAGTAAGCGTTATCTGATTGCTAGTACCTGCAACTGAGCGATTAATAATTGTGTTAGATGCTGAACGAACAACAACACCATTAGACCCCAAATCAGCCAGGCTATTCAACTGAGCATGAATTGCCACTTGTGTTTTAGAGCCAGTATCAGAAGCAGTGATCCCGGAGCCAACAAAATTGATGTTGGTTCTCTGAGTTAGACCCGAGCCTTCTTCTTCTACTGTGGTATAACCACCACCACCCGCTGCGCTTAATTGCACCCAAGAGGTTCCATCATGGTATTCAAGTTTGTTATCAGTGCTGTTATATCGTAACTTTCCAGCGGCACCTGTTGGACGTTGACCCGTAGTGCCGGATGGCGGAATCATGGCACCCGTACCAGGAACAGTAGGATCAGAAGCAATGGCGATCGTGGGATTACCGGACACACCATCGCCATTGGTCATTGTGATTTGGTTACTGGTTCCAGTAATCGTTCGCCCGGTAAAAGTATCGGCAGCCGTCTGCGTTAACAAGCCGTTTGTATTGTGAGCAGCAAGCGCGGTAAGCGTTGCATCTGACGCCTGTTTACCATTAATTTGCGTCTGAATCGCTGAAGTCACCCCGTTAAGATGCTGAAATTCTGTTGCGCTTACAGATCCATCAGCAAGCTTGGCTGGGTCTATTCCAGTTGGCAAACTCAGCGTTGGGTTGCCGGATACGCCGTCGCCATTAGTTACCGCAACTTCGTTAGCCGTACCCGTGATTGTCCGAGCAGTCAATGTATTTGAAGCGGTACGCGCAACAACACCATTAGACCCCAAATCAGCCAGGCTATTCAACTGGGCATGTATCGCAAGCTGAGTCTTTGATCCCGTGTCGCTTGCCGTTAAGCCCGAGCCAACAACATCGAGTGTTGTTCTCTGAGTTAATCCTGATCCCTCTTCTTGAATCGTTGCATAACCACTGCCGCCCGTGCCATTGGCAGCTGCTGTTATTCTTCCTTTTGCGTCAACAGTAAGATTGGTATTTGTATAGCTACCAGGCGTTACAGCGGTATTTGGCAAATCAATTGTTGGATTACCGCTAACACCATCACCATTCGTCACGGTGATATTACTAGCAGTTCCAGTGACGGTTCTTGCTGTAAGCGTATTGGAAGCAGTGCGTGCAACCACACCATTGGTTGACAGATCAGCTAACGAATTTAGCTGTCCATGTATCGCAATTTGTGTTTTAGATCCAGTATCAGTTGCAGTAATGCCAGAGCCGACAAAGTTGGCAGTCGTTCTTTGAGTGAGATTAGATCCCTCTTCTTGGAAGGTGTTATAAGCGCCGGAAGATCCACTTGCGGCAAGCGTATCCCAATTTGCCGACGGAGGCTGACTGTTGGTGTTTTCGGCAAGCGCGATATATGAGGCACCGCCAAAGGTTACTGCCTCACCAATTTGATACGTGTTTGTTGAGTTCCAACTACCGCGCCAGACAAACGTTCGTTTTTTAATATCCCTGGTATTGTCCTGCGTCATTGCCACAGTCTTATCCAGAGTCTTTTCTAGTTCACGAGTATCAAGCTTTGCCTGCAATGGGAAAGCCATCTCTTGAACCTGAGCAGTATTGCGAACAATTTTAATCACCGCGCCATTAGCAGGAGCCGCACTGAATGTCACGGTGCCGCCAACGCCAGAGCTGTTAATCGCTACCGTAACCTGTCCGCCTGACTGAGTAACGTTGTCTTTCAGCACGGTAACATCGGTAGTTTTGAACACGCGGAACGTGTAAGCAAAAACAGTAGTTGATCCGTTCCCGGTGTGACTGTTCTCTGCCACAGTTGTGCTGACCGTTGCATAGCCAGGTAAGGCAAATCCAATATTGAGCCATGAACTAAATACAGTTACAACAAAAATCCACGCCAGAAATGCGTTGATGTTTTTATATCTACTAGCGCCTATAGTAATTAACGGTATAAGTTGTTTCGCCATATTCTCCAACTCTTGTGATCTCGTCGTAAATACCTTACTACCTAACATCTCATTTGAAAAGAGTCGTTTTAATTGGCTGCCCTTTCCAACATTTTCTGCACTTCTAACAGCGGCAAACCAGTGATTGGTAATTTCTCTGGCAACCAAGGTGCCATTGGACGCAATGCATTGGGCACCTTTAAAATCGTACTTGCAGATGGTGGCACCATAGCATTCGGCCCGAACAGATAATCGCGTGTCACTTTGGCAAAGTCTTCCAGTGACCAGCTTTGCATAAATCCTAATACATCGCCTGGTAGCTTGGCGGCAGAAGTTAGAACTTTAAATATTGGAATGTTGTTTTCCAAGATCCTTATATCAGTATCGAAACCTTTGTTTAGAGCATGGCTTATCGCAACCTTGAACGCCGGGCCTATCAAACCAGGTTGAGTGATCGGGCTTAAGAAACTGAGCATCAACTCTTGCCATGCAAACTCTTTCTCATCATCGTCACCAAAGGCTTGCGCCCACAAGAATTTCGCGCCTTGATAAAAGACAGCTCCGGCTGTCCCATATGCCATTGTCTTTGCCCATTGCTGGATACTTTCTTTACTTGGATGATTTATCGCCCGCATAAAATCAAGCAGCATGGTTTCTGTCATTCTTGTCGGCTGTTGCGTAAGCGGCATCAGAAGCCTGCCTATAGGAGTTCTGGCAATATTCGACACTTGATCTATTTGTCCCGATGACTGTGTTCGTGCTACGTGACGCTCAGCTTCAGACAGAGCCTCCTCTTCTGTAGCACCGGCAATCTTCGCCGAACGATAGACAATGTGACCACTAATGACCGAGGCGACCATATCGCCATATCGAACAAACACCCTCAGCATGTCTTTAAGTTGAGCGTTTTCCAAGTCATCGAATTGTTTTAATTCATTTTGCATTTCGCCAATATGCTGATCCATAACAGTCGAAAAGCGAGATCGGAAAAACTCGCGCCGTGCCAGTCTTTGCCAATTCTTAGCCGGATCAGCAAAAAACTCATGAAAACCCATAGTAAATGTTTTATGGGTTACGTTCGGGTGAGTCAATGCCATAACAACACCAGTTGCCTGAGCAAAGAATTGGATTGGTCTTGCAGTCAAAACCACATCAGCATAGGCTTTCATCCATGCGCTTATTACCTTCTGCCATTCTTGTAGTCTGATATGAGTGCCGAACATAATGTCGTTCCAGTGATTTTCTAACGCTTCAAGCATACCCTTACCAAACTTGAGCTTAATTACGTTTTTGATTTCTGGATTACCAAGAATTGCCAAGATCGGCTTTGCGGCAGTGCGCCATACATTCCAATGGTGGAAGTTGGCGATATGGGTATAGGCTTCAAGGAAAGCATCACCCTTGGCCAGCGGTCGTTTATTCTGAACCCGTTCAATAGTCATGCCTGCTCTGGATGGTCTTGCCAAGCCTTGAATGAAATTCTCCCAGGCGGCTGGAAACTCATCTGGCTTCGCGCCCTCAGTAGCGGCAAATCCGCTATAGTGTGGATTGCGTGGCGTTCTTACACCAAAAGCATCACGTATGCCATCTGACAGTTCGTTGAAATTTTCATCATAGAACGCTCGCAAGGCTGTGGCTAACTTTAAGTATGGTGCATTTTCCGGCTGTTTGAAAAACTCTTCCAGCAACTCTTCTGTCGATGTTCCAGCAACTTCGCCAGCTCGCGTATAACCATTACCGTAAGTCCTTCGACTGTCTAATTGTGGGTCACGAAGCTGCAACCATAATTTGACTGCTTCGTTAACGGTAAGGGTTAATTGTGCGTGTAGGGTCTTGTCCTGATTATTCTCCAAAAAATCTGGATGTCTTTCGTAGACTCCAATGCTTTGTGCTTTTCTTCCAGCCAGGATAAGCTTGATTGCACTGGATAATTTACCATCAGGACTTGCTTTAGCCAGTAGTTCGTCATAACGCTTTGATGCTTTCCTGACAGCACTATTAACCTTATTGATGTGCTTGTGAACATCGACAAGTTTCATGATCGCCCCAGGATTGCGGAGCTTCTGTAACACCCAGCCCCATTTACCTTCCCAGCTTGCAAACGCGGCAACACCAGAAGATGGTATATGTACAGCATTATGACGATTCAGGGAATCAATCTGTGCAGGTGTTGCTTCTTGCAGTGATGTGCTTACCTTTTCACCCGCCTGCAAGCCGGATAACACTTCTGCCTGCACGGCTTTAAGTTTCTCTCTCTCTTGTTCGCGATGGGCTTCCTCTTCGGACAATCCTTCAGCTAAGACACCGGCAATTTCATCACGAAGACTATTCAATTCAAGAACTGATTTATCTTTCAATCCTTCTAATTTGCGAGCCAACATTGCTGGCAATTCCAAATCTGTTGTATCCAAGTTATTTTGGAGCGCATCATTATATTTAGCAATGGCACTTTCGGCTAAGCCCATAAACTTCTTAGTACCGCGCCGTAATTCATCCTTGATTAGCTTCTGGGCAGATTGAACGAAATCAGTTGCATACACTCCCAATTCAGCAACCTTAGCAGTTCCGGTTTTGCTTCTACCGGTATCAGCCAAAAGATTGAAATCAGCTAGTTTTTCCAAATCAGACAAAGCTTTGTCGTGCGCTTCGCCTTCAATGGCTTTTGCTATCTCAATTTCCAGTTTGGGTAAATTCCTATGAAGATCAGCCAAAGAGGTAAAACCGAGTATGCGTTTTCTCAGTTGCTCCTTGTCTTTCAAGTCTGATGCCTGAATAAAATCAGCCAAGACATTTTGGACGAGCTTAGTTTCTTGTCGTGTGGTCAATACTGCCTGACGCGCAATCTTGCCAAACTGAGACACTGCTTGATTGATAATCTTCTTAACAGCAGCACTTCGTAAGCCGGTAACAATCTTATCCACACCTTCAATATTGCCAACAAGGGGACTGCCTTCTAGTAATGTTTGAATACCACTGGCAGTCCGTCTTTCGTCTTCTAATTGCTGCTTCTTATCAGCCAATGGCTCGGCTTTGGAAACTAAGTTTTGCTGTTTCTTTTCAAGAGAATCAATCTTGCCTTGTGCTTGTTCATTTCTTGCTACACGCATTTGTTCGTTTACAAACTGTTGCTCATCTTCAATACTTGCTAATTCATCGTCAATATCTACAATCTCATCATCTAGCACCTCGATGTGCCCTTGCAAGATTTCGTGCCTTAATTGATTTTGGACTGCAATCTTTTTCTCTTGAACACCAAGTTTGTCATTGCTATCCACAGCCAAAGCCATAGCTTCATCCAGCTTGGCGTCGGCTATTTCCATGCGCTTCTCGCGTATCGCTTGTTTAATTGCTCGACGTTTCTCCTTCTCGGATTTATCGGTCTTACTGAACTGTTCCTTCAAGTCTTCCAAATGAGATTGCAATTGCTCAACTCTGGTCGGCTTACCAGAGACAGAAAGAGGCTTAGCTGCTAATTCCTCTTTTGGCTTGAGTTCCGCTTTGACCTCAAGCTTAACTTGCGGCTGAGCATTTTCTTGCTCCATATCTTTAACGGCTTGATCTTCTTCGGCTTGTAATTGAGCTTCTGCTTCTGCCAACCTTTCCTTTGTTGCCGTGGCGGCTTGTTGTCCGGCTGCCACTAATTGTTTTACACCGCGCCGAGCGCGCCTTCGTGCCACTCGTAGCATTGTGCCTGCTCCAAATCCACCCAATCTTGCTGACACGGTAACACCTGTAAACGGCGCTATCGATTGAAGGAAGGTATCTTTGTAAACCTTGAAGGCATCTCCAGCCGCAAGATCAGGCCGATTATCTAGAATCGCCGCCACATCTTCACCTATGGAGTTTACAGTTTCTTGTGCTGCTTCCTCTGCTGCCTCTTTCAAGACATCTGGCACGCCATGAGTAAGCGACTGTTTGAGAAATTGAAAAGCCATTTCCTTCCACGGCTTAATCATTATCTTGCCAGCTTCACCCGCCATCTTTGCCGCTTGCCAAACTTGTGCCTGTTCTATAGCACCCTGAATAGCTCCACTAACTGTAGACACGGCAGCCGCTTTGTCATGAGAAATACCTTTCTTCCTCATGTCTAAATAAGTCTGCCCGCCAAGCACCTGAGACGTAGCAGCAGCAGCACCCATGCTTGCACCAAGTCCAGTTACCGGCAGCCCGCCCAATCCCTTGCTGATAAGTAATCCTGTTGCAGCACCACCTAATCCACCTTTGGCAGCCTCAGCCATGTAAGGGATCATGCTAGGCACACCGCCGCCCGCTTCAACCATAAAATTAAGAATGGCATTATTCTCTAAGTCTAATTGCTGCCTATAGCCTTCGACTGTTCTTTCCGCCTGCCTTTCAAGCGGGGTGCTTTCATTTACTACTGCAATTCTCGCATCATCCCAGTGCAAGTCTCTTGCTTGAGCGCCTGCCCAGCCACGACGAATTGACTCATCCGTGAGGTCATACTTTGCCTTGGCATAGTCCCAAAACGTGACTGATTGCTCGACAGATCCAGCAAGTGGCACAGGTTGAGTTTTGGGCGGTTCGGCAACAGACGGCACGGGTTTAGTGGTGTCAAGCTTTGCTTGCTGCACACCATCTATTTTTGCTAGTGCTGCATCTACTGCGGTTCCCATTACTTGCTCGCCTCTAGAGAATCCTGCATTATGGCGTCTGCCAGTACCTTTCCGTTCTCATGAATGTACTGCCACGGATTAACTTTTGACGCATAAATTTGATTGATGGTATCTGTAGTATTTTTTTCAATTCGTCCAACAAATGCCTTGTATTGTGGTGTACCTGGCGGTGGCAATATCCCCTTACGCTCCATATCATTTATAGGCTTATTGATTGCATCCGTTAGCGATCCAAATAATTTTGGAAACTCAACAAACGGCTTATCTATCTGCTGCAATTCAGCCATATTTTTTTGATTGCGAGCTGACAAAGTATCTCGCTCGCTTGCAGTTAAAATCCCTGCCTTATAAGCGTCACCAATACCCTCCTCTAATGCACGCAAGCTTGCCTGCGCTTCGCTGTAGTTAGCAATCTCCGAAAGCGCCAGCTTTCCATTTTTTGATTTAATCCAAGGCATGGCAATTCTGGCTTCTAGCCCCGCCTTCACATCCCCGGTAACAGAGTTGGCTTTCATCAAATCTAACCGCGACTTGGCTTTATTCTTTTCTTCCATATCTTCGGCATGAATTTCACGATTGAGCATAGTTTCAGCATGACTATTCAATTTCACCACTTTGTCTGCAACAGAATTTACTTCTTGCCGAATAACCTGCAACTGGTTTTGCAGTTTCTTGTCATTTGGATTCTTCTCTAGTGCTGCCTTGGCGTCATTCAGTTGTTTTACCATTGGCTGCAATTGGGTGGACAACTCGTTTGCCTTTGCTGCAACCTGAGATGACGTGACACCCTTGCCACTCAATTGTGCAATCTCAACATTTAGCTGGGCTTCCCTAGCTTTCTCTTCTTCGCGCGAAGCTCTAGCTTCTGATGCCAACTCTCTTGCCGCAGCCGCCTGAGCGCGACTAGCTTCTATTTGCTGTTTAGTTTCAATGGATTTTGCCACCGAGTCAGCAGCATTATCCAATTGAGTATGTTTCGTCTCAAGCAACTTGATTTGTTTGTTCAAAGAATTTTGGCGTGCCAGCAAGACAAGATTTTGAGGATCTGCGTTAAGTTGACTGCTAACTTCTCTGAACTGTTGCTGTAAGACAGGTATATGCTTGTCTACTTCTAAGGCGGCGTTTCTAAGCGCGGCAATTTGACCACCATTAGGATGCTGAATATCCCTCGCGGCTAATGCCCGTTGAACCGTTACAGTCGTCGAATTATCAAGCTCGTTTTCCGCCTTCTCGAGAATATTCTTTTCTTGATCTACTGCTTCTGCTTGAATGCGCTTTGTAGTTTGACGAGCCATATCCCTAAATCCTTCGGCATCCTCTTCTGTAATTGCCGGATTACCCCATCTCTGAATTTGCCCGTCAGGCGTGGGCGCACCAGGCACAAGTCCTTTTGCAATTGTTATGGCTTCCTCGATCCGGGCTGGATTCTGTTTGGCTACTGTCTTGACAAAATCAGTCAAACCTTGTCGGATGGTGTTCTGAGCTTCCAAATGTTGTCCTGGCGACATGCGTGGCCCGGAAGTATGTAAATAACTGGAATATTTCAAAAACATATCTATGGCGACATCTGGGTTTGCCTCCTGTCCAGCAGCTAAAAGAAATTGCTTTTGATTTTCCTTGATCGCTGCATTTACAGTTTCGCGCTCTTGCTCACCCTGCCAATTAAGTATTCTCTCTGATGCTTGTGCTAATTCACCATTGAAAGCTTTACCATACTCGCCTAACACTACTGGCTTACCCTTAGTCGGCATCATTGACTCGGCTAAAGCAACAGCACCATCATGAAAGGCTTTAACACCGGCTTGGGGATTAGCTATGTAATCCAGCTTCGTTGCTCGCTCTAGATCACGCAATTGCATAGACAAAGTCTGCTTCTTATTCGCTACATCTTGTGATAATAAGGCTTGTTTCTCTTGCGCCCTTGCTTGATTCATCACATATTCCAAAATGGCAGCATTGCGAGACAGTTGACTAAAATTAGAATCGGCTTGCGCGAACTGCTGTGATGCTTGCTGAAGCACCGCATCACGCTGTTGATTGGCTGTCTGGGCAACAATCGCAGCAGCAGTAGATAGCGACTTATCTTCGCGCGGAAGACCGACTTGGGAAGATGCTAGTTGTTGTTGCTGGAATCTTTCAACCATGTCAGCCGCCTATGGGTATTGGTTCTTTGGGGGATTAAAGAATTGCTTGATTTTGGGATAAGCAGACCTTGCGCCCAAATATCCCAATGCTCCACCAGAAAGCAATCCCTGAATACCGGCATTGCGAGATTGCGAAGCAAGTAATCTTTGCTTATTCGCAAAATCAAACTCTGACATTTGAGCTTCGACATTGGCAGCAAATTGTTGAGTTCCGCCATTACGCAAAATGCGTAACGCGTCTTGCGTAATCAAATTCGATCTTGCCTCAGTGGCGCTGCGCATCGCTCTAAGTTCTTGATCCCCCAATTGCTGTGTCTCTTCCAATACACCCAAAGGCGATCCCGCAAGCGTGATGCCACCCGATGCAAAGCTGGCAGCTTGCCCTTCTTTGAATGACTCGATCTCCGCTCTGCGTAACGCCTCAGCTCTCAAGCCCTCTTCATAAGCAATGTTTGCTTGCTTCAGTTGCAACTCTGATTGCGCTCTCGCTTCAGCCATCGCGGCTGCTCCACTTATGCGGCTAAATGTTGGCCCAATGCCGATAGGAATATTAGCGGCTGTACGTCCGCCCTTGTAACCGCTAATCCCACTAAAGAGATTGCTTCCTAAACTGAGTGCTGTTGCAAATGGTGCGGCCATGTCATACTCCAAATTCGCTTGTCACCGTCGCTGTCATAATACTTCAGAGTTCCCTCGCAGGCAAAACCTAAGCAAGAGAGCCATCTATCAATTATTGAGTTCGCGTCACCCCACGCCTGAATCCTCCGTGCACCGTGCTTTTCCTGGATAGACCTTAGCCAGAGACGAATATCTTTAACAACGGATTTTATGTACCTCGGCAAATGAATACTGGGAATGATGAATACTTCCCAGTTGCCCGGTACCACCTGCCAATACGCTGACAGGTAAATAATTTTGCCATCAATATAGTGCGTGCCGGACTGAGCGAGCAGCCCCAGATCATTCATGTGGGAAGCAAATATTTCAGCGTGCCCTTCGTAACCATGATTAGGTTCAAAAGAATCTAAGTGCTCTTTTTTAAACGTCTCAAAATCAAGCATCTTCAACCTCTATCTTTGCGTCAATACTCAATATGGTTAATGGTGTCGGCGTGTCTTTCACAACACAAATTTGTTTGGATTGCCTGCTATGACCATCTGCAAGGATATCGTCAACGATGCCATCGTAAAGGACATTAGGCACATCGGTCAGATCTTCATTGAGGCGTAGCACGGCATCCCTTGCGTTCCAGGGTGTTGTGCCAATCTTGAATCCCATAGACGCAAACACGCGCATGGCGTAATTGAGGATACGCCTGACCTTGGCTTGAGCTGATCCAATTACTCCGGCCACATCCATGTTCGTCGTAATCCACAACCCCTTATACGGCAAGCCGACATGAATAACACCCGATTGACCGTTGAGTGAAAGCACACCGTTTTCAATCTCGTATTCGCCACCATCGGCACCATCCGTTTGCACTCTCACCGTTTGCCCTTCAAAGATCCGAAGCCCTCGGATAGTGTTTGTTGTGATGATCCACTGCCCGGACGCAATTGCATTTGTGCTGTCAAAGTCAACCAGGATATTGCATACGGCGCGAGTGCCACTGGTTATGCTAACAATTTCAGCAACACCGCCCCCTTCACCTTCACGCGAGTAGGTCTTAATCAACTGTCTTCCGATCATTGAGCTATCAAAGAACGAACTATTTGTATCGAAGTTGATTGAGTTTCCGGTAGTCGCAGCCGGTGTTAGCGTCTTGCCCGCACCGACCAAGCGACCGTCATAACTAACAGATGAATCAACGTAGACATCATCTCTTACTGCTTCACGCCTAGCATTTTGCCAGCAAGCAACATCGGCTACTTGCGTCTCGTAGTCTGTGCCAGTGACGTAGTGATGGACAACCTCATAAGCAACTACGTCTGACAAATATTCAACATAGCGACTGGTCACGCCATTAAACTCTCGTTCAATGATCGCCCATAATCTCGACACATTATTAGCTCGCGGAATGACAGCAATTGAAATTACCTTGCCCCGCGGCTGCAATCGGTTGTCTTCATCCCTGCTTTGTCCGGCCACTTCGTGTCTATGCCAGGCATAAATGTTCTCGGATTCCTTAAACGTCAATCCAGCCAAGATGCCGTCTTTGCGCAAAGCCCACAGAATATCTGGCTTTCCTTGCTGCTCGGCTAACTGAACAATCCCTCGATTGGTCAAATTGCCGTTAGTCAGATTATTGTCGATTGAAGTAAAGCCATTTGAATCAAAATCAAAGACAAAACTTTTCACGCTCTTGCTTGTGTCTTCTATGTAATACAAGCTTCGCCCGTTAGATATTGGCTGTTTTGCTAACGTGCCGACATTATTGACAGCGGGAGCTTTAATACTTGAAGGCGTGATGAAAGCATTACCTGCACCGCCTTGCAATCTTCTGATGCTTCCTGTTGTGCCGATGATAAGCTCGTCATTAACAACTCCCATCCATAAGACCGCCTCAAGCGTGTTAAACACGGAAGCAAGGGTAAACCTTATCCCGTCGGTGTCATTAGCACCAGTAGTAAAATCTTCAAACCTTGTAGCACCAGTGGCAGAATCCGGCGCTTTACTCATGGCTATGCCATCGGGCTGAGCAGTCCACCCGCCATAAGCTTTTCTTGCTTCTTGCAGAAATGCAACTGTTTGAGGGCAATTAGCGATCTTGATTATCTGTCCACCCGTTCTATATGCCGAGAAGCCCGTTGTGTCTACCGGAGTTCCGTTTGCGTCTTTGACTGTAAAAGTGTTAACCGAGGCTACAGTATTGATGAAATAGCGATTGTTATTAACCTGCGTCATTCCATTAACATCAGCTACGTAAATCTCCTCGCCAACCTTAAGACCATGCGCGGAGACGTTGAACACGCCCGGGTTTGCTTGACTTATCGCTCGTATGGTTTTCTGCCCAAACGGATCAGCAGTACGCGCCGTCCGACTGAAGAGCACCCCGCCCGCTGTGTAGGCAGTTAACGGATTAGTGTTCAAAGCTGTTCCACCGGCATCAGTTGCTTTCAGCGTAAACGTGGTAGTGCTTGGAGTTGTATTGACAAGGAAATGAGCCTTGTTAATTTCGGTCATGCCTTCAATGTCATCAAGCCATACGTGATCATCTACTGCCAGTCCGTGATCATTTTGTGTCGTAAACACGCCGGGGTTGGCTTGCGTGATATTCGTGATAATGCGCGGATTAGATAGCTGCGCTGTCGTCACATACCACTTCGTATGATCGCGCCTGTGCAAATAAAACGGCGGATAACCGGCAGATGCAAAATGCATCGTATCCGCGCCCTGCGTGTAATGCACCTTACTTACGTCGGCGGAAGCATAAGGCATTGCAAACTCAAATATTTTCGCAGCAGTACCGCCAGATGTATAGGCTTGGAAGTTGGTTGTGTTTATGGCATTCCCAAAGGTATCTTTCAGAGTGATGTTGTTCGGATCGACAACCTGAGCCAAGAAAAACTGCTCACTAACATCAGTCATTCCTTTGACACCAGTTATGAAAATCTCGTCACCAGTAGAGAAGCCATGTCCGGTTATTGTTAGCTGACCCGGATTAGCCTGCGTGATAGCCGTGATATTCTTCGGTGTCAATGTAACTGGTGCGTCGTTGCGGTAGACGCGCATCCCTTTGTCTTGTAAGAGCAGCATATAAGTATCGCTCTGGCTGAAGACAAACTTGATTAACGATCCAAGTCCGTGCGCTTTAGTATTGTGGACATTCTTCCAGCCATTGCGAAAACGACTACCACCTTGAAGCAGTGAGTAAAAGTTCTTTTGCCATTCAAGCCCTTTTAGGTTGATAGGTAAATCAACTCGTCCATAAATAAGAGGTGAGACTTCACCACCTGAAAAATTGACGACAGCCAAATTACCTGTACTCACGACTATCTCCCTATGGGAACTGTACGTTTAGGACATTCATAGGCTCATCAGTATCGTAGCCCAGCCTGGCTCTTTCGATTTCTGATATTTCTTCAATCGGATACTTTTGCTCCTGTCCATCTACGGCAACTGCATCTTTCAATTCTTCGGTGAGTAAATCATTCAACGCGGAAAGCATGTTGTTTTCCTTACCAAGAATGGCATTGCATCCACCAATAGCCAGCTTTAGCGAAAGAACGCTCACAGCCATAGGCGACCAATGAAACATGTTTTCAACATCGTAGTTGTATATCAGCTTGAGTGTGCTTGCTCCATCGTTATCGATTTGAATAACTCTCGTGTCACTTGCTACGTTGTATCCAATTCTATAATCGTCCAGTCGTTCGCCTTCGTCCGACATAACCAGAAGCAATTTTAAGCACTTCTGGGGATATAAGTAGTCGTCGTCATAAAGCGACTCAGAATCACCAAGACGCTCAGTATCCGCTGTGACTTCAGCAAAATTCCACAAATAACACGACAGGACTTCTCGCCTGACCTGATCGTAGATAGCAGCCAGTATCTTTCCGGCAGTGCTTTCCGGCGTATCAGGATCGTTTATCGAAGGCTGCCCTAGCCATCCCAATGATCTATTCAATACTTCAAGTTTCGTTGCCATCGTTACACCTACTAACAACCCTAGTAGATTATAAGAAAGCTGCTGTCATTTGCAAAGCATTAGCCTTGCAACACCGCACTAACAGTACCGGATGTGTAGGCAGAGACTTTACACTTAATCCAGCGCAGCGGGTAAGCGATGCTCACAATTCCGTCGGCTGTGATATTTGCGCCTATTTGAATAGCATCCACGTTATTAGCCGGCTTGGTTCTCGCATTGGAGCCGCGCACCTGAACTGTAGCAGTAGTTATTCCAAACACATGAATAGAACTAACTTTGAATCGCTTAGTATCTACCCATACGCCATCACCCGTTGCCGTAACACCATCAAGGAGCAAGAATGCATCTTTATCAATTTGATCACCTGAAGCCATTTATGAACCTCTTTAGAAATCAGTTGGTTCATATTCCACTGAAAGCGAACAATTCACGCCATCTGTAGACTGTGTTCCAGCCACCCACTCAACATAAACACCTTGAGTGGCTGTCAGCCCTAGATTAGCAGAAGTAGCCGTCAACGCCGGTGAAGTAATTACGTTGTCTGCTAAGGTTGTCGGATCGAGCGAAGCAGCCGACAACATGGTGTTGCCAGAGCCGCTTGCTTTCAAGAACTTAATTGTGGAAGTGCCACCAACTGGGGCAGTTGCGCACAAGCAATTTACGCGAGTAACAGTTCCAGCACGACCGAAAGGAATAAACCCTTTATATGTAGCACCATCAGCAATAACAGAGCCAGCAGCCCCATTTACCTGCCATGTTGCCATCTGTCGCTTAGCGCTACCAGTTTGAATTTGGGAAGCAGGCAAGCCACCGGTAATTGTTGGGCTTGTAATTGTAGGTGAAGTTAGTGTTTTCCCAGTTAGTGTTTGAGTGGCCGCCTTTAAGACAGCTTCATCATTACTTGCAGAACTTGGGACGGTTATAATTGGGCTATTACCGGAAGAATCGGCATACTTGAGCGTCATCTTGCCAGAACCGCCAGAGCTTCTGAACTCAACCTTGTCTGACTTTAATCCGACTTTGCCAGCCTGAACCACAAAGCCATCGAACATTGTGATGGGCGCTGCAAATGCAGGTGCAGCAAACAATCCAGCTATGATTAGCGATATTAGTTTTTTCATCGATTGCTGTCCCTTAGATGCTGTCAGCGTAAGTGATAAGCAGATTGATTGAACCAACACCAGAACCAACAGTATTAGCTTTCAACCCGAGACGATAGACACGCTTCGCAGCGACTTCGCCAGAAGCCGGCACAACCTTGTTTACATGACCAAGCAATTCAGCAATTGTCTTGCCTACATCGTCTGAACCAAAATCAAGGGCAAGCGAAGTCCATGCAGTGCGTGCAGATGACATATCAATACCATCAAGCAATTTGTCAGCACTATACACAGTGCCATCTTCATCGTACAGACCAAGATCGAAGTCAGTACCACCTGTGATTGCTTCGTTCAGACACTTAATATCTAAAAGCCTAGCTTCACCGGGAATCTCACCAACCAACCAAATCGAGCCATCATCATCAGCAGCAGCCGTGGTTATTTGCTGCATGATAGCCTTCATTGAGGCACCGCCATACGTAGCGTTGACCGGATAAGTTACTTTGTCATCAACAGTATTTATTACAGCCATTTACGTATCCCCCTTAAGCGGCAACGCGGACAACTTGAACACGCTTGCCTTCAGTACGAAGGACAGCGATATGGAACGACAACACAGCTTGCTTCGTTTCCAGCTTGTCTGCTCTGTCTTGCAAAACAATTTCTGGTTTTTCAAAGCCCATGACCAAACCACCGCGAGCAATCGAAATCAAACGACGCTCACCACCAGATGAAGCCATCAATGGATCTTGTACATTGGCGGCATACTGAAGCAAATTGATACCATGCACTCGATTGATATTTCCATCAATCAAAGGCTTCGTATCAACATAGTCAACCGATGTCAACTGAGTTTCAGAAAGCAAGTCATCCTTTTGCTGACCATTAATAAGCAACACAAAGTCAGCAGGCACACCGCCTGAATTTGGCGCTCTACCGATATCGCCAGTCACACCGGAGTCGTCATAAACCCGGCGCAAATCACCAATGGTTGCTAAACCAAAACCACCCGTAGCATCAATCACATTCACGCCATCGGATGTTGCGGTCAAATCGGAACCGGACACAGGTGTCTCACCGACACGGATAGTTGCTTCAACTGCGGCATAAATCTGTTTGTCTACTTCGCGCATAATCGAAGCAACAGCGGCCTCGATCATTTCCGGGGCCAAGCTGCGACCTATTTCATCTTCGTCTTGAGCGTCAATGCCAAGTACGTGGAAAAACCTCTCTTTGTCCTTCCAGCGAGTGTCCCAGGAGAAGTCCGTCAGGTTGGCGTCTTGGTAGCGCTGAGTCTTCTTCGTTGGACGCGCCATTTGTCCAGTGCGGATATAACGCAAATATTTGCCGTCAAAATTCTTCGGCGTGCAATACGGCGTCAAAAACGACATACGCTCCTGAGTAATCGAGTGTACTTCAGCAGCGAAGTCTAAGATCCGTTGATCCGACAAAGTAGTATATGGTGCAGGCATGGCAATATCTCCAGGCGAAGTCAGACTTTTTAGGTCTTCCTTTTACGCCTGAAGATAAAGGCTAATGACTACTATATATAGTAGATTCGATTATTTTGTCAAGCCCTAGCTGAATTTTTAAAACGGTCGCTTAGTTGCTGAAGTTTCTTCTTAAGATCCTCTGCCTCGGGACTCCAAGCCCTGCCATCGTTTTGCAACTTTCTTTGTTCGGCAAGCAACTTGCTTCTTTCCGCTACATACTCAACATCGGTCAAAGTACCGCTACCCAGGTTGCCGGTATCAATCGTGTCTTCTGCTCCTAGACGTTTTTCCTGTTTGTAAACCACGCTACCAACAGCCGCTAATTGATCCTGGCTTAGCGTGGATAAAATTTCCGATTCAGCAGCAGACGCCTGAGAGAAATACTTTTGAAATACGGATTCAACTTTAGGCGCAGCTTCACCATGAGCCTTTGCCCAATTTTCCTTGATCGCTGTCATTGCCTTGCCGGACAATTCAACTTGAGTCTTGACACCTTCAACGACCATTTGATTGTAAGCGCCGATCAATTCTTTCCAGGTTGATTCAGGCATATGGCTCTTTTGCGCCAGTTCCTGAAATGCCTTTATAAAAGGTTGGTCTGCCGGCAAGAGTTTTTTGATTGCCTCATCATCGCTTGTCGGCAATTCATATTTATATTCATCAGCCTTTTCAAAAGCACCCAGCGCTTTTTTAAAAGCAGAGATTTCTTCCGGTGTTGATTGCTCGGTCAGCAACTTTAAACCTTCTACCTTTGGCGGCTCAGCCAACTTGTCGGCAACAGCTTTAAAAGGATTATCGTTTTGAGCAAACTGCTTCATTTGCTCATTGCCTTCATAATATTGATTGAAAGCTTTTTGAATGTCGTTCAACTCAGGCGCAGCTTGATTTGGAACAGCATCGGTATTGATGCGTGTTTCTGTTGCCGTATTTGTAATTAACTGTTCAGTTGCTTCAGGCATAAATTAGATCTCCTCTTCTTCTGAATCATCAGGCTTGTGCTTTTCTGCTTTAAGTTCTTCTTGCGTCAAATAAACGTCATGGGTTTCAATTCTCGCCAAAAGCTCATGAATTATGTAAGGTCTGATTGTCCGCCAAATATCTTTTCTTGCTTCATTAAACAAAGTGGCAGCATTTGATACTGATCCATTTTCGTAACCAACACTCGATACGTTGTAGTTGCAAACGTTGTGGCAGAGCCACAAGAAGAACCTCAATCCGTTTTCAGTTGAAATAAGCTGATTGATGACTTCGAGTTTTTCGACTTCGGACAAAATCTCGTTATGCGGCATTTGCGCCCCCGAACGCTTTGACTCCCTGTCCGGCTGATTTCAACACTTCGGCAGCCTGAGCGATCTCGGCTTCCTGTTGTTGCTTAGCTTGTAATTGTGCCATTTGTTGGCGCGTTTGCTGCACCTGGCTGTCGGAGTTCAATATTTTGAGCGAAGCGCCTGAGACAAAATGCTCACGTCTTGCCCATTCATCAAAGTTGAAAAGATCAAGCACCTCTGGCTTTATCGGTGCAACTTCATTAAGGAACTGACGTAATTGCAACATACCTGTCATTTCTTCCTGATGCGATGCTCGAGCTGCCGGACAGATAAAGTTTGTGCGATAACCTTTGATGCCGGACAATCTTGCATCAATAAATCCTTCTGATAGATACTTCGGCTGGATGCCTGCCATCTGCATCTGAAAGTCTTGCATAGATCCGCGCACCACGCCAAAGAATCCATGCTCAAGCAAGATATTAAAGCTGCGATCAAGAATCGGCTGTAGACCTTCTACCAGGATGCGATTCAATATTGGCCCAATGATATGTGTTCTCAGTTGATTTCTTATCTGTGCTTCGCCAGCCGTCTGTCTTGAGCGATTATTCAGATCCGTCAGTCTGTCGATCAAGAAGTGGTTTTGCACTTGCTCGCGCAAATCCATAATTCGCTCTCTCGCCCACGAAGGATTGCTGACTGTCAAAGCGGCTTCAACAGGCGGGCGATCTGATCCGAGCCTTCCGGTTGAGTGAGTAAGAATCCATTCGCCTGGCTTCCATTTTGGCTTGCCACCAAGGACATGCTCTTGCGAAAGTAGCTTTGGCGGATTCAATGCCATCTCACCGGCCTTGCTGTACATCTCGACTTCTTTGTTCAATTCCTTGATGTCGGAGATTGCATCCATTGCCGGACTACGACCAAGAATCTCATTTGAGTTCTTGTAAAACCTTATGCCGATGACAGGCATTTCCTGAAACCCAGAGTTAAGCAGGACATGCTTGCCATGCGTGATATCCATATGCAAACTACAAAACGCAAAGTCCTTGTTGCCCAACTTAAACGGATCGCGCTGCATCCTCGGCAATATCGCCTGCAAAACCTCTACTCGTTCCTCGAGTTGTTTAGCATCATATTTCGCTCTAAGTTCTTTGCTGCAATTCTCGTACTTATACTTCTCGACAGCGGAAGCCACGGTCAGGTAATGCTTGATATAAGCAGTGTTGATGTTCCCCGCTTCATCCTCATCAAAGACAACGGTTTTAGCATCCAGCGCCTTATACCTCAACGGCTTACGAATATCACCAGTATCAATTACCTGAATGCACGCTGTTCCGAAAACAATCAAATCCATGATCGCTTCATGGACAGCCTTCAGGAAGCCTGCATCAGGACGCGAAAGCTGCGTAGAAAGAACCAAATTAACGTCTTGAAAAAACTCAAACGTGTCGTCTTCAAAAAACGAGAAGGTATCTGACTGAGCGACTTCCGGCACAAACTCGAAACTTTCGGATGCACTGGGCCATACCTGCCCAAATATGCTGGCTGCCATGACACGCGCCGCGTTAATGGCTGTTCCGTCATAAGTAAGGTTGAAAACAAAAGGCCCGGCTTGAATGTCATTTTTGAAGTACAGCTTGCGCATGAGAATGTATTGCGCCAATATCTCATAGGTCGGAATCCAAAGATCCTGCTTTTGCTTTAGGTTGCTGTAGCGTCTAAAAATGGCTTCAACGTCAGGCATCTATATCAAGCCCCCAGAAAAGATCGGCTAGCGACGGGGGCTTGCGATAGCAAGCCAAACGGGGAGGTCAACACACTAGGGCGAGCAACAGGCGTTTCGGCTTTCTTTTGAATCGCCTTCTTCTTAGCGGCTTCTTCAGCAGTAATCGAGGCAGCGATTCTTGCGCGTTCAGACTCCTGCGACTGCGCAATAGCGCTTGAGGCAGCCGCGTCTTGTGCTTGCATTGCCGCCAATTGCTGAAACAACAATGCTTGTTGCTGCGATTGCTGAGCAGCCGCCCTGTTTGCCGTCATAGCCTACCCCTCCTCAAACTTCACTCGCTCGCCTTTCGGCACACTTTCCATTTCAGCCCTCAATGAAGCATTCAGTCCATAGAGCTTGCGGTCATTTTCCTGCTTCAATCTGAAGGCTTCAGTTTCATCTTTTTTGTCTTGCCTCAAGAAAAACTGAAATACAACATCCCTCAGCTTCAGACCCGGATAAAGATGAAAATCAATTTCCCAGCCTTGATCAATGCAATGCCTCTTCAGGCGATCCAGACTGAATGTTCGCGGATCATTTATTTCACTGCCGTCAATGTTAGTCGCGTGGTCGAAACAAATATTCTGAAAACGAACAAACTCAGGATTGCGTTCTCTGAACACATCAACCTGAGTACGTTTAAAGTGAGAGTGAAAATTCATATTGTGCTGTAAAAGACTTTTCGGAACTACAACACTGACACGGAACCTTTTCTCGATCTTCTTATCCAATCTATCCGGGTGTGGCACAACATACGTTCCATAATAGTGTGCCCTCATAAACTTGCTATTTTCCGCAAAGAGCGGAACCTTCTCGTTTGCAACTGCTTCCTGTTCGTCTTTAGTCTTCACCATCATTCACGTTGCTCCAATTGTTCACCCTAATACCGAGTTCGTCCATATTATTGAATATAGTAGATTCGGTGTCAAACCTACTAAACACTCTATCCGTGTCAAACATGCTTGTTTCGCGCCTTTCCGGTAACACAAGTTCGATTGCCGCCTTGCTCTGAACCGGATACGCAAAGGTATAGCTCAGCGCATCAAAGATATCCGGCGACTTGCCGAGTTCCTTTTTGATCTCGTCTTTTGGCGCAAGGATCAACTTGCCTGTGCCGGGCTGCGTTCTTTCGCCAGGCACCGCTGCCAAATCATCATAAAACTCTCTATCGTTCGGGATACTAACCATCCCACCCTCGCCCTCTTCAATCCACGCCTTGAGCGCATAAGCGCACTCCGTTCGTAGATTCGCATAGACATCCTTTCTCGTTGCAGCTTGCCCAGGATAAATGCCAACCAACGAAAACATACCCATGCTTCTGCCGAGGTCATACCAACCGTGACCATAACCCATATCAATAAACTCATTGTCAGTGCCAAATTGCTGCTTGAGTCGCTTAACGATTTGTATGCCGAGAGGCGCTGTCATATTACGGTGAATCTCGTGATGCAAAACAACTCGACCTTGCCGCACAACAAATAGCGATCTGTCACCAGATCCGGCAGGGTCAATTCCCATAACTATCGGCATGTGCTTATCGGGCTGAAGCTCAGCTACCTTTGCCTTCAACAATTTGATCGGATGAAAAAACTTGTCACCACTCACCTGAAACGCCAGATCAAATGTCGCCGGATACTCCATATTAAAGAGCATCTCTTGCCCATCATACTGATCCTTCAACAAAACATGACGCCAATAAATCTGCTCGAGATCAAGACTGAACTCTTGCTGTATCGCTCGCTCGTCCGAGTTCGGTTCCCAGTCTTTGGGCGGTGTCATCCGATATTCCGGAACTTCATAACACCCAATGAATAACAGCCGATTCTTGCCTTCGCCTTCCTTGGCTTGAAGCGCTCGCCTGTGCTGCCACGTTCCAGCGCCACCACTTGTACTTTCATCAATCCGAGCAGTCCCAGGTCCACGCTCAACAGAAGGAAATACCGCCTGCTGAATATCACGCACCTGATCCGCTTTCATCCAACCAGTCTCTGTCAAATGCAAAATACTGGCAGCCGGGCCGCGCGTCGCTCCACTGCCAGCGACAGCAACCCTTATCTTTGATTTGTTGGTAAACGATAACTCGCGTTTGTTGTCAGAAATCTCCTGGCGCTTCAACCACGCCGGCATGTACTCATGAAACGTCTTTATGTGCCGATCAAATATCTCCTCCGCCACAGGCGCAGAATGAGCAATGTTCAAAACAGTCAAGCCTTCGTGAAAGGTTGTCTGCTGATACTCCCAGCCGTTCAACACCGTCGTACATTTCATCTTACGAGGCTTGACGATAATCCCATCAACCTCACCACACTCATCCATCATCTGCATAATGAATTGCATTACACGACGCTGTAGATACGTGTACTCAAAATCAATAATGCCTCGGACTCCCTTGACCCCCCAGGCAATTACTTTCAAACACTCATGTGCAAAATACTCAGGGTCATTCCTTAACCCCCAAGCCTTCTCCGCGTCTGTAACATACTTACGCATCAGACGCTTCCTGCACGGTCACGTCAATAACCTCCGTGAGCTTCGGTGGCTCCTTCACCATGTTGCTCAGTTCCTTCAACGTCTTATGCACATCCACATGCACCGTCTTCGCGTCAATCCTCATCGACGGCTTGCCCCACCCTCGATCCAAAACTTGCTTCGCTGCCTCAAGCCTCGTCGAAGCATCATTCTCACGATCATTCATAATCTCAAGGATCGTCTCAAACGCTTCCTCGGTGTGCTCCTTCGCTAACTGCTGCAACGTAAATGACGCCGGATTCCCTCTCGCTATAACCTTCGGCGGTACACTCGGTAACTCTGCCTTCGGCACAAGCTCAATAAGCTCATCAACCTGCAACGCAATATCTTTCATCTGTGACGAAAGATCAGACATTGCCACCTTCCAACACACTCTTAACGCCAGCCAACAAATTCCCAACATTCGCCTGCGGGATCGCTACCCCCTTCGCCCCAGGCTTCCACTGACCATCGCTCTTGTCCAAATACCAATAACGAATGTGCAAATACATCTTCGTCCGATACTCTTCCCAATAAACACACAACCGCCCAACCGATGACTCGCTCACCACCACCGGCTCTGCCTTGCTTCCTGCCATTACTACACCTCATAGTAGATCAATTTAAATTATCCTCAATTACCCAAGATGTCAATCAATACCTGGGTATAATCACCAACATGAACATCAAACTACTCACCCTCGCGGTCACGCTCGCGCTCCTTCCGTTGCCGACTCATGCCCTGCAACTAAAGGGGCAAGTCGAAGGTGCTGACCACCCAGACTGGATACCTGCCTACGCAGTTACCAATGACAACATGACAACTGAGCTGCGCTCTGGACGCAACATAAATAAGGGCGCCAAAAACCCTATAAGCCCCAAAGGGCAAAAAGGCCTACTACTCAGATCAAAGACCCAATACTGGCACATCAAAGACTATCCCGAATGCACAATCTGGTGCAACCCTATCCACGAACACCCAGGCAATTTTTATTTCTGGACTATCGACGACACTTCGATTGGGCCACGCGGCTGGCTTCAAGATACCGGCACTGTCGGCGAACACGGCGGGCGCGTCTATCGATTCTGGTTTGATAAGGTGGGTGGCAACTATTAGCTAGTTGTCAAGAGAACTTCAGAATTTTGATAATTTCCCGCGAGGGGGTTGTCCCCCTATCGGCGAGCCGGGTGCCTAGGGATGCTACCGGGGGTCGCCAGGAAAAATCCTGACAGGCACCAGAAAAATATGCCTGACATCCAGCCTTGCGGCTCACGCAAGCAGTGGAAGCTTGGCGATAAAACGAGTGTCCGATAATAAAGATTATGTTTCAACTGACAACGAAACCCTCACCAGTTCAGGCTTTCAGGGTTTGAGTCAGTGATAAATTGGCTGATAAATGTGACACTGACACTGTTTTGTACAGGCTATCGTACAATCCAGCTAGGTTTCGGACTACATATATAAGGTAGGGATTTGAAGCTTGTCAGGTCTATTGGCAACCCAATCAACCCTTGACACTGAAATGTTTGGCGCTCGAAATAGTGTTGTCCAACCCCTTGTCAACGGTAAGTTATCTACAGGTTTTCTACACCTTGGCAATCAATTAGCATTTCAGTTTAAGTATCAAGTACGAGCGACCGAAGGCAGCCGAATGACAACAAGAATCTTTGTTGCTGTTGCAGCAAAGATTTTACATCCTTTGACAACCAAAAATCAAGCAAAAGTGTCAAATGCGCGTTTTGCTCAGTTTTACCCTCAATCCCTTGAAAACCATTTTTTCATCCCTTTTTGGGAAACCCTCACCCTGTCAGGAATTTATCTCTTGACGAGTGATTATAACAATATGTTTTCTACTACCCCCCTACTGTCTATATACCCCCCCTTTTTTGTAGACAGGGATAGAGACAAATGGTACTAATCCCTTATCAAGAGGATCAATCTCTAGCCTGTAGAGCCTTTGATGCCCTTTTTTCTCAAAAGTAGGTTTCTAAGAGGTGCCATTTGTCTCTTTGCAAGCCATTAATACGCATCAATTTCAACTATTAGCTTTATTTGTCGGCTGGTTGGATCGGTTCAGCCAAGCAATCGTTTGTTTGTCGTGATTACGTTACTCAAGCAAGCCAAGAGATCGTGGTGAGAAACTTCTCATTTGACGCCTTGATCCGCTTGACAGTAATCTGTGTCGTGTTGAGTGACACCACTCGACGCCACTTAACACTACCAAAAGGAGAAAACAAATGCTTCCAATTGACAAGTACCTTACTGAAACAAATAAGCGGTTTGATAGCTATTCGCTTGACGTCCAGCAAGCGCTAAGAGCTTTGGCTAAAGCCTATAACTATGGGCCTTTAGTTTGTCGGCGCTGGCTAAGAACTTTAACGATTGGTGAGATTGCCGAATGTGCTTATACCCTTATGTTCTGCGATTCACTTGACGACGCGGCTGTATTGATTCATGACTGGGCAAGGATTGCCGGATGCAACGAAAAAGCCAGCGCATAGCTGGCTTCAAATGGGGCGCGCAGGTTTGCCGGATGAGGCTTGCTATCTTCGACCGACGGGTTCAAATCCCGTGCGCTCCACCCAAATATATACCACAAGGAGTAATCAAATATCATGCGAAAAGACTACATAATCAATGCCATACTTGACATGGACGAAGACGAAGTAATGGAGTTTATCAATCGTGGGCACGTTAAGGCATTTCGCCCTACTCCAAAGCCACAAGACAGTTGCTTAAAAATGGCTGACAGCATAAGCGTGACAGCAATTATGGACGGCGATCCTGCGCCCGGCTATGTCATCTCAAAATGGGAAGGCAAAGTATCTCAGCGAATTATCAAGCGCCTAAGAGAACGTCGGATGGAGTATTTGGAAATGGTTGCCCCTCAACTATTCAGCAAGCGTTCAGCATAAGATGTCCTTTACTCACTCGACTAATTCAAATTCTGAAACCCGGCTCTTTTATCGGGCCGGGTTTCTAGTATAATGACACTACCAAACACCACTGAGGGTGAAAATGTACAAGCTTATCCACAAATTTGAAAGCGAGCCGGGCAAGGACGCCGGGGATCGCGTTTGTCGCGTTGCAAACGATAATGCAAAGGGCGACCGTGAAATCTTGGAGCGTGATTATCTGCGAATTATGAATAAAGACATTGAGCTAGAAGACCAGAAATTCTTTATTGTTGAAGTAGAGGATTAATGGCAACAACCAAACACCGCCAATCATTTTACGCAGAGCCGGAGGTAGAAAAATACCTACGCACTATCCCGGCTCAGCTTCGCTCTAATTGGATCAACGAAGCGATCAAGCAGGTGATAGCAGGCAATGCCAAAGAAAAGAGCTTGGAGGATCGCCTAACAGCCTTAGAGAAGGCTTTTAAGTCGCTTAAGTCTAAAGCTTGAGCTTTCTAAACTCCCACGGCGGCACCGGATTCTTGTCAGCCCAGATCCCAACACGTTTAGACCTGGCATCAGCCTCAAGTGCGGCCAGGTCTTTGTCTTTCGGGGCATATTTCTTGTAATGCCACGCGAGCCCCCTACGGAGAAGCTCGCGGTTGACAACTATACCATCAACCATCACGTTTGCGATCAGCCGATGGTAGCGGTCGTGCCCTTGCACATCAACCGTCACATCCTTACCAAAGCATATATTTGATGTTGCCTGCTTTGCCTTCTGCCCAAAGGCTTGTCGCTTTTCTGGGCAGTCGATACCAGCAAGCCGGATACGCACCGGCCGTTCTTTGTATAGAACCTCAATAGTATCGCCATCAAGCACGCCAGTGCACTTGCCAGTGATTTCCTCAGCAAATGCAGGCATCGCCAGGACAAGAGCCACAAAGACTATGACTGAAATGAGATTGTTCATAAATTCATCCACGTTTCACGAACGCTATGTTATACCAAAAGTATGCGATGCTCCTGGTGCCAAATTGAAACTAAAAGATGCAAGAATTGTGCCTTGTGCGGTAAGCCTACGTGTGGCAAGCGAACGTGTGGCGTACTCACGTTTCCTTTGGGTTTGGAACAAAAGTGCGTCTGGGTGTGTCAGTTTTGCCTCGCTGAATATTTTGCCAGCAAATTCAAAGAGAGCGAAGGCAAAGAGAGTTAGCCAAACCACTGCTTCTGAACCAACTGCCGGGCAGCGAGTTCTGACTGTTTGTTTGCAAGGGCGTACACGTTAAGTGTAGTCTTGATGTCCTTGTGGTTTAATGCTGACTTCACGATGGCTATATTGATATTGGCTGATGCCATAGCACATCCACCACTGCGACGCATGTCGTGAATCCGACAGCCATCGATCTTGGCTAGCTTGCAAACAGTGCGCCACGCTTTGTACGGATACAAGATGTGACCGGTTGCACTCTTTGAAGGGAAAACAAAACGCCGCGAACCATATTGATGGCGACGCTTTAGCAATAGCTCAATTTCAAATGGCCCGAGGGGTATTACTTGCTCTTCGCCATTCTTGGACTTGCTCTCAGGTATCGTCCACATGCCACGCGACAGATCCAGCTCTGTCCACTCCATCGACAGTACATTTGACTTGCGAGCCAGTGTGCATAGGCTCAAATAAATGAAGTCCTTGATCATTTCATGTGGGTAAGCGGATAAAACCCTGATGAGTCTAGCCACTTCCTCGTCACTCAAATGTCTAGATCGCTTGGCTTCTTTATACAGCGTCACGCCACTGAATGGATTAGCCCCCTGACAAAGCCCCCATTTCACACCCTTATTCCAAGCAGACTTAAGATGCTGAATCACTCGGTTGGCGGCATAGTGTCCTTTCTCGCCAATCATTATATGCAGTTGTTCAGCGTCATCAAATGTAAGCTCTGAGAGCTTCTTAACGAGCAGTAGACCTGTGTGCCGGTGAAGCTTGGCTTTAATATCCCTCCATGTTCGTAATCGCTTCTTTGCGTGACGATCTATATATGCATCAATCAAACTCTCTAATGTTAGTTGACCAGTACCAAGCACTATAGATAAAGGGGATGCCGCTATTTTAGATACCTCCATTGTGATATCTCCTAAACACCCTGAGTAATACAAAAGTTACGCATAGTGTGCACATAATCCCGAACCAGGGCAATCGGGATAACCCCACTGAAATTGACACCGTGACTGTTAATCACTTGGTCGTTGGTTCGAATCCAACCTCGGGAGCCATATAAAACGATTGCGGAAGTATATCACTTTTATGCTAATCGTCAATAATCCATATATGATTTCGGGGTATTCAAGAATGATGTTTTGTCCGGCTTGCGAAGAGCAAATAGGCAGCTTGTCTTATCAGGAAATAAGCGTTGGTGATTTTACAGGACGCACACCCATATCAACCATTTGTTATACCTGTCCAAAGTGCAAGACGGTAATATCGGCAGAAGTTGATCCGATTAAGATGGAAAGGCAAATTCGGCAAATTGTCCAACAAGAATTGCAAAAGTCGCTTTCGGCGGGTTCAGCATCCTACAATCCAACAAGGATACGTTAATGCCAGGCGTATCCAAGAAAACACCATTACCTCACTGGCAGAAAGTTATGGATCATGCTGGTTGGCTAAGCGCGACCGATATCTCACGAACAGCACACCTACCCGTCAGCACAGTGTACGCCGTGATATATGGAAGTAAAACGCCGTCGGATGAGACGATTTTAAGAATCGCCAATGCTGCCAAACTGCCAGTTGAAGATATAGCTTCCGATGTTTTTGCATATGCAATGAATAATCGTCTTGCCACCATCAGTGGTATCACTCGATAGGAATATATAAATCCTGAATATTTATCCTTCGCTGGATAAAATCCGTGTTGTCATGCCTTGATCTTCTCCCGCGCGGGAGAAGATAATACTCACATCGACTAACTTAGTCGGTAGAAATGTATGCCACCACATATGGTGGCACGGCAGGAGAAAACCAAAACATGGAACCGGGGGTCATACCCCGGCTCCTGCCCGCTTGTGCGTGGGCAAAGGAGGAAATAAATTGAAAACAGAAATATCACCGGCAGCCGCGATGATTGAACAAGCTCGGCGCTGGATAACACAAACAGAAAAGCATATCGAGCAAGTGCGCCTAGCGATAGGCGATCTAGCGCTACCATCCACTACCTCTCCGGCAGTAAGGCGAGCGCTGCACATACTGATGGAAGTTGAGCAAAGCGAAATCAAACTTCTGAAGCAATTACAGGAGTTTGAATAATGGAGAAACTCTATGAAGATGAAGAATGGCTTGCGAATTGGCGAGCAGAGAATGTCAGATGCCTGATCGATCCGATACCTTGTCGCGCTCCGTATCCAGAAGCGCGTTATCGCTGGGATGAGTTTCGCCGACTCGTCCGAACTGCAATATCAGAGAACGTTCTTTTTAAAATACCACTCGTTTCATCGGGCGGCAGCTATAAATCGTATAGGAGAGCTAGAAAATGACAGTTGATTTCAATGCCGCTGTTCTCGAAGAACTGCACGGCATACGGGTTGCATTAACAGCGCTGGTTGCCAGCAAGCCCGCGCTATATCCAAATGAAACGCTGCAAGAGCTTCACAGTGCAGAGTTTAAGATACAAAAACCAAGGCTAACCGCTGCGGAAGCAGCTTTGTTGACAGAGGTTGAGAAAGTGCAGGCTACACTGCGTGACGCAGAAGTGGCGCAAGCTGCAAAAACGTTCAAGGCGGAAAAAGTAATCAAGCCAGAAGAACGTCAGCTCGACGAAAAAAGTTTCAACGCACTAATTACTGACGGGGTTGACCGGAACATACTCTCGGTGGCGCAAATCAAATCAGTGCTGAAAAAGTATGAGAAAGCAAAACTCGGAGAACTTCAGCCTGAGCAGTACGATGCTTTCTTGAAGGAGTTTGGATTGTGACCATTGATACACAATTAAATACATTCACTATTGATGACATTCGCGCTGGCGATCCTTGTTACGACCCAAGCAAATACTTACCCAAAGATTGGTCAGGAACTGCAATTGATATTCTAGACAGAAAAGATATTCCTGCGGATGATCGCCTCTGGGTAATTTGGCAATGCGCAAAACTTCCAGATCGCGTGTGGAGATTATTCGCTGTCTTCTGTGCTCGCGAAGCACTTAAGCTCGTTGACGCAGATAAGCTTGATCAAAGATCTGTTGATGCTGTTGAGGTTGCTGAGCGTCACGCAAATGGACAAGCGACAGATGAAGAATTGGCTGCCGCATGGGCTGCCGCATGGGCTGCCGCATGGGATGCCGCATCGAGTGCCGCATGGGATGCCGCATCGAGTGCCGCAAGGGCTTCCGCATTGAGTGCCGCAAGGGCTTCCGCATGGGCTGCCGCATGGGATGCCGCATGGGATGCCGCAAGGGCTTCCGCATGGGCTGCCGCATGGGCTGCCGCATGGGATGCCGCATCGAGTGCCGCATGGGATGCCGCAAGGGAATGCCAACTAGATTATTTGAAGGAGTTGCTGAAATGACAGAATGCCCCACTGTTCAAACACATTCGCCCATCGGGCCATCGAGCTATCAGCGAGTCTCTCTTTGTCCTGGATCTATGCGTCTATCGCAAAATGTCGCAGAGACACAGAGCGATGACGCAAAGCGCGGCTCTAGATTACATGCTCTCGCGGCGGACTGGCTGGAAGATGGTGTTGATGCAATACTCGGAGCGGATCAGGAAGATATCGACGCGGTTGCATTTTATGTCAATCACTGTCATGCGCTTATGAAGCAATCGATTGGCTCGTGGGTAGAGTACCCAGTAAATCTTGATCACCCAAGCGGTCTATTATTCGGTACGCTAGATTTTGCCTGTGTTGATATGGATAGACTTGTAATTGTAGATTACAAATCTGGGCGTAAAAAAGTGAATGCCGTCAACAATACGCAATTGCTTTACTATGCACTGATGATGTTGCGAAATCTCAATACCGCAGATATGTCGATTGAAACCATCAGTCTGCAAATCGCTCAAGGTGGCGAGATCGATACATGGGATATTTCAGTAGCTGACTTAGAAGTATTCGCAGATCAACTAAATGCAACTGTCGAAGCAGCGCTTGCTGAAGATGCACCGCTTATCCCAGGTAGTGTCCAGTGTAACTACTGCCCGGCTATATCAATCTGCCCGGCGTATAAGGCACGCCTCGAAGAAGAATCTGGTCTAACGATGGAAAACGTTGATGCGATGATACCGCCTAAAACACCCGCATTGATCGAGCAAAGATATGCATATGTGGCGAAGTGGCGGAAGTATCTTGATGAAGTCGAAAAGCAAGCTATGGCGCTTGCTAAGAAGGGTCATAAGTTTGAGAACTTTGACGCAGTGGATCGCGTAGGCAATCGATCTTGGATCGATGAAAAGTTTGTCACCGGCATCCTTGAGCAAGCAGGCTGGGATAGAGATGGGTTTGATCGCAAGCTGAAATCGCCGACACAAATATTGAGCGCACTGGATAAAGCGACCAAGAAGATGGCAGAGAAGGCAACCGTATCCAAGCCTACGCTTGCACTCTTGGAACTGCGTAGTGAGCTGGAAGCGCAAATCGAAAGAAAAGTAATTGGAACGAAACTTGTAAGAAAAGGAGATTCAGAAAATGTTACCGAGTCAGAAGACTAAACCCGTAGTAGAGGTTACAAAATTGCGAGCGCTCTTATACGGCGCTCCAAAGACCGGGAAGAGTACATGGTGCTCTCAAATAGACAATGCGCTATTCTTAGCAACCGAGCCTGGATTAAACAATCTAGAGACATATCAAATATCAATCACAAACTGGGATGATTTGCTTAATGCCTCGGCTGAGATATTAAAAGGCGAGCACAAGTTTGATTGCATTGTCATTGACACAATTGATAATGCTTACAAAATGTGTTGCGAATATATTTTGGCAAAATACAACAAGCAACATCCAACTGATATGAATTATGGCAAGGGCTGGGATTTAGTTATCGGCGAATTTCGCCGCGTTATTACTAAGCTTGCGCAACTCCCTTACGGTCTAATCCTTGTCTCGCATGCTCAAAGTAAAAGGACTACTAGCCTCTTGCATGGCGACCGCGAAAGAATCGTGCCGACAGTTCCGGATAGGATACGCGAATTTCTGCTGGGGTTCGTCGATGCAATTCTCTACTGTGATGTTGAGACACAGATAGCTCAAGTTAGCGGCTCTAGTGTTGCTAAGACAAAGCATGTGATGCGCACTCGCCCACATCTCGATTACGAAGCTGGTTGTCGCTTCGATCAAGTGCCTGATGTATTGCCCTTGGAATACAAAGCATTTCTTGCCGCCTTTGAAGGTGAGAAAAAACCAGCAACAAAAACTGAGACTAAGCAAAGCAAACTAGCGGAGGTTCTATGAGCGACAAGAAAATGATCTGTCAAAAATGCGGTGAAGCTGAAGTCTTATGGCTTCACACAGCACGCGGCAAAGCTGTGCTTGTCGATGCAGAAGGTGTGATCGACGGCGAAGAAAGATACGACAAAGAAAAACACTCGTGCCACTGGGAAACGTGTCCGGCAAAGCCCGAAGGACAAGGACAACAGCAGCAAGATGGTCGCGGCACGTGCAAAGACTGTCAGCAAGACGTTGTCTGGATGCTGACGAAGAAAGGTAAGAAGGTGCCAGTGGTGCCTTCGACCTATCATGACGAAACTATCTATAACGACTGGGTGAATAAGTGCCACTGGGATGTTTGTCCGTTCAGACAATCTGGTGAACCGGCAGACGCACCAATCAATAACGATCAAGAAATTCCTTTTTAGAGTTAAAGGAGAAACTTGGCAGCATGTTAATGAGGAGGCTTATTTTGAAGAAGGATGAAGACTCCGGGGCGCGGCCGGGCATGGCTTGGCAGGGCTGGGCAAGGCGCGGCGTGGCGCGGCAGGGCAAGGCAAGGCAAAAACATAATCAAAAGGAATTGAATTAATGGATGACTACGAGGCTTGCTGGCAAACAATTGAGGAGACGGCAAAGAATATGATTCAAATTGAAGTGTTTGGTGTACCCCGCCCCGGCGGTAGCAAAATCCCCGGGATAAACAAACAAGGTAAGCAGTATGTTCGCCCAGCGAGCAAATACACAGCGGAATGGATGCAGACAGTTCGTCTTGCCGCACGCGCCCAATATAAAGGACGCCTACTAGGTGATGCTGTGGTAATGGACTTGGAATTTAGAATGCCTCGCCCTAAGTATCACTTTCGCAAAAATGGCACACTGACAAATGGCGCGCCAACTTCTCACACCAAGACGCCAGATCGTACAAAGCTGCTTCGCTCAACTGAGGATGCTTTGAAAGGCATTGTCTTTAAAGATGATTGCCAAGTTTGTATGGGTGAAACTATCAAGCGATACTGCACTGTCGATGAAAAGCCTGGCGTAAGCATAGTGATTCAAGAAAGAAAATCATGACTGAACCTACTAACAATGTAATAAGCGTAGATTCTAAACGCAATGAACCAAGAATCGAAAAGAGCCATCTTCTCTTTCAAATGATCGAGAAAAGAGCTGACCTTTCGTGGCACCAGCTCTGGCGGTATAACGAATTTACCCATGAGGTAGAGTATGCAACCCAACCACCTTGGCGCTCCAAAGCGTGGCATGAGGATGATGCACATATGTTTGCCAAAGCGCTTTTAGATGAAGGTAAAAGTGTTAACAAGCAAGCGATTCTAGATGCTGTGGAAATGTCTGCACACCAACACAAATATCATCCAATTCGTGACTATTTGTCATCACTAACCTGGGATGGCATAGAGCGTATAGATACATTCTTCCCATCTACATTGGGCTGCGACAACAATGTCTACACCAGAGCGCTGGGCAGAAAGACTGTTATTGGCGCAGTTCTGAGAGTGATGGAACCTGGATGTATGCACAGGATCGTACCAATCCTAGAGGGTGGACAAAACACAGGCAAAAGCACTTGGGTGAAAATCCTTGCTGGTGAAAAACATTACGCTTGTGCCAAATTAACATCAAAGACCATGCTTCAACCGCAATGGTTGGCTGGCAAATGGATAATCGAATTTGCTGAATTAAGTGGGCTGAATGAAGTCCGCATGGATAGCGTCAAGGCGTTCGTCAGTCAAGCCTCCGATCATTACCGTGCGCCCTATGGACGTAATTACCACAGTTATGCACGCGAGTCGATATTTATCGGCACTTACAATCCAAGCAATAGAGGTTACTTAACCGACCCAACTGGGAGCACTCGTTTCTGGCCAGTTACTACGGGTCGTATTGAAATCCCCGCGCTTCAGAAATATAGAGATCAATATTTTGCTGAAGCACTGACTTATGTACGCAATGGGGAAACGTCAGAAATCACAGATCCAGAAGTTATACGCATATCTGAAATTGAGCAGGCTAAACGTGACCAACCTTCGCACTGGTTTAAATGGTTATCGGAGTACATGGCGTTCAAGACATTCGCTGATATCGATGACTTGCTTCGATATCTCGGAATAGACAAATCGCGCTTTACTTCCAAGCACATGACAGACATTCAAGATGACATGCGAAGGCTTGGGTATTCATATGAACAAAAGAGCGGCAAATTTACGACCCTAAATAAAGCTGCGAAAGCAGAAGAAACTATAGCGGAGCTGTGGTAGTGGACAAGGAAGAAGCATTGGATGCATTGTTCGACAACGAAACATGCGAACACATTGAGCAAGGCGTGGGCTGCCCGAATTGCTGCGAAGTCTGCTGTACAGGTCAATCATTGAGTTGCGTCGGGATGAGTATCAAGGATTTTTTTTAACAGGAAAGGAGATTTTGTCGTGTTTGAAGATTGCCCAAAATGCAAGTTGCCTGCTCAATTCATCCTTGACGATGTTGAGACAGCGGATACGCGATATGTCCACTTTGCTGGGCCGGATTGCCTTGTGCCTAAAGTCAGGCAGGCGAGCTGCTGTAACTACCATCAAAAGATTACTGAACCAAAGAAAGGGATCAAGAAAATGACAGAAGACGTTATCGATCTAATCGTGCGAGTGGGGCTAGCGCTAATGTGCCTATACGCAGCCTACTGGTTTTTAACTCTGACACCACCAGAGCCAAAGGCAAAAGAGAAAAAGACACAAGGGTATAGCTTGGAACACTTAGATTAAGAAGGAGAAAACAAATGCAACCAACAATCGATAAATACTATCTAGTCCACAACTTGCATCGCGGGATGCCGAACCAGAAGCATGAAACACGAGAGCAGGCGACACAGGAAGCAGCGCGGCTAGCTGCCAAACACCCAGGAGAAATGATTTGCGTACTGGAAGTCGTATGTGGATTTAAAACGCCAGACCCAGCAGTTCTAGAGTATGTAGCAGTATGAGGTATTACACGATGAATCCATTAATCAACCTAATGTTTGCATGGATGCTGTTAACCGTTCCGTCACTAGCAGCGGAGCCGATAACAATTCCTGTCACAGATATCAACTATCTAGTACGCGAAGGACACGAACCGCGCGATCACTGGTATTCGTTAAAGCCAGGAAAACATTACTGGCTTTATTCACTCAAGGACGGCAAAGGCGAATATGTCAGCCATGAAAAGCTAGAGAATGTGGCTGATCTCCGCCCAATGAGCGAGCGTAATTGCGTTGTGCGCTTTGTTACTAATGTTGGTAGCTGGATGGCGCCACTTTATGGGCCGGCAGTCACAGCTTTGGTAGCCGTGACAAGATAAACATGCAAATTTGCGAAGGCAAAAAGCAATACATCCAATACACCAAAGCAGAGAAGGCGAGAGAGAAGATGCAGCGCAAATTTGAGAGACAATGCTTTGTTGTCTATCGCTGCACGGTTTGCAGAAGGTGGCACGTAGGCAGCACGTTGAAGCGAAAGGGGGAAATAACACATGAGAAGTCTAAGCAAAGAAATCGACGCGTACATTTTCAATGACGATATACCGTCAACAAAGATGTTGAAAGAATGGCGTGAGATGGCGATTGAATTAGAGCATCAGGAACGCAAGGAGGAAAGACATGAAGAAGTTAGCTATGGCGCTCTTGCTCGCTGCGACAATGGATAAGGAGATTGAGGACTAATGAGAGACATAAGTGATCGGAGAATATGGGCACGAAGGTTTGAGACTGGTGCTCGCAAGAATCAACTCCTGAAGAGGCACTTCGCAAAGCATTGGAGG
>FRDC01000270.1_pt1 | contig 43859 bp, 62 predicted proteins | sample 1106171 | NCBI WGS metagenome assembly FRDC01 (sample SAMEA3930566, study PRJEB13176) | freshwater metagenome | biome: Drinking water system; feature: drinking water; material: water | place: Singapore | collected 2014-12-20 | reverse complement strand
GCTTCGTTGTACTCGGCCAGTTCCTCGGCGCTCAGGTTCGTCGACATCCAGTCGGCCATCGCGGCGTAGCCTTCATCGCCACCAGCGAGCTTCTTGACCTCGGAGATCTCGGAGGCCTGCGTCGACTGTTCGGCCTGGATGCCCTTGATGTACGCATCCACGACGGTCTTCGGGTAGCCGGCCTTCGCCAGCGCCTCGTAGGACTTGTCGGAGAGCTTGCCCTCGGTGGAGAGTTCGTTCCAGTACTGCTGGGACTGCTCCTGCGTCACACCGGGGATTGAAGATTGTGCGGCCTGCTCGTCGCCCGCCTTCGGAGTTTGTTCACCGCTGGGCTGGTCTTTCTTCTCGACGTTCAGGCCGTCTTGTTTGGGAGCTTCCTGGGAGGGCTTCCCCTTCTCCAGTTCACCGTACGACTTGGCGAGACCTTCGTAGTCCGCCTTGCCGTCCTTCCAGAACTTCTCAGGGAGCCACGCAGGCCGTTCCTCAGACTTGCCCTGCGGTGGTGCCTGCGGCTGCTCTTTGGCCGGCGCTTCTGGTCCTGGGATGTCCGGAGTGACTTCGACACGATGCACTTCGCCCACTGGTTACCTCCTGCGAATGGTGGCTTGGTGGCGCAGTCAGGTCTGCTTTAATCCAGGTCCTACACCTGGCACCACTCGCACACCGGTTAGTTGTTCGTCTTGGTCGTAGTCCCGCTGAGCGTCACGTCCTTCTTGATCGGATCGATCAGAGGGATGCGGACGTTCATCGTCTCGTAGCCCGTGGCCTTGACGGTGAAGAAGACTTCATCCGACACGCCGTCCGGTGCAAACATCGCATCCGGAAGATCGAAGCGCACGAGGCCCGGCTGGTTCGTGTCGTCCACGAGCTTGACTCCGCCGACAGTCCAGGCCGTGGTAATCGCGGCGAGGTCGGCCGGCGTAATCGCCACTCGCGCTCTGCGCTTCTTACAGTACGACAAGACGATGCCGGCCGTGTTGAAGGCGAACGCGGTCTTCGGCTGGAACGGGGTCGCGGCGTCCTTCATCTCAATGTAGATGGACACCTTCGTGGAGCCGGTCGGGATGGGCCGGTACTCTTGCATTGCCATGTGAGTGGGTTCCTCTTGGGCGTTGGAGGGTGGTTAGAAGTCGACGCGCTTCGTCCCGTTCAGCATCTTGCTGACCACGGGGTCGCGCTTCGGGACGTAGCCGGCGAATTCATCCAGCGGTTGCTTCCCGAGCGTGGTCGCCATGGGCGTGCGCTGGTTCTTCGCCTTCTCGGTTTCGAGGGCCGCTTCGAGTTCCGCGATCCGCTTCAAGGGATCTTCGGTTTGGGGTTCCTGCGGCTTCACTTCGAGGTCCGGTTGCTTTCCCATTAGACGTAATCCCTCCGTACTGTGCCGTCCACGAACGTCTTGTCCGTGTACGAGCCTTGGTTGGCCACCGTCGCGCCGACACTCCCTTGAGTGATGGCAGGCGTGACGAGTTCGATCTCTTTGGTCTCCGCATGACAGCCCGTGGCGTTGATGGTGACTTCCACCTTGGTCACGCCCGCGCCGTACACGAAGGCCGCGTTGGGGCAGTCGAAGCGGTACAGCCCGGGTTGGTTCGTGGCGTCCACTTCCACCCAGCCACCTTCCGCGAATGCCGCCAGCGCGTTCGCCAGGGCACTCTCGGTGACGGCCACCCGCGCTTCGCGCTCCCGGCAGTAGCTGGCGTTCACCGCCGTGTGGGCGATGCCCGTCTTCCTCGCGCCGGTCGTGGAGTCAGTCAGCATGAAGTACAGCGACTGGCTCTTTGCGTTGTATTCGATTGTTTCGCTCACAGAAGACCGCCTCTCAGACGCATCAGGCCTCCGCAGAGGTTACTGCGCGACGGGATGTAGGACGGTGCCGAGCCATCCCCACCTGCGAAGCCCATGTTGGCTACCCACATCAGCATTTACAGTGATCCTTTCCGCGAGCCGATGATCCACTCGACCATGAAGTTCAACTGCCACGCTGACGGGAGCTCGACCTTGGCCTCACGGCAGTAGATGCCCGCCCACTCTAGAGTTTCTCTTCGCTTGCGCTCGTGGTCCTTCGTCGGGTGCCACGAGGGATCGGCGGCGGTCTTCTGCACGGCCTTCTCCACGTGCGGGAGCGCGGGGTGCCGGAGGATCGCCTCGATCTTGGCCGCGCATTCATCCCACCGATCAAAGCGGGCGAAGGCGTCCGGATGCCAGATCAAGAACCACACTCGCTTCAATCGGTTTAGGAATGCTTTCATTTATTTCCACCCGTAGTTGATGACGATCTCGTTCGCGGCGACGGCTGTGTTGTCGCTGTCGGCGACTCCGGTCGTGATCGCGAAGGCGATGCCGGTGGTGAATTCCATCCCGCACCCGGCATTGATCGTGAAGCCCGACGTGTTGCCGGGAATCAGGAACGTGTGGACCGGTGTGTCCGTTCCGACGGTCGGCGCCGAGGCTTTGTTGTAGAGCTTCAGGAACCGCGCCGCGGCGTTCGTGTTCGTCGCCATGATGTAGCCGACCTGCCCCGCAGACGCCTTCACGCTGGTGCCGTTGGTCGTGGCGGCACTGATGAGCTTCGCGGGTGTCCACCCGCCGGACGTGCTGGCTTTCTCTTTGACGTTACCGATGTCGTTCGTCCCAGCGGGAATCGCGGGGAGTGTGAGGACATCCACGTCTCCGATGTTGTTCGTACCGGCGGGGATGGACGGGAGCGTCAGGACATCCACGTCACCGATGTTGTTCGTCCCGGCTGGAATTGACGGGAGTCGCGTGACATCCACGTCCAGACCGTTCGCGACATCTCCGGTGATCGCAGCTGGACCGCCAGACGCGGCCACCGCAATCGCGATACCCTGCACGTTGACAGTCCCCGCGCCACTATCCAGGTCGAACGTCGCGAGGGTGTCGAGGTTGGCGATGTCGATCTTCCCGTTGTCGCGTGCGGCGCGATCCGACGGGTTGGTCGGCATGGGGTTGCCGGAGGCTACGTCGCCGTCGTTGACGCCGTCCGCACCGAGCGTCAGCTTGACGCGCTGGTACTTGACTCCCGGCCCGATGTCGTCGGAGGCGATAACGTCCCCGCCCGTACCCGGATTCAGTTGTGTGTTGTCTGCCATTTAGTTTCCGCAACTCCCAAGTAGGAAGAGGAAGGGAATCCACCAGGCGCGGCCGATTCCCATCATCATAAGGTTTGATCGAAAGGCTGGACTGCCGGCATCACTCCCTGCGAAGTCGAGATTTGGAAGCAGTGCAAGGGTCATTTACCGACTCCCAAGAGCATCAGGTTCGAGACGAAGGGTGAACCACCACTACCAACATCGCCGCCTTCCCAGTCGTCACCGGCGATGGCCGACACACTCCCAGCGGCCGTGACCCCAGGTTTCCCCGTGGTCAGAGCCGTGTCGGTTGTGGTGAAGCTACCCCCGAGGGCCGTACCGTTCTTACAGACACGAATCGTCGAGCCTTCGACTTCCAGCTCGATACGGTCGCCCACCGCAAACGCGACGTTACCGGCGAAGAATAGCGTGCTGGTGCCGTTGACGACTTTTCCGAACGAGACGGAGTAGTTCCCACCAGAGACCGACGTAGCTACGCAGGCGTAGTAGAAATCCCTGGAGCCTTCGGTATCGGCGGAGGCGCGGCAGATGACGCCGACGTTGTAGGTGGTGCTTGCAAAGTCGGCGATGACATCGATGGCGAGGGAGGAGTATTGGTCATTACTGAATGTCCCAGTCCCAACCCACCGTGCTGCGCCGCCTGCACCTGGAAGACCGGTGTAGTCGTTGGCGATCCGGTCGCTGCTGTAAATCTGTACGTCGCCAGCCCCGGCAGAGTAGAGCTGCGCCCAGTTCGAGCCAAGCCCCGGGCCGGCGCGATTGAATGCATCGGATGCAACAAGTGTCCGCGCCATTAGCCACTCCAGATCATGCTGCCGCCGAAGTACAGCCGCTTCACGCCGTCCTTCTCAGGGGCGAGCGTCAGGATTTCGGCGAGGATTTCGTTGAGTCGCGTTGAGGTGGACGCCTTCGCCAGGCGAGTCTGAATGGCGGCGTTCTTGCCACCGCCATTCCAAGTTGCGCCACCGTCGGGCCGTAAATCCAACACAACCGCGCCGGGAGCGTCCTGCCCCAGAGCCACGGAGGTCACCTGCGTACCACCCCGAGGGGTCTGAGTCGTCTGCTCGACGAATTGTGTGAGATAGAACGGCATCGTCCCTCTCTATTGATTGACAGGTTGTCCTGCGGGAGCCTGTGCGGCCCCGGCCTTCATGGCCTCGCCCACCAGCCGTCCGCCGGCCGTGATAGCCTGCGGGCCGAGTGACTGCAGCATGGCCTGCTGTTGCTGTTGTTGTTCCTGCGCCGCGAGTTCTTCCGCAGTCGGCACCAGCCCCTTGGTATCGATACCGTCGGCGGCTGCAAGACGCTCTGCGAATTCGGCGCGGTTGATCATCGACATCGCTCCCTGCTCCCCGAAGGTGTTCTTCAGAGTCAGGCCGTAGTTGACCAGCTTGTTGCGGTCGTTGCCCCGGCCGAGAGCCTCGATGCCGGTGACGATGGTCGGTCGCACGACGCCCTTCGGCAGTTGCGGGAGTCGCCGCTGCCGCTGCATCTTTGCGATCTTGATCCTGATGTACGGAAGTTGGAATTCCTGCGCGAAGAGTGTGTAGAACCCACCGAGAGTGGTTTCCAACTCCTGCGCCATGAAGCGGATCTCTTCGGCGGTCACGCGCTCGGCGTCCCGCTGCACGCTCTGGTGCATCAGGAACGCCCGAGACAGTCTCTCTTCGATCACCCGCGCTTGCCGCTCGGCAGTCTGGAAGTCATGGAACTTCTCCGCCTGGACGGTGTTGACCTCTTCCTTCAGGCCGGGGACAATCGAACCGTTCGGCGACTCCGCCAGATCCTTCTGCCTGGTCGTGCCGTTGGGGTTGACGAGGAAGAGGAGCTTCGCCGCAGCCCGCGCACCTTCCACCAAAGCCTGCGAGAGGTCTTCGAGGGAGCGCAGGTCGCCGAGGTACTCTTCCACATATGAGCGCCCGTAGTCCTCGCCGTCCACGCGAGTGAATCGCAGGGGGAGCCACGGGAGCTTGTCCAGTGGGTACGTCCCTTCGGTTCCCGGCACCATGACCCCGCACGCTTCCTGATAGACGCGCCAGTTGGTCTCCGTGCGGACTAGGCGGGTGTACAACGCAACAGGTTTCCCGTCGGCGTACTTCTTGTCTTTCTCGACGACTTCACGTACTTCGTCGGGCAGGACCACCTGGTCCACCTGCTCGTGTGCGATGATCTCCAGAGGATTGCCGGCCGGGTCACGGCGGACGACGTAATGGGCCAGTGAGTACACCCGCAGACCCATAGGACTATCGTGGACCAGTGCGTTGCCAGCGACGATCAAGTGTTTGATCATCTCGAAGATGGCGGCGCGATCCCCCGACATCTCGATCTCGGTCATGACGGCCCGCTCGAATTTGGCGAGCGCCGTCTCTAGCTTGGTCTTCTGCCGGTCGTCCACCGGATATTGTGCGAGCACGATCTCATCGATCTGCATGCGGAACATCGGCGTGTTCGGGGGAAAGCCCGTCATTAGCAGGCGAGCGGAGAGATTCTTCACGCCGTCCGCGCCGGCGCTCTGCCAGGGAGTCGGCAGAATCATCGCGGAGGTTGTGCTGTTACCGTCCTTGACATTACGCGGCAGGAGGCTTGGGATGGTCAGCTCTGAACAGTCCCAAGCCCGCTGCAAAAAGGGATCACGGAATGTGCTGAGAGATTGGTATCTGCTCTGCGCAGACTCGGCTTGGTTGTACAAGGGTTACCCCGGAATGTTCAGACCACTCCCTGCAGCGGCGTCGGTTCCGCCCAGCGGAATCGTGAGGGACGACTTCTTCCGAGCACCGAGGGCTTTGCTGAGGAAGTTCTTGATTGGTGACGTGGTACGCTTGTCTCCCACCGTCAGCCCCTGAGCAGTCGGTGCGGGGGGTGGCGGAGGAGGCGGGGGGGGCGGAGGAGGCTCCGGCGGAGGGGACATTGAAGGTGCAGCCAGACACATGGTTACGTGGTCTCCTTGAGATAGTGGGCAAAGTTCTGGATCTGATCTTCGTAGACAGCCCGCAGGTGTCTGACGACGAGGACTTGTCCGGTCTTCACTCGGATGGCGTCCAGTGAATCACTGGGGCCGGGGGATCTGTCGGGGAACTGCCCCTCAAGGTATTCCACGACGTTCAGCGGGATTGGTGGCGCAGTGCCCACAGGGTGTCCTCCACAAAGGTGCTCGAAGTTGGGATCTCTACAGGTCCCGGGAATTGGCACGGTTCTTGTCTAAGCTCACGAAAAAATAGGGAAGCCAGTGGATTGCTCCACCGACTTCCCTACTATTCCCAGCCGGCCCCTTACTCCACGGGGGAGGTCGCCCCACCGCCGCGCTGGTACTCTCGCAGCGCCGTCTCGATAGACGACGCCAAAACCTGCTCCGTGCTGTTGTTCTCAATGACCAGGTCCACAGGGATGTCCCCTTGACCCGTCTCAGAAACGTGCCCACTTCCCGGTCCGACGCCGGCCCGCTCGATCCGCCAGATGACGCCACCGAGTTCCTTGATTGCCGCCGCTTCGTTCAGGAAGCGCACGTCGTCGATCACCACACCGAATTCGGGGAAGCGATGCAGGCACTCGTCCACCCGCTTCATCGTGGCGCGTACCCACAGGTCCCAATCGATCTGCTGCCGCCCCCACTCCGTGCCGAGAGTGAGCATGGCGTGTCGCGGAGTCTTGCCGCCGAGTAACGCACAGGGTTGTTCCTTCAGTGCGCCGTCGTATTCCTCAGGAGTCAGCCCAAGACAGCCGAGCATCTCCTTCAGGATCTGGGCGTACCTCGTGCGGGTGTACCCGTGGCACTCAAGCATTTTGCCGGTCAGTGATTTTCCTGAGCCGGCGTATCCGACAAGGCCGATCAGCCGTGGCTTCACTGGACCTCCAACTTCACGCCCTCGAAGAGATTCAAGATGAACCCCGGCCTGTCCCACTGATAATTGCCGCCGGTCTCCTCGTTGAGTTGTTTAGCCTCCCGATGGGTGAGGACAATCTTCTCGATCTCACGGTTCTCACGTGACGCTTCACGGATGGCATTACGCAGCGCCCTGATGATGTAAGGCTTGTAGATCACTGTCATTTCGGCGGCTCCCACAGGATTGGTTTCTTGTTTTTGAAATCGTAATCTGAGGCTCTGAGAATGCGGGCGCATCGCGCCATCTGTAGTGCGACACCCTCGCCCAGGCCCTTTGCTTTGTAGGCTTCGACCACGCGCGGCCAGAACTCCGAGACGAGCATGGCCGGCGCGGTCTTGAGGATCTTCTCGGCGTTCTTCGGGCCAATCCCAGGACAGCCGGGGTAGCCGTCTGTCGTGTCCCCCGTGAGGGTCTGAAACATGAACCAGTAGTCGGCCTCGGCCTCGGTGATCGTGACCATCTCGCGCTTCTGCATGTGGTAGTACGTGCAGGGAATCGTCTTGAAGTCCTTGTCGATGGACACCAAGATCCGCTCTTCCGGCGCGTAGATGTTGTTCTGTGTGATGCTGGTCTTCTTCGTGGCGAGGATGCCGAGACAGTCGTCCCCTTCGAGATGCGACCGCTCGAACACCGTGTGGTTGGCGTGCAGCCAATCCCGCAGGGGCTTCCACACGAGCGGCTTGCGGGTTGCCTTGCGGTTGTCCTTGTACTTCGGATACACGTCCTTCCTGAAATTGCGCTCCGTGGTCGTGAGGGCGAACACTAAGTGGTCCGCCTTCAGCTCCTCACGGATACGGTCGATGCGTCCCTGTAGGTCCGGCAGCGCCTCGTTCATGTCCGAGTGCAACGTCCACAGGTCGTCGCCCCAATCGATGGGCTTCTCTGAGGACGTTGCGACTTGGTAGACGAGGATGTCGGCGTCGATCAGCAGGACGCGCTTCACGGCTTGACCTCCCGCACGTTCTTGAACTGCGTGAGGTTCACGCGCGACGGACAGTACTTCCCCTCGATACGCACGAGGACACTGCGTCGTAACGTCCGTTTCTTGCCGAGAATCAAGTCTTCCTTCTTCCGGATCACCACACCTGTTTTCAGAATTCCATCCGAGCCACGATAGGTAACGGTGGCCCCGAGCGGGATGTTGTCGAAGGTGTATTCCTCAACACCGTTCCCGACTGACTCTCCGCAGTTGTGTCCGCCGTAGCTCACGCTGGTCTCCTCGGATCTAGCCCGCCGATCACCAGGATCACGACGACCATGGCGAGCAGGCTGAAGAAGACGTTGGCTGTGTTCATCGGACCTGCACCATGATCCGCACGTCGTTGCCCATCTCGTCCTTCGTGAGACGCGGGCGGTACTTCGTGCGGTCGAAGCCGATGTCGGGCATCGAGCGAGTGGTTCTGTTGGTGATCACTGCGCGCGGGCCGCGCCGGGTACGTCTGTGCGTGGCCGGCACAGGGTGGATCTCGGCGGATCGGCGCAGGTTGAATCTGCCGAAACCTTCCTTCTCGAAGAGGATCTCTTCTTCAGTCAGCTTTCTGCTCATGCGTGATTTCCTTTCCATGTGTGGATGATTGCAGGTACACGATTGCCTTGCGAAGAACGGCAATCATATCGTCGAATAGCCCCAAGCCAGTGTTGCACTTAGAACAAAGAAGGCCCCGCACCTTGCCAGTGCGATGGCAGTGGTCCACCGACAAACGCTTACCGCTCATACATTCACGTCGGCAGATAGCGCACGCCCCATCCTGCTTCCTTAATAGGCGTTCGTACTCCACCACCGTTATGCCGTAGCGGGCGAGGTTCATGCCCCGGTACTTCTCGCGATTCTTTTTGTAATATTTACCGAGGTAGGCCTTCACACACAGCCTGCACTCTGTGTGAAGGCCATCGTACTTGGCACGGTTTTGATGGAAGGCACTGACGGGCTTCGTTACCTGACACCGTGAACACTTCTTGTCAGTGCGTCGAATGCCAATCTTTTCCGAACTTGAATTCACCATCGAGCGGGCAGCGGAGTTTGAAGTGCTCCCCCGCTTCCTTGATGGCTTGCCGCGCGAGTTGCCCAACCTGTTCCTCGTATCCTTCCTTCACCAAGGCCTGCACTTCGTCATGTACATGCGCGACCTGACGAACCTTGTCAGACAGCCCCCTCTCAGCGAGCTTGCGGTGCCACAACACTGTCGCGTATTTCACCGTGACAGCGCCGGCAGACTGTAGGAGTGTGTTGAGAGCAGAGTGAGGAGAACGACACGGCAGCAGCCGGCCGTCAACTCCTCGGATGAACTTCTGAGTCTTGGCCTTCTCTTCCACAGCATCCTTCAACATACCTAGAGCCGGCAGACCCTTGATGAATTGTGCCTTGAGCAAACGCCCCTTCACTTCCAACGCCACGTTGTGGTCTGTCGTACTCATGTGGCGTCGCTCCAACGTAGCCTTCGCTTTGTTCCAGAGGTTGCCTTCTCTGAACTTGGCGATCTCCTCTTCAGTGACCCCAGCAATCAGGCCAATCTTCCAGCCCCCAGCCCCATAGCACCAGGCGTAAATAAATGTTTTCGCCTGAGGGCGCGTGTCGAGACCAGCGGCCTCTTTGTTCTTCGTATGCACGTCACCCTGCGTGACAACCAGTACATACGCCCCGCCGTCGTACTTGCCCATAAAACTTGCGAGCATCCGAAGTTCCAGCCCAGAAGCATCCCAGCCCAGGAGTGAATAGCCCAGGAGTGCTTTGAACAATGCACGACACCGATCTCCCATCTCGCCTTCCTTGGGAACTTGCGCCAAGTTAGGCTGGAAGTGAGCACAGCGCCCAGTCACCGCGCCGTTCGTGATGACCTTCCCGTGGATACGCCAGATGCCGTCCTTGCCCTGCTTCGCCAGCTTCAGCCATGCGTTCTTGCCTTCGGCCAGCATCCCGATGATCTTGTCGAGATCGGCGCGGTCGGCCAGCAGTTCACACTCAGGCCATTCCTTCCCCAGCCGGCGCAGGGTTTCGCCGTCCACCTTCGGGTTGCCCTTCTCGGTGAAGTCGACTGGTTCCCAGCCGCGCTGGGCTTTCAGGCGCTCGATGATGTTCTTGTCGGAGGCGGGATTGAACGTGTGGACCTTCACCTTGGTGAACGGGACGTGCTTCACGTACCCCAGCTTCTTGTTGTTCACCTTCGGCGTGAAGACCGTCCGCGTTTCCCACGGGGGGAAGTACGGCATGATCTTCTTGTCCAGCTCCACGCGCTTGGCAAGCAGCTCGGCGTAGAACTTCGTGGCTCCCTCGTAGTCGAACGGGAAGCCTTCCTTCTCCTGGGCGTCGATGATCTTGCGGAAGTCGTGTTCGAGCTGAATCGACTCTTCGGAATACTGTTTCCCCTTGATCAGCTTCCACAACTTCACGGTGACCGCCACGTCCTGGGCGCAGTAGTCCTCCATCTCCTGCGACCACTCCGCCCACACCTGCTCGTTCGTGTGGTCATCTTCGTCGACCTTCTTTCCAAACTCACCCTTCCGCACCCCGAGGCGGTAGCCCCAGGCTTCGAGGGTGTGCTTGCCGATCAACGTCGCGGGGAACGGATGCCCCGGTTGGCGGATCAGGTTCAAGTCCTGCGCGGTAATCTCAGGCCACATCAGCCGGGACATGATGAGGGTGTCCCGCGTGAGACCCTGAGGATTGAACGCAGGGTAGACCTTGCGGAGAGCCGGCAGGTCGAAGTCCTGAATGTTGTGACCAATCAAGACTTCGGCCTGCTCCAAGAGGGCGAGAGCCTCTCCGATCCGATCCCCGTGGAAGGACCGCACACCGGCCGGAGTCGCAAGCGCGATGCAGTGGACCTTCGTCAGTTCCTCAAGGTAGCCGTTGGTTTCGATGTCGAAGACAATCTCTCGTGCCATGGTTGCTCCTTAGGTTCGTTTCAAAACTGGCCGGCACTCCCATTCGACGATCACGAATTCCTGCGCCAGCCAGTTCGCAAAGATCGGCCCTTGTTTCCGACACTGCTCCAACGTGTATGGCGTGGTGCCACCCAACTGTAGTGGCTCACGCGCTTGTTCCGCCGGGAAGTGCAGGATGATGTATAGGAGGTACTCGTACATGGTTACTACCAGGACTGTTCCACCGTGCGGACGGCGTCGGTGATCTCTCGAACCTCCTTCACCCCATGCACCAAGATGATGGCGCGGGACCGCTCGACCCCGTGCGCGTCGAGGAAGATCGTGCAGACACCCGCGCCGGTGTCCTCCATCACTTTCCAGAACGCTTTCAGGTCCATCACTTTCCAGAACGCTTTCAGGTCCATCATTTGTCCTCCCTGATCCGAATGAAGCGCGGCTCGATCAAGCGTCCCGACTTGTGGACACCACGCGCGGCCACTTCGATTGTTCGACCGATGATGCTGCAGGCACCGAAGCGCATGTCCCACATGTCCTGGCGCTCGGCATCGGAGAAGCCAGTGCCCACGCAGCAGAAGACCTCAGAGCCTTCCGGCTTGATGGTCAACTTGCCCATGCGCCCCTCGTGCTTCCCTTCTCCCGGCTCCACGCCGTAGACCACACAGTCGAACGTCTCGACCGGCTTCACCTTCAGCCAGGTCTTCGTGCGCTTGAACTCGTAGGGCGACTCGGCCAGCTTCAGCACGGTGCCGTCGCAGCCCCGCTTGAGGTACATGCGGTGCAGGTGCTGGAAGGCGGGAAAGTCCATGGCCTGACAGTGGGACACGACGTGGACGTGCTGCATCAGCATGAACTTCCCCAAGAGCAGCGCCCGCAGCCGGATACGCCGTTCGATCAGGGTCTCGTCGCACGCCTGCCGACACCAGTCCTCATCGGACATGACATCGAACACGGCGAACTTCAGCTTCGTGGTTCGCTCCGACTTGCTGGCACGGGCCACGCTCATGACCTCGCTCCAGTTCTCCCCGTACACTTCGCCGTCGAAGGTCCAGCCGGGGAGGTCACCGAGTTCGTCTGCGATGTGCTGCAGGTTGTGGAGAGGTTTGCCAGTCCGCGAGAGGAACTGTCCTTTGTGGTAGATCAGGCGAGCGCCGTCATACTTCGGCTCGATCCACCACTGCTTCCATTGGCCCGGGTTCCAGTCTCTAAGCGTTTCTTCCTTTACCACGGTCAGGAGTTGGGGTTGCATCGCTGATCCTTTCGAGCCGTTGCATGAACAGCTTCACGTTGAAGTATTGGGTGATGGGGATCGTCTTGTGGACTTCATCGAGGATGGCGCAGATGTAGTCGTACGTGTCTGCGTCGTCGACTTCGAACTCGACCAGGTGGTCCCCCTTCCCGGTCAGGAAGGTTTCGATCTTCTCCGCCAACGCCTCCCCCACCGACGCAATCGTGGCGGGGTCGGCATACGGGTTGTGCGTGGCGGCGGCGGTGCGCGCTGCCTCGTAGAAGATGTGCAGCAGCGCCCGCCTACTCTCTTGGTGCTTAAACGCCATCGGCGTCTCCTTCCGTGGATTCATCATCGAACGGGCACTCGGACAACTCGACGAGCCGCCCGGTTGACTTGTCGTACGAGAGGTACGTGGCGATGCCCGTCTCTCCCGCGTATCGATTCTTCAGTCCGCGCACCGTCGTGATGTGCGAATACAGCTTGTCCTGCTGGTTCCGCTCCACGCCGATCACGCCATCCGACAACTGCCCGATAGCCGCAGACCCTCGAAGTTGCGCCAAGGAAGTCTGTGCCCCTTCCTCGTGGCCCTTTCCTTCAGGCCGCTTCAGGTGGGAGACCAGGATCATCCCGATGTTCAACTCCTCGACCAGTCCCCGCAGGGCGGTCATGGTGTTGTCGATCAGCCGCCGCTCCTCGCCCTCTGCTTGTCCCGAGACCACGATGCTCAGGTGGTCCAAGACGATCCACTTACACTGACACCCGTGTGCTAGATAGCGGATCTTGTTCAGCAGGTTGTCGCTGTCCGTGCTGCCCCAGTGATCGTAGAAGAACGCCCGGTCCTTCACTTTCTCCCAGGCCGCACGAAACGCCGCCTCGTCCACTGCCTTCCGAGCATCCCGCTTGTGCAGGGGCTTGTTCGCAAAGATGGACATGAGGCCAAGCACCGACTTCTTCACGGATTCTTCGAGGGCGATGTACCCGACGTTATGCCCCAGCGTGATCAGGTGAGCCGCGATCTCTCGGCAGAGGGCGGACTTCCCGATACCACTGCCGGCGCAGAGGGTGACGATCTCCCGCAGGCGCAGCCCGTCGTACATGGTGTTCAGGCCGGCCCAGGGATACGTCACACACTCGTGTTCATCGTCCTTGAGCACGAGATCCCAGGTGTCCGCCGCCGCAACGATGCCGTCCGGCCGGTACACCTTGGCGCTCCAGATGGCGTCGATCAGCTCTTTCTCGCGGCCGGCGAGGAGCATCTCGTTCGCATCCTTCATTGGGATGTTCCACACCTTGACCTTGCCTGGTGTGAGCAGCGGCACGCACTTCTCAACCGCCTTCTTCCCCGCCTCGTCCATGTCGAACGCGAGGATCACGCTGTCGAACTTCTGCAGCCACTCGATGGAATTCTGAATACACTTGTGTGCGCCTGCCGCCCCGTTCCGCACGGAGACAACCGGCCACTTGTTCCCCTGAAGCTGGCCCACGGTCAGACAGTCGATCTCACCCTCCGTGATGATCACCATCTTCCCGCCGTCCCGCCAGAGTTGCTGGCCGAACAGCAGAGCCTTCCGCATGTCGCCCGTGCAGGTGAATTCCTTACCCTGGTACCGCACCTTCTGCGCAACGATGTTGCCTTCTGCGTCGTAGTACGGGGCAATCTGACAGACCACCCCGTTGGCGTCCTTCCCTGTCCGGTACCCGAACTTCGCGCAGGTGTCCTCGTGGATGCCCCGCTTGGTCAGGGCCTTGATCTCTCCGCCCTCAATCAATCCCAGGCTCACGTATCGCGACCTCCTCTCTTCCGCTGAGGGCGCACCCTCACCTTTCTCGTAGTGTTGACAGCCAAAGCAGTAGCCGTGGCCGTCGTCGTAGCGGGCAAGGTTGTCCTTGCTGCCACAAGACGGACACGGCTCGTGCCGGATGAAGTTCGCCTCCGTGAGGCTCTGCCGAGCACTAGCGTGGGATGTAGTACCGGACATAACGCTTGCCCGTGTTGTCCTTCCGCATCTCCCCGACGATGTTCACGCCGAGCTTCTTGAGTTCGTGGACGCGGGAGGTCAGGCGCTTCACCCGGTACATCTCGTCCGCCTCCAACTGGGAGATGCTGCCCTTCATGATGATGTGGTTCAGCACGGGGTGCATCTGGTTGGTTTTGGGGATGGTTTCGAGAACCTGTGCGGCGCGGCGGATGTTGTACAGATTGGCATTCTCAACCGTGGCTTCCATTGGTCTTCCCTCCTCAATGTGATGTTTGGTTAGCGGGCTACGGGAGCCAGCTCTGGACGATCTGCGAGAAACTTCTTGATGTCGAACACGGGGCAGGCCTTCTTGGGGTCAAGCTCCCAGTGACCCACGATGCGAGCCTGCGGATACGCTCCGCGCAACTCTCGAAGCAGCGCGTGAAGAACCTCCATCTGCCTTGGGGTAAAGTTGTCTTCGGGGGTCTTCCAGTCCTCCTTGGTGCCTCCCACCAAGCAAACGCCGACAGACTCGTGGTTATATCCTGCGACGTGCGCGCCGGCCTGATCAAGCTGCCTCCCCTTCTGGAGCATGCCGTCCCGCGTAATCACGAAGTGGTAGCCAACCATCAACCAGCCCTTCTTGCGGTGCCAGCGGTCGATCTCCTTGACGTCCACGTGCGTGGCGCTCGCTGGGGATGCCGAGCAATGGACGACGATGTAGTTAGTTGCTTTTCTCATTTCATTCTCCAGCGCGCGTGCTCAAGCCGATGGCAGTTAGCGCAAAGCATTAGGCACTTCCTGGCTTCCGCCTTCACGGAAGCCCACCGCCGGTCGCCCTTACCATGCCCAACAGAGAATTTCTTAGTGGCTGGATTGCGGTGGTGGAAGTCGAACACTTCAGGTGGGTACGCCCGACAACAGTGATTACACTCCCCACCAAACAACTCCACTAGCTTTCGCTTGGCTGCCGCACCTTTCAAAGTGCGCTCTGCCCTGATCCTTTCTTTGTTTCGCTGATATCAGCTTTCGGTGAATTGCTTTCTGCGAGCCATGCTTCTGGGACTAACCCCTTCGCGCAAAGAAATCCGTTCTTGTTGCACCACATCTGATACGTGGTCTTGCTCTGCTTGCTGATGCGTTGGTTTGGATTGGAGAACACGAAGCGGATGTCGAGAGCCGGGTGCTGCTCCTTCAGCAGCAAATGCTTCTGCCGATCCGCCGTGTCGAAGAGACCCTTCGCCTCGATGATGATGCCGTTCGCCAGTCGGAAGTCCGGTGTGTACTTCGATGGCTTGGCCGGCTTGGTGAACTCGATGCGCTCGCCTTCGTACTCGTACTTCACGCCCAACCGGTCGAGTTGCGAAGCGACCAGGACTTCCAGGCCGCTCCGCTTCCCTGTCTCTTTGCGTTGCCGGTTGATGCGTGCCCAGCGGGAGTTAAAACTCCTCATCGCTGGTGTTGGCTTCCTGTGACGGGGCTTCGCCCTCCGGCATCTCGCCCTCTTCCGCGTCGAAGCCGAACGCCTTCGCGTCCTTGCCCGATCCGGTCTTGAGCTTCAGGATCTGCACCGCCGACAGCTTGAGGGACACACCCGCGCCCACCTTCGGGGAGTAGTTGCTGATCCCGTACGGGGCCATCTCGTAGGCGACCTTCACTTCGGAGCCGCCCCAGATCTGCACCTTCTCGAGATCGACGGGCTGCGCCATCACGTCGAACACGCGCGGCTTGAACGTCCAGACCGAGCCGTCCTTCCGCTTGCCCGAGGCTTTCGCCTTGAACGTGAACGCGGTGAAGCCGGTCTCGTTCCCTTCCTTGTCGGTGTCCGCCTTGTACGGGGCGTCCGCCGCCTTGATGGACTTCAGATGCTTGGCGTTGTTCTTGTTGGCCTTCGCTTCCACCACCGCCGTCTTGATGGCGTCATCGATCTTGGCCTTCAGGGCTTCGGCCTCCTTGCCACCGAGCAGCAACGTGACGCGGTACTCGCCCTCGTCCTTGAACTTCGTGTCGGCGGTGTTGAGGGTGACCCACTTGGCGATGCCCCGAGGGGTACGTTCGAGGGGGCGTTTGGTTTCACTCATTGTGATTGCATCCTTTCATGGATAGATGTGGTTAAAATTTTTTCGCACGCCACTCAACGATGCCCTTTACGGAATTCCACGCCACCATGACGTTGATCAGGAGCATCCCGTAAAGCTCGTTGACAATGGCAAGATAGGCCCACGGAATTTGATTCAAGAGAGACACTGCGTATCCCTGCCACATCAGCTTGCGAAGCATGTAGGCGGAGATCACGGTGAGAATAGACGCGATCCAGTCCATCTCAGTTGTGGCCCACCATGCCTGAGGCGACGATCTCCCCGCAGCCCGTACATGTGTCGAACCAGGCTCCACAACTGTAGTCGATGGAGAAATCCACCAGACACTGAGGGTGTGGGCACTTAGTCGTTGTACTCTTGGTCGTCGGGATCGTCGAAGACTTGGGTGCCTCCGATTTTGATGTCTTGGTCTTCGTCGCCCGGTTGCACCACGCCGGCATGTTGTGGTTCCTCCTTCGGTGTCACGCGGACCTCCTACGTGAAGTTTCGGTACATGCCCTCCAAGGCATAATGGTTGAAGTTTCCTGTCGCGATGTCCTGCTGCATCTTGCGGAGATCTGCGACGGCTCTCCGCAGGACGGCCTTGGCCTGCTCCACTTGCGTGCGTGCCCGAGTCAACGCCTCCACTTCAATCTCCCGCCGGCGTTCGCGCACACGGTCTGCTGCTTCTGCATCCACTGATGCGAGATGCTCTGCGTTCACTTCTTCCCCTCCCTGTGCTGCCACGAACTAGGACACGTCGATGGGTGGTACCGCTTGTCGAAGTCCTGCATGTCCTCCTGCAGCCCGATCTTCGCCCCTCCATGGCGTCGGTCTGCCTCCGGGTAGTACATAACCAGGTAATGCGCGTACCCCACCGCAACGATCACGCCGTCAACCGGCGGTTCCCACGGTTCGCGGATGTTGTGATGGATGAAACAGTCGTTCGGTTTGAACTGTGGTGTGTAGTGATTCGGCGAGTGGGCAGCCTTAGGCGCTAACTTGGGAACTGGGCAGAAGCTCAGGAACAGGGCTGTAACCAGAAGCACCAACCCCATCCCCGCTAACCAAATTCTGTCCGCCAACTTCATAGCCCTCCCCGTATTCCAGCCCATGAGCCGCCAAGAGCACCGATTCCCGGCCTGCCTGGAAAGCCACCCGCATGCCGACCTTCAGGTTCTTGATGCGGTTCTTCATGGACTTCTTCTCTTGCTTCCGATGAACGATTCGCATGGTCCTCCCTGCTGCCACGATAGGTTGATGCTTGGCTTTCATTAGCTCCTCGTCACCCCGATGAGGAAGAAGGGGAGTGCGGCAAACACACCGTCCTCCGTGAAGTAAATCCCCAGCCCTACGCCCAGCGCGAGCCTGACCTCAATATGAAATTCCGCGCTCACTTACCCTCCTTCCGCTTCGCTTGTTGAAGTTTCAGTACGATCTGCTTCGTGTTGTCCGTCATGATGTTGGCCCTCCTTAGGTTTGTGTGAAAACGGTTTGACTCGCTACAGGTCCCGGGAATTAAATTCGGACTGGCTTGTCGAGGGCGGAACCGCCCCGCTTCAGCCCCTCCCACTCGTCCGGGCGGAACCGTCCGGTTTTCCTGCAGCCAGGATGTTTGCAGATCGCCGTGACGACCGGCCCGTAGTGGACGGCCAGCCAGTAATGCGTACACGGGACGAGGGTCAGCATCGCGCACTCCTTTCTCTCCATACGTGGAGGCGTTTAGGCAAAGAAATACAACGACTGTTTCACCGCCGATAACTCCAGGGTACCCTTCGGGGGACACGGCGGAACTTCCTGTTGGTTCTTCTCTGAGAGGCCGGCCAGGATCGACTCGCGGAATTCCTGCAGCACGTCCGTCTCGTGCAGTTCGACGAACGCCTCACGCAGGCACACCGCCATCGCATCCATGTCAGCGGCCAGCGTACCGTACGAATCATGGACCATCCCGAAGTGGGTGATGCCACAGGCCATCGCCCGCCGCACCGAGAGCATGAGCGCAGCGGCGTCCATGCTGTGAACGAAATTCGGGGAGATGCCCGAAGCCTGCCGCCGACGGTCCAGCTTGTCGGTCTCCTCTTGCAGGATGTGATACACCCGCAGCTTGTTGCCAATGCGCGTTTCCACTTCACGCTCCCGCATATCATAGTAAGACTGCAGCACAGGGAATCCGCAGGGTGTCCGCCAGTTGACCGGCAGACCCTCCGAGGCGGCGATGCTGGCGGTTTTCTGCAGCCAGTCCATGGCGGCGCGTGCAGCGACCACCACTTCCCCGATGCTGGTCCAGATGTGCCGCGCCAGGTAGGTCGCAGCCGGGAACGCCTCGTCACCCCACGGGCTGTTCCCCTTCTCGTCGATGTAGTCCTTCACATACTGCCGCGCGGAGTACTGCGTGGCCCCGTAGGGCAGCGTCATGACCGGTCGCTTGGTGGCCTTTCGGTCAAAACCAAAGGCGGTCCACTCAGCAGCATGCGGGACACCCTCAGCCGCATCCGCTTCCACCTTTCGATTTGCGACGGCGGCAACCCTGGCGTAGATGTCATTCGGCTTATCTCCTGGTACAAGGTTGACAGCTTCGCCGCCCACGCGGTCTCGGAGCATAGCGGAGAAATGTTGTAGTCCATTGCAGCTCCCATCCACCGACACAGGGAGATGGCTCACATGGTCGGGATTTGTGGTGGCCGCGTGCAGCTCGAAGCACGCCGCGAGGAATTGCCACGGCTTGTCTGCGCCGGTCCACCAAGTTTCTGCCAACGGGTCGCGAGACACCGCAACGATCTTCGCTAGGTTCTCGTCGGCCCACTTCACGCGGTCATCGAGGCTGCACTTGTCCTCACCGAAGCAGTTGGCGGCGTGGATCTTGAGCCAACGTCTTCCAGAATCTTCGAGCTTCTTCCCTTGTGCAAAATACAAGAGTGACTTCGCCATGTCGCACCCTTGCGGATTGAGGAAAGAAGGCACGGCGTACAAGCGCCCACGGAAATCCAGTTGGTGAGGGAAGTAGATAGCAGACTCGTCCTTGAACTTCTCGGCCATGTACAGAATCTTTGCCATCTGCAGTCGCTTCGACCGCAGCTTGATGTTCGCCTCGTGGACCTTGCTCGCTTTGCGTTTCCATTCGACACGGGCCTCCTTGTTCTCCGCAATGTCATGTGGCTTGGGTGGCAGCGGTAGGTCTTCGCGAGAAGGTACCGCCGCCAGGTCCAACCCCTCGTCCCAGATCTGTTGCATCACGACGAGGATGGCTTCATTCACGCGCCACGGGGTATTCTGCACGGCGTTGATCGCCTGGTAGACCACCGGCATCTCGTCCACCTGGTGGTACAGCTCCTCCAGGTAGTGCAGGTTGCGCGTCTTCACCATCCGCATGGGGCGCACTGCCTTGGTGTGGTAGCCGCCGTTGTAGGGGTTCGTCCAGGGCTTCGGCGGGATGATCGTCGGGAGAAACACCGGGGACAACAGCTCACACCGATTGTTCTTCCCTTCGATCCAGGCCAGCGTTTCCTCTGTCGCCTCAACGACCGTCGAGCTGGTGCGCTTGCCCTGCCCGAGCGTCACCATGCGAATCATCTTGGTGGACGCCGCCAAGAGATCGAGCAGCTTCACCCCGAGATGGTACTTGTCCGTCTGCCCCCACTCCTGCCATTCCAGCTCGGTCTGCTTCTTTGCGGCCTTGTTCATGGCATGGATCAGGACACGGCGCTTGTGCTGCTCGTTCTTCGTCCGCCGTGCGAGGTCCCGTGACACCTTCCCCCAGAGGGGCTTGTTCGTCCCCTCGAAGTGTCGGAAGCGGGCCTCGTCTTCAATCCCCGAGGCGACCGCCACAGCCGTCTTCTGGAGTGTGCGCCGGACCGTGATGCAGTCCAAGGCGGTCTTCACCGTGATGAACGCCGCCACCTTCGACTCCACCTGCATGAGGTACCGGTAGGCCACCGGCCGCATGCCCCGCTTCTTCTCGGTCTCCGCCAAGAAGGCGTCGATGGCTTCCGCCAGGGGCATCACGCTGTGCTGGGCGAGCTGCTGTCCATAGGGTGTCGTGCTCTCCTGCCGGCCCTCCTTGGCGCGGGTGATCCCTTCCCAAAACCGCTTGGCCCCGAGGCCCTGCATCTCCTGCTCTAACTCGCATTGGCGTTGGCGTTGATACAAGTCGTTCATGGGTGCTCCCTTCGGTTTCTTGGCGCTACAGGTCCCGGGAATTAAACTTTGTTGCGGCGACAATTCCCGCAACGGCAACAGAAAATCCCACTGGTGGAGAGATCAGGACAAACGAAAAGCCCTGCTGATTCCGCTGAACCAACAAGGCTTTAGGTGATATGTGCGGATGTGGAGCGGAAGTTACAGGGATTTTAAGTCCGGCTTTAATGGTGGGGACGGAGGGACTTGAACCCTCAAGCCCTTGAAGGCGCAGGGTTTTAAGCCCTGTGCGTTTGCCGGTTTCGCCACGTCCCCACCGCAACATCCTAGCCTCTCCGCAACTTGCCCGCAACATCTGCCGCAACATTCCGTCAACGAGGATTGGTCCGCTTGACGTGGAACGCCGTCGTGTCGTTGATTCGATACAGGTTCACGCGGTCGTCCCCGTGCGTGCCACAGTAGCCCACCAAGTCGCGCTTAGTGTCGACCTCTACCGAACAGCCACACCGGTATTCTTCCATCCATCGCAGTTTGTTCTTCATACAGCCTCCAATACTTTTACTGCGTCCTGCAGGTTCGTCGGGCAGAGATGGGCGTAGCGCAACGTGGTCTGGATGGACTTATGCCCGAGCCACTCCTGCACCACTTTGAGAGCCACGCTGCGTTGAATTAAACGCGAGGCGCAGGTGTGCCGGAGAGCATACGGAATGAACTGCTTATCCGCGTCGAGCTTCAGGTGGATCTTCATCCGGTTCCACGCGCGGTCGAACCAATAGTTATCGTACGGAAACAGTGGGCCGGCCATGGCGTCCGACCGTCGCCAGAGGATGTCACGTACTCTGGTGGTCATCGGGACGGACCGGGGTTTGTGGTTCTTACTGTCCCACACATGGATAAGATTCCCCAAAAAATCGAGATCGCGAGCTTCCATCCGCCACAGTTCCGACGGGCGCAGCCCGGTGTCGATCAGCACGCACACCACTTCGGACTGTTCGTCCATCCCCCACTGGTCGAACGTCGCCAGAACCAACTTCTCCTCGTGTGGAGTGAGAAATCGGATACGCCCCGGTGTTTCTTTGCACCGTTCGATATACGGCCGCGCAGTCAGCTTGCCCTTTCGCTGCGCGACGGTCAGCAACTTCGAGAGAGCAGAAACTTTCCGGTTGATCGTTCCGCCGGCCAGTCCACTGTCTCTGAGGCTCTTGGCGAATTGGTCGATCCGCTCCGATGTCAAGGTGTCCACCCGCGTAGCCTCGCCGAAGTACCTCAAGGCAACCTCGGCGTTGGCTCGCAGTTGCTCCCAGGATTTTGACTCACCTGGGTTCCAGTGCAGCTCGCAGGCTTTCTCGAAGGCCTGCCGCAAGGTCCACACGTCTTGGGTCGGACGGTCCCCGGCGATGGTGTTCAACATCTCCGCTCGAAGCGTGGCCTGCAAGGCAATGGCGCGGTCTACATCCAAGCCCGTGACCGTGCCGGTGCGCCGGATGCCGTTCACGGTCACGTCGACAAGTAAGCTGTTTCCCCGCTGGCGAATCCCCTTAGGCAACTTCATACTTCCCTCCATTCAGCACGGCAATGATTTGGTCCTTAAGCTGACGGCCCTTCGCCGTGAGCCGGATGGTCTTCCGGCGAAGGTCCTGTGGGTCAGTCTGCGTTTCGACCAGCCCCAGCCCCGGCTTCTTCAGCCAGTGCTGCCCGGATAGCGCCGCCACGTTCCGTGAGGCGGATGACGACGCTAGTCCGACCCGGTCACATAATTCGTTGATGGTGATGCCCTCGTTCTTCGCGATCTCCAGAAAGACCGCCAGGGTCTGAACGGGCAGCGCGTCGTCCAGCATACGGACGGCCGACACCGCCAGCGATAGCTTCCCCAGTTCTTTCAACATAACGCCTCCGAATCTCCCGCAACCGACGCACGGATGTGAAGTCAACTGCAAACCCACCTACCCGACTGTACTCCAAAAACAATTCCCCCACAAGTGGGATATTTGCGGCAAAAAGAACCACGTTTGTAGGCCCCTCCTGTGTGTTGCCCGTCAGTTTAGAAACAATGGGTGTCGCACACCCCCGCACTGTTGCAGCAGGTGGTACAGAGCTGGATCTTCCCATCTGGCCCTGAGACGGTGTGACGCGTGCAGGATGCCAGGGCATTCTGTGGGAAGAGAAGCACGGCGAGGATGGTGAGACCGAACAGCGCAGACCGGCTGCGTGATAAGAGCCACGCACAGCCGAAGAACAACCCGCACGCGATGGCTGCGACCCAGCGTATGGTGAACATAACAACCTCCAATGATTAGTTAGAAGCACATACCGTCACGGATACTAATGGAAAACCACGCCCGTGGCAAACCACCTTTTGTGGGGTCTCATCTCCCACCCGCCTTTCGAGTAAGTCCAAGTGGTTACCTAGTCGCCCTAAGGGTATCCCCTGCACTTGTATGCTTCTCAGGATGCTGATCATACCACTCACACCATGCGGGTGTCCCCGGCGCACACTCTTCATGCCTCCAGAGGTCTCCGCCGATGTATCGCATGGAGACGCCTGAACGGCCACAGATGTAGCAGTCGGGTGCGGGTGTTGCCTGTTGTTTAGCCTTCATGATTGCGCCCTCCTTTTGCTGCCTGGTACCCCGCGGCAAACCAGTGAATGAGTTGGCTGCGGTGGCGGCTGCTGGTCGTGTAGGTAATCCAGCGGCTGCCGTTTTTCATTTCCACGGTCGTATGGATGCCGCGAAAATATCGCTCGATGCATAACGCGAGATGGTGCACGTAAGACGGATGCGCTTTCACGCGATAGGTTTTCATGGTTGGCCTCTTCCATCCATGGGTGGATGATTCAACGCAAACAAATAGACTGCCCAGTTAGGCCTTGCTCCTCCCTTTCCGAAGCTGCCAGTCGCGTTTCATCCGCTCCCGATACTTCGCGGGATATTTGGCACGATACCGGCGCATGTACTCCGCTTTGTCTGCTGGCTTGTCCGTGTTGATCCTGACACCCTGCTCTGTGTGCTGTCCGCAGGTTGGACATTGGAACACAATCATGATGACCTCCCTTTGGTTAGTTGCCCTGACTCCGCGCGGGAAATATGCGGGTGCTCTCGGATTGCTCGTCGCAGGTAGGCCGAGAGAATGCATCGTTGCCAGTGTGTCAGCGTCTCGAATGCTTGCCTCATGTTTAGCGTCTCCTCCCGTTTCGTCGCCCACGTTCCCGGCAGAGTGCCTCAGCATACGCCGAGGGATTGTCTATGGAGTCGCTGAGGGTTTCGGCCTGCAGGCCGATGAAGCCCTCATGGTCGCAATTCGCGCATTGTATCCAGTGCAGGCCCGCGCGGATGTTTTCGAAGGTGTCCGTTTGGGTGCTATTGCAAATTGGGCAATTCATCAGAATGACTCCCCTTTCCAGCGTGCCATTGCCTCCGCTATGGCCTTCTTAGCCTGCTTTCTCGCCTTCTCCCGCTCAGTGGTCCCGGGCTGAAAATCGATCACCCCTACGAGGTCAACCAAGGCCCGTAGTAATGTCCGCTCTAACTCCGTAAGGTATGTTGTCGGCATGGTCTTATCCTCCAATTTGAATGAGGTTTGAGAACCGGGTTTGTTTGTAAGCAACCCCATGGACCGGAATAAAAACCGATGCAGTGGCCTTCCCACTTGTCCCACTGCATGCGCGGCAGTCCGTACAGGTTAGTTTTTTCCCTGCCTCCTCACTCGCAGGGCAAAGGAAAGCAGCATCCGGCTTCGCCTTGTAGCCTTTTGGTACAACATAGAAGGCCCGCCACTTGTCCGCCCTTGCTTGCTGGTACTCCGCCTCAGTGTCACACGAGGCCATGCAATACCGTCGGAGTGAGGCGAATCGCTTATCCTTCCACTGATGGGTGTAACCCGTATGATCGGCCGAGAATCTGAGAATGTTGGCCCAGGCCCCAAAGGGAACAGCGGCGGGGTCTCCGTAGGCCCCTAGCCGGACGGTATCGCCGGACAATTCCTTTGTGGCTTGTCCTTGGCTAATGTAGGGATACCGTCCGATCTGCAAACCCTTCCAGACTATCAGCGGGCCATTTTCCACTCTCACATAGCAGGTGCCGTGCTTCGCCTTTCGGTGGATGCAGTCCCCGCATACCGAAAAGTCTTCGCCGGTTTTCGTGGCTTCGACCGGAGAGACATCGGCGCGGAGTATGTAGGTCTGTACGATAGCCCCTGTCTTGCGATTCTCTCCGCCCCTACTCCCGCGCGTAGCAACCAACACAATAGGCTGCCCGTCTAGTTCGCTCGGGCCGGACCACGCAACGAATCCGTGAAGTTTCTTCCCTGGTTTCATCTCAGCAATCCTCCATGAGTGGATAGTTTTGGGTACACGTTTACTTGCTTCGGTCACGTACAAGGGCCGCTATTTTCCGCTCTTCTTTTGTTGCAGGGCGCAATGATGCGGTAAGAACAAGGCCAACAAACCGCCACTCATACGACCCATCCTCCGCAGGCCGAGAGGCTTCGACATGGCAATGCCCCATGGTATTCGCTTTCGGGCATCCAGGCAGGTTGACCACGCGGACTAGCTCCCCCGTTTCAAGGTCCGTAGTGGTAGGCCGGAACACATCCCAGTGAACCGGGTAGAACCGATAAATTTGTTTTGCTCTGACTTTCATGGGTTCCTCCATTGGTGGATAGAATTAGGCAAAGCAATGCGCCTTTTGTTGTCGCGTCGCTCTCTCCCGTGATCGTTTATACCGAGCACTCTGGATACTGTCACGGGAGGCAATGCAATCCCGCAGGACTAAATTCCCAGTGGTGTCGGAGTGTTTCCCACTTTGTGAGGTCTGTTTCCTCAGCCTTGATCCTGTCTGCAATCAATTGCCGTCGGTTGTGCGCGTAGAATAGCCACCCCCCATGGTTGATCCCTCCTAATACTTGTAAATGGTGTATCTCGTTTGATTCTCCGGGCATTGCCTCAGGCTTTGCCGTACCCACTTGTTGAGCAGCTCAAGAGCGGCCTTCTTTGTCTTGCAGTCGAATTGCCTATACCCGTTCAGGTCGTCATCTGCGGTTACTCTGTACATAGTGCGTCCCTCCTATCGTTTGGTTTAAGTGTCTCCATTATCGGAGACTATCCATTTATGGAAGCAAGTAGCGCACCAAAGGTTGACCCTCAGGAATTCCATAGGCTTAGCCTCTTGGCAATCCCTGAGAGTGTGTTCTTTGGGCCACACTGGTGTGTCATTCTATCCATAGGTGGAGAAAAAAAAGAGATAGATCTCCCGATGTGAGAGACAAGCCGAAACATTCGCCCGATCTGACAAAGAACGGCGGGCTATAGCAGATAGCCGCCTTCTATTTGACTTAGCCCAGCTTAGAGCCGGTTCGGAGGATATAGTATCCCCTGCGGCCCTAGAAATTCCAATAGGTTAGAGGCAATGTTGCGGCCTTTGTTGCCGATATTCACAGTCTGGAGAGCCATGCAATGACCATACCAGACGTTGTCCTCAGCTTGCCAGCAGCATATTAACAGGGTTACCCACAGGGGGAAACTGGCGTGGATGCTTTGTGCGCTTACCCTCTCAGATTTTTTCTCCAAAATATCCTGAGGTTACACCGGATTGGTAGCAGGGGGGCTGGATTTGAACCAGCGGCCTTCAGCTTATGAGGCTGGCGAGCTACCGGGCTGCTCTACCCTGCTACTCTGGTGTATCTCTTTGGATACTAATCCTAGCACAAGGAATACGGACAACACCTTGAAGGTGGTCTAGTTGGGAGGATCTAAGTACCCGTGCAGGCCTTAAACACTGCCTGCAGGTGAAACTGTGGAGATAACTCTGGTCATGCCCATAGGTATCTCCACAGGACGTGCATCTGTACAACTTCATAGAGACAACATAGAGAGAACCTTTATTCCATTTCCCTTTCCTCCCTCCCCCGCACTTCTCTACAGGTCCCGGGAATTAAATTCCTCAACGATTGAGACAGGTTACCCACCCCTGCCCGCTGGGCTTTTTCTGCGGCCCACCAAAGACTTGCCCCATGAACTTCCTCAGCTCGTCGTCCAGGGCTTTCGCCTGCTGGTCCTTCTTCGCGTCCTCGATGTCGCGACTCATCTGGGCCACCCAGTAGGCCACCGCCATCGCCAACGCGTCGAGCCGGTCGTCGTGCTGCAGACAACCCTTCTCTTTGGTGACCCGAGTCAGCTGGTAGATGAGCTGGTACTTCAGGGCGTTCTCGGAGCCTCGGTCTTGGGTCGACTCGAAGTCCTGCTGGATCACGCGCCGGTCGATGATCAGCTTGTGCTGGTTCATCACCGGCTCAAGGGTGTCGATGATCCGCAGCTCCTTCTGCTTGGAGTGCTTGATCTCCTCGACGAAGCAGTTGTGGTACGGCTTCAGCACGGGCTTGAAGAGCGCCGAGAACATCCCGTCGCCGAAGTTCTCTTCCACGACGATGTGGTTCACCTTGTGTCGTGCAGCCATCTGCGCGAGCTTCACGAGGTTGCTCTCCACGTAGCCCCCTTGGAGACCGCCGCAGGCCACCACGAAGAGTTGCCCGTTGAGCATCTTCACCACGGCGTAGCCCAGCTCGTCCGCGCCACGACCACTGGGATCGATGGTCATCACGCAGCCGGTATAGGGGAGCCACCGGGCCGATCCCTGCGGACCGCTCCCTTGGTAGGCCATCGGCTTGTGGAACTTGTCGCCGGTCATCGCCACGCAGGGGAGGTCGTTGACCACGAGGGTGTCGTCGCCGGCCCACACCACATGCTCCGGGGCGCATTCCTCGTTGACATCCATGACGAGCAGGTCGTGGACCTTCAGCGGGAACTTCTCCACGTCGCTGAGGTTGGTGTTCAGCATGAACTGCAGGGCAAAGCCGGTCTTGCCGTATGAGGCTTCCCGCTTCTTGAGGTCGAAGTCGTCGAACCGTTCGGGGTCGGTCGGCTGTCCCGCCTTGAGCGTCCCGGCAGCGATCTTCAGCGACACGAACGGGGCCAACTTCCCACCGTAGAAGATCAGGTCCTTCTCGTGCGGACAGCGGGCCGGCCACACCTTGACCTTGTAGCCTCTCTCGGGGAGCTTGTTGTAGACGGACTGCTCGTGTTGTGGCGTCCCCAGGAAGATGATCCGCGCGTCGGGGAGTGGCTTGATGATGGCGTCGAATTCTTTGATCTGCTCAGCCAGCTTATCCCGCATCACCTGGGTCTGGGAGTTGGCCGGCACTTCGATGTCGTCGGCCACGATCAGGTTGGCCCGACTCCCGGTGAGCTGCGAGGTAATCCCCAGCGACTTCACTGAGGGCGCGTGCGAGGCCGGCGCGGGGCCAACGTCGAAGCTGATCTTGGAGTCGCGTTGGTCGTCCTTCGGGACTAAGTGCTGCAGGATGGGCATCTCTTTGATCAGCCGCATCACGAACGTACTGAAGTCGTCCGCGCGTTGCTTGCTCGCCGAGACGACCAGGATGTTCCAGTCCGGATGGTGGTCAAGCGTCCAGCAGACGAAGGCGCTGGTGATCCACGACTTGCCCACCCCACGGAAGGCCTCGATCATGTCCCGGTCGGTGCCGTGCTGGAGGGAATGGGCGATGTCGTACTGCACCGTGGTGGGCTTGGGAAGGCGCAGGTGACGCCAGACCATCCATAAAAAATTCCGGAAGTCCTTTGGCGTGCGCGGAGTGTAGTTATCCATTGGTCTCCAGGTAGAGGGCCGCAGTCCTGAGTCGATCTGGGCTGTCTTGGAATTTCCCGAGTGCCACGTTGCAGGCGAAGCACAACAGTCCGCGCACTTTGCCGGTGGCGTGGCAGTGATCAACAGCAAGCCGAGTCTTCGTCGGCGGACGGCGGCAGATCGCGCAACATCCCCACTGTCGTTCCAACATTGCGTTGTAGTCTTCGAGTGAAATACCGAATGTTCGTCTCAGGTGGGCGTTGATGGTTTGCTGGCGGTGTGCTTTGTTGTAGGTGTTAGAGCGCTGGTTGTCGCACACCCGGCAGGACGGTTGTAGGCGGTCTCGTGTTTTCTTGTGCGGTCGGAATTCTGACGGCGGTTTGACCATCCGGCATGTCGTGCAGGTCTTGAGTGATTCCATGTGTGGATACAAACAGGCGGAGTTTCGCCCTGGATTTCAAACAGGCTTGGCCCAGGCGAGGCGATCAGAGGGTACCCTGATGGATTGCCCAGGATGCCCCTCTGATCGTTCCTGGGGCAATTGTGTGCGAATTCTAGAAGTCGTGAGCGTCTTCGAGAGCGCCGTCCGAGGCGTCAGGCGACTCTAAGTGCTCGATAGGTAAGGGTTCTTCCTCGGCAAACGGCAGGCTTTCGACCAGGGCCGGCTTGGCGGGGTCGATGTCGACCGGATCGCGGTCAATCCCGTTGTCCCGGAGGAACTGCCGGATCACGTTGAACATGGCCGGCGAGGGCCGCTTGAGGACGACTTTCCCATCAATAACGAGGGGTTCGCCGTCTTTCATGACGACTTCACCCTCTCGGAGAATCTGCTCGAACTCCTTGGCTAGGCGTTCCCGCAGGCGGTGCATGTTGGTTGCAGTGACGGACATCCGAATTCAGTCTCCCCACACGGAACGTCGTAATCGTTCCGGTCGTGTTCTTGGCCGGGGAGCCACTGCTCGATCTGCTGCGACCAAGGGAGCTCCCCGTCTTCCTCTACCCTCTGAACCACTGGACGACCAGGGCCGAGACTGCGCCCACGGTCGCGCACATGACGCCGACCGCTGCGAGCGCCCCGGTCCAGTAGTGCTGCTTGGCTTCGAGCCGCTTCACCGCCGCTGTCAACTCGACAACGACGGTGGAGAGCTGCTCGACAGTCTGCAGCAGTTTTCCTTCTTCGAGTGCATTCATGGCTCGAGACTACTTCTTCTGCAGGCCCTTCGGCTCGGGGATGCCGAACCAGCCGCAGGCCTCGTTGCTGAACGCACTCTCCCGGTTCAGGGAGTCGTGCGCCGTCAGCTTGAAGCACAGACTACCCTTCGCGCCGGGGAGCGTGGTGATCACCTGGATCTGTTCAGGCGTGGCCCCGCGCGGGATCTGGACACGCTGGGTGTCGTTGTAGTCGCGCGGGCTGTCCGCCTCGTTGTCCCAGTACAGGTAGTAGCCCGTCGCACTGGGGTCGGTGTAGGCGTCCCAGGTGAGGGCGCTGTCCTTCGGTGTCGGCACGGCGAAGGCGCTGCAGGCCGAGAGCAGAACTCCCGCGAGGCCGAACACGAGGGTTGAGAGAAACTTCATGGTGCCGGTTCTCCTTCCAATGTTTCTTCTAGGGTGGTGCCGTCGTCGTTGTCGCCCGAGACGAGGGGATCGCGTGGTGTGCGGTCCCGCTTGATCGTCTCGAGTTCCTCTTTGATGCGGGCGCGGTCAACCCGCAGGGCGTCCCGCTCGACAATCACGAGGTCGCGTTCCGCGAGGGCAATGGCGCGTTGTGCTTCGGCCAGCGCCTGCGCGGCTCGTGCGGTGATCGCTTCGGTCTGCAGGTTGAGGATCTGACTTGGGGGTCATCAGGCTCCGCCCATGTTCGTCCAGACCGGCGTGGCGTCCATGCCACCCTTCCGGAGACGCAGGGCCAGCATCTCCTTCGGCGTCGTGGTCATCACGAAGTCGGTCTGGTTGTGCGGGTCGCCCAGTTGCCCGTTGCGGTACATGAAGGTCCGCGTGGCGTCACACTTGCTGGTCCCGTGGTAGAAGTGGAGGAACCACAAGACGGTCCACGAGATCCACTTGCCTTCGGAGCCATCGGGATTGAAGACGTTCGCCCAGGAAACGCGCCGCACCAGCCAGCGCCACCCGAGCACGTGCGGCTCAGGTTGCACCGGCTGGAGATGGAAGCGTTCATCCTGGCGAGCGCCGAGATGAAGATTGAGGGTCATTGTGACTCCTTTCCTCCCTTACAGTTTGATCATCACGTTGATGAAGAGGGTCGGCTGCATGTTGGCTCCAGTCCCGCTCACCCCGGCACTGTTAATCGTGATGCCGGTGGTGTTGGTATTGGTGTTTGAGTTGAATCCAGCACCATCGGTATGTCGATTCCCGCCTCCTGCGGCGCCAGCTACGTTATTGTCCGAGCGAATCTGGTGCGCATGGCCGGGGTCGGTGACGCCGTGGTTGTGTTGGACGACCACTGCGTTCTCGGAGCCGAGAGTTTCACCGAGTGCCCGAGACGTGAGGCCCGATCCTGCGCCAGCCGATGCGAGCGCACGGCCCAGCGCCTTCGGAAGGGTCATGCGCTTGTTCGCGGCAAAGTCTGCCGATGCCGAAGCGCCACGCCCGCCGTTCACGGGTGCCCAGGTGTTGCTGACGTTGTTCCACAGAAGCGTGTACAGCGCCTGTGTGTCGGCGTTCGCCCTGGTGGTGGCCCCACTGCTCGCACTGCCGATGCTACCGTCGTTCATCATGACCCAGCCGGGGTCGGCTGCGGTCTTGAGTGTGGGCTTCAGGTCGCCGGTCGACCAGAAGAGACTCGCCATGATCGCAGAGACGAGCGTCGTGAGGTTCTTCCACGAGAGCTTCCCGAAGACGCTATCGTCGACGACGAGGACCTCGGCATTGTTCCCCTTAGGGAGAAACCGGACGCCGTTGTTCTCGTTGTTGTCCCCGATCAGCAGCCCGCCGTCCGAGGCCACCACGGCGCGGAGCTTCGACTGGTAATCGAAGACCCGCATCGATCCCTTCGCCACCGACTCTCCCGGCGTGGCGTCGGAGTGGGAGTCGAGCGTATGCCCTGAGGGGAACGCACTCTCGGCTTGCTCGAAGTACTCCTGCGCGATGAAGAGGGACTGCAGGTTTGCCGTATCAAGGTCGGTGTCGAACAGCACCGAGCCGTTGTTGTAGTCCACCAGTGCGATGTTGCGCGGCGTCTGCCGGCGGATCTCGACGTTCAGCGTCCCGGCGGCTGGGGCGGGGGAGATTTGGACGGTGGCGCTGTTGACCCAAGTGAAGGTCTTTTCAACGCCCCCGACATAGACATGGACGTGGGTCTTATCGAGGTAGGAAAACGGGACGGCGAAGTTGGTCGTCGCCCCGTCTCCATTGGTCTTGACGTAGGAAAGTGCCATTGATTCCTATTGACTGAGGTTGAGGAGATCCCTGATTCGGTCCACGCGCCCGTGGCTCATCGCCTTCTCGTTGCGCTTGTCCGTGCGTGTCATGTCGCGGAGGTTGTCCTTGACTTTGCCGCCTTGGAATTCCGCCTCGAACTCCTTAAGGGTTTCCCGCAGAGCCTTCTCGCGGTACTTCTCCTGCCAGTTCTTGATCATCACGATGCGGTTGCCGTTGTGGTACGCCGAGGTTCCGTCGGTTCCCTCTTGGTAGCGGAACGATCCGATGACCTCTTCCAGTTTCTGGTGGAACGTCTTGCCGCCGATCTCCACCTGACCGATCTTCTCGGTCCAGCGGTCGTAGGCGGTTTGGCCGGCCGCGTTCCGGACTTGGGTCAGATCCACGTTGCCCATCTTGGTGTCGGGCATCGTGAACCGAGCCTCGGACTGCGAACGAGACAGCCGCGCCAGTTCCTTGCGGACGGCGTCTTTCTCTTCCGACACAGGGAAGGGATCGATGGCGTTCCACGGGTAGCCCATGGGGGCCACGCGCTTCTCCCCGAAGTAGTCGCGCTTGGCTTCCACTTGGGACGAGAGGCCGGGGATCTTCGCCATCATCGCGTCGGTGATCGACCGGATTTCCTTCAGCTCGTCGTTCCCGGTGTACAGGTTCATGTAGTTCGGGACGTACGACGCGGCCCGCATCTGCACCATGCGCTTCACCTGCTCTTCAGCGGTGTACCCGCCGCCGAGCATGCCGGCCCACTCCACGATGCCTTGGAGGTAGGATTTGCTGGCGATGTTCTTCGCCAACGCCAGGGAGGCCATGGTGGCCCAGTTGTGGCCGCTGTCGGCATCAACGTGCTGCGCGATGTAGGCCCAGTCCGCTGCGAGACCGAAGAAGGTCCCGAACGGATCGAGACGCTGGAAGGACACGTACTCCTTCTTCCCGTTCTCGCCCTCGAAGACGAAGCTGTACGGTTGCCAGCCGCTTTCCATCTGGCGGTTCCGCATGTCCTTGTCGCCATACGCCGCGCCGGTGATGCGTCCCTGGAGGGCCAGCATCGTAGCCGCGGACCAGAGCATGGAGCCGGTCGCCAGCCTTCCGGCAAACATCGCCCGCTTGGTGGGATCAACGTTCGCGCCGGTCAGAATGTCCATGCCTTCTTTCTTCAGGGCGGCAATGGGCGGCGTGAGATCGCCGACGGCCCGCATGAGGTTCGTCGGCACCTTGATGAAGGGCAGCACGGCACCGCGTAGCCACGGGTGGCCCGACGCGAACGCTTGGATGCGTGCCCCAGGATTGCCGAACCAGTCGTACGTGCTGATGGCGTTGAGGTCCTGCGTGAAGGTGATCTCGCGGGAGTACTCGATGGCGTCCTTGTTCAGCCCGATCTGGTCCGGTGAAAAGGCGCTCTTGAACTTCTCTCGAATGAACGCTTCGACTTCCGACACCTTGATGGTCTTCGTGCCGTCGGTGTAGTCGACCAGCTTCTTCGGGTCGAGCTTCCCGTCCGCCACCAGGCCAGCCGCTTCTCGCGCGGCACGGGCTTCCACCTTGGCGCGGTAGTTCATCTGCTTGAAGAATTCGTCCTCGGCCTTCAGGAACCGGCCAGGGATACGCGCGGCGACTCCGAGCCAGTCGGCAAACCGCCCAAGGCTCTCGAAGTTCTTGCCGCTGATGGCTTTCTCCATCGCCTCGTCCGTGGACTTCCCCGGATCGAGGACCGCGTGCTCGGCCTTGAACGCCCGCCCCGCCATCTCCAACGAATCGAAGATGTGCCGGTACAGACCACGGTACAGCGCGAACCCCTCACGGACTTCATCAGCGTTCCGGGTGATGACGCCACCGACCACCTGATTGAACGGCGTGAGGAGTGTGTTCACCGACGCCGAGGTCAGGTTGACCACATGGGTCTTAACACCCGAGAGGATGCCGTTGATCCAGACTTCGTTGTGCGCGTCGATCAGCTTGCCCATCAGGCTCTTGGGCTTGAGCACCCCGAGGACTTCCTTCTCGTCCTTCGTGAGGGCCAGCAGCTTGGTCAGCTCGTTCAGATCACTCTCGCCGACGGTGATTCTGCCGGCGGAGGTCGTGCGGGCCGCGCCTTTACTGATCGCCCGAGTCATCCCGAACACGTCCGTCAGGCGTTGCTCGGTGAGGGCCAGCGCAGCTTTCTCCTCAGCAGACGCCGCACCCATGTGGTTCTTGATGGCGAGACGCCGAGCCTCGCGGGCCAACGAGTAGGTGAAACCCTCGGCCGCTGTGACGAGAGCCGGTAGGTCAGCCATTTGCTCAGCGGCCTGCTGTAAGCGGGCGTACAGGACCTTCTCATCTTCCTGTAGGAGATCCGCGAACTTCTTCACTTCCGCGTGCGTCTGTTTCTCCCCGTACATCAGCTTATCGAGCTTCGGTTTGATGTACTGAGACAGGGCCGCGATCACTTCCTGAGTGTCCGCCGTGGCATCCGAGCGCCGAGGGTTGAAGGCCTCGAACGCCGGGAAGTTGAACACGTCTTCCAGGTGGTTGTTGCTGACAAGGTAGTTCAGGTGCGCGTCGAAGGCGTGCTCTTCGTCCTGGGTCAGCTTGAAGATCGTCTTGCCGCCGGGGGACTTGATCTCCGTGGCGAAGACCTCTTCGACCTCCTTCACCACCGGCGCGGTGCCGTCTTCGGGAGTAACCTTGACCTCAGGAAGCTCGATGTCGACCCCTTTAGCCGCCACATCGGTTGCTCCCTTGGAGTCTTGGACGATCTCGTCGGCCAGCTTCCCAGCCTCGATATGGTCCCCCTTGAGCGCAGACTTCAGCGCCTTGACGGTCTTGAACAAACCCATCGCGGCCGGCGTCACCATCATGTCTTCGAGCGCCGCCTTGAACTTGCTCTCCGCGATCCCGTCGGTATCGTCCTGCTGCAGGTACTCCGCCACGGGATTCTCGAGCCACGGGTACTTCTGGATCAGGTTAGCGAGGCGCGGAGCGGTGGGATCAGCCACCAGCCCCGTGCCCAGCCCACTCGCAATGATCTCTTTGGCGAACGGAGCCAGCTTCGCAGCGGCTCCCGTGACACGCAGCAGATTCATTCCGCCGACAAACCCGAGACCGAACTGCGTCACATCTCGGACAATCTGTGCGGGGACACTCTCGGCTTCACCGACCAGCGGCTCTCCGAGGTCCGGCATATCTAGCCCGACGGCATCCGCACCGGCCTTGACCGTGGAGTACACCCCACGGCCGGCCTGCTCAACACCGCCAACGACACCGTGGAGTAAGAGGTCTTCCACGATGCCGCTTCCGCCTTCCGGTGCGGGGGCACTGGCGGGTGTCTCTGTGTTGACTGAGCTGACATCCGGCTTGTGCTCCACGGAGCCAGCCGCGTCCCAATCAATCCCGAATTCATCTGCTGCCATGTTGGATTATTTGTCCTTCTTTTGCTGCGGTAGAAGTACGCGCATGAATTCCTCCACACCCTCGGCCAGATCCGCAGAGCTGGAGTAGTGGGGCTTCAGGATGTCCATGACGCGGTCCTTGAGTTGCTCTTTCGTGGCCGGCTTACCTGTGCCAGGGTTTTCCACGCGCTGCTTCAGCTCCCCGATCTCTTTCTTCTGCTCGGCGGTGAGCAGGGTGCGGAGATGCTGCGGGGTGACCTTCTTGCTGGTCTCGGTGCTGCCGTACTCTTTCCCGAGCCGTGCAGACCGTTCGCGTGCGGCGATCACGGCATCGTTGATGCTGTAGTAGCCGCGCAGCTTCCGCCCAGTGTCAGGGTCGACGCCGTTATTCCGGGCGATGATGTCGACAGCTTCCTTCTCGGTGTAGAACTTTCCACCGTAGATTGTCGGGATGTTCGTCGGCCGGCCGTCATTGATGCGCTTGTCGGTGACCGTCACGGTCTTCTCCGTGACAATCGCCCCGTCCTCGCGCTGCATGATCTTCCGACCCTCAGACGTGGTCTTACCGGTGTCGCGGAACGAGCGGATGTTGTCCTCCAACTTCTCACGCTCCCGCTTCTCCCGTTCCTTGCGCTCGCGTTCGGGAGCTTCTTTGCGCTCCTGCGCCTGACGCTTCTCTTCCTCGGCGTCCTTGCGCTTCTGCTCGCGCTCGCCGACTTCTGCGCCGGTGGTGTCGCGGATGCGCTCCCCAAGCTGCTGCTGCTTCTCGCGGTGCTTCCGCTGCGTGTCCCCGTAGGCCGCATTGATGCGCTCGGCCACTTCAGGGATCTGCGTCCGCATGTAGTTACGGAACGCCGCGATGCTGCCCTGTGGGTTCTTCTCGATCCACTCCACAGCTAGGTCGCGGAATTCACCCACAGCTTCGGCCGCGCGGATTGCGCCCTCGCCGAATTCGTCGTCACCCATCTGGTTCGCCATGGACTTCTCGACCTTGTGGAGCATGGACGTGAATTCCGGCTGGCGCATGTACGGGTGATCGGCGTTCTGCTTATTGCGTTCCAGGTCGTCCACCATCTGCAACATCGTGGACGGCTTCAGGAGTTTGTCCTTCACGGCGGCCACTAACGTGTCGTACTTAAATCCCAGAGGGTCACGGCTGATAGAAATCCGCAGTTGTGCGACGGTCATCCGGTCATCGTCGTAGTCCGCCCGTTGCTTCGTCACCGTGTGGACCATGTTCTTCAGATGCTCGGCATCCTTCCACGACACCTTCTCAGCTTCGCGGAGCGCCTCATCGATGATCCTGGTCCCCTCAGCCGCGTCCGTCCTTCGCAGGCCCTCGAAGATCCGCCGCGAGAGGGTGCTGATGATTTCGTCCTGCGCGATGGCGCTGTCTTGCCGCTGCCACGCGGCCCGCTCGCGCTCCCACCGCTGGTCCTCCCGCTGCCAGGACTGTATGGTGTGCTCCCGGCTGGCCTTCTCGAACGGTAGACTCTCCCGCCAGTGCTGGAAGTGTTCGAGTTTCATCTGCTGATCGGTGATGTGTTCTTCTGCGGCCAGGATCTTGGCCTGCGCGTATTGCGTCTTGGCAATCGACGCGCCGTCTTTGGTGGTGATCGCGGCCAGGACATCCGCGTAGGCGCGGTTCCCGGTCTTCATCATCTTGGTGGTGATGGTGTCGATCAGGAGCTGGTTGCCCTTCGAGGCCAGCATGCCGTTCCGCACCGCTCCGGTGTCGGGGTTGTACAGCACGTCGTTGGCCTCGCGTGCAGCCTGCGCGATCCACTGTTCACGCACCGCATTTGAATCGGTGGGCTGGATCTGCGCGAGATTGCGCTCGACCACCGCATCGATCTGCGCGGTGGACAGCGCCTCGTATTCCTTCTCGCGCTCCGACACACGGTAGGCCGCGTGCGTCTGCAGCATTGTCTTGTAGGTCTGCTCGGCCGACGGGTTGAAGACCTCTTGCAGGTCCAGCGCCGAGAAGAGACTGCGGTCGCCGTCCTTGAGTTTCTCGTTGGTGAATCGCTCGCGAGACTCATGGAGGAACTTCGCCATCACCGCCGGGTCATTCGACTGGCGGGCCTCCGCGCCGGCCTCTCCGTAGAAGTCGGCGTGGGTTTGGGCGTAGAAGTCCCCGGCCATCTGCTTGAGTGCCGCCCGCTGGAGACCCCGCTGGAAGTACGGCGAGGCTCCCTCAGGGAGTCGCCCAGCGCGGATCTCAGCGTTCCACTTCTCGCGGTTCTTCCAGAATTCCTCGACACCCTTGGCGTACTCTTCCTCGCCATACTGCTCGCCGGCCATCGAAACGCCCCGGATCAGCGCCGGCTCCAACTTGCCCAGCGCCTCGGAGAGCTGGAGCATGGGATTCGTCGACGCTGGCCGTCCGATCTCCGCCGCCTGCGGACGGGTGTAACTGTCCAGCGCCCGTGGGTCGGCGGCTGGCGTGAGTTGTGGGAGCGCCCCGAGGCCTTCGACGACCTGCCGTGGTTTCTCTGCCATTTACGTCTCCACTTTCTTTGCGCCGGCATTCTTCGCCGCGTAGGCACTCATCCCGGCGCTTGCACCGGTCTGCACCACTTGCAGCGCCGGTCCGAAGTAGTCCACCGGAGCAATCGGCGACGGTTGGTATGGTTGAATGGACTGTGCGCGAGCCGTGGCCTCGGAGTGGTAGCCCACTACCTGCGTGCCCACCTGCTGCTGCTTGAAGAGTAGGTTCTGCTCGTTCCTCGACCGGAACATATCCTCTTGCCGGTGGAAGTCCGCCAAGAGACCGGCGAGCGAGACACCGTGGACGCCCGACTCCGCCGCTGACGCGAGAACCTGTCCCCGCGCTTCAGCGGCCTGCCGGCTCTTGTCGAAGTTGGCCGCAGCGGTGGCCTCGCGGGTCTCCGCGAGCTGGCGGTTCGCGGCCGTCGCCTGGTCCAAGTAGGCCTTGGTCGCGAGGTCGCGGTTCTGCTGCATCTGCTTGACGTTGGCTTCCGTCAGGCGGTTCTGATACGACACCTGGGCCTTCCGCTGCTGGACCTGCCCCTGGACAGAGAGTGCCGCCGATGCGGCCGACGCGACGACAGCCGCTGTGGCGAGAATGGTTACTGGTTCACACATGCTTGAGTCTCACGAACTCCAAAAAGGGGCGCTGTTCTGCGCCGTAGTACGGATGTCGGTTGATGAAGGTGAAGCCCATCCACTTGAGCCAGCGGACGTGCAGGGTGTTGCGCTCGTCTACGACATTCCACAGGAGAGGGCGGAACCGGTGGAGGGTGTCCAGATAGACCGTCCCCTCCACCAGAAACTGTCGCCGAAGCGGGGGCTGCGTAAGGGCATCGCTGCCGAGCAGCCACACGGCCCCTGTAAGATCGTCCGTCGGAACCACGCCGAACATTCCTGCGGGGACAGAATCGTGGGTGCAGATGGTGCAGAGGATACCGTCGCTGTGGACAGCTCGCCATAGAGCGTCTGCTGGAGCAAGTCCTGAAGCTGCCTGGATTTCTCGTCGGTCATCTGCTCGTAGATTGGAGCTAAGACTCTCGACATCACCGGAACGGTATTCTCTGACATACCCCACTTATCCCCTCCTGCTACGTGCGTTGTAGAAGCCCTCCCACTCGGCGCTGAGTAAGCGCATCGGGAGGAAGCTGTCGGTTGAGACGGTGATCTTGACTTTGGTGTTCTCCGAGAGAACCGGGAAGCGGAATTCCCCGGACGCCAGTGCCACGGCACCCAGGAGATTGCTCCCGGCGCCCAAGACGCGGCCCGTGAAGGTGCTGTCCGACGGATCGCGGTACTGCACATACGAGCTGGGATTTCGGAAGTCCTGCTCAACCGTCACCGTGAAGGTGCCGGTGTCGGCGTAGGACAGCGTGCAGGTGCGGATCTGCAGCCGACCGGCCGTAATGATCGCACTGCCGTTCTTCCCCTCTTCGCGGAGATAGAACTTGCTGAACTGGTAGGAGCGGGTGTACGTCTGCCCGATGTAGACTTTGACGGCCGTCTTGTCCCCCGAGCACGTGATCGTCGAGAGCGTGGGTACGCTGATCGTGAGCACCTGCCCAGGAGTGGTCTCGCGGGTGACGACCTTGACCGTGCCGTCGATCTCGTAGGGGAGCGTCCACGTGGTGAGGTTGGTTCCGGCGTTGTACGTCACGGACACACACTGCGCCTCGGTCAGACGGCGGTCGTAGTTCGTGACGAAATTGACGCCCGTGTCCACCACGCCGGGAGCGTAGTTCGACTTCTCGAGATACACACCGTCCGCCCGCTGGATTGCGAGGTACAGCACGCTCTCGATGAATTCACCCCCCAGGATCTTTGTGTTGGCGTTCGCCCCGAAGACCATCTCCATCCACGCCGATTGCAACTTCTCCTCGCCGGCGTAGAAGTACTTATAGAGGTAGGCCTTGTTCGGTGCTCCGGCCGTCAGGGCGATCAGCACATCCTCGGTAGTGGACGTGATCAGTCGGTGGCATCCGACCGGGATATACTTAGGGACCTGCGCCGTGATGTCGAGGGCGTCCTTGACCGCCGTGGTCTGATCCACGAAGTACTCGCGGACGCCGCAATACTGTCCCCTGGGAAAGGCGAAGTAGACGTTCTTCCCGGCCCCCACAGGCTTGCACAGCGGGTTGCTCTCGAATTCCGTCGAGGGGTCAACCTGCAGGGTTTTCTGTGTGACGGTGGGAGTGCCCTGTGCGACGAATTGCGTCTGGTCGGAGAAGAGGACCAGCTTCTCGTCGAAGGGCACCGCGTTTCTCAGGATCGGCACCTTGACGTGCGAGACCTGATAATCGATACGGTCGTTGTCCAGGACGGAAGTCACCGTCGTCGGCCAGAAGTTGAAGTACGTACCAATCCCCGACATGCAGATGACGCTATTCGAAAGGAAGCCCAGGCGCTTCTTCCAGAAGAACACGTCGTTGATCGTGGAGCCGATGAAGGACGGTGCGGGGGCGCTGTCCGCATCCCCGACTGTGAGGTCATCCCACGCGATCTGCTCGAAGGTGAACGTCCCGTCCCCGTTGCGAATCAGGGCGTGGGGCATGTTCGCGGGATCGATGGTGGCTTGCACACCCATCCCAACGCACTCTTCCCACGCGCCCTCGCCGAAAGTCTCTCCGGCCGTGGCGGGAACAAACTTGACGTGGTAATCGTCGTAGTCGCTGTCGGCCGCCCCAACAATGCGGATCTGGAAGTTCGTTGGCGCAACCGTAGGCAGGCTCGTGAAGCTCTGCGTGGCGTCCTTGAACGCCACCAGTGACGCCCCGCCCTGTGAATCTTCGACGCGGATCGTGAAGTCTCCGCTGGCCTTGCTGATGTGGATGACCGAGCCACTGCGGGTGATCGTCCAACCGGCCCCCAGGTTGGTCGCAAGGTCTCCCCGGAGGTCTTCGGCAATGAGGTTCGTAGCAAGGTCCGCGACGTTCGTGGTGCTGGTCGTCTTGATCGCCTGCTGCACGCCGTTGATGAAGACCTTGTAGTCGCTGCCGTAGTTGCCCTGCTTGACGAAGACGAGGGCTTCCTTCGGGCGGCTCGCAGTCACGCCGGCACTCAGGGCGGTCACTTTCTCGGTATTGAGGATGAACGTGTAGTCCTCAACCGAGAGGGCCTTCATGGACGTTGAGGGCGTGGCGGTGTTGAGGTATGTTTTGCCGTCGGGGAAGGCCACGGTCTTCTGTACACCAGCGAGGTCGTGGACCGTGAGGTCGCCGTTTCGGATCAGCACAATGTACCGTTCCGCCGTATCCCGATTGATAATATGGGCATACGCATTCCCGATACTGCCGGTGTAGAGCTTGGCGATGTGCTCCGTCGGCGGGCGATCCCGCAGGCCTTCCACCACGGAGGCGTAGCAGTTGATCTGCGCTTCGGCCTGCGTGGGGAGCCGCAGAGAGTCTGGCTGCTGGGACACGCCGTTGATCAGAGTAGGGACGGTTTTACTGACAAGCATTAGCGTCTCCGGTATAGATGCAGGCGGGCCATATCGTAGGAATTGAAGATGTTGTGGTTCGCGGCGTCTGACTCGAAGTTCTCCAAGTCTACCTTGGCTTGCATCTCGTCCCGTGTGGCGGACGACTCCAGCTCAGGGGAACCGACCGTACGGTTCTGGAAGATGCGGGCCGCTCGGTGCATGATGTACTGTCGCGCCTGCTCCGGCAGCTCGTTCCAATCAAGCAGGTACACGAGATTTAATTTGGGGGCTTGGGTGAAGACGTAGGTCTTGTTCCTGCGGTCGTACAACTGCGTCCCTCGAAGGACGTAGTCGGCGCTCCACGAGGGAATCGTGGCCTCTGCCCGCAGAACATTCTGTGCGATGATCACCTTGCCATCACCATCGAGGGTCGATTGCACATCCTCGTCGGTGTTAAAGTGCCAGCCCTTCTCCAGCACCTTTCTGCGGACCTCTTTTAAGATGGAGACCGCAGTGGATACATCCACGGGGAGTGTGCCGTTGAGGCTGTTGACCGGGGCCTCACCAATCGTACCGAGTATGACGTTGACGGCTTCTAGCTCCGTCGTGAGTGTATCGGGCATGTTCTCCTCTAGATAAAAAATGGGGCAGCCCCAGGATCACCAGGACTGCCCCAAGTACTGAATCGCCGCCTTCAGTGTCTCGACTGAATCGCTGGCGTTGCCAAGAACGAGATTGCACTTCGGGCAGAGAAGTCCGCGAACCTTGCCGGTTCGGTGGTCATGATCAATGACCAGAGGATTCTGCGTGAAAGTTGCGTGATCGATTCGCGCCGCGTGGATTTTGCAGATAGCGCACCGATTCCCTTGTTTGGCTTTCAGTGCCTCAACTTCTCCGACTGAGACTCCGTACCGGCGTGCAGCTTCAGATGTGTTGCGGCACGGCTTACACTGCGGTCGGTACTTCTTCAGATCGCTGCGATAGTGGAACTCACTAAGCGGCTTTGTGCAGCCGCACGTAATGCACGACTGCACAAAGACCTCTTATGTAGTTAATCAGGCTTACGCCTTCTTGAGTTCGACAGCCGACTCGGGTCTCAAAATTCCATGACCCATGGCGTACTTCGCCAAGAACAGCGTGCCCTGCCGGCGGATGTCGTATTCCGACTCCAGCGCCAGGTCGAGCAGCTTCACGGTGCCCACGGCGGAACGATGGAACACCACCCCGATGGTGTTCGTGAAGTCACCATGGTAGGTGTTGTTCGTCCCCGTCACCTGCGCCAGGTTGCTGGACGGCAGGTGGTTCGACTTCTTGATCGCGATGCCGTTGACGCGGAAGACCTTGCCTTCGGCGTAGGTCCCGTTGTCGAAGCCCGCGTTCCAGTCCCGGTTGATGCTCTTGCTGGACTGCACGAGCAGGTTGTACTGCTCGGGGCGGAGGACGCAGTACCGCTCCGACTCGGGGATGTCCTTCTCGTCCATCACCTGGCCGGCGTCGTAGATGCCCTGCGCGATGGTGTCCGCCGTGGTCTCGTACCCGGCGTTCGTCAACTGCGTTCCACCGTACCCACCCGTGATAGTGGCGGAGGCGCGAGCCGCGAGGACGGTCAACTGCAGGAGGTTCTTGTCGGCTTCACGCGCCAACGCGCGGCCCAACTCCGCCGTGTACGGAGCGCGCACGTCGTAGTGGTTCATCGCTTCGTCGATCGCGGCGATGAAGACGTGGCTGATCAAGAGCGAGTCGATGTTGATGACGCGCTCGTTGTGCCTGATCGCGGCCCCGACGATCTCGGTACCGGGCGTGTGGTATTCGGCAGTCGCCTTCCAAGTGGCCGGGAAGGAGGCCGATTTGCCGGACTGAATGGTGCGGACCATGTGCATCGGGGCGCTGTCGCCACCGTTGAACATGATGTTGGCCTCTTCGAAGGCCGTGAGAACTTCGCCCGCGAAGACTTTCAGGAACAGGGCAAGGGCATCGCCCGAGGCGTTGGCCTGCCCCAAACGAGAAACAGTGGCATTCGCCATGTGAGTGAAACCTCTAGAATGGAAAGATTGAGAACGACGGGGATCACGACAGCCACATCGGTCGCAGCCGCAGGGTTGTCCGCCTCAGCGGGCCAAGTGCCTTGAGCGTTGTGTCTGGATTCCCAAGTGCCCCTAAGAAGGGGTCACATGAGGGAAGAGGGCGGAGACCCTGTGAGGAGGGGCACAGAGTCTCCGCGATGGTGCGGCCTTTAGGGCTGTGGTGCCCGACAGGACTTATGCACCGGAAGGGTCGGCATCAGCCCTTGCCACAAATGGCAGCGAGCTTTTGATTGTGCTGCACGATCTGCCACAAGTCGGCCCTTACAGGCTCAGGGAGGTCGCCGTCTCGCTGCAGCCACACCTTGGTGGCATCGCTGAAGAGAATCGGTCTGCTCCACTCGCAGGGATCGGCGGGAAGGGGTGATGGCGACTTACAGGCTCCCAATGACAGTACGATCATCAGGAGGCACAGGGCGGGAATCGATTTCATCGGCCTTCGCTTTCTCCTGATCACGTTTCTGTCGGAGTTCGAGGAGGACCTGGAGACGGCCCCGCTCACGTTCTTCGTAAGCTTCGACCGCCTCCATGATCCGATAGACAATCGCGATCAGCGTGGCAAAGGCTTTCAGCCACGCCGTGACGCTCATGCCTGGGGCTTCTCTTCTTTCACGACCAGCGACTCGCCCGGGAGCATCTTGGCCTTGTAGCCCCAGATACCCGCCACGCGCTCGAGCCACTTGTAGGCTTTCCCGACGAACTCATCGTCCTTCGGGGTCGCCGTCAGGTTCACGATGAACTGCGCGACGATCATCACGCCGAACGCGGTCCCGAAGATCGCGGCCATGCCGGCATCCGATGAGGCCCAGTTCACCCACGCTGCAATGTCCATGGTGTCCTTTCTTTAGAACTTCGAACGCGCGAGTTTCTTCGCGACGTGCTGTCGGTATCCTTCGTCGGTCTTGTAGCGCCGGTCGCGCATCGCGGCGGTGACTTCGGCGTGGCTCCGGAACACGTCGCCCTGTTCCGCGCCGGGTTTCCCGCCGAGGAGCTTCGGCTCCGGTCCGCCCATCGCCTCGGTGTAGCGCGCGTGCATCCCCTGCACCGCCAGCTTCACGACGGACTTCTTGCCGCTGTTGACGGCTTCGTTGTACTCGGCCAGTTCCTCGGCGCTCAGGTTCGTCGACATCCAGTCGGCCATCGCGGCGTAGCCTTCATCGCCACCAGCGAGCTTCTTGACCTCGGAGATCTCGGA